>Ga0154020_10009950_pt1 | contig 10923 bp, 15 predicted proteins | sample Klosneuvirus_201_FD_109709 | JGI IMG/M metagenome (GOLD analysis project Ga0154020, IMG submission 109709) | Active sludge microbial communities from wastewater, Klosterneuburg, Austria - Klosneuvirus_20160825_MG | ecosystem: Engineered > WWTP > Aerobic digester > Activated sludge | place...
AGAAAAACATGACAACACCGACTGGGCGTCTTTTAGAGTAAAAAAAATCCACTTACCTTGAGAGATGCCATACTGAGAAATTTCTCCTTCAACAATAAATTCACCGGCAACAATTCCATTTATCTGCTCAATAAATTCTGAAACCGATAACACGTGTATCATATGCCTAGAAACCAACCAGCAATCGAAATAAACCGCTAATCAACGGTGAAATAAGCTCAAATAAGAAAAAAACAAAAAATAACAAGATAATGTAGCCGTATTTATCTAGAAAATTCTTAATTTCATATGCCGAATTTGGTAAAAGCGCATACAAAATCTTGGAACCATCTAACGGAGGAATTGGGACTAAATTGAACACGGTTAGCATCACATTTGCATATACAATCACGGCTAATACCGAGTTTAAGCTTGACCCTGGCAAAAGACGGATAAATAGCGCGAACATAACTGCGAGCAATAAATTCGCTGCCGGACCGGCAATAGCGACTAGCACGGGTCCCCATTTTTGATTTTTAAGATTATACGGATTGTAAGGCACAGGCTTGGCATACGCAAACAAAAACCGTCCACCTGTAGCAATCGAAAGCAAGACAGGCATCAAAATAGTACCCCAGAGATCTATATGAGCCACCGGGTTGACCGTAAGCCTGCCAGCATAACGGGCAGTCGGATCCCCCAGCATGTCAGCTACCCAACCATGGGCATACTCATGAATAATGGCTGAGGGCACAATTATTAAAAAGTAAAAAATAAAGTCCATATATTGACAAAGCATTAAAACTAAAGTATACTTACCTCGTTACATAATTATACTTAAAAACATTTAAACTTTCAATCTATGTCCAGAGCTTGCACAATCTGCGAGAAATCAGCTGCCCGCGCCAACCACGTGAGCCACTCAAATGTTAAAGTTCCACGCAGACAAAATCCAAACTTACAACTTGTTAAAGTTGACGGCAAAAGCATCAAAGCATGCTCTACCTGCCGCCGCACTATGGTAAAAAAATTAGCATAATCCTACCCTTACATAAAAAACCGGCAATAAACCGGTTTTTTTTATTTGTTATTTTGACAAAATCAGCAATACCGTATTATATACCTATAGAGGTTTGACTACACTGTTTTGCAATCATGCGGAGCAGTCAACTCAAACACAAAACGGAGCCAGTATGTCCAAACAAGCAAAGATCTTGGTCGGGGCGTTCTGCGCTCTATACCTGGCAACATTCTCAGCATTCTGTGGTTTCCAAACCACCACAGTACTCCTTGCTGCATTTGCATCCGCCATCCATGTGTGCGCAACGTGGATCCTGTACAGCAAATCCAGCTGGAAGTAATTCTGTCGCCAACGCGCCGCCAGTGTCTCGACACTGGTTTTTTGCTTCTCATGAATTGATTTTTAATATTAAAAACGATATACTGTTACGGATAAGACTGACGGTTTAAAAAGTTTTTCAAGTATGAAACACACACATCGGGTTCTATTATTTTTCACGTTGTTTTGCATTGCGTTAAATATCTACAACTGCATCGCACTTCGCACCATTTATCCTGCATACTTAATATGGAATCTTTTTTTGGCATATCTCCCTTACCTTTTTACAAACTATTTTGAAAAGTCAATCAATCACAATCGACCGGCATGGATTCAATTATTTTTGTTTTTTGCATGGCTTTTCTTTTTTCCCAACACCATATACATGGTAACAGATTTTATTCATTTGTATGATCAAATTATACTGCCTGTTTGGTTTGATATTGTACAAATTTTTTCATTTACATGGATAGCATGCCTGCTCGGATTTCTTTCGCTATACAAAATAGAACAAATTATTACTCGTAAATTTTATCCCGCCGCCGGTCGCATACTAGTCATCACTGCTGGCATTCTCAGTAGTATAGGCATCTATATTGGTCGTGAACTGCGCTGGAATAGTTGGGATATATTTATCCAACCATGGAATATTTTTATTGACTTGATTCATACCATGGCATACATTTCCACAGCCTTGCCTGTACTAGGCATGGTAATTTTATTCTCAGGCTTATTTTTTGGCGTTTATTTTTCTTTGCGAGCACTCGCACAGCACACCAACAATCAATAACCAACTTAATTATATGGAAAAAATAACTACTTCGCTAAAAGAAACTGAAGCATTTGGCAAAGAATTTGCCAGCACACTCAAACCAGGTCATGTAGTACTGCTCTATGGCGACCTGGGAGCTGGGAAAACATCTCTGGTAAAAGGCATTGCGAGCGGTCTTGGCATTACCTCTGACATCACGAGCCCTACATTTACACTGATGAATACCTACAACACTAGTGCCAACAATATCAAAACAATGGTACATATTGATACATACCGACTCAAAGACGAACATGATTTACTAGAAATTGGTGTTGAAGACTATTTGGGAAAACCGCACACTATTTGCTTAATTGAATGGCCAGAAAAAATAGAACAATTAATGCGCCATGTCCCGAAAAATCAAACCACCTCCATTACCATGGAACACCTACCTGAAGAAAATTCAAGAAAAATCTTAATTTCGTAAACGCACCCATCGATCCAATCCCCACACTTTACCAGCTTGAAAATGTGCAAGCACGAATAAAGCACCGATATAAATGATATGCTCATCAACAATATAGGCATGAGCTCCTGCCATTGGAAATTTTAATACTGGCAAATATAGTAAAAACATGAGCAGTGCACCTAAGTACGAACTCAGCCGAACAAACAATCCTAACACTAACGAAACGCCCAGCAGCACTAATCCCCACTTTACCAAAAAGTCCACCACTGTCAGTACTTGCGAATTAAGCAACATGTTAAAAAACCACGTAAAACTAGCAGCCCCCTTCACATATCCTGCTGAGGTCCATTGCGGATCTAAAACCTTGGTAATACCGGCATAAAAATAAAACCAACCCATTATTAGACGAAGCGCAAACAATGTAACGCTTTGTAATTTTGACATATATATTTTATTACACCACCGCAGCCAATGGTGGCACGATGGGGAGAAATAAAAAAACTTATATTATAATTATATACCATAGGTAAACAAACTCAAAATAGCAAACGCAATTGCCAAATAAAAAGTCCCTTGAGAAATTGGATATAGCTGCTCAATACTAAAAATAATTGACAGTAAAAGAATTACCACCCCCAACACCTGTAAATTCATTTTAATTTTCCCCCAAATGTTTGCCTGAATATTATAATCACCATTGTTTCTTTTAAAAATCGCGGCAGTAATAATGATAATTTCTAAAATAATAATAATCCATGCCGCATATGGATCTACATACTTGAGCACCAGCATATACACAACTGTGGAAATCAAAATTTTATCTGCCAACGGGTCAAACATTTTACCAAATGATGTTACTTGATTTCGAGTTCGAGCCATAGCTCCATCAAGTGCATCAGTAAACGATGTTATTAAAAATAATATACCACCGCCAATATACCTCTCCTGCCAAAACAGCCAAATCACTATAGGGGTAAGCACCAGCCGAGAAGCGGTCAAATGGTTTGGTCTTATCGACGAAGGAAAAATAGGCAAGAACACTTTTGCCAACAATCGATCAATTACTGTAATTTTAATTTCTTCCGGCATATAACTATACTAATTTAGAAAATTTAGCATATATACTCATACGCCAATTTTATTAGCTACTAAATACGAGATTGTCGCTACTGCCGCTGATAACACTGCACCCCATACTAAATCCACAACGGTCACAAGCAATGGCCAATCTTTAGTCATTGCTAAATTTGTCAAATCATATGTAGCGTATGTTACTAGTCCAAATAGCAACCCATACAACAAAGCATACATCCACGAATGTTTCGTTACCGCAGGAGATATAACAAAAACCACCAAACCTGCAATAAACAGTACATAAAATGTAATAGCAGCATACCAATTTATCTGAGGCTTAATTAAAAACCCTATCTGCTCTTTATAAAAATTTTTAGAAATTAAACCAAGCCAAACCATATCTAACGTAAAAAATATAGGAAGAGTTAATAGATACAATTTAAAAAACATACGTTATAATTTAATTTTTAATATTAATTTAATTTGTTCATTATTAAAGATATTCTCTTTTTTGCGAACAGATGCTTTTAACGGCAGTAGATACATGTCGGATTTTTTATCAGGGAAAATAGAAGTGCTCCAACTGGAGTTACCTACAGTAACAATAACCGGCAAAGAGCCCCACCCTCTTTTACTGGCACTAAAATCTTTTTTGATCGCAACCGACTCCTTTTTAGGAATAGAAATAAAATGCCAGCCAGCCAAACCGGGATACAGCCATACTCTGGCTTTTATTTTAAATACATGCCTAACCATACCGATTATTTAGATAATATCTCCAACGCCTTTAGCGCATGGTATACAACTTTATCAGAAATCCCGTATTCATTTTTTAACAATTCTTCTTTACTAAACCATCGACAATCTTCTGCCACTTCAGTAGCAGACAGCGCCAGCGAATCTGTATTTGAGGTCGCAAAAAAAATAAGAACCACATGACCATGCGTTTCATTAATTTTATGAAAAACCATAAATTGAGGCGGCACCAATGAAGCATCCAACTCTCCTTCAAAACTCGGAGCGCTGTCTTGGGCGCGATACAATACAACATCCAGACCAACCTCTTCTTTTACCTCTCGTATAGCTGCCGTATTGGGGTCTTCATCAAGCTCAATATGACCACCTACACTAAGCCATATCTTGAACTTATCATGTTTTCGCAACAATACTTTATTTTTAAATACCACAAACACCTCTGAACAAAAATCAATCTTGTCATGGATGTGCGGCATATATTTATTTTTTCAATAAATCTCTAATCTCAGTTAATAACACGACATCCGGAGTGAGCACTGGAGAAGAGGCAGGTTTTTCCGCTTCTTTTTTCTGCAACGTATTTAACACTTTTATCATTATAAATACGGCAAAAGCAATGATTATAAATTCAAGTACGGTCTGTAGAAAATTACCATATGCAAATGTGGCAGCCGGAGTACCGTCAGCAGCTCGAGATAGTACTATTTTTAAATCTTTAAAGTTTATTCCACCTACCAATACTCCGATTGGCGGCATAATAATATCATTTACTATTGAGGTAACAATTTTACCAAAAGCACCGCCAATTACCACACCAACAGCAAGATCTACCACATTACCTTTCATGGCAAACGATTTAAATTCTTGCACAAGAGACATATATTTAGATTATTTTAATTTAATATAAAAACCTTCACTACCATAGAGAGTATAGGTTCCATCACCCATGTCTTGCGCGTATACTTCCACTTGCTTGCCAATATGACTGGTCAAATCACCAAAGCCTTCTACACCCTGTACGGAACCAACTGTTTCACGACTCCACCCCATCAACGCAGTAATATGTTTACCATCAACCACTACATAACACTCGCCGTCTGCAAAACAACCCGTATCAACTTCTTCTAATTTTCCGGTAAAATTAATTACTTTTAATTTACCTACCGGTTGAGGACTGACTTCCGTCTCACCAACACGGCGTCCACCACTATCCGTTGTTTCATCGGCGCCAGTATTGATTACATCAACTGATCGCTGCCGCACCACAACATACACCAAACCGCCAACCAGTATACCTATTGCCAATATAATTAGAAACTTTTTCATATAGTATTTACATTATTTAATAATAATTGTTTGTGCAGGTAGCGCAGCTTTAATAATGTTAACATCCGCTTCAGCATATGGATTGCCAGAAATATTAAGAGTTTTTAATTTTTTTAAATTACCTAATTCGTATGGCAAGCCGGTCAACTGATTGTTTGAAAGATCCAGGAATTCTAAAGATTGCAACTGTCCGATTTCAGCCGGAAGACCAGTCATACTATTACCGCTCATATTGAGCACTTTTAATTTTTGCAAATGCCTGATCTCAGCCGGCAATGATCCAAAAAGCTGATTTTGAGATAGATTTAACTCTTCTAAATTAGTTTGATTAAAAATAGTTTCAGGCACTGTTACAATATGTTGATTACTTAAATCAAGTACTGTATCTTGATTTTTTGTAACCACAGAAGCAGTTCCGCATCCAGCCAAAAACAAGCTCCCAACAAGACACGCTAAAATAATAAGTTGCTTAATATGATTAAATTAATATATTAAAATTAGAAATTGCCTACAGATATAGTATACCAAAATAGCTACTCTGACAACAAAAAACAGCGCCCATATTGTATTTTCCGCACTTATCTGTATAATGCTATTTGTATTAACTATATTTTAACTGTTATGCTTGAAGAAGAAAAACCATGTCCCCAGTGTAAATCCATAAACACATACCTCCTCCACACAACCATATACTCATGCCCCGAATGTGGAAATGAGTGGGATAGCGCGAAAATACCAGAGGATGAAAATGAATCAGACGAACTGGTGGTTAAAGATATGAACGGGGTTATCCTTCAAAATGGAGATACTGTTCTTTTTATGAAAGATATGCCCGTTAAAGGATCGTCCAAACCTATGAAAACTGGCACTAAAATAAAAAATATTCGCCTCACGAGCGGCGACCACAACATCAGTTGCAATATCCCAGGTTTTGGAGCAATGGAAATTAAGTCTGAGCTAGTAAAAAAAGTGAACTTGTAAATCATGCCAGTAAAATATGCTATCAAAAAAACATCGCCATAAGCGATGTTTTTTTGATATGAGTATAACTTGGCGGAAGGAGAGAGGTTCGGCTTCGACTAAAATTTTCTTCCGAAAATTTTATCTAGCCACCGCCTCGCGATTTTGCTCGCCAGCATGCGTCGCAAAACGTCGCTGCGACGTTCGAATCCCATACGACCAAAGCAGTTTGGTCGTACTTATTTTTTTATTCACTACACTTCGTTTCGCTGCGGAAGGAGAGGGATTCGAACCCTCGAAACCTTTCGGTTTACACGCTTTCCAAGCGTGCGCACTAGACCAACTATGCGATCCTTCCAGCTGATTTTTGCCGTTTAATTTTACCTAAAACAAAATATAAAGTCAACCCAGCTAATACTGCCAACATCCCCCATTGCGCAGGCGTCAACGATAGATACCGCACATCCCCTCCCGATATTTCAGATGGAATACGCAAAAAATCAAGCCAAAATCGTACAAATGCATAGACTGCCGCCGACAGAGCTGTGAGTAAACCCCAGCGTATTTTAATCAATCGTTTAAAAAGTAACGCGCAAACAATAAATAACACAAACGCCAGCAAGGACTCTAGCAACCCCAAATCAAACCGTGCGCCACCAGGAAACTGCACACCCAAAAGAGAATCCGTGAGTGTGCCTGGATGATCATGGATTAAAAAACAACCGATTCTACCGATACCCCACCCTAACCACAACGCTAATACAGATATATCAAAATATGGTAATAATTCAGTAAATGTAAACTTTCTTTTTTTTGCAAATAACCAAGCGCTCAAAACCGCACCAAAAAAACCGCCCAGAGACGAAGCTCCTCCATGCCAAATTTTAATAATTTCTTCCGGATTAGCACTAAAATATACTGGATTATAAAACACAACATGAAAAATCCGTGCCATAATAAACGCCCCAACCAGTACCCATATAGAAAGATCTAACAATATTTCTCCGGAAAAAAAATATTTCTTGCACAAAAAATATGCTAAAAAAATCGCTGCCGCAATACCTATAGAGACAAACAACCCCCACACCTGAATAACAAGCGGACCCACAAGTACGGTTTGTAGCTGAATAAAAGGAATCATGAAATAAGTTTTATTTTTTTATATACTCTAACACATCACTTGGAGAATCCACTACTTTAAAAAATTGCTCATCAAGAATGCTGATGGTTTTAAAATCATAGTGCATGGTATGCACAAAATCTATGAGTGGTTGCCAAAATTGCTTACCATATAACAAGGTCGTCATAGGCGGAATCTTGCCGGTTTCCTGCAAAGTCAACATTTCAAACAATTGATGCAACGTACCAAAACCTCCTGGAAAATACACAAACGCTTCTGATGGTGTAGTAATAATCAACTTCCGCACAAACGGAAAGAAGAAACCGATTGCTTTCGTAATATAATTATTTACACGCTCCCCTTTTTCTAAACGCATATTGATGCCAACACTGACACCACCCTTTTCAAATGCACCACGATTGGCTGCCTCCATAATACCCGGACCACCACCGGTTACCGTCATAAACTGATTCTCTGCCAGTAATTTACCTACATCATACGCAGCATTATAATACGCAGTACCCGGCAACAAACTCTTGGTACCCAAGACAGTCACACCATTGGAAATTTTGGTTAAAAATTCAAACCCTTCTACCAGCTCTGCCATAATACGAAATACACTCCAATCAGGACCCCCTTGGCAAAATAAATTATTTGGATCAATATCACAAATCGGAACATCATTGGTATTTTTAATAAATTCAAACGCCTCTTTCGCAGTTTCTACAATATGCCATCTGTCCACTTCGGCTTCATCAACCGAATGCACTTCACGCGCTGATTTTGCTTTTAAAAAAGAAATGATCGGACCCCAAAATTCTTTGCCCACCAATACGACAGGCACTTTCTGCATATATCCGTTTTCCATATTATCGACAACTTCAAAAAACTCATCAAGCGTACCAAAACCTCCTGGAAAAAAAACAAACGCATTTGCCGGACCAGTCAACATTACTTTGCGGCTAAAAAAATAATAAAAGGCAATTGATTTTTTAACATATGGGTTAGTACGCTGCTCAAACGGAAGTTGAATATTCAACCCGACGGACTCACCGCCAGCTTCAAACGCACCCCGATTAGCTGCCTCCATAATACCCGGACCACCACCGGTGATAGTAGTAAATCCATTTTTACCCAATAAATTACCCAGCTCTTGTGCTATTTTGTAATATTTATTATTAGCAGGCAAACGTGCCGACCCTAAAATGGTCACTTCTTTTTTTAAACCGCTCAAAAACTGAAACCCTTCGACAAACTCCGTAATAATTCTAAAAATTCTCCAGCTGTCTCGATAGTTTACCAATTCACCTGCCAGAATTCCCGTGTTTGCTTTTTCCGCATTAATATCGATAGGCGGAGTAAGGTCTTCAGAATTTTTAGACATACGAATATTAATAATAAATGATTATTCAAGTTTATGTCCTACACGCAACACCAACTCTTCTTTTGCTCGAGACCCGATGATTTGCACACCAACAGGAAGACCTTCGGCATCAACCCCAGCTGGCATCGACAGCGCAGGCACACCGGCAATTGCGGCTGGTGAGACCATTACATCCGCCATATATAAAGCTAGCGGATCATTACTTTTTGCCCCAACCGAAAAGGCGGTAAACGGTGATGTGGGTGTAACTAACACATCCACTTTTTTAAACACATCTTCAAAATCTTTTTTAATCAATGTGCGTACCGTTTGCGCTTTTTTATAATAGGCATCATAATATCCGGCTGACAACGCATACGTGCCAATCAAAATTCGACGCTTTACTTCTTCCGGAAAACCATACGCTCGTGAAGCAGCGTACAAATCATAGAGATCTTTTCCTGTTTTGCGAACACCATACCGCACGCCATCTAACCTCCCTAAATTTGAACTATCTTCACTTGGCACTAAAATATAATATACCGCAATAGCATATTTTGTGTGTGGCAGACTGACCGGCTCAATCGTACATCCCGAGTTTTTTAATTTTTCAATATACAAAGAAACAGACTCTTTAACTGTTGCGTTTAATCCTTCTAGTTCAAAATATTCTTTTGGCACACCAACAGTAACGCCGGTAAGATCTTTTTCCAAATCAGCCAAATATGGTGGTACTGGATCTGGCAATGTTGTACTATCGAGCGCGTCCTGTCCCGCAATCTGACTCATAATAAGTGCCGCATCATAGGCTGTTTTGGCAATCGGACCAACTGTGTCCAAAGATGAAGCCATCGGCATGATACCAAAACGAGAATTGCGCCCATAGGTAGGACGAAAACCGACAACACCACAAAAACTGGCAGGCTGACGAATAGATCCTCCGGTATCTTCAGCAATAGAAAAAAGACACATATGATCTGCAACTGCCGCAGCCGAACCGCCTGAAGAACCTCCCGCAACTTTGGATACATCATGCGGATTGCGCACTGGTCCGTACATGCTATTTTCATTACTCGCGCCATGCCCAAACGTATCACAATTATTTTTTCCGAGTAGTACAGCTCCCTGTTTGCGTAATTTGGCAATCACCGCAGCATCGTATGGTGGTGTATAATTTTCTAAAATTTTTGAAGCGCCCGTTGATAAAACACCGGCGGTGCAAATAGCATCTTTAACAGAAAATGGTATACCAGTAAGCGGTGAATCTTGACCAGACTGCAACAAACCATCTGCCAACCGGGCTTCTGCAAGGGCAGATTCTTCACAAACAGTAATAAACGCATTGATCTCTTTATTACGATCTTTTATTCTTGCCAAACAAGCTGCTGTCAATTCTACACTGGTAAATTTTTTACTGCGCAACCCCTCCTGCGCCTCTTTGATTGTCAATTCATTTAAATTCATATATGTATGGGATTAGCAATATTATTCTTCATCAACAAAAACTGCCGGCACCATCAACTCACCATGCTCTATGCTCGGCATCTGTGCGATTAGCTCTTTCTTTATCGGCGATTCTATCACCTCATCAACACGCAACACATCTTCTAAACCAGTAACTTGCGTAGTTGCCTCAACCTGACTCGTGTCAACCTCATTTAAAATCGTCATATACTCTAACACCGCTGAAATAGTCACAGCATATCGCTGCTCTTCTTCAGGAGTAAGATATATTCTGGATAATTGAGCTATTTTTTTTACTTCTGCGATAGTAAGGGACATA
>Ga0154020_10009951_pt1 | contig 10921 bp, 4 predicted proteins | sample Klosneuvirus_201_FD_109709 | JGI IMG/M metagenome (GOLD analysis project Ga0154020, IMG submission 109709) | Active sludge microbial communities from wastewater, Klosterneuburg, Austria - Klosneuvirus_20160825_MG | ecosystem: Engineered > WWTP > Aerobic digester > Activated sludge | place...
GGGCGCGTCGACGTCGAGGGTCAGGTCCGTGCGCTGCCCGACCAGACCCGAGGCCGTGAGATGCGAGGCGCCCGACCGCAGGCTCAGGGTGGAGATCCGGATCTCCTCACCGCGGACGTCGACCTTCGCCGACGCCTCGAAGTCCTGCTTGCGGAACGTCCCGGTCCCGCGCGTCAGGTCCACGTGGGCCTCCACGCCTTTCGGCGCGAGGCGTCCCGTCGTGGCGAGCTCGAACGAGAGACGTCCGTCGTAGCCCGGCCACCGCGTGGCGGGATCGAGGTCGCGCCCGCGGACCGACAGGGTCCACGACACTTCCGGCGACCACGCGACCTCGCCCGCGCCTTCGAGCCGGCCGCCGAGCGTGTCGCCCTCGAACGCGGCGAGCCGCAGGCGCTTGCCGTCGCCCTGTCCGCGCAGGGACCAGCGCCCCTCGGGAATCTGGGGACCCGAGACGTCGGCGGTCAGCTCGAGCGCATAGTTCTCGGGCGTCCCTTTCACGTGGGCCTTCCCGTCGCGGCTCCGGAACGTGGCGGGGCCTGTGAGAGGCCACTCGAGATCCCGCCACGCGGCGTCGAGGTCGAAGAGGAGCCCGTCACCGGGCCTGGACGCGTCAGGCAGGTGAACGGTTCCGGTGGCCGTCACGGACGTCGGCTGTCCGGGCCGCGTCACCTCCAGACGGCGGATCGAGAGGTCGTTCTTCGCGAAGTCGCCGTCGAAGGCGAGGTCCGCCTTCTGCAGGAGCTCCGAGACGGTCGTCAGGCGCGCTTCCAGGTGAAGCGCGTCCAGACGCCCTCTGGCCTTGATCTCGCCACCGAGGAGCACGTCCGGCCACTCCGGGTTGAGGGCGCGGGTCTTCACGTCCGTGAATCGCGCCGTCGCGTCGAAGCCGAGCTCGCGGAACGGCTCGGTGAAGACGGCGGTCACGTTCGCCTGGAACGGCGCTTCCAGGGTCTCTGTCACCTCGAGCTTCGCCAGGGTGCCGCGGAGCGTCCCGCGCCCCTTGTACGCCACGCCGCCGGGTGGCCGATAGGCCCAGCCCATGTCGAGACTCACCGGGTAGTCGCCGAGCGGCGTGACGCTCCCCTCGAAGTCGCCGTCGAAGAGCGGCGCCCGGATCGAAAGCTTGTCGATCCGGAGCGCGTCGCCGATGGAGGCGGTGGCCAGCGCGATGGAGTCGACGAGGAGCGCGTTCTTCGGGTCCTCGCCCATCCGCATCCGCTTCACCTGCGCGTCCCTCACCAGGATGTTCACCGGCAGGTGGACGTCGGTGAGCCCCTTCGCGGGCTCCTTCGCGGTTGCGGGCTTCGACACCACCACCACGCCGTCGGCGATCACGCTCTGGATGTCGAGCTGCTTCCGGAACAGCTTCCGGAGGTCCCACCGGAGCGTGAGGGTCTCGACGGTCACCTTCAGCGACTCCGTCTCGTAGGTCAGGTCCTTGATGGTGAGCGGGCTGGCCAGCCGGCCGTCCACGGCTCCCACCCGGACGCTACCCTTCATGAGAGTTCCGATCCGCTCGAACGCCCAGCGCGCGCCGGCCCGCGTGGAGACGAGGAACCAGACGGCGACGGCTCCGATCAGGATGGGCGCCACGAGGAAGACCACGACCCGGCGGAGGATGCGGCGGGTGCGGGGCGTCACAGGTCGGGTCCTATGTTCAGGTGGAGCTTCAGCGGCGCGCCCGGCTCGCTGATGGCGAACGCCACGTCGCCGCGGATGACGCCGATCGGCGAGCGCCACCTGAGGCCGGTCCCCACGCTCTGCTTCAGGGGCCCCGAGAATTGGAGCGTGGCGTTTCCCACGTCGGTGAAGGCGGCCACGCGGAAGCCGCCCCAGCGGTCGAGGAGCTTGTAGTCGACCTCGGCGCTCGCGACGCGGAGGAAGCGGCCGCCGATGACGTTTCCTTCCTCATCGAGCGTTCCGAGCCCGTTGTACGAGAAGCCGCGGACGGTCAGGTCGCCCCCCGTGAAGTAACGGATGCGCGGCGGCAGCGTCCGGAAATCCGACGTGGCGAGAACGCCGAGATCGGCGCGTCCGATGACGCGGAAGCGGGCGCCGAGCGATCGGATGAGCTTCCCCTCGACGCGGGCCTGCCCGAACGTGGCGTTCGACAGCACGTTGTTCACGGCGCCGCGGACGTCGAGCTGGAGCCGGTAGCCGTTCGTCGTCTCGAGCCGGTCGTCCGCGGTCACGCGTGACCAGTTCACGCCGGGAATCAGGAGGTTCGAGATCCCCTTGTCGAGGCCCACGGTGTACGTCTCGCGCTGGTAGATCAGCGACACCGTCTCCCGCCAGCGGCCGGCCTGCCGCGCCCGGCTGGGACCGAGCACGAACGTCCGGCTCTTGGCGGTGGCGGACGACAGGTCGGCGTAGCCGAACGTGAGGGACAGCACGTCGGTTCGCGGGTAGGCCCCCGGGATCTGGTAGCGCGCGGTGATGCTCTGCTCGAGGAACGACAGCTTCGCCTCGCCCTCGGCGTGATGCCCCCGTCTATTCAGGCGGCGGAACTGGATGCCGACGCTGCCGCGGAAGCTGGTGTCGGTCCCGTAGCCGGCGCCGAACGTGTAGCGGGTCCGCTTGCTGGGCGTGAGCGTGACGTCGATCGGCACGCGAAGGTCCTCCACGGCCTTCTCGGGCCGGGTCTCCACCTCCACCCGGCTGAAGTAGGGAACGTCGGACATGGCGTCCTGCATCCGCAGGAGGTCCGAGAGCTTCAGCGGGTCACCTTCCCTCCACGTCACGTAGCCCTGGATGACGCCGAGGTCGAGGAAATCCTGGTGGAAGGTCGTCTTTCCGAAGAGGTACCGCTGTTTCACGTCGAGGTGAAGCTTGGCCCTCGCGGTGTACGTCTGGAGGTCGACCTCGATGGTGTGAACCGTCCAGGCGGCCCGGATGAAGCCGTTCTCGCCGGCCACGTCCTCGAGGTCTTTCTTCGCGGTCTCGTAGGCGAGGTGGTTGACGATGTCTCCCGCCTTCAACGGGAAATCCGCGACGGCGCGCCGGAAGAACGGGAGCTCGCTCCCGGGGCCCGTGACCTTCAGGTCGACGCTCTCGAAGCGAAGCTCCCGGCCGGGGTCGATCTCGTAGCGGGCGAGCCACGCGCCGCCCGGCGTCTTTTCGAGGGTTTCCTGGATCACCGGCGCGTAGTAGCCGAAAGGCGCCAGGGCGGTCCGGATCTCCTCAGCCGCCGCCTGGTGCAGCTGGCGGATCCGCCGCTCGGTGAGACCCTTCTCCTTGCGCGCGGCCTCGATGCTGAGGATCGACAGCACGTTTCGCCTGATGTCTCCGGAAGGCAGGTAGCTCCGGATGAGGCCGCCGAGGCCCGAAACCTCCACCTCGAGCTTCTCGGCCGGCAACGCGACGGCGGACGATGCCCCGATCGAGAGGATCGTGGCGAGAACGACCGCCCGCATTCAGGGGGCCGACCCGGGCCGCGCGCCAGCGGGGGTCGCGTTCGTCTTCGTCCCGGCCATCGCGGTCACCATACCAAGGCTACGAAGCGCGGCGCGTTTTCGATGACGGAGGCGGTCTTTCTCCCGATCGACGTCGCCTAGAGATCCCGGACGGCCTGTGCCAGCCGATTCACCGTGCTCTTCGCGTCGCCGAAGAGGAACCCCGTGACCGGCTTGAAGAAGAGGGGGTTCTCGAGGCCCGAGAAACCCTTTCCGCGGCCGCGCTTCAGGACCACCACCGAGCGGGCGCGGTCCACCTCGATGATCGGCATCCCGGCGATCGCGCTCCGGGGGTTGTCGCGCGCCTCGGGGTTCACGACGTCGTTGGCGCCGATCACCACCGCCACGTCGGTGTCCGGCATCTCGGGGTTGATCTGCTCCAGCTCGACGAGCTGCGAGTACGGCACGTTCGCCTCGGCGAGGAGGACGTTCATGTGGCCGGGCATCCGCCCCGCCACCGGGTGGATGGCGTACTTCACGTCGACGCCGCGGGCCTCGAGAAGGGTGCCCAGCTCGCGCACCGCGCCCTGGGCCTGCGCGGTCGCCATCCCGTAGCCCGGAACGAACACCACGTGGCGGGCGTACCCGAGCCGCATCGCCACCTCCTCCATCCCCAGCTCCCGCATCTCGCCGCCCACGCCCTCCGTGGCGCTCGACGTGGCGCTGCCGAACGCGCCGAAGAGGACGTTCGTGATGGAGCGGTTCATCGCGCGGCACATGAGGATCGAGAGGATGAAGCCGGAGCCGCCGTCCAGCGTCCCCGCGATCACGAGGACGTTGTTGCCGATGGCGAAGCCGGTGGCCGCCGACGCCAGGCCCGCGTACGAGTTCAGGAGAGCGATGACGACCGGCATGTCCGCCGCGCCTATCGGGACGACGAGGAGGATGCCGAAGACGAGGGAGAGGCCGACCATGACGAAGAAGAGGGCGCTCTGGCCCGGTGAGAGGACGAGCGCGATGAAGACGACCAGCGTCCCGGCGAGGAGCGTCATGTTGAGGACGTTCTGACCGCGATAGGTGATCGGAGCGCCCTTCACGAGCTCCTGGAGCTTGGCGAAGGCCATCAGGCTCCCCGTCACCGTGATCCCGCCGAGGAGCACCTCGAGGCCGATCGCCGTCATCTTGAAGGACGAGAGGTGGGCGCCGTGCCGGAGGTACTCGGAGATCCCGACGAGCGCCGCGGCCAGGCCTCCGAAGGCGTGCGAAAGCGCCGTCCGCTGCGGCATCGCCGTCATCGGCACCCAGAGCCCCATCGCGGTGCCGATGGCCGACCCGACGATCAGCCCGACGAGGATCCACTCGAAGCGGACGATGTCGTGGTGGAGCAGCGTTCCCACGACGGCGAGGAGCATCCCCACCTCGGCCATCAGCATGCCGCGGCGCGCCGACTCCGGGTGGGCGAGGCCCTTCAGCCCCAGTACGAAGAGGATAGACGCCGCGAGATAGGCGAGCTCGATGAACGGCGCGCTGCTCATTTCTTCGGTGGCAGCGCTTCCGGAGCCTTCTCCGCTTTTTCTCGCTTGAACGTCCGGAGCATCCGGTCGGTGAGGATGAAGCCACCCACCACGTTGGTCGTGGCCGCCGTGACGGCGATCACGCCGAGCACCGTGCTCACCGTTCCGTAGCTGCCGCCCGCCGTCACCAGGGAGCCGATCAGCGAGATGCCGGAGATGGCGTTCGTGGCCGACATCAGCGGCGTGTGGAGGAGGGGCGGCACGCGCGAGATCACCTGGTAGCCGAGGAACGCGGCCAGGACGAAGACGTAGAGGCCGGCGAAGATCGCGGTGTCGCTCATCGGGTCGCTCCCGTCGGGGTGGCGAAAAGGGCGGTCAGACGTCCGTTGACGGACTTCCCGTCGTGCACGGCGCAGGTGGGGCCCACCACGTCGTCGTCGAGGTTCACGCGGAAGGCGCCACCGGGCATCAGCAGCTGGAGGAAAGCCGCCACGTTCCGCGAGTAGAGCTGGCTGGCGTGGACGGGGACCGTCGAGGCCAGATTCAGGGGAGAGAGGATCTCGACGCCGCCGTGGACGACGGTCTCACCTGGTTTTGTCTTCGAGGTGTTACCCCCCGTTGGGCCGGCGAGGTCGACGATGAGGCTCCCCGGGCGCATCCCCTGGATCGCCTCGTCGGTCACCAGCAGCGGTGCGCGCCGGCCCGGTATCTGGGCGGTGGTGATCACCAGGTCCGCGAGCCGCGCCTGCCGGGCGATCAGCTCGCGGCCCCGCGCGAGCGCCTCGTCGGACAGCTCCACCGCGTAGCCGCCGGCATCCTGGGTGGCGAGGCCGCCGAGGTCGACGTCGAGGAACTGCGCCCCGAGCGAGCGGACCTCCTCGCCCGCGGCCTTCCGAACGTCATACGCCTCGACCATGGCTCCGAGGCGCCGCGCGGTGGCGATCGCCTGGAGGCCCGCCACGCCGGCTCCGATGACGAGCACCCGCGCGGGGGGCACGGTGCCGGCGGCCGTCATCAGGAGCGGGAACATCCTCGGGAGCCTCGCCGCGGCGAGGACCACGGCCTTGTAGCCCGCGACGGTGGCCATGGACGAGAGCGCGTCCATCGACTGCGCGCGCGTCGTGCGTGGGACGAGCTCCATCGCGAAGCCGGTGAGGCCCAGCTCGAGGAACGGTCTCAGAGCCTCGGGCTCGTCGAGGGGCCGCAGGAACCCGACCACGCAGGCGCCACGCGAGAGGCCCGGCAGGTCTGCCGTAACGGGGCGCGTCACGCAGGCCAGAACGTCGGCTCCGGAGAGGAGAGCGGCTCGATCGGCGCTCACGGTTGCGCCCGCAACGACGTATTCGGCGTCGGAGACGCCTGCCGAAAGACCGGCGCCGCTCTCGACAGTCACCGTGGCGCCCTTGGCGATGAGCTTCCTCACCGACTCGGGCACGAGCGCCACGCGCCTCTCGTCCGGCGCGGTCTCTCGAAGGACGGCCACCCTCATGCAGACATCATGCGGTCATTCGCGCCGCTGCGCTTCGAGCCGGAAGACCTTCCGGCCCACCTCGACGGCCTGCTTCAGCTGGTCGTCCCACTGGCGGTTGACGATCGTGAGCTGGCCCGAGAGGGCGGCGCCGGTCTGCACCAGCGTCGTGTCGAACCAGAAGGTCGCGAACCAGTTCGAGAATCCGCTCGGACCGTAGGAATAGAGTACGAAGCGACCGGTGAGCTGATTCCCGCTGGCCGTCATGAACGACGGAATATCGATGTTGGCGGTGCCGGTGCCCGCGATCGGGATGTAGTCGCCGGCCTGCAGCCAGGTCGACCGGCCCCCTCCCTCGCGGTAGATGAACTCCACGCGGCCGCTCGACGGATTGCTCAGGATCGAGCTGAAGACCAGCTCCTCTCCGCGGAGCAGCTCGTCCCAGGTGACGGTGCCCGACGACGACTGCTCCACCAGGCTCTTGACCGGGAACGAGCCGTGGAACCAGCCGATCCGGGCCGTCGACTGCGTGCGGCCGAGGCGCTTGCCGGTGGCACGGTCGAAGAGCTCGACGGAGACCGTGAAGGTCCCTTCCCGCGTGTAGGTGTGCTTCACGTTGTTGTCGCCCTGCACCGTGACCGTCCCCGTGCCGTCGCCGAAGTCCCAGACGAACCTCGTGGCCGGGGCGTCCATCCCGGCGACGTAGGCGCCGAACGTGTACTCCTTCTGCGGCCGGCCCCAGTCGATCAGCGGCTCGATCGCGGGATCGGCGACGATCATCAGGCCGTTCGCGTAGCCGGCGCGGACCGCGACGGTGACGGCGTTGGTGGGGGACGGGTTCACGAGAATCGCGAGGGCCTTCGGCACCCGCGTCGGCTCGCCATAGGCAATCGTGGCGTCCGCGGTCGACACCGTCCACTTGCCCGCGGACGCGTTCGGCATCAGCTGCTCGGCGTCGCCGGCCCAGAGGAAGACCCCGCCTCCCGCGGGCGTCGTCGTCACCCAGAGCGTGGCGAGCATCCCTTCCGGCGGGTTCGAGACGGCGTCGACGAGGAAGGGGACAGCGCTGGCCGGGGGGATCGTTCCGGTGACGAGGGCGCCCGCGCACGGCTCCTCCGGGAGGCAGTCCGACGAGGGCGCGATGTGCGGGAGGCCGTCGAGCCCCGCGAACTTGAAGTACTTCTCGTTCGGGTCCATCAGGGAGAGGTCGTCGTTCTTCACGGTGTCGAAGCTGTAGGCGAGGAGCGCGCTCGCGAGCGTGGCCCGGTTGTCCTCGCCGAAGCCCGCTCCGAAATTGCACTGCCACTGATCCGACTGGAGCCGGCTCTGGAACGTGGCGACACCGCGGGGGTCGGCCGCCACGTCCACGTTCAGGATCTGTGGGATCGAGAAGCCCGAGCACTTCGACTGCACCAGCTTCCAGAAGGCGAACCGCTCGTAGCCGCGGGTCCGCCCGTCGTGCTCCTCGTCGGGAGTCGGTCCGAGGCCGACCTCCAGTATCCGGGTGAGGGGTGTGTCCTCCTTCAGGGTGTAGGTGTCCAGGCTGTCGAAGATGTCGTCCTCGACCCAGCGGGCGAGCCCCTCGATGAGCCAGTCCCCCTTGTGCTGGGTGTCGATCAGGTTGGTCTTCCCAGCCGCCTTCGTCCGCGACTGGGCGTGGTGGAAGTACTCGTGGACGGCCGTTCCCTGGATGGCGTTCTTCGGCTGCGGCTTGTTGGTGATGTGGAGCACCTTCCGGTCCTCGACGTTTTCCGTGGTGACGAAGCCGAGGGCGTTCGGGAACTTGACCGGCATGGCGCCGACCTCGACCTCGAACGTCGGATCCGACACGAGGCCGTAGCCGTCGAAGGCGAGGCGCCCCGCCGCCAGCCAGCCGACCAGCTCGTTCAGCGTTGCGGCGGGCGCGAGGTGGAGGTCGCCGAGGTTCTTCACGGTCACGGTGAAGCTCTTCCCCGCATCGTATCCGGCCGTGCAGACCTGCTGGTTGGCGTCCGTCGTGCCGTCGGGCTGGGCCTTCGCCTGGCACGCGACCGTCACCGCCAGGGGGCCGCGGCGCGTCCTGACGAGGCTCGTCCCGGGGCTCGCCACGGCCGGAGCCACCGGGGCCTCGATGCCGAGGAACGACACGTCTCCGAGGCCCTGAAGTTTGATCGTGGCCTTGCCGCTCGAAAGGACCTGGAGGTCGTACCAGGTCCGGATCCAGAACGGTTCCGTGAACGAGCTGCCGGGTCCGGCGTCCCCCGCCGCGTCCGAGTAGACGTAGAGCCGCAGCTCCTTCGCGGACCGTCCCGAGGGGAGGCCGCTCACCGGCAGCGTGATCGTGATCAGGCCGCCGACGCCCTGCACGCGGGAGACGCGGAAGAAGTCGGAGAGCCGCGTCACGCCGTCCGGAATCGCCGGAACCTGCGCCGGTCCCGTCGTCCAGACGCTGAAGCCTGCCGGAGGCGCCGACGGGAACGTGAAGGCGAGATCCTTCAACGTGCCGGGCTGCGTCACCGTGACCGTCTGGCCCGTCGTCGACGTGGTGACCGGTTGATCGCCCGATCCCGACGTGGGCGTGGCGGTCGGCGTCGGTGTCCGCGGGGTCGTGGTGGCGGTGGCGCTCGGAGTCGGCGTGCGCGTCGCGGTCACGGTGGTGAGTGGTGTGGGCGTGGGCGTCGGCGGCAACGTCGATCCGGCGAGCTTCGTCGCGGGGATGAAGATCGGATCGCCCGTCAGGTGGTTGTCGATCACCGTGGCGAACGCGAAGAAGCGTCCGCCCGGGGTCGTCGTCCGGATCACCACGTACCCGGCCTCGAGCCAGCCGGTGTACGCGCCGAAGATCCCGTTCAGCTGCAGGAATTCGTACGGACGGAGGTGCGTCCGCGCGTCCTCGATCGTCGCCATCAGGCTGCCGCTCGCGCTGAAGAGGTCGATCCGGAGGTCGATCGGCGCTCCCGTGGTGTTCAGGTAGCCGACGTTCGAGCGGAAATCGGCGAGCGAGGAGGCGTCGCGGTGGGTCAGCTGGATGATCCGGCCCTCCTCGCCGTCGCCGATCGCCTCGGACTCGAAGAGGCCGGGGACGAACTGCCCGAACGAGGCTCCAACGGGGAGCCCAGCCGAGTTCTCACCGATCAGGTTGTACGTGCGGCTGTTCGCGAGGATCGTCCCCACCTGCGGCGTGAGGCGTATCGCGGCCGCGCCGTCGGTCTCGAAGACGGTCGCCAGGACGTCGACGTAGCGGACCGACTGCTGCGGGCCGAGCGAGAAGGTCTTCGTCGGCACGTTGCCGCCGTTGTCCGTCGCCTGCTTCAGGAGGGCCACGCTGAAGAGGGCCGCCGTCGTCCCCGGGTTGTGGACCTCGACGTCCGTCCGCCAGCTCGCGCCGTTCGCGCCGGACGCGTGCGCGCTCGCGGGGATGTAGATCGGGCCCGAGGGGGCGGCAAGGGATTGACGTGCCGGGCCTTCCGGAAGCCGTACGACGTCACCTCCCCGGAGAACGGCCTCCGCGAAGGAAGTGCCGGCCGGCCGCCCTGCCTCGGGTCCGCGAAGAACGATCGAGGTCCACGTGGCGCTCGTCGTGCAGGAGTTGTCCCCCTCGTTCGACTCCGGGATCGTGTCGTCCGGGTCGACGGTCATCGTCAGCGTGTGGGTGCCGGCCGCCACCGCGGCCGTGTGCTCCCAGCTGAGGACGGCGCCGTAGCCGGGCTCGAGGCCGTCGGGGTTCGCCCAGGTCGCGTGGCCGGCGATCGTCCCGTCGATGGCGAGCCTCAGTCGGACAGGGCCCGTCAGTGTGGCGGTGCCCGAGTTCGCGACGAAGACCGAGAGGAACGCGCTGTAGTGGGTCGAGAGGAACGGAGAGCAGCAGCTGGACGTGCTGCAGCAACCTGTCTGGTAGTGGGCCGAGAAACAGGCCTGCCAGCCCGACGGTTTGTAGAGGTAGAGGTTAGGACGGCCGCCCGAGGGAGACGTCGGGGTGGACGTGGGGGTAGGGGTGGCCGGCGGCGTCGGCGTACGGGTGGAGGTCGCCGTCGTGGGGGAGGGCGTCGGGGAAGGCGTGGGAGGCGACGACGCCGTCCCGAGCACGACGGCGGGGATGAAGACCGGGTCGCCGGAGCTGTGGTTGTCGATGACCGTGGCGAACGCGAAGAGGCGGCCGCCCGGCGTGGTCGTCTTCACCACGGCGTAGCCGTCCGTGACCAGCCCCCAGGCGCCGAAGACCTCGTTCAGCTGGCGGAAGCCGTACGGCGGAAGGCTCGTCTCGGTGTCGTCCTTCGTCCCGAGATAGGTCCCGTTCGCCCGGAAGAGGTCGATCCGGACGTCGATCGGGCTCGCCGTGGTGTTGACGATCCCGAGGTTCGTCCGGAAGCCGTCCAGGGTGGCGGCGGCGTGCTGGGTCAGGTGGAACAGGCGCCCTTCCTGACCGTAGGCGATCGCGCCGCTCTCCTCGAAGCCTGGCACGTACTGGCCGAACGACGCGCCCTGCGGCAGGCCCCAGGGATTCGCGCCGAGCAGGTTGTACGTCCGGCTGGTCACGACCAGCGAGCCTGCCGTGACGACCACCCGCA
>Ga0154020_10009952_pt1 | contig 10920 bp, 9 predicted proteins | sample Klosneuvirus_201_FD_109709 | JGI IMG/M metagenome (GOLD analysis project Ga0154020, IMG submission 109709) | Active sludge microbial communities from wastewater, Klosterneuburg, Austria - Klosneuvirus_20160825_MG | ecosystem: Engineered > WWTP > Aerobic digester > Activated sludge | place...
GCTGTGCCAGGGCATGGGCTTGCTCGGGCAGCGCTCGGTATGCGTGCTCACCGACAGTTGCCGCGAACCGCTGGACCCGGTTGGCCGCCGCTATCTGGTCGCCGACGCACGTTCGCGCGAGGCATTAACCAAAGTGACCAGCAAAATCCGCTCGCTCAAGTCGTGGATGGGCGTGATCGACGGCGGTGGCAACCGCACCGAGATGGACCACAACCTCTACAGCGTCGCCGATCTGGTGCTGTTGCCGTTTCGCGACTCGCACGAGGACATTCGCACCGTCATCCGCGATCTGGAAATGTTCCCCCGTGCCTACGCCGTGCCATCACAGTGGCCGACCAATGTCTGGCAGCGCGACACGGCGGAAAAAACCGTTGAAGAATTCCTGGTCCGGTTCCGCGACCGGATTCTTTCACCGGTGGCGACGCTTTCCGCCAGCAAGCAACTGCTGCAGAAAACCATTCCGGGCAGCCTGCCTACGCCGCTGGCCAATACCAGCCGTGGCATCGCGCGCCAGGTACTCGATCTCCTGCAGATATCTTTTGACGACGCGGAGGATCTTGTCGAGGAAGATTCGGTCGCCCGGCCCGGCTCTGGCCATGCCCCGGCCATGGCAATGGCGGCCTGAGAAATACTCAGTTCTGGCGGCGCTTGCGACTCACCATCAAGGCGGCCTCGGAGCGGTTGTTCACGCCCATGGCCTTCATGATGGCCGAAACGTGGATTTTCACCGTCCCCTCGGTCAAACCCAGCAACTCGCCAATCTGACGGTTGCTGCTCCCCTCCGCCAGCAGTTCCAGGACTCGTGCCTGCGCCGCAGTCAAGCCGAAACGCTGCGCCAGCGGCTTGCTTTCTCCATGGGCGGTTTCGCTGCGATTTGTCAGCTCCCTCAGTTTGGGCGGCAGATAGATTTCGCCGGACAACACCGCCCGCAAGGCCTCCAGCAGTTCGGAGCTCGATCCAGACTTGGAAACAAATCCGGAAGCACCTGCCTTCATCACACGGGAAACGGTGTCGGCATCATCCAGCGCGGAGAGGATCACCACCGGGACCGTCGGGAATCGCCGCCGTACCACAGGCAGGAAGGTCTGGCCCTTGGTTCCCGGCAGCATCAGGTCGAGGATCATCATGTCGATGTCCTCGGTCTCCAGCACGCCAATCGCCTCATTCGCGTCCGGCACGCCGAAGGTCTGGGTTTCCGCGCCGAGGCTCCTCAGCGTCGCAAGCAATCCCTCGCGCACCAGCGCATGATCTTCCACCACCAATAGTTTAAGCATTGCGTTCCCCTGCAAGTCGGTTCCGGATATGACAACGGGCAGTTTAGCGCGGATGGCGGCACTGCGGTAAGATCACTCTACATTCTTGGGAGTAACGCCATGAGCACGACGCCATCCGATCCGATGGAATTTCTGAAGTCGCTGTGGGGCAATACCGGCATGCCGTTACCCGGCCTGGTTACACCGACGCTGGATACCAATGAACTGGAAAAGCGGATTGCCGACCTCAAGGCGGTCGAGGGCTGGCTCAAGACCAATCTCGGCATGCTTCAAATGACCATCCAGGGGCTTGAAATGCAGTGCGCGACATTGTCCGCGCTGCAGGCCATCAGCCAGTCGACGAGCAACCCGGACGCAAATGCCAATCCATTCGCCAATCCGGCACTGTGGCCGTGGAACTTCATGCAGAACACGGGCCAGACGGTGGCGGCCGAGGCGGCCAACCCTCCCGCGGCGAGCGATCAAGCGGCGCCGAAGGCCAACGGCAAAGCCAAGTAGATCAATGCACGGCAAGACCGAAGACAGGCGCTAGCTAGATAACCCTGGAATTCCGCAGGGCCTCTATTTCCTCTTCCGCAAATCCGGCGCCAGCGAGCACGGCTTCGCTGTCTGCCCCGGCTGCTGGCGCGGGTTGGGCATTCGCCCAAGGCCAGGCAGAGAGTTTGAAGGGCGGCGCATATTGTGTGGTGCCACCAACATCGACCACCATTTCGCGGGCGATAACTTGCGGGTGCGCCACGACTTCGTCAATCCGCAAAACCGGCGTAACGCAACAGTCCGCGACAGAAACGATGGCTTGCCAATGCGCAAGCGGCTGCGAACCGATCAGGGTGGCCAGTTCGGACTTCACGCGCCGGCCTTCGCCGCCGGTGGCCAGGCCGAAGGGCCCCAGGTCGGGACGTTCGATCGCTGCACAGAAGGCCTGCCAGAACTTCGGTTCCAGGGCCCCCACCGCAAGGTAGCGATCATCGGCCGTGCGATACACGCCGTAGCAGGGCACACCGCCCGTCAGCAGGTCTGCGCCGCGCGGTGCCGGTTGGCCATATCCCAATGTGGTAACCAGCGGGAATATGGTGTGGGCCAGCACGGCATCGGTCATCGCCACGTCAACATGGCTGCCCTGCCCGGTCGATTTGGCGCCGATCACCGCTGCAAGAACGCCGAGCAGCGGAGTGAGCGCCCCCCCGAGAAGATCGCCGACCTGCAGATTGGGAATCGCCGGGGGGCCGCTGGCCTTGCCGTCGTGGGTGCCGATCTGGTCGAGCAGCCCGGACGTAGCGAGATAGTTGAGGTCATGGCCGGCGAGTTGGGCCCAGGGACCGGTCTGGCCGTAACCGGTGATCGCGCAATAGACAATTCGCGGATTGATGGTTCGTACCGCTTCGTAGCCGACGCCCAGTTTGTCCACTACGCCGGGGCGAAAGCTTTCGAAAATCACGTCGGCATCTTTCGCCAGACGCATGAAAACCTCGACACCCGCTGCCTGCTTCAGATCCAGGAGCAGGCTTTTCTTGTTGCGATTGACCATCCGGAAGAACAGGCTGTCGCCGCTCGCGCCCGCCGCGCGCTCGCCCGGCCCCATGGCGCGCGCATAGTCACCCGCCCCGGTGTCTTCGATCTTGATCACCTCGGCGCCCAGATCAGCCAGATGCATGGTGGCCACCGGTCCCGGCAGCAATCGGGTGAGATCGAGAATGCGCAAGCCCGCAAGAGGCCCGGCGCACAGGCCCGACCGGTCAGTCATACTTGCGGGAATCCTCTATCACCTTGCCGTCATTCGGCAGGCTGCCAACGGCCGCCAGCCTCACCTCGGCGCGCAGTTTGGTGACATCGCGCACAGTCTCGGCAATGGCCTTCTCCAGTTCCGCACCGGATGCGGCGACTTCGCAACTCAGCGTCATGTGATCGGTACTGTCCGGATTGGTCACCACCAGTCGCGCACGAGCGATTTCCGGATGACGTTTGACGACCGCCGCCACCTGCTCCGGATGCACGAACATGCCCTTGATCTTGGTGGTCTGGTCGGCGCGCCCCATCCAGCCCTTGATGCGCATGTTGGTGCGCCCGCAGGGGGAAACCCCCGGCAGTAAAGCCGAAAGATCGCCGGTGCCAAAGCGGATCAGGGGGTAGTCGGTGTTGAAGGTGGTCACCACCACTTCGCCGACTTCGCCCACTGCCACCGGGTCTCCGGTGCCGGGACGCACGATCTCGACGATCACGCCTTCGTCGATCACCAGACCCTGGCGCGCCTCGGTCTCGTAGGCGATCACGCCCAGTTCGGCCGTGGCATAGGCCTGATAGCCGGCGATGCCGCGCGCCAGCAGGGCGTCGCGCACCGGCGGCAGAAAGGCTTCGCCAGAGAATAGCGCCTTGGTCAGGGAAGGCAGCTTGACCCCCATTTCATCCGCCTTCTGCAACAGGATGCGAAGAAATGATGGCGTGCCGGCATAGCCGTTGGGCTGCAGGTCGGCCATCGCTGCCACCTGCTGCTCGGTCTGCCCAACCCCGGCCGGAAACACGGTACAGCCCAGCGCCTGCGCACCCGCCTCCATGATCCAGCCGCCTGGCGTCATATGATAGGAAAAACTGTTGTGCACCAGATCGCCGGCACGAAAGCCCGCGGCGTAAAGCGCACGCGCCGTGCGCCAGTAATCCGCATTTCGGCCTTCCGGTTCGTAGATCGGGCCGGGCGAGGAAAACACGCGGCCGAGCTTGCCCCAGCTTGATGCCGCCAAACCGCCAAACGGGCGCTGCATTTTCTGCAGTTCGATCAGGTCGCTCTTGCGCACCACCGGCAAAGCGGCGAGGGCAGCAGTCGAGGCGATCGAAGCCGCATCGACCTGCTTCAGCGACTTCGCGAACCAGGCGGTATTGGCCTTGGCGTGCGCAATCTGCTGCGGCAGCCGTATCGCCAGCGCCGACTTTCGTTCGTCGGCGGAGCGGGTTTCGAGGGCGTCAAAATACGTCGACATGTCACGGTGCTCCGAGGTTTGGTGAGGCCGCAAAGCGCGGGCTTGATGCAACGGGTGAGGACTGTGGAGCACCAAGCGATGCAAGGCGCGAAAGACCGGCGTTTAGTTTGCTAAACGAGGCCTTGAGCAACGCCGCAGCGCGCCGCGTGATCCGCAGTCCTCAAGCGAGCCAGCGTTTGCGGCGGCGGTAGTGCTTGGCCTCGCGGAAGCTCTTGCGCTCGCCCGAGGAAATGCCGAGGTAGAACTCCTTGACGTCCTCGTTGTTGGCCAGGTCGGATGCCGCCCCTTCCATCACCACGCGACCGTTCTCGAGGATGTAGCCGAAGTCCGCATAGCGCAACGCCATGTTGGTGTTCTGTTCAGCCAGAAGAAAGGTCACTTTTTCCCGCTGGTTGAGATCCTTGACGATGGCAAAAACCTCGTCGACGATTTGCGGCGCCAGACCCATCGAGGGCTCGTCGAGCAGCACCATGGTCGGATTCGCCATCAGGGCGCGCCCGATGGCGCACATCTGCTGCTCGCCGCCGGAGGTATAGGCCGCCTGACTGGTACGCCGCTCTTTCAGGCGCGGAAAGTAGTTGTAAACCTTCTCCAGCGTCTGCGCCACGCCAGCCCTGCCATCGCGGCGGGTATAGCTGCCGGTCAACAGGTTTTCTTCAATGGTCAAGTGGCCGAAGCAATGGCGGCCTTCCATGACCTGAACCACGCCGCGCTTGACCAACTCGGCGGGAGAGAGTGCCTCGATGCGCTCGCCGCGGCACTCGATCGAACCCTTGGTTACCTCGCCACGCTCGCCTTCCAGCAGATTGCTTACAGCGCGCAATGTAGTGGTCTTGCCAGCTCCATTGCCTCCGAGCAGAGCGACGATGCTGCCTTGCGGCACCGACAGAGAGACGCCCTTGAGCACCAGGATGACGTGATGGTAGATCACCTCGATGCTATTCACGTTGAGCAAAATGTTGGCTGTAGTCATTTCAGGTATCAGGGATCAGGAATCAGGTATCAGGTATCAGGTATCAGAGGTCAGGAATCAGGTTTCGGGGGGCAAGACCACTTGCGGCGCGGCACGCCGACAGTAATCTGATCCCTGATTCCTGATCCCCGATCCCTGATTTACTTCTTGCAGTCTTCTGGCGTGCGCGGCGTGATCTTCTTTTCGCTCGCGTACTTGGCCGAGGCCAGCATCACCATCGGCCGCAGGACTTTCTGGTCCGCCTCGTACCAGTCGGAAGAGAAGTTCCACTTCTTGCCGTCCCAGGTGTGAATGCGCGCCCAGCCGGATCCCAGATGGTCGATACAGGTGGTGTGCACCGGACGCATCACGCCGGCAAAGCCCAGGGCATCCAGCGCCTTCTGGTCAAGGTTGAGGTTCTCCAGGCCCCAGCGCATCTGCTCGCCGGTGATCCGCTTGCCCTTGCCATAGCGTCCCTGCGCCACGCGCACCGCTTCAGTCTGAACCATCGCCGAGATCAGGCCGCGCATGTACAGCACCTGGCCAACTTCTTCCTTCGGGCCCGTGCCCTGGCCCTTGGCGTGAACGCTCGCAAGAACTTCCTTGATCACCTTGGAATTAGGCTCGGCGCCATGCTGCATCGCCAGCGCGTTGTAGCCCTTGGCGCCTTCACCGACGTCCTTGACATCAGGCTCGGCACCCGACCACCACACGCCGTACATCTTCTCGCGCGGATAGCCGGTGGCCTGGGCTTCCTTGAGCGAGGTCGAGTTCATTACGCCCCAGCCCCAGAGGAAGACGTAGTCGGGCTTGTTCTGGCGAATCTGCAGCCAGGTGGCCTTCTGTTCGACGCCGGGGTGCGCCACCGGCAGCAGCGAAACTTCGAAGCCGTGCATCTTGCCTCGCTCCTGCAGCAGGGCGATCGGTTCCTTGCCGTAGGGGCTGTCGTGATAGACAAGGGCGATCTTCTTGCCCTTCAGCTTGTCGAAACCGCCTTCCTTCTTGGCGATGTGCTGCACCAGCACGTCGGCGCCGGACCAGTAGGTGCCGATCAGCGGGAAGTTCCAGCTAAACACGGCGCCGTTCTGCGATTCGCTGCGACCGTAGCCGGCGGTGATGACCGGAATCTTGTCGACCGGTGCTTTCTCGGTGAGGGCGAAGGTGATGCCGGTTGACAGCGGCTGCACCGCGGTCGCGCCGCCGTGCTTACCCTTCAGGCGCTCATAGCACTCGACGCCACGGTCGGTGGCGTAACCGGTTTCGCATTCCTCCCAAATCATCTTGACGCCATTGACGCCGCCGCGCGCATTGGTCAGTTTCATGTAGTCGACGAAACCGTTGGCCCAGGGCGCGCCGTTAGGGGCATAGGCGCCGGTGCGATAGGCGAGCACAGGAAAGAATTGTTCCTCGGCGGCATATGCCGCAGGTGCAGCAAGTAAAGCGGAAAAGCCGATCGCTGCGACCGAAGCGGCTACTGCCAGTTTTCGTAGATTCATGTTGTCTCCTCCTAGGATGAATTAGTTTTACGCCTGCTTTGGAACCCGAAAAACGATATGTAACACCCGGCGATCTTACCCGCCGATCATGCTCCCGTCCCTCAATGAGGGAAAGGCCACAATCGCAACTTCTCCCTGCCGGTTGACCACAGGCGTGCAATGCCGTGCGGCTCCACGATCAGGAAGAATACGATAAGTGCGCCGAAGACCATGATTTCGATATGCGATACCAGCGCAATCGACACTTCCACCCCGAACCAGCCTCCCACCAACCCGAGCATCTGATTCAAGAAAATCGGCAGGATCACGATGAAAGCCGCGCCGAAGAAACTGCCAGCGATCGCGCCCATGCCGCCGATGATGACCATGAACAACAACTGGAAGGAACGGTCGATCGAAAACGCCGCCGGCTCCCAGGAACCGAGATGCACGAAACCCCACAATGCCCCCGCCACGCCGATATAAAACGAGCTGACGGCAAAGGCGCTGAGTTTGGCATACATCGGACGGATGCCAATCACCGTCGCCGCCACGTCCATGTCGCGAATCGCCATCCATTGCCGGCCAATGCTGCCGCGCACCATATTTTTCGCGGCCAGACTGAATACGACCAGAATGCCCAGACAGAAAAGATACTTGTCGGTCGGCGAACTGATGGTCCAGCCCAGCAGATTGATGTCGGCAACGGAAACCGAACCGGATGATGCGTTGTTGGTAAACCACTTGATGCGCAGGAAGGCCCAATCCCAGAAAAACTGCGCGGCCAGCGTCGCCACGGCAAGATACAAGCCGCGTACGCGCAAGCTCGGAGCGCCGAACACGATGCCCGCTGCGGCAGCCGTCAAACCACCCAGCAGAATGGCTGCAAGTGCCGGCATACCGTCAACGCGGATCAGAAAATTGTAGGCAGCGTAGGCGCCTACTGCCATGGAGGCGCCGGCCCCGAGTGTAATCTGCCCGCAATAGCCGACCAGAATATTCACCCCAAGCGCCGCCAGCGAAAGGATCAGAAAGGGAATCAGGATGGCGCGGAACAGGTACTCGTCGACCAGCAGTGGAATCCCGATGAAGGCAAAGGCGACGATGGCCAGAATCGCCCAGCGATCCTGCGGAATGGCAAATATCTGCTGATCCGATTGATACGTGGTCTTGAACTGACCATTTTCTCTATAGAACATTCCTGGTACCTCGTATCAAACGCGATCAATGATTTTTTCCCCGAACAGGCCTTGTGGCCTGAACAGGAGGAATACCAGCGCCAGCATGTAGGCAAACCAGATCTCGATGCCGCCGCCAACATAGGGGCCCAGATAAACTTCCGAAAGTTTCTCGCCGACACCGATGATCAGGCCGCCGATGATCGCGCCGGGGACCGAGGTCAGCCCGCCGAGTATCACTACCGGCAAGGCACGCAAGGCCACGGTCGCCAGCGAAAACTGTGCTCCCAGTTTGGAACCCCAGATGATGCCCGCGACCAGCGCGGTAATCCCTGCGACACACCAGACAATGACCCAGATCCGGCCCAGCGGAATGCCGATAGACTGCGCCGCCTGATGGTCGTCCGCCACGGCGCGCAGCGCACGCCCGGTAGCCGTCTTCTGGAAAAAGATGGTCAGTGCCAACACCAGCATGGCGGCGATGAAGGCGGCAACAAAGTCTTCCTTGTTGATCAGGATGCCACCGTCGAAAATACTCTCCAGCATCATCACCGGCTCTTTCGGCATGCCGACATCGATCTTGTAGATGTCGCTGCCAAAAATGGTCTGACCTACCCCGTCGAGAAAGTAGCCGATGCCCAGCGTGGCCATCAGCAGCGTCGCGCCTTCCTGGTTGACCAGGTGGCGCAACACCAGGCGTTCGATCAGCCAGGCCACCGCAAACATCACCACCACCGAGACGACAATCGCCAGCAGGTTGGCCATGAACAGGCTGTCGATGCCCAGCCAGAGCGGAATCCACTCGGAAAAGCGCGCCATCGACAAGGCGGCAAACAGCACCATCGCGCCCTGGGCGAAATTGAAGACGCCGGACGCCTTGTAAATCAGCACGAAGCCCAGCGCCACCAGGGAATACAGCATGCCGCTCATCAGACCGCCGAGCAGGGTTTCAATAAAAAAGGCCATCTTTCAGATCCTCAGTGGCTGGCGCCGAGATAGGCGCTGATGACGTCGGGGTCGGCACGAACCTCGTCGGGAGTGCCTTCGGCGATCTTCTCACCGTGATCCAGAACGACGACAAAGTTGGACAGGTCCATCACCACGCCCATGTCATGCTCGATGAGCAGCACCGTGGTGCCGAACTGGTCATTGACGTCGAGGATGAAGCGGCACATGTCCTGCTTCTCCTCCACGTTCATGCCGGCCATCGGTTCGTCCAGCAGCAGCAGCTGCGGCTCCATCGCCAGCGCGCGCGCCAGGTCGACGCGCTTTTGCAGGCCGTAGGGCAGTCGTCCTACCGGAGTCTTGCGAATGTGCTGGATTTCCAGGAAATCGATGATCTCCTCGACCTTGAGCCGATGCTCGAGCTCCTCGCGCTGAGCCGCTCCCAGCCAGACGGCCTGTTGCAGCATGTTGGCCTTCATCTTCAGGTTGCGCCCGGTCATGATGTTGTCCAGCACCGACATGCCCTTGAACAGTGCGATGTTTTGGAAGGTGCGGGCAATGCCCTGGGTGGCTGCCTCGTGGGGACGCATCTGATGGCGCACGTTGCCGAGGAAGGTGATAGTGCCCTCCTGCGGGTGGTAGACGCCGTTGATGACGTTGAGCATGGAGCTCTTGCCGGCGCCGTTGGGGCCGATGATCGCCGAAATCTCGCCGCGCTTGATTTCGAAGCTGACGCCGGTGATGGCCTTGACACCGCCGAAGCGCAGGCTGACGTTCTCGACGCGGAGGAAGATTTCCTCGGCCGCGCCATGGGTCTCTCGCTGACGCTTGCGCATCTCGCCCAGCGCCAGCAGCGCCTGGTCACGCGTGTCATAGATGTTGGAACGAAAGGATTCTCGGCCGGCGCTTTCCCGGATCGCCTCCCGCGTCTGCTCCCTGGCATCGACCCGCACGCTGCCGCGACCGTGGTTGACATTGGTGCCCTTGCCGCGTTCTGCGAAGCGATCCCAGGCATCCGGCGCTATCACGCAATCGGTGTAGATCACCAGGAAAAACCAGCGCTGCCCGGTCGCGGTGAGCTGTCTGTTTATTTCGTCATAGAACGCATCAACCGCGCCCACGTCGGCGAAGCTCATGCGCGAGAAATCCACCTCCATCGTCTCGATGGCGTCGTGGAAGATGATCCGTTCCGAATATGTCCTGTCATTCATGAGTCGTTTGCCGCCTTCGTCGCCGCTGGTCTATGCCGCCTTCTGCAAGCCGGCGGAAAATGTTTTCACCTCGCAGATCGTCAGATCCGCCGCCACCTTGCCGGTGCGGCCATCCTCGAACTTGACGAGGGTTTCGATGTACTGCGAAGTCTTGCCGGAATACAGCGCATCGATCAGCACGCCGTATTTCTCCGAGATGAAGCCGCGCCGCACCTTGCGGGTGCGGGTCAGTTCGTCGTCGTCCGGATCGAGCTCCTTGTGCAGCACCAGGAAGCGGTGAATCTGCGTGTCGGCGACCATGGCGTCGTGCGACAGGTCGACATTGACCTGCTCCACGCACTCCCGGATCAGGTCGAGCACCTCCGGCTTGCCGGCCAGGTCGGTGTAACCCGAATACGGCAGATTGCGACGTTCCGCCCAATTGCCGACCGCACCCATGTCGATGTTGACGAAGGCGCAGACCATGTCGCGGTCGTGGCCGAAGCAGACCGCCTCCTTGATGTGCGGGAAGAACTTGAGCTTGTTCTCGATGTAGTTGGGCGCAAAGATCGCGCCGTTTGACAGCTTGCCGACGTCCTTGGCGCGGTCGATGATCTTCAGATGACCATCCTCGTCGAAGAAGCCGGCGTCGCCGGTGTGGAACCAGCCTTCGGCATCCATCACTTCGGCCGTTGCATCGGGACGCTTGTAGTACTCCTTGAGCAGCAGTTTTCCGCGCACCAGCACCTCACCGCCGTCCGAAATCTTCACCTCGACCCCCGGCGCCGGCTTGCCGACGCTGTCGAACTTGATCTCGCGATCCGGTTGCAGGCACACCGCAGCACAGGTCTCAGTGGCACCGTACAACTGCTTGAGATTGACGCCGATCGAGCGATAGAAGCGGAACAGGTCGGGGCCGATGGCGGCGCCGGCC
>Ga0154020_10009953_pt1 | contig 10919 bp, 8 predicted proteins | sample Klosneuvirus_201_FD_109709 | JGI IMG/M metagenome (GOLD analysis project Ga0154020, IMG submission 109709) | Active sludge microbial communities from wastewater, Klosterneuburg, Austria - Klosneuvirus_20160825_MG | ecosystem: Engineered > WWTP > Aerobic digester > Activated sludge | place...
ACGGGGAGATCCTCCACTTCGTTCCGCTCTACCATCCGTCGGCCGATCGGGCCGCGCTCGCGGCCGCCCTCCTCGGCGCGGTCGGTGACGGTGCGCCGTCGGCGCGCGCGACGCTCCTCACCGGTGCGCTCCGGGGCGCGTTCACGCCCGCGAGGCGCCGCGACCTCCTGCCGCCGCTGGCCGATGCGCTCCGGCGCGCCGTCCCGGCCGTGCCGGACGCGGCGCGACTCGCGAGCTGGCAACGGCTGTTCGACGACGAGTTCGGCCCGGCGCTCGCGCCATGGCTCCGCCTCGAATCGCTCGACGACGGCCGGCTCATCATCGCGCCGGGCATCGGCCCCGAAGGGCGGATCTTCGCGGCGACGGCGGACCGCCGCGACAATCTCGTCGCGGTCGGCAGCTTCCCCGACGATGCCGATCCGGCGGCCCCGCTCCATGCCTTCACGCGTGAGATCTGCTTTGCCGCGGTGACGCGCGCGTCCCAGGCGGCGCGCCTCGATGCGCGCGACCCGCGCGCCGCGCGTCGCGCGAGTCTCGCCGCGGTACGCTGCGGCGCCGCGCTCCTCGACGTGCGCCTGCCGTCGCGTGCCGCGGCGTATCGGGCGTTCTGGATCCGTCGGGTCGATGCGCGCGCCGCGACGACCGCGGACGGAGGCCTCGACGGGGAGTTCGACCGTCACTTCCCGCCCGACCAGACGTTCGCCGCGGCACTCGCGCGCGAACTCAAGCGACTCGTTCACTCTCCCGGTGGCCCCTGAGAGCGCCATCGGCTCCCTCCCATTCACGCCGTTCCGGCAGCAGGAGGTCCGACACATGCGGTTCCCATCGATCCTGGCCCTCGCGGCCCTCACACTCGTCACCGTGCCGCGCGAAGCGCGCGCGACCGACGGGCATCTCCTCCATGGCGTCGGCGCCGTGAACTCGGCGCTCGGCGGCATCGGCATCGCCTCCAACCAGAGCCTCCTCGGCTCCTTCTTCACCAACCCGGCCGGGCTGGCCGCGTTCGACGGCACCAACCTGGAGATGGGCTTCGAGCTCATGAAGCCCGAGCGCACCGTCTCGTCGAGTTTCGGCCCGATGAGCGGCAGCACCACGAGCGACGCGGACTGGACGCCGATCCCCGCCTTCGGATTCAGCACGCGCCTCGACAACGGCGTCGTGATCGGGCTCGCGGGGCTCGGCATCGGCGGATTCGGCGTGAACTACGCGGCGGACCCGGCCAACCCGATCCTCATGCCGCGGCCGAACGGCTTCGGGAGCGTCTACTCGAACTTCCAGCTGATGAAGATCTCGCCGGCGATCGCGTGGAAGGCGGGCGAGAAGCTGAGCATCGGTCTCGCCGCGAACATCGACTGGTCGTCGCTCGCCGTCGATCCGATGCCGATCGCCGCGCCGGACTACGATCCGGGCGTGGACCTCACGCCAGGCACCGCCGATGACCGGTCGTTCTATCCGAGCGCGGCCGCCGCCGACGCGGTCTTCGGCTTCGGGTTCCAGGCCGGCCTGCAGTACGCGCTCACGCCCACCGTGACGCTCGGCCTCGCCTACACGTCGCCGCAGATGTTCAGCGACTTCGAGTTCACCATGACGCACGCGAACCCGAACCTGCCGAACTACGGCACGGCGCGCACCGTCGCCTTCCGCATGGACGTGCCCGCGATCTACGGCGTGGGCGTCTCCCTCCGGCCGAGCGACCGGCTCGAGTTCGGCCTCGATGCGAAGTACGTGACGTACGGCAGCACCAAGGGCTTCGAGGAGAAGGGATACAACGCGGACGGGTCGGTGCGGGGTTTCGGCTGGGAGGACATCGCCGTCGTGGCCGCCGGCCTGCAGTTCAAGCCGAGCGACCGGCTGACGCTCCGCGGCGGATACAACTACTCGGGCAACCCCATCCCGGACGAGCAGTCGATGTTCAACATCCCGGCGCCCGCCGTCGTGCAGCACCACCTGACGGGTGGCATCGGATTCGCCATCGCCAATGGCGTCGAGCTCAACATCTCGGCCTACAAGGCGCTCGAGAACTCGATCGAGGGCGCGATGTATCGCCCGGCCGCGGTGCCGGGGACGACGGTGAAGAGCGCGATGTCGGAGACGTCGCTCCTCGTCGGTTTCACCTTCCGGCCGGCGAAGTGAGGCGCTGAGCGGTCGCCGGACCCCCGGCAGGGAACGTCGAAGCGCCCGGCGGAGCGATCCGCCGGGCGCTTCATGCTCGTGCGACGTGCTGGCGCCGGTCGGCGCGCGAGGGTCAGCCGGCCTTCTTGACGTCCGTCGGCAGCAGCTTGATGACCGTGAGGAAGATCGCGCCGACGATCAGCGCCATCACGAACGGGTTCACGTGGAGCACGTCCGCGAGGGTGATCTTCCCGAAGTTCGCCATCTTCACGATCGGGTCGATGAGCGTCGTGTAGACGAGCGTGAAGACGAGCGCGCCGACCACGCCGCCCCCGATCGCCGCGATCGCATCGGTGCGCCCCTCGCCGATGCCGACGACGCAGGTGCCCGGGCAATAGCCGCCGATGCCGAAGCCCACGCCGAAGATGAGGCCGCCGAGGAGCACGCCGACGACGAAGGTCGGCTTCACGTCGAGGTGCAGGATCTGCGGGGCGAAGGTCGAGATGCCATACGTGACGATCATGCCCACGGCGATCGTGAGCGCCATGAACTTGATGACCGAGAGGTTCTCGAGGCGCAGGTTCTTCGTGATCATCGCGGGGCTCGAGGCCTTCACGCGCTGGATGAAGAAGCCCATGCCGACGCCGATCAGGATGGAGAGGATGGGGATGAGCATGATCAGGCTCCTGCCGCGCGGCGGCCCGAGAGCATCTTGGCCGACAGGATGCCGGTCGCGAAGACGCCGATGGCGAAGATGAACCCGCTCACCGAGAGCTGGGTGATGCCGGAGATGATGTGGCCGCTGGTGCAGCCGCCGGCGACGCGGGCGCCGAACACGATCAGGAACCCGCCGATGAACGCATCGCGGTAGCGCTTGGCCTTGGTGGTCTCGCCGGGATGCGCCATCTCGCACTTGGGCGCCTTCTCGCGGTTGAGCTTCGCCCCGAGGAACCCGCCGATGAGCAGGCCCACGACGAGGAAGCTCTCCGGCTTGAAGAGCGACCCCATCCGCTTGAGGTACGGATTGGCCTCGGCGTAGCTCGGGTCGAGCACCTGAAGGATCGCGCCGATGAAGCGCGGGTAGGTGCCCGAGACGCCGATGGGTCCCCACACGATGATGGAGATGGCGCCGAGGATGCCGAAGAGGACCCCGTAGAAGACCCAGGGGGTCTTGGGCGCGACGGGGATCGCGACTGGTGCGTCGGACTGCATGAGGAGCTCCTGCTTGGGGGAGTCTATCGCGCGGCGCCGGGCCGGCGATCATCCGGCACGAAACGGTCCGCGTAGGGCATCTTCACGGCGCGCAGTGCCGCCGCATCGAGCGTCGCATCGTCGGCGATCACGTCGTTCACCGCGAGCAGGTACGCCGAGAGCGCGTAGACCTGGTCGTCGGTGAGCGAGCCGGGCGCGGTGTGCGGCATCGCGCGCTTGATGTAGTCGAACAGCGTCGTCGCGTGCGACCAGTAGTTGCCGATGGTGTGCGGCAGCTTGGGATCCTTGGCGAACGGGAAGTCCTCGGCCGCCGCGGGGCGCCCGGTGAGCTGCGGGAAGGCCGGGGCCATCCCTTCGCCGTTCTGCCCGTGGCACATCGCGCACTGCGCCTTGTAGAGTACGCCGCCCTCGGCGACGGTGCCCTTGCCGGGAGGAAGCTCGGCGCCATCGGCGCCGATGTCGGTGTCCATCGCCTGCACGAGCGAATCGGGTGCCGGGCGACCGATGCCGTAGCGTCGGCCCGTGTCGACCGCGGACGTCGTCGCGGACCCCTCGGCGGTGCCGCCACCGCAGGCCGCGACCGCGAGGAGCGTGAGGAGGAGCGAAGCGCGCATGCTCAGGTCTCCCCGTGGAAGGTGACGGTGCCGTCGCCGGCGACCTTCCAACCCACGATCTGGTTGAAATGGTAGTCGGTGCCGAGTCCGCGCTCGGCGATGAGCGCACGCCGCGTCGGCTGCACGTAGCCGGCCTCGTCGGTCGCCCGGCTGAGCAGCACCGACTCGCCGCCGTTCCACTCCCACATGTGCTGGAAGCGCACGGTCGACTTGGGCTCCGACCGGCCGAGGAGTTCCGCGTCGCGCCAGTTCTTCCCGGCGTCGGCGCTCACCTCCACGCGCGTGATGCGACCGCGGCCACTCCAGGCGAGTCCGCTCACCGCGTGCCAGCCGCGGCTCGTGACCTTGTCGGGGGCGGACGGCGCGGTGATGATCGACTTCGCATCGAGCTCGAACGTGAAGCGGCGCGCCGTGCCGTTGGGGAGCGGGTCGGTGTACTTCGAGGTCTCCCAGCGCGTCATCCAGGGCTGCGTGCCGAGCTCGAGGCGACGGATCCACTTCACGTTGATGTTCCCCTCCCAGCCGGGGAGGAGGAGGCGCATCGGGTACCCTTGCGCCGGGCGGAGCGGCTCGCCGTTCTGCGCCCAGACGATCATCGCGTCATCGAACGCCTTCTCGATCGGCACCGAGCGCGTCATGAGACAGGCGTCGCCGCCCTCGGCGAGGAACCACTTGGCCTCGGGCTTCACGCCGCACTCGCGGAAGAGCGTCGAGAGCGCCACGCCGGTCCACTCCGAGGTGCTGACCATGCCGGCGACCTTCTGCGCGGTCATCTCGGGCTTGGGATCGCGGAACGACGCGCGGCCGTTGCCCGAGCACTCGATGAAGTAGGGGCGCACGACCTGCGGGAACCGCTTGAGGTCGTCGAGCGTGAAGGTCAGCGCCTTGTCGACGAGTCCGTGGATGGTGAGCGTGTGCCGCGCCGGATCGAGGGCGGGGATCCCGGCGTGATGCCGCTCGAAATGCAGGTCGCTCGGTGTGATGGAGCCGGCGAGGTCCTGCAACGGCGTGAGCGAGGAGCCCGTGGTCTCGCCGTACGGGGCGCGCGTGGGCGTCTCGAAGGCGCTGCGTGCGCCGAGCGGCGTCGTTGCGCCACCCTGCAGCTTGGTCGCGTCCGCGGGGACCACGGGGCGCGCCGCGGCCTCGGTGGCGCCCTGTGCGTCGAGCGTGATCGGGAGTCCGGCGAGCACGGCGCCGCCGAGCGTGCCCACGGCCCCGGCGAGCAGGTCGCGGCGCGTGAGCGGGAGGGGCGCGGTGCGCGCGTCCTCTGGGGGGAGGGAGTCGGTCATCGGGGAGAACCTACCGCTTCGCGTGGCCGACGACAGGCGGGTTGGGGACGAGTGCGCCGCGCGGATTCGCGCGCGGGAGGAGCGGCGGCGGATTGAACGCCTTGTGGCCCTTCGTGTCGTACGGGACGTCCGCGGGGGCGCCGCCCATCGGCCAGTCGCCTTCCTTCCCGGGCGAGTCGGGGCGCGGCTGCGAATTGATGTAGGCCGAGAGGTCGAAGGCTTCCTGCGCGGTGAGCGTCCCCGGCGCCGTCTGCGGCATGTTGTGCCGGATGAAGCTCGCGGCGCGCTCGAGGCGCGTCATGGAGGCGCCCACCGAGTAGGAGCCGGGGCCCCAGAGCGCGGGGATGGGACCGTTGCCGGCCCCCGTCGCACCGTGGCAGGTGATGCAGGTCTTGCTGGTGTAGAGCGCCGCACCGCGGGCCGCGTCGCCGGCGAGCGTGTCGGGTTCGGAGATGAGGCCGTCGGCGCCGGCGATCTTGGTGCCCACCGGGATGTCCTTCGAGATGAACGCGAGGTACGCGAGGATGTCGGTCATCTCGCGGCTCTCGACCGGGAGCGCATTGCCGGCGAGCGAGCGGGTGAAGCAGTAGTTCACGCGATCGGCGAGCGCGATGACGGCACCGGAGCGCGGCATGTACTTGGGGAAGCGCGCATGCGAGCCGGTGAGCGGCGCCGCCGTGAGCTTGAGGCCGTCATCCTGGTGGCAGCTCGTGCAGCGGAGGCTGCCGGTGGCGTAGGCGGGCAGGCTCTCCGGGCTGAAGCGGAGCAGGTAGAGCCCGCGCTTGATGGAGGCCCCCATGGAATCGTTGGGGATGTCGGCCTCGCGGAGCGGTGTCCAGGCGGACTCCACGAAGGTGACGGCCTTGGCGTCGGCGACGACGGGGGTCTCGGCGGCCTTGGGGCCGCAGGCGGCGGTGGTGACGGCCGCGAGGACAATGAGGAGACGGGCGCGCACAGGAGCTCCTGCTCGTTCGGGGGGGAGAGCGGGGCGGGTTCAATCCTCTATACTCCGATACGGTAATACTTGGAGCCGGGTTGGGCAAGGCGTGAGTGGCCGACCACGACGGACGCGGCGACGGCGTCGGCTGGAACCACAGGGGCACAGGGAGCTCAGGGAGATGTGCCCCCGTGTTCCCTGTGCCCCTGTCGTCGTGCCGGTCGTGCTGGTCATGCGGAACGGAATCGCCCGAACCGCAGCGCCGCCGATCTCAGTGCTTCATCAAGCCCGACACGGTCAGCTCGAGGTTGTGGCTGACCCGGATCCCGTACACGCCGTCCGTCGACGTCAACCGGTCCGCCGCCACGAACTCGGCGCGCTCGAGGGTCTTCACGACCTGTCCGTTCACCAGGCAGGAGGCCTGGCCCCCGCGCACACGCCAGCCGACGGAGTTGGTCGACTCGCCATTCGCATCGGCCTTGTGGATCGCGTCATGCGCCGTCGGCTTCACGAGCTCCGTCACCTTCGCACCGTGGAAGGTCTTGATCGCGTACGTGCCGTTGCCGTACACGATGCAGTACATGAGCGTCTCGGTCTCCGACGTGAGGTCCGCGCCGCCGATGAAGATGCCGTACGAGTGCGGATGGCTCGCGGCCATCTTGTGCTCCTTGAACGTCGCCATCACGTCGTAGTCGCCGCGCGCGGTGTTGGCCGGGTTCCAGAAGTTGCCGGCCGGGCCGACCGAGATGCGGAAGGCGCCGTTCTCGGAGGCGAAGCGGGAGTCATTGATGGTCTTGCCCTGCGAGGTGGGGCGGCGGTCGACGCGACCCTGCCAGCCGGCGACGCGGATGCCGCCGTTGGCGACGGAGCGATCGGCGTCCTGGGCCTGGAGCGGCGCCGCGGCGGATGCCATGAGTGCCGCGGTGAAGATGAGAGCGGGGAGACGCACGATACCTCCGAAGGGTGGATGACGACCAATACGCTCGCCTCCTACCCCCGGTGTGGCAAGGTGTGCCCCCAGCGGGCAGATTCCCGCGATGCGTCCCGCCACGATCCGCGCCCTCTTCCTGGTCCTCTTCGCCGCCGGCGTCCCCCTCGCGGCGCAGGGTCGCGATGCCCGCGCCCTCCTCGCCGAGATGTCGCGCGAGGAGAAGTTCTGGCAGCTCTTCATGATCCCCGGCGACCTCGACTCGGCGTCGTACGACTATTCGCGCGGGATCTTCGGGCTCCAGATCGGTGCGCGGCCGGGCATCCCGGCGCGGGATGCGGCGCGCGCGCATGCCGCACGCGTCGACTCCATCCAGCGCTGGTTCCGCGAACGCTCGCGCCTCCGGATCCCCATCATCCCGTTCGACGAGGCCCTGCACGGGCTCATGCGTGAGGGCGCCACGGTCTTCCCGCAGGCGATCGGCCTCGCCGCCACCTTCGACTCGGCGCTCGTGCGGCGCGTGCACGAGGCCGCCGCGCGCGAGACGCGGAGCCGCGGCATACGCATGGTGCTCTCGCCGGTGGTGAACCTCGCGACCGACGTGCGATGGGGACGGACGGAGGAGACCTTCGGCGAGGATGTCCACCTCACCGGCGTGATGGGGCGCCAGCATGTCCGCGCGTTCGAGACGATGGGGATCATCACCACGCCCAAGCACTTCATCGCGAACGTCGGCGAGGGCGGGCGCGACTCGTATCCCATCGAGGCGAGTCCGCGCGCCCTCGAAGAACGGTTCTTCCCGCCCTTCCGGTCGCTCGTGCAGCAGGCGGGCGCGCGGTCCGTGATGACGGCGTACAACACGGTCGATGGGTCACCGGCGACCCAGAGTCGCATGCTCATGACCGACGTGCTCAAGGGCGCGTGGGGATTCCCGGGGTTCATCATCTCCGACGCGGCGGCGACGGCGGGGGCGACGGTCCTCGCGCGCACCGAGGCGTCCACCGCGACCGCCACGGCGCACGCCTTCCGCTCCGGCCTCGACGTGATCTTCCAGTCGTCGTATCCCGAGCACCGCCCGTATCTCCGTGCCATCACCAACGGCGTGGTCCCGGACAGCCTGCTCGACGCGTCGGTGCTGCGCGTGTTGCGACAGAAGATCGCTCTCGGGCTCTTCGACGACGCGCGCATCCACCCCGAGTCGGCGGCGTACTGGGCCAACAGCGCCGAGCATCGGACCATCGCGCGTGAGGCGGCGCTGGCGTCGCTCGTGCTCCTGCGGAACGCGCCGCTCGCGGGGCAGGGTCCCGCAGCACTCACCGGCGGCGTGCCCGCGACGGTCGACACGCGGACGCCGCGCACGCTCCCCTTCGAGCAGGGCATCCGCCGGATCGCGGTGATCGGGTCCGACGCCGACACCGTGCGCTTCGGCGGCTACTCCGGGACCGGCATCGCGCCGGTCTCGGTGCTCGACGCGATCCGCGAACGGGCCGGGCGGGAGACCACGGTGCGCTTCGCCCGCGGCGCGACGCGACTCGCCCCCACTCATATGGTAGTGCCGCCCGCGAATCTCGAGTGGCAGGATGGCACCACCGCCCGGCGCGGGCTCCGCGGCGAGTACTGGGCCGACAACGCCTTCACCGGTGCGCCGCGCATCACCCGCACCGACGAGCGCATCGACTTCGGCTGGACGCTCAGCTCGCCGGGGCAGGGCATACCATATGACTGGTACTCCGTCCGCTGGACCGGCACCCTCATCGCGCCCGCGAGCGGGCTCACGCGGATCGGCGTGGAGGGCAACGACGGCTACCGCCTCTGGATCGATGGCCACCTGGTGATCGATGCCTGGGAGAAGCGCTCCTTCGGCGCGCGGCTCGTGCCCATCACGCTCGCACCCGGTAGCCGGCACGCCATCCGGCTCGATTACTTCGAGAGCACCGGCAATGCGCGCGTGAAGCTCGTCTGGGACGCGGGTGTGCCGCAGGACCATGCGGCGCGGATCGCCGAGGCGGTCGCGATCGCGCGCACGAGCGATGTGGCGGTGATCGTCGCCGGCATCGAGGAGGGCGAGTTCCGCGATCGTGCGCGCCTCGCGCTGCCCGGTCACCAGGAGGCGCTCATCCGCGCCGTCGCGGCGACCGGCGTCCCGACGACGGTCGTGATCATCGGCGGGAGCGCGGTCACGATGTCGCCCTGGCTCGAAGAGGTGGGGGCGGTGCTGATGGCCTGGTACCCGGGCGAGCAGGGGGGGCCGGCCGTCGCGAGCGTGCTCTTCGGCGACGCCGATCCGTCGGGACGCCTGCCGATCACCTTCCCGATGGAGGAAGGCCAGCTGCCGCTCACGTATGACCACAAGCCGACGGGCCGCGGCGATGACTATCTCGACCTGACCGGGCAGCCGCTCTTCCCGTTCGGGCATGGACTCACGTACACGCGCTTCGCGTACGAGGACCTGCGCATCGACGCGACCGGCACCGGCGATTCGGCGCGCGTCCGCGTGCGTGCGCGCATCCGCAACGTGGGATACCGTGCCGGCAGCGAGGTCGTGCAGCTCTACCTGCGCGACGTGCTCACCAGCGTCTCGCAGCCGCTGATCGCGCTGAAGGGCTTCACTCGGGTCACGCTCGAGCCCGATGCGACGCAGGAGGTGGAGTTCGTACTCACGGCCGAGCACCTGCGCCTGCTCGACGAGTCGATGCGCTGGGTGGTCGAGCCCGGCCTCTTCCGCGTCATGGTCGGTGCATCATCGAAGGACATCCGTCTCCGAGGGGAGTTCACGCTGCCATGAGCATCGATCGTCGCGATCTGCTGAAGTCCACGCTCGCTGCCGCCGCGCTGGGCCTGCCGCGCGCCGCGCGCGCGACCGCGCCACGTCCGGCCGCGACCGGGCTCGCGCAGTCCCCGCGGCCACGGCCCACCGCGAGCCAGCTGCAGTGGCAGCGCGACGAGCTCGCGTTCTTCCTGCACTTCGGTGTGAACACCTTCACCGACCGCGAGTGGGGCGATGGCACCGAGGACCCGCGGATCTTCGCGCCGATCGCGCTCGACGCGCGGCAGTGGGCGCGCACCGCCAAGGCCGCTGGCTTCCGGATGATGATCCTCACCGCGAAGCATCACGACGGCTTCTGCCTCTGGCCCACCAAGACCACCACGCACTCGGTCGCGTCGAGCCCTTGGCGTGGCGGCCAGGGCGACGTCGTGCGCGAGTTCGTCGACGCCTGTCGCGCGGAGGGGCTGCGCGCGGGGCTCTATCTCTCGCCTTGGGATCGCAACCACCCCACCTACGGCGACACGCCGCGCTACAACGCGGTCTACTACGCGCAGCTCACCGAGTTGCTCACGCAGTACGGCCGCATCGACGAGGTCTGGTTCGACGGCGCGAACGGCGAAGGGCCCAACGGGAAGCGGCAGGAGTACGACTGGCCGCGCACGTGGGCGCTCGTGCGCGAGTTGCAGCCGCAGGCGGTGATGTTCTCCGACGCGGGGCCGGACGTCCGCTGGATCGGCAACGAGTCCGGTGTCGCCGGCACGACCAACTGGTCGACGGTCGATCCGCGCATCGTCACGCGTCCCGGGGTCTCCGGCGATGACGTGATGCGCTCGCTCACGTCGGGAGACCGTGAAGGCGCGGTGTGGCGCCCGGGCGAGACCGATGTCTCCATCCGTCCCGGCTGGTTCTACCATCCGGCCGAGGACGCGAGGGTGCGGACGCCGGAGAACCTGGTGGAGCTCTACTTCTCGTCGGTGGGCCGCAACTCGAAGTTGTTGCTCAACGTCCCGCCCGACCGGCGCGGGTTGCTCGCGGACGCCGATGTCGCGGCGCTGCGCGG
>Ga0154020_10009954_pt1 | contig 10919 bp, 9 predicted proteins | sample Klosneuvirus_201_FD_109709 | JGI IMG/M metagenome (GOLD analysis project Ga0154020, IMG submission 109709) | Active sludge microbial communities from wastewater, Klosterneuburg, Austria - Klosneuvirus_20160825_MG | ecosystem: Engineered > WWTP > Aerobic digester > Activated sludge | place...
CACGGTGCCGATCAGGGCCTCGACGGCAGTGAACGCGGAGATCGCCTCCGTCCGGTACCACCGTGTTGTCGCGGCAAACGGCGCGTCCAGCAAGGCAATCGGTGACACGGCGGTGAGTTCCAATTGCCGGGCCGCGATCGACTCACGCGACAGCGTTTTGCCATCCACGATCAACTGGAACACCTCCAGCCCGAGCACGAGGGTGATCGGATCACCGATGGCAATGCCGGAGAACTCGCCGAGGTCGAGCAATTCCAGTCGTGCGATCCAGACCGGACTGTCCTCGTCGCAGGAGAGTGTGGCCTGGGCGAGCTTGAGCACCTTGTCTTGCCACACCAGTTCCGGCGTATTGGAGATCGCTTGCATGGATGTATCGGCCAGCAGCGACCACGGCGTGACCCATCGTGACGCGACGGGGTTCACCTCTGTGATCGCATAGTTCAGACGATGCCGGGTGTGGGCAGGCTCGGTCAGAGCGTAGGCCATGCGCACCGAGGCACGGATCGACGACAGTTCTGTCCAGGAGGCACGCCAGTTGGAACGCAGGAGCGGTCGATCGCCGTAGAGAAATGTTGCGCGACCTCGATGCGGCGTTGTCTCGCCATAGCCAAGCCTGCACCGGCTTCGCGCCAGCCACCTATCGCCGTAGGGGTGGATGGTCCGGACATGATGCTGTCGCCATTCACCATAGGGCAAGCGAACCCGACTTTCCAGGCGCAGTCCCCATCGCCATTCCTGGCGCAATGCGAGCGGTAGCGACCAGACGGTGGTATGCGACCAGGCGCGAGGGCGCAAGAGATCCCATGGCGTCTGATGCACGACCGTGCTTCCGCGCACAAAGCCCCAGTTCGTGGCATTGGCCACGAACACTTCCGTTTTACCCCACGCAACTTGATGCGCTTGACGCACGACCGTGGGCGGTGGCGGTGGTGGCGGGGGTGTCTCGACGCCGCCGGCCGCATAAACGCCCAGGGTGAGTTGCAGCGCGAGGTCGAACGCGATGCTCATGAAAGTGTGCTCCCGTCAGGGAAGGATCGTGAAGGCATCGGGGGCCGGTAAGGCAAACGCCGAGGTGGTGGCCGGGTTGCCGGTGATCAGGGCGATCCAGCCAGGCGCAACGGTTGCACCGAGCGCATGCCCATCGGTGATCTGCATGATGGCTTCCAACTCGCCCAGCAGTGCCGCTGATAGCACCGGAGTAGCCGGCGTCACCGGAAAAATGGGCGCTACCAGTTGCGACAACGGGGAACCGGTATGGCGCATGGCCAGTAGATTCGATCCCCCCAGCGGGGAGAACAGCCCGAAGAACGGCGTGCCGGTCGATGATGCCGCTCGCCGTTCAATGCCATCGGCACCCATGGCATAAGGCGGGAACCACCGTTTGATGGCACTCTTGATTTCGAGGAGTCCGTAGCGCGCCACAATCCCGCTTTGTCGGTCGGCGATATAGCGCCGTACCGGCGTGCCGACCGTCAGCGCGTCCAGAACATAGCCGGTCGGCTGCGCCACATCCACATGCAGTTGCGCCAGCCACCACCAGCCGGCTGCACCATCGGCGGCGAACCAGACCTCGGAATCGGCAGCGAATCCCCACGTGTCCTCGGCGATCACGATCTGGGTGCTCATCTTCGTGTCACCCCAGTGCGTCTGGCCGCTGAGCATCACCGGGCCATTGGCATCGAATCCGATCATCCAGCGAGGAACATCATCGTGGGCTTCAGTGGTCGCCGCTCCCGCCTGAATAAAGTAGAAGTATTCCTCGAGGCCAGGATCCGCCTGGTCATACAGCACCTCGACAAACCCAGCGCCGGCCAGGTAGGACAGGATTTGCGCGTAAAGCGCGTCGTACATCGTGACGTCATCCATGCCGCCCGCAGGAAAGGACTTCTTGAATCCGACCCGGCTCATGCGCTTTCTCCGTGGATCGCCAGCGAAGCGAAGTCGTTGGCGAGACTGAACGTGCCCGCCGGCACCTGCCGTCGGTACCAGATGGGGAGTGCGGCAGGATGGGTGGCAAACGTCACCTGATTGCCGGTCGCCCATGTGCCGCTCCAGCCCACGGCCTTCATCGTGAAGTAGGGCGTGCCGGTCGCGGGGTTCAGCGGGGCATAGTCCGCTGCCGTGGATCCTGCGGTCGCGAGAGCGCCGACCGTCTGGCCGGATACGGTGAAGGCGCTGGCGCTGGTAAAGGTCAGCGTCCAGGTCTCTTCGATCGTGCCCTTGTTGTGGGCGACCAGATTGCCTAGCGTCGCGGTATCGAAATTGCCAGCGGCACTGGTCTTTGAGAACGAACCCCACTGTCCGACGATCTGTGCGACAGAATAAACGCTGCTCACCAGCGTATTGACCACCGCGTAACTGTTCGCCAATGGCGGACTCACGGTGACCGTCGCAAAGTCTGCACCGTAGGTCACGTCACTCACGGTGGTCCACTCCTCGTTGCCGGTACCACCTGTGCTCGGGCGATCGGAGACGCGGATGACGTCGCCCACCCGGAACGGTTGCAAACTCGCGTAGCTCGCAGGCAGTTCGCCGATGACCTGCAGTACGGTGGCCCCACCGACCACGGCGGCGTTCAGGGTGCCGATCCCATAGGGACGTGCAGTTACCAGGTCTTCGGTATCGGTTTGCGTCCCCGCGGCAAAGGTAACGAAATCCCCCGCAGGGGTCAGTGCATCGAGGAACACCCGGACGTTGGACAGGGCCACATCCTGCGCACTGTAAATGTGGATGAAGGCCTTTCTGAGCTTGACGGAGCCGGCCAGACGCTCGGCCTGGGAGACATCGGGGAACAGGTTGTTCTTCACGCCGGAGACGAGTTGCGCGCCGGCCATGCGCCCGCCGTTTTGCGCCGGGGTCGTGTCGGACATCAACGTGGCCGGGCGCCAGATGATTTCGTTGTCGAGAATGGGCATACGATTTCCTTTCAGACCGTCATGAGTTTCAGGGTGGCGAGGTAGTAGTCGCCGGGTGCAGGAGTGGCGATGCTGACCAGCGGTTTGGCGTCGAACGCGGGGGCGTCGTGGTGGCGAAACATCACCTGGAAGACGCGGTCGCGCAGTTGCAGGGTGTAGAGCCCTCCTGGGCTGCTGGCCCGGACCTGAAGCGCTTCCACCAGATCGCGTCGCATCCACCCGGCATCGGGTTCGGACTCCAGCGTGATCGGCATGCCGCGCTTCAGGCCACCGTAGAACACGACGAGTCCGCCATCGAGCGTGCGTCGCACCGACTGGGCGACCGACGCATTGGCGAATTCATCAGACCAAACGAGTCCGCCCGGCAGCACCAGGCTGTCGAAAATAATCATGGTGAGAAGATCAGATCAGAAATGAAACTGTGCCGTTTGGCGGGGCTGCTGTCGTTGCTAGACTCACCGACGATGCAGGGGCCGCCAGGTACTTGGGTGCCACATGGAAATACGCCGTGTTGCCGTGATACGGGAAGGTCAGGCTTACGAACCAAATGCTGCTACTCCAGGATTGATAGAGTTCGGCTTGATAGCGGGCCACCAGGGCGTCAAGCACCGACTTGGCCGTGACGAGCGCGCCGGCATAGCTATTCTTGAGGGAGTTCCCGATCAATCCGGTACCACCCGGATAGAAGGATCCGGAACCGATGTTCTCGAATTCGACGGCGGGCCCAAAATTGCCGGCAGGGTGATTCGCGAACGAGAAGCCCTGATTCGTCATTTCCGCCGCAATGTCAGCATGGGAAAAATCGAAACGAGTCAGCCCTTGCTGTGTACCTATTTGCATGTAGCTTGGCGATCCAGGCTGCAATGAGAGATAGCTCTGATAAACGTGTGGCACCAAGACGGTAAAGAGTTTGTAAGTAACGGACGTCATTGCCGGCCAAACCGAGAACACCAGATGATTTTTCGGCCAGGTCGTGTAACTATCTGATTCGGGTGGCAGCGGTGGAAGTCCCGATAGGCCCACAGAAACGACAGCAGCAACTTGATCCCCGGCGGCTTGCTGAACGATATTGCCCATGCGTACCTGGACATTGGCGCCGGTTGGGGTAATCGTCCCGCCTATGCTCTGGCCGTTGAAATCCCGATGCTGCAGGATTGCATTAGCGTTCATGCCTCCCCATGCCGAATAGATACTTATTTCAGTATCAAAGTTTAATTCAGTTGGGATTTGGTTCGTAAAAGCTGGACGTACCGCTATCCATTGAAAGTGCACGGTGGCGCTCGCGTTGGGCGCCAGCTTAGTCAGTGATTCCGGTGTTGCCTTGCGGATAAATTGCGTCCCCGTGCTCTGGAATGATACTGACGGTGCCAGCAAAACCCGAATCTCGACATCCATCGGATTTAAAACGGTGATCACTGCATTGACCAAGATGAGCCAGTTGGATAAATCACCGAAACGCGTTGCTGCAATTTGTGCTTGCGGGTTGAGATCCCGCAGCATCAATACTTTGTCCTGGTAGTCGCAATCTGGCAGATCACCCACCGTCTGCCCTGGAATGTAGAGCACGCTGGCAGTGTGTTTGGAGAAAGTAGCTCCCTCCTTGACCAGATACCCATCCGCATGAATGTCATAGGCACGGCTCCAGGCAACGGTCAGCAGAATGGCGCGATACGTATTCGTTCCACTGCGTGCCGCCCGATGACGAAACTTTGGCATGGCCACACCGGCATCATTTTTGAGAAAGACCTGCGTGCCTGTTGCCCATAGCGTCGCCGTAACATCGGTCCAAGAAACGCTGCCACCGCTACTGATTTCCTCGAGCTTGATAGTTACGCTACCGATGGACTGCGCCTGCGTGGTGTGCGGCTGAATCGATACTGCAATGTCGCCAGGGTTACCGACGACCCGCCATACATTCAGAGCGGTCGGGACATGCACATCCGGTTCCGTCTGGCCATACAGCGGGCTGACCATGGCCAGTCGATTGGGTTGAAATGCAACCTCGTCCAACTCAACTGAGTTATCTGCGGTCAATGGAGTCGTCGGGTTCATGAATATCCCCGCGTAGACGATGCCGTCGATACCGCGAAATGCGCCACCCCCTGGAGGATTCATTGGTGATCGGGCGTATTCCCAGGCCCGTCCTGTCATAACGTTACCGAGTGCAAAGCCACTATGCGGTGGAGCCACCACGTACTTGATCGTCGAGTCTGGCGCATAGAACGTCACGGCTTCTTTGACGTCGGTGACAAACATCGCTCTCGGATAGGTTTCGCAGTCACTGGTTTGCGAAAAGCTGATAGCGGTTCGTGCGGACAAGTGGCCTGCAGCCATTTCCTCCGATTCATCGACCACCCCAGCGGATAATCGGGTCGTCACTCTAAGTTGCATTCCTGTCGGCGTAATCGTGCTGGCCGGGATGTAACTCGCCAGGCACGACTGCTGTGCAGTTAGCGCGGCTGCCTGACTACTGGCGATGACTTGCCCCTCGAAATTCCTGACCGGCAGGGATTGGATCGATGCGCCCTCGGTGGCAATCGCATCGAGCACCCAGCGCTGACAAGGATTCACATGGTCCTGCCAGGGATCCAGCGGGCAGTCATAGACCCGGATTGCAACGGCGGCCTGGCTCATGACGCCCTCGACAATTCACGCAGTGCACTGGCGAGTGCCATCGCGGTATCGCGCGACGACTGCACGGTATGGGCCTTGTTGCCGACATGGAAGCGCAGATCCACCACGTCACGCGAAGGCGCGGTGGTCGGCCCCGTTGCTGCCATCGCTACTTGGGACACCAGAGACGAAACGGCACCGCCTGTCGCAAAGCGGGGTAACGCCGGTAGGAACCCTGCATTCACCGCTTCGAAGAAGGACTGACCGAACTTGCGCACGGAGGCCGCACGCACCACGAACTCACCGGCAGACAACAAGGCGGGTACGGAGTCGGAGGTCTCGGACCCCGGCCCGGTGATCCGGCCTGACATTCGTCGGAACCCTTCGACCACCGTCTGCCCGCCCTCGGCCAGGCGCTGGATCAAGCCACCCGTGGCATTGCTCTGCACCTTCTGCACATAAATCGTGTGAACACTGCTGGTCGGGCGGGTGAGTTCCGACAAGGCCTGCCGCCAGAAACCTAGATCCGGACGCGGCGTGTGCGTGGCCTCGGTTGGTGCCGTCAGGGTGATCTTGATGTCCTGGGCGAAGGACGCCAGGGCGGCGCGGGGTTTGTCGAACGACATCGTCGCCGGGATCTCCACGCCGCCGCTGGCCAGGGTGCTGCGCAGACGATCGATGTCGGTGAGGACCTTGCTGGTGTCGGCTTCGACCTTTTGCAGCAGGACACGGTTGTCGGTATCGGACTTGAGCTTTTCCAGACTGGCTTCGGCGGCCTGGGTATCGACTTGAATCTTGGCGATCAGTTGCTGCGCGTCGGTCAGTGCCTTCAACTTCTCGATGCCGGCTCGGGCCGACTCGATGTCGACGTCAAGCTTCAACTTGTCTTGCGAGAGCAGTTGCTGGCGCAGTTTGCCAAGTTCCTCGGAGACCGAGGCGAGCGAACGCTTCGCTTCCTCGGCACCACTGCCGGCGGCACTGGCGGCCTGTTTGTGGGCGTCCCCGAGCCCTTTCAATGCCGCATCGGCAATCGCGGCGGACTCGCGAATCTGGCCGATCGCGGTGGAGGCGGCTTGTCCCTCAGACACCATCGTCTGCGTGACGGTCTTGCCGTTTTGCTCGACCTGCCGAGTCACGGCCGATGCTGAGCGTTCGGCGAGTGCGATGGCGTCCTCGGCCAGTTTGCGGGCCTGCTCAAAGTTGCCTTGCGCCAGAGCCGCACGTGCCTGCGCTTGCTTCTCGTCGATCTGGCGCAACCGATCCTGGTAGGCAGCAACTTCGTCGGCGCCTCTGCGCGCGAGTTCGCGAATGCGATCCTCGACCGACAGACGCAGATTCAGTCGCGCTTCATCGGCCTGCTTGGCGGCCGCCAGATGCCGCTGTTCTTCCGCAATCAGCCGGTCGACGGTGGCCCGATACGCCGTCTCCAGTTGGCTGTAGAGACTGACCCGGGCGTCGACGGCTTGCCGCTCGATAGCCTGCACATCCTGACCGGCGGCGCGAGCAAGGGCTACGGCGTGACCATAGGTCGCGCTCCAGGCGGCTTCCATCTGCCGGGCACCGGCGTCGATCGCCGCGACCTTCTCCCGTTCGGCGGTAAGCAGGTTCTGCGCCGAGTCTCGGATGGCGGCGGATTCGGAGCGCGACGCATTTTGCGCAGCCGCTTCCTGACGTTTGTAGTTCGCTTCGACCTCAGTGACGCGCGCATCCCAGACCGCCTTGATGTCGGCCGCCACCTGCTTGTAACTGGCCGAGAGTTGCTTGACGGTTTCGGCGGCCTTCTTGGTTTCCGCGTCGAGCGCCTGCCGAATGGCTTCGCCCACCTGAGTCGCCGCCCCCCGAATCGAACGCAGCGCGTCGGCTGTACCAGGCAAGGCAGCTTTCAAACGCTCGGCCGCCTGCGCCGCGAGGGCCATCTGCGTCTTGACGCTCAGGGTGCCCGTGGTGGCAATCTCCTCCAGGGCGTTGTTGAGTTGCCCCAACTGTTCGCTCTGACGCGCCAATTGATCGGTCTCGCGCGTGAGCTCGCGGATTTCCTGCACAGCGTTAACGATGCCACGCCCGATTTCCCATAGTGCGACGGCGGCCAGTATGGGCAGGAACCGCATGAACGCTGCTTTGAGGATCGTGACCGCCTCTAGCAGTTTCGCCACCGCTGCCACCCCTTTGACCGCGAGTACCGCAATCAGGATTTCGCCCAGGATGCGTAGCGTCGAGATGATGACGTCACCGTGACTTGCCAGCACGACCAGCGCATCGGCCAAGCGTTGCAAGGCGGGGAGTGCGGCCTCGGCGATGCGCATGGCAATGCCCTGCAACGCCTGCTTGACCGTGTCGAGCGTGTCGTTGAATTTCTCGGCAGCACGCGCGGTGTCGCCACTGATTTCGAGGCCGAGTTCCTTGAACTTCTGCTTCAGTTGCTCGATGCCGGCCCGGCCTTGATTGAGGAACGGAATAAGTTCGACGCCGCTTTTACCAAAGAGCTTCACGGCCAGCGCCGATTTCTCGGCACCATCGGGCATGGCAGCGAAGGCATCGGCCAGATCAAGCAGCACCTCCTCGGTGGGACGCAACTGACCGGCGGCATCTTTGACGGAGACGCCGAGGCGGCTAAAGGACTCGACCTGCTCCTTCGATCCACCGGCCGCTTCGACCATGGCGGTCGCAAGTTTCTGCAGGCCCTTGGCCAGACCTTCCAGACTGGTACCCGCTTGCTCGGCGATCGGACGCAGGACAGACAGGGATTCGACCGACAGACCGGTTTTTTGGGAGAGCTTGGCGAGGTTGTCCGCTGTGTCGAGCGCGTGCTTACCGGCGGCCACCAGGGCCCCCACGGAGAGCGCCGCGCCCATCGAGGCGAGCAGGCCGTTGACGGACTTCGCCGCTGACGTGAGATTCTCCAGGCCCGACTTGACCGAACCGAACGCCTGCCGGGTCTGGTCAATCGCGGTAATCAGGATCTGGGCGCGGTCAGAAGCCATGGGTTTTTAGATGTTGATCAATGTGCGCGACAAGGCGCGAGAGATTGGCTTTGACGATGCCTTCGAGGTCCAGCCGCTTGCCCAGACGTACCACCGGAACCAGGACGGCGATCGGAAGTTCCTCGCCACGCTTGATGGATTTCGCGCCGGAACGATGGCGTTCGGCCCGCTTGAAGCGGCGCAGTTCGGAGGTGTTCTCCTTGATGTTCTCGGCCATCAGGATCACCTTCCCGTTCTTCTGGATGAAGTAGGCGTTGCCCGAGCGCAGCAGTCCCGTGATGACGCGCCGAAACGCCTTGGGGCCGATGCGCTGATGCTCGGGCAGCAGGGGAATCAACATCTTTCCGGTAATCGATCCACCCCGCGTATGGATGCCGAGCCACGAGATCCGCGAGCCAATCATCAGCGCCGGAAACTTTGCGGGGCTGCCGGCATAGACTTTGGAGCGCAGACTGCGCAGAAATCCCGGGCGGCGAACTTTGAAACGTGCGCCCATCTGTGTCCGAACCTGATCGGCGATTTCACGTCCCCCGGATTTCATGCCGGCTTCGACGGCCTTGCGGATCGCCCGGCGTTTTTCCGGCACCCAACTGTCGAGGCGCTTGGGATCGAGCAGGCCCGAGGTGGTGATCGACAGTTTCATGCACAGAGGTCCCGCTGCAATTGCTTGATGTCAGCAGTCCCGCCACGGGTGGCGATCAGCATCACGGCAAACTCGGCGGCCAACCGAGTGCGCTCGGTCGCGTCGATGGCCGACAGAAACGCGCGTACCTGCGCCAGGGTGTAGGTCAGGATGTCGGGGTAGCGGTGGCCGTGGTCGATGAGGCGCTGGACAAGATCGGCCCAGTGGATTCCCCGAGTTTCCCCATGGTCCCGATCCGTCCGGCGAGGCGCAGCAGCGCCGGGGTCACCTGCCGGATAAAAAAATCGGCATTCACCTCGAACACCGCTTCGGCCAGTTGAATTGCGGCGTCGAGCGACAACTGGGCGACCCACTCGCGCGGACGCCGGGCGGCCACCGCGAGCGCCACCACCACATCCTCGCCACGCTCGCCGAACAGAGCCAGCCAGTCGACCTCGACGCCGATGTGCTGGGCAAAGGGGCGGATCGCACGCACGAAGGCAGGCAATTCCCCGATCTTCAAGGGGGTGAGTTCCAGCGTCTCGCCGGCAATCTCGAGGGTGTGCGGGACCGGCGGCAAGGCCGCCAGCACGTCTTGGTTTTGATCACTCATCGCCATCACCCGATTTGCACGATGCGCCCGAACTGTCCCAGCACGGCATCGTAGGGTTTCGTGGAATCCGCCAGGAGGGAGCCTTCCAGATCGAACTTGTTGTACTCGGTCGAGATGAGCGCCAGTTCCTTCAACGGGTCGAAGGCCACCCGATAGAGTTCGACCAGCACCTTGGCATTGCCCTGCGCCGTGTTGAGCCCCTCCAGCCGCAGGTAACGCTCCGGCAGCGGTTGCGTGAAGATGCCAATTTCCGAGACATCGCCGAAGGCATAGCTGGCCTTGTACGGCGCGGTGAGCCCGGTGGTGTCCAGAAACTGGATCGCACCGAAGTCTGTGTCGGCCGTGTAGTGCGTGCCGAGCGTCAGGGTTGCCGGCGTGCCGGTCGAGTCCTTGAGGATCAGCGTCGATACCTTGGGGTGGGCCAGAAAGTAGCGATCACCGACTACCGGAACGGCGCCGCCGATGGGTTCATCCGTCACCGTGCCACTGGCAGTGGCCACATGGGTGCCGTAGAGCGCGAGGGCCAGGTTCTCCTTGGTGAATTCCTCAATGGAGAGATTGATCGTGGCCGATTTGCTCTTGATCATGCGGTGATCAAGCGAGCGCTGGCCGGATTGCGACTCGTAGTGCTCCAGCACATCGGTCTTGAGCGAGAGTTTCAGGTCGGCGACGTTGCCGGGACTACGGACCTCGATCGGATTGCCGTTGATATCGCGCTTACCGAGGTAGACCCGGCCTTGGAAGGATGCATAGGTGCTCATGTCGACTCCTCAGTCTTGGAAAGGGATTTGGTGTTGGATGGGTGGCGAGGGATGGTCAGTTCGGCCTTGTGCGGCCTGGCAATGCCGGACTCGCACAACCAGCGGGCAAGATCGGCGGGAAGATCGATCACATCCCCGGGCTCCAGCAGCGTGCCGGCATGGGTATGGGATTTTTGAAGTTCAACGGATAGGGTTGGCATGGTTCATCCTTGCTGTGAGATATCGGAAGCGAGCGTTCGGTAGGTGATCTGGTAGCGCGCGGGCAGGGCAGCCGCCGTCGCATCGGCGTCCTCCACGTCCCACTCGCACTCGAGTTCTGCAATAGCCAGACACAAACCACCGAGGTTGCTGTCCGCGAACAGTGCCGCGTGCGCCGCCACCAGAAGCCGGTCAGCGCGGGTTGCTGGCGCCTCG
>Ga0154020_10009957_pt1 | contig 10918 bp, 7 predicted proteins | sample Klosneuvirus_201_FD_109709 | JGI IMG/M metagenome (GOLD analysis project Ga0154020, IMG submission 109709) | Active sludge microbial communities from wastewater, Klosterneuburg, Austria - Klosneuvirus_20160825_MG | ecosystem: Engineered > WWTP > Aerobic digester > Activated sludge | place...
AGTCGAGAGAATTTCGACTCGAGCATCGGTTGGTGCGTGCATCGGGTGACGACTGCTGGTTGTATTGCACCGGTGAGGTGATGGACGCGGCTCACGATGCGGTGCGTATGGCCGGCGTGCTCATGGACGTGACGGAGCGGCGGCGGCCATACGCACCGCATCGAGCGCCGCGTCCATCACCTCACCGGTGCAATACAACCAGCAGTCGTCACCCGATGCACGCACCAACCGATGCTCGAGTCGAAATTCTCTCGACTGCAGCGCTTGTTGATACGCGACCTTGGCCGTTTCGCGCGCCTCGGCCGGCAGCGCGTCGAGTAACGCCGCGCCAGTGGAGATGGCAAATGTGTCCGGCAGGCCCAGCATCGACAGCGCCCCCTCGGACAAGCGCAGTGTATCCGACGCAGACTCGTAGTCCCACGTGCCCATGTGTCCACTGGTCAGCGCCAGCCGCAGTCGCTCGTCCTGCTCACGCAATCGCTGTTCCGCCAGTTCGCGCTCGCGCACCTGCGCCAACAGGGCATCATTGGCGGAACGCAGGTCCCGTGTCTGTGCATCCACCGCCGAGCGGAGCCGCTGTTGACTGCCTGCGACCAGAAAGGTCAGCCAGACGAGCAACATGCCGATCATGGCCGATGCAATGCGCGTCGGACGCAGATCGGCCGCCACAGCCGCATTCCATCCGTTCGGCGGTGCAACCAGCAGAGTCCACCCGCCATCGGCCACACGAATCGGCACAATGACCGGATCGTCCAGTGTCGTGGATGGTCCTGTGATCCGGTCCTGTTTGCGATCCAGCACCACCAGCGTGAGTCCGGTGGGACGACTGAACGCGGCCGCCTCGTCGATGATGGCGGGCAAGTCCATCACCATCGCAACCAGGTCGGGAAAGCCCGAATCAGGACGCACGATGCGTTGACGAACGACCAGGCCGCGTCCCCCCTGTACCAGATTGATCGGACCGGTAATCGTGACGGCACCGGTCTCGATGGCCCGACGCACATCGCCGGGGATGACGGGGCGCGAGTCGGCATACAGGTCATAGCCAATCACCGCTTCGTTGCTGTCTCTCGGTACCACGGCCGAAATCCGTCCGTCGTCGACCAGTTCAAGGGCACGAATACCCGGCGCGCCGGCACGAAGTCCGCTCGCGAACGTGGGGAACTCGTCGTACAGCTGCTCGACCGAACGGCGCGACTCTACAAAGGCGCGAAGGCCGGCGAGCCGGGAGAGCCGGCGACCGACGGCCGACTCGAACGCACTGGCATACGGCGTCGCGTAGGCCATGACGCGCTCGCGCTCACGCGACACCAGGACGTTGCGGTACCACACATCGAAGGTGGTGCCGAGTGCAACAGAGGCGAGCAGGACCACAACGGTCGCTCGCCACGCAGGCCATCGATGTGCGCGCTGCGTGCCACCACTCGGCATCGCGTCTCACGTGCTGGGGTTCTTCATTGTGATCGGCGCGGCGTCGGTACCGATCACGACCGTAATGTACGGTTCAGGTACGTCGTAGACGAATCTAGCGGACCATTGGACACGATTTGTCCCGGAACTCAGCCCACCCGGAAGAGCTCCAGCGCCCGGGCGTAGCCGGCATTCAGACGCTGCCGCATCCCGCCGTGCTCCGGGAGGCCCAACTCGGGATCGACATGGAGCACCCGGTCGGCCACCGTGAGGGCGACTTCGTTGAGCGCCTCGTCTCGCACAGGATCGGCAATGCGAAAGGCCGGCTCGCCATGCTGCTTGGCCCCGAACAAGTCCCCCATGCCTCGCAACCGGAGGTCAGCGCGGGCGATTTCAAAACCGTCGTCGGTGGCCGAAAACAACTCGAGTCGTTCGGCCGCATCGGCGCCAACGTCGCCCAGCAGGATGCAATACGACTGTTCGGCGCCACGTCCCACACGGCCCCGAAGCTGGTGCAACTGGGACAGTCCGAATCGCTCGGGGTGCTCGATGATCATCACCGTGGCGTTGGCCACGTCGATACCCACTTCGATCACCGTGGTGGCGACCAGCACGTCGATCTGTCCGTCGCGAAAACGACGCATGATCTCGTCGCGTTCGTCGGCGGGGAGTCGTCCGTGCAGGAGCGCCACGCGCCGTGTGGCGAAGACGCCGTTTGCAAGTTCTTCGAACATGACCGATGCCGCTTTGAGATCGATCTTCTCCGAGGTCTCGATCAGTGGATAGACCACGTAGACCTGCCGACCGGCAGCCAATTGGTGATTGGCAAACTCCATCACCTTGCCGCGTGCGGACTCGGTGCGGTGAACGGTCGTCACCGGCTGCCGGCCCGGCGGCCGCTCGTCGAGCAGACTGACATCGAGGTCCGCGTACATAGTGAGCGCCAGCGAACGCGGAATCGGGGTTGCCGTCATGAGCAAGACATCGGGTCGTTGTCCCTTCGCGCCGAGCGTCGCGCGTTGTTCGACGCCAAACCGATGTTGTTCATCGATGATGGCGAGGCCAAGATCGGCAAACTCGACTGTCTCCTGCAGCAGGGCGTGGGTGCCAACCGCGAGCACAGGTTCGTGAGACGCAAGGCGCGACAGCGCGGCGCGGCGGTCCTTGGCGGAGAGGCGTCCCGTGATCAGCACAGGTGAAATCGCCAGAGGTGCGAGCAGCGTGGCGGCGGTTCGCGCATGCTGTTCGGCAAGCAGTTCGGTTGGCGCCATCAGCGCGACTTGCTTGCCGTTCTCCATCGCGAGCAACGCTGCAAATAACGCAACAACCGTCTTGCCGCTCCCCACATCTCCCTGCAGCAGGCGGTGCATGCGGTGTGCGCTGCCCATGTCCGCCACAATTTCCCGAATCACCCGACGCTGCGCGCCGGTGAGCGTGAACGGCAACGCATCGCGCAACCGCGTGGTCAGTTCACGCCGATTGACGAACGCAGTGCCGTGGCGCGCTGTCCGCGCCAGCATGTTGGCACGACGATGCAGCAATTGCACGTACAGGAGCTCTTCAAAGGCGAGGCGCGCACGTCCGAGATGTGCTTCGGCCACCGACGTGGGGCGATGCACCATGCGCAGCGCCTCGCGCAGCGGCGGCACGTCTGCTTCCTTCAGCACGGCGCTGGGCAGCACCTCGGTGACCAGTGGCAACAGGGCATCGAGCTGTTGCTGCACGACCGATCGCAGCCAACGCACGGACAGCCCTTCGGTGCTTGGATACACCGCCAGGACGCGACCCTCCGACGTCCCCTCTTCCTCGGGGCCCAGATTGACAAACTCGCGCGGCTGCAGCCGGCGACCGTGAAAGAAGCGCACGGCGCCGGTACACAACAGCCAGTCGCCTTTGTTGATGGTGCGATCCAGGAAGGGCCGCCCCGGCCACGCGACTTCGAGCATGCCGGTCGAATCCTGCAGGACGGCCTGAAAGACGCGAAGCCCTTTGCGTGTTGGCAGCACCCCCTTCGCGATGACCTGCCCGAGCACCGTGACGTCAGCGCCGACATGGGCCTGCGCGATACGCGTGACCGTGGTGGCGTCTTCGTAGCGATGCGGCACGTGCTGCAGCAGATCACCGGCCACCGTGATCCCGATGCGCGCCAGCAGTTCGGCACGGGCCGGCCCTACCCCCTTGAGATAGGTCACCGGCGTCTCGAGCGTCAGCCGCGGCGCGGGACGCGATGGTGGTCGCCGACGCGGATCGCGATCTCCGGGAAACCCGGACTCGGTCGATCCCGATCCGCGAGACGCCGGGGTCACGCCTCTACAAGCTCCCGCGCGTATTCGGCGGCGTCGAACGGCGCGAGATCGCCGATCTGCTCACCGACGCCCACGAACTTGATCGGGACGTCGAGCGCTTCGTGCACGGCCACCACGATGCCGCCTTTGGCGGTGCCATCGAGTTTGGTGATGATGATGCCGGTCACCGGCACGGCGGCAGTGAACGTTCTCGCTTGCGCGAGTGCGTTCTGTCCGATGGTGCCATCGAGCACCAGCAGCACCTCGTGCGGCGCATCGGGAAGGCGTTTGGCAATCACCCGGTTGATTTTACGCAGCTCCGTCATCAGATCGTCGCTGGTATGCAATCGGCCGGCCGTGTCGACAATCACGATATCGCAGCCGCGCGTAATGCCCGCCTCGACCGCATCGAACGCCACGGAAGCCGGATCCGACCCCGGCGCGCCTCCGACAAAATCCACACCCGCACGCTGCGCCCAGACGCGGAGTTGGTCGATCGCGCCCGCACGGAAGGTATCGGCTGCGCCAACGAGCACCTTGCGCCCCTCTGCCTGAAACTGCGCCGAAAGCTTGCCAATGAACGTGGTCTTTCCGGCACCGTTGACGCCGATGACGAGCAAGACGGTCGGCCCTGATGCTGCCGTTCGCAGCGACGGATCCGAGTTGCCTTTGCGCAACGCCGCCTCGACGCCGTTGGCCAATGCATCGCGAAACTCACCGTCCGTCTTGACCTCGCCGCGCTTGGCCAGTCGCTCCACTTCAGCCACCAGCGCGAGCGATGTGGGCACACCAAAATCGGACTCGATGAGCAGGGTCTCGAGCGCTTCAAGCGAGCCTTGATCGACGCCGCCTCGCAGCAGCACGCCAAAGTCGGTGCGCACGACATCCTTGACACGCTGCCAAAGCGAGCGCTTGGGAACGTCGTCCTTCTTGCGAAACAATCGAGCCATGACTCCCCGAGACCTTACAAAATGTTGATCGCCGCGCGTACAGCTCAGCGCAATCCGGCAAACCGTCTGGCGATCCACTCCGCGCACAGGAGCAGCAACGCCGCGGCGAAGGGCCACCATTCATCCGACAGGCGTGGCGCCTCGGTGGACAGCGATCCGCGTGAAAGTTCGCCGTCTACGACAGTCGGCGCTTTGGGCAGCCACTCGCGAGCGGCGTTCACCACCAGCACCGACGACCCGCCAGTCGTCCGGACGTCGTAGACGCCAGCCGGCAGCGGCGACGACATGGCATCGACCGCGCCGCTCGCAAAACGAATGCGCACCGTGTCACCCGTGGTGGCCCCCGGCCGCGCGGCATCGCCCGCCACACCTCGCGGAGCAATCACGGCCGTCACGACCGAATCGGAGCCGCCCCGCCGCCAGCGCACCGCATCACCGGCACGCTGCCACGCCTCGAGTGGCCGAGCGGCACGCACGTCGCCACGTCCGACCGCCAGCCAGTCAAAGATAGTACCCCAGAGTGCGCCAAAGACCTCGGCACTGCGTCCGCCGCGTAGCGACCAGCCGGCATAACCGGATCCGGAAATGACGAGGGTGCGCATCCCGGCGTCGTCACGCGCGACAATCGCGGGCACGGCGTCACCGCGTTTGCCCAGTCGGGCCTCGAGCACGTTGATCGAACCGCGCGGCACGCCAGCCAAGGTCAGCGGCGGCAGACTGTCCCACGGCAGCCCGGCCAGCGGGGCCGAGAGCGGCGAGGCGGGAGCGCCACTGATGTACCACTCGGCCGCGCGGGTCAGCTCACCCGCACGTGCGGCCGCCGTCGGTGGAGCGGGTGTCCAGAGCGCGCGCGAGGCGCGTACCGCACCTGCGGCGCGCTGTGGCGCCCAGCTGGTGTCCCCGTGCACGATCAGCAACCCGGCCGCGGCCGCACGCGCCCGCACTTCCTCCTCGCGGATGGGCTCGAGTGTTCCTTCCACGCGCCACGCGCCCGGCGCGAGACGCAAGTAGGCCCGGGTTGGCAGCGCCAAGGCGCCGCGCAAAACCACCAGCACTTCGCGCACGTCGAGGTCGGGCGCGGTCGATATGAAGACGGCGGGTGGTCGATCTCCCACTTCAATCACGGCGCGCAGCGTATCGTTGCGTGGCTCCACATCGCCGGCCACGGCAATCACGGCTTGCAGCATGGACACACGGGCGCCGCGTGGCAGTGGCACCGGCAGTGTGACGCGCGTGGTGGCGAAGGCCGCCAGTGCCGGCACGGCCACACTCCCCGCCGCCGCGCCGTCCAACGAGAGCCGAAGCGTGCCTTCGGGCGAGCCGGCGGCGCCGGCCCCAACCAATGCCGCGATCGGCAGGGTATCGCCGGCCGTCGCCGACGTGGGCACGGTCAGATCGGCAATGGCCGCGTCGGCTTTGGCGGCCTTGGGAAAGACGCGCACGCGAGAGCCTGGGGGTGCATCCGCCAGTGCGTCGGGGTCCTCGATTTCTCCGTCGGTGAGCAGCACCAGCGGGCGTCCGAGCGCGCTCGCGCGATCGACCGCCGTGCGCACGCGCGTGGTCATGTCCGCGGGCAGTTGCGCGGCGATGGCGTCACGATCAATGTCGCGCAGCGAGTCGCCAATCAGGAGAATGTCGCCCGTGGCCTCAGGCGGAATCGCGTCGCGCCATTTGGTGCGAAGCGCCCGGACCAGCGTGGAATCATCTCCGCCCGCACGACGCCAGCTGGCGGAGACGTCAAGCGCGACCAGTGGAGAGGCCGGACTGGGCGGCGCCGCCGGTGCGCCAACAAAGAGCGCCGCCACCAGCAGCACGGCCGCGAAGCGGAGCAGCGCGAGCAGCAGCACACGTCCGCGCTGTCCCGGTGTCGCTGCGCGTGCGTAGGCGAGCCATGCGATCAGCAGGGCGATGCCAATCGCGATCGACCAGCGGATCACTGTGTCGCCAGCCAGCGTTCAGTAGTCACGGGTCCTGCAACCAACGCGGCGCCAACGCGACGACGATTATTCGTCGCCGGCATTGCGCGCGGCATCTCCACGCGCGCTGTTGGCAGCGGGGTTGCTGGCGACCACGGGTGCCCCGTCGATCGCTCCGCCCAACCGGGCGAAAAAGCGTGCGCGCAGCGCGGCGAACGCCGACCGATCAGCCACGGCGATCGGTTCACCGGTTTGATCCTTGAGTGCCTTGCTGGGATCACGGTGTTTGCCATTGACGAGGACTTCGAAGTGCAGGTGTGGCGCGGTGGCCAGACCGGACGCGCCGACGTACCCGATCGTGCGCGAAATCGCGACGGACGCGCCGCGCCGAATCCCTGACGCAAACGCATTCAGGTGCCCGTAACGCGTCACGAATCCGTTGCGATGGCGAATTTCCACAACACGTCCGTACCCGCCCTTCCATCCAGCGAAGATGACGGTGCCGTTGCCCAACGCGCGGACATCGGTGCCTTTGGCGGCGGAGTAATCGAGTCCCTGATGCGCGCGCCAGATTCCGAGAATCGGGTGTTTGCGCAGCCCGAACACACTGGAGATGCGGCGGAAGGCGAGCGGCGCACGCAGGAATCCCGCGCGCATCGCCTTCCCTTCACCGTCAAAGTATTCGACTTCGGCTTTGGCGTTGGTAAACCGCACCGTTTCAACCGCGCGGCCGGCGACGATCATGCGTGCCGCGAGAATGGCGCCCGGTCTCACAAGGCCGTTCGGCGCGATCTTGCGTTCCACCAGCACCCGTACCGAATCGCCCTTTTGCAGGTCGCGACTCAGGTCGACCCGGTATTCCAGCACATCGGCGAGCGCGTAGGCCACGTCATCGCGTGACTCTTCGGGAAACGCCGCCGCACCGCGTTCGATGGCGTCGGTGAGGGTCGAGCGTACTTCGCCGCCGACCACCACGGTGTCCGTGGTCCACGGCAGTCGTTCGTCCGATTCAGTCCAGACAGTGGGTGCTGCACGCCGCAGACGGACAAGCCGGTCGATCGCCATTTGAAAGACGATCTCGGCGGCACCGGAATCTGGGTTGGTGCGCGTGGTGATGGTGGTGCCGGCACGAACGCGCCGCAGGTCAAGACTGGAGGCGGAGAGTAGGGCTCGATTGGCATCTTCGCGCGGCACGCCCGCCCGTTCGAGCACCGCAACCAACGGTTCGCCCTTGCGAACGGTGTCCACGCGCGTTTGCCAACGCGAGGCTATGGACGCACGAGACCCCGCGTCGAGGACACTCGCCGCGGGGCGTTCGGGGACCGGTCGTCCGAGTGAAATCGCCACTGCTCCGACCGCGATGCACATCGCGGCCACGAGCAGTTTGATCGGCGTCCGGCTCAATCCATCTGTCTCCGTATGAACGTCGGGATTTCCATGTCATCCAGCTCGTTGCTGGAGGAGGACGGAGTCGACGTCGGGGGAACACGCGGTTGGCGCGGCGGTGCGCCTTCCCAAGCAGGACGCCCGGAGGGTCCTGAAGGTCTCCCAACTTGGCCCGGCTGCGTCGGGAACGGAAGGACCGAAGGTTTCCCGGCGGCGGCCGGACGCGAGCTGTTCTGATCGGCCGGGTTGGCAAAGCTGCCCGACGAGGACGCCACCTGGCGGTGCCCGGTGTGGGTGCCGCCATGGGTGCCGCCGTGCGCGGAGCCATGCGGGCCGTTGTATCCGTGGGACGAACTGGCCCCATACCCGCCCTGCACGATTCGGTCAAAACCCGTCGCGATGACCGTCACGCGGATTTCCCCCATCATCGCCGGCTCGTGAACTGCGCCGAAAATGATTTCAGCTTCGTCACCCACGGCATCGTGCACAATGTCGTTGATCTGGTGCACTTCACCGAGCGTGAGATCTTCGCCGCCGGTGATGTTGACCAGCACACCGGTAGCGCCGGAGATGGAGACGTTGTCGAGCAACGGCGAAGCGATCGCCTGCTGCGCCGCTTCCATGGCGCGATTGTCGCCGCGACCGATGCCGGTGCCCATGAGCGCCGAGCCGCCGTTCTGCATGACCGTGCGCACGTCGGCAAAGTCGACGTTCACCAAACCGGTCTCGCTGATCAGCACTGAGATGCCCTGTGTGGCATGCAGCAGCACTTCGTCGGCTTTCTTGAGCGCTTCGTGGAACGGAATGCCCTTGCCCACCACCGCCAGCAGTCGCTCGTTCGGCACGATGATCATCGTGTCGACGTTCTTCCGCATCTCGGCGATCCCCTCTTCGGCCTGACGCATGCGCTTGCGTCCTTCAAAGAGGAACGGACGCGTCACGATACCCACCGTGAGTGCGCCCGCTTCGCGCGCGAGCTGACAGATGACCGGCGCTGCGCCCGTGCCCGTGCCGCCGCCCATGCCGCACGTGACGAACACCAGATCGGCGTTGCCGATCACACGCTTGACGTCTTCGCGGTTTTCCTCAATGGCCTGACGACCGATCTCCGGACGTGCACCGGCACCGAGGCCGCGTGTCAGCTTCTTGCCGATCTGAATCTTGACGTCGGCCTTCGAGTTGAGCAGCGCCTGGGCGTCCGTGTTCACCGAAATGAACTCGACTCCCTCGAGATGTTCCTCGATCATGCGGTTGACGGCGTTGCCGCCGCCGCCACCAACACCCACCACCTTCATGCGGGCGTTTTGTGTGGCGCTCTCTTCGAACTCGAAGGTCATCCGGGGTAGCTCCATACTGGGCTGGGCGGGCGGAGAGTGGATGGCCAGACCCGTCGAACTCGCGACGGATCAGTATGTCAGCGATGTCGGATACGTTGGAACGAGCGTGCGTCCTGCAGCGAACTCAAGCCGTCGGGCAGCGAACACCACCGACGTCGGTGGTCCGCGCAACATGTCAAACACGTAGGGTGACGCGCGTAGAATACACTTTCAGCGTGAGAGCGCAACCCGTGTAATGCAATGGAGTTGGACGAGTTCGTCACGCGCGGCGCACGTCACAGATTATCCACACTTGGCATTTTCGTGCATCCCTGTGATGCCTCGCACCGATGCCCGCGAAATTGGTACTCGACACCACGGTCCAGGCGGACGTGGGGCGCGTGGCACCGTGAAGTGTATGAACGGGTGACACAACCCATTTCCGGAGGTGCTTTGTGCGAATGTCTGCCACACGCCGTCCCACGCCATGGCGCGCGCTGATCGCCGCGCTTGGTCTGTGCTCACTGACTGCCATGCTCGCGCCTTCCGACCTGTCGGCGCAGAAGAAGCCGAAGGGATCGTTGAGCGGTACGGTGCGCGCGGCCGACGGGGCCCCGATCAGTGATGTCCTGGTGCGCGTCACGCGCGATAGTCTCGTATACGTCGCGCGAACCGATGAAGACGGGCGATTCCATGTCCCGTCGATCGCCGCCGGTCGGTATGCGCTCATAGCCAAGCGCATCGGATTCGAAGCCGCCAGCGCTGATGTGTCGATCGACGACACGCGCGTCCGGCTGGATGTGGCGATGTCGGCGTTGACGGCCTCCGTCGACACGATTCGCGTGCGCGGGAGCTTCACCGGGGTCACGGGCACCGTCGGCGACTTTGGCCAGATGGCCCCACTCGCCCAAGCGACCGTGCGCGTGTTGGGTGGCGACAAACCGCTCACCACCGGCGACGATGGTCGGTTTGCCATCGAGCTCGAGCCGGGGCAGAGCTATGCGCTGCGAGTGGAACGCCCGGGATTTGCGCCGCAGCTCATGTCGGTCGAGCTCGACGAAGGGGGGCGGGTGGACCTCGCGGTGCTGCTCGATTCGGCCACCAAGAAGGTGAACGACCGCTGGAAATGGGTGGAGCTCGATCAGCGACTCCGCGTGAACCGCTATGCAGCCGCGCGGGTGGCGCGATCAGAACTGCGCGGCACCGAAGCCGGCAATCTGCAACTCGCCCTGCAGTACGCCCCGTCGATCGCAGCCCGCGGGCTGACGATCCCACGACGAACCTGTGTCTTCGTGGACGGCGTCGCCCGGCCGCAACTCTCTGTGGACGCGGTGCCGGTATCGACGGTGGAATTTGTGGAGGTCTACGCGCGCGGCGGCGATGTATCCGGAACGCTGGCCACGCGCTGGCCGCTCGGGTACGCGTGCACGGCCAGCGAGAATATCAATGACCGAACCCCGATGAGTAGCTCGCGGGGCGCGGTGAATCAGGCGCAGTATGTGCTGATCTGGACTCGGGCGCCGTGAGGGTTGTTGCTGCGTCCTGACTCCTGGATCCGTTCCTCCTTCCCTTTGTCCTTCGCCAAGGGCTGCGTCTCGCGACGGACAGACTTGGAGGAGGACAAAGGGGGGGAGGAACGGATCAAGGAGTCAGGA
>Ga0154020_10009962_pt1 | contig 10913 bp, 6 predicted proteins | sample Klosneuvirus_201_FD_109709 | JGI IMG/M metagenome (GOLD analysis project Ga0154020, IMG submission 109709) | Active sludge microbial communities from wastewater, Klosterneuburg, Austria - Klosneuvirus_20160825_MG | ecosystem: Engineered > WWTP > Aerobic digester > Activated sludge | place...
GCGGTCGCGAGCATCGAGTAGCCGCTTGCGCGCGCGCTCGACCAGGTGTTCCACGGCGGGTTTCGGCACCCGCTCGGCGTGCGGGCGCAGGGCCTGCACCAGGCGGCGCGCCGGCTCGGCGTCGGCGTCGCTGGAGCCGACGTCGGCCAGGGCGCGGGCCAGCGGACCAGCGGCCTCGGGGGCGCCCGCGAGCGAGCGCGCCGAGGCCTCACGCAGCGCGTGATCGCCGCTGAGCAGGTTCTCGATCAAGGTCGGGATGGCCGAGCGCCCGGCCAGCGCGGCCAGCCGCTCGGCCGCCAGCCGCTGGGCGTCGGGGTTCCTGGCGTGGCTCAGCTCGCGGAAGCGCTTGACCAGCTTCTCGGGCACGTGGGCGCCGCGCAGGGTGTCGATGGCGGCGCGCGCGACCTGGGGATCGGCGTCGTCGGCGTGATCGATCAGCGCGTCGACCACGGCGTCACCGGCCCCCGAGCCGGCGGCGACGATGCGTCGCAGCGCCGCCAGCGCACCCATGCGCACCACGGTCGGCCAGGCCGGCTGGGCGTGCTCGGCCAGCGCGCGCGCCTGCGCAGGATCGGCCGCATACCCGGCCACACGCAGCAGGATGGCCAGCCGCGCGGCGTCGGCCTCGGCCATGCTGCGGGTCGCCTTGGCGCCCTTGCCGGTCAGCTTGGCCGCCTTGGAGAGGCGCGTGATGCCGGCCAGCGCGCGGGTCTGCACCAGCTTGACCACACGGGCCTCGCCCTTGTCGATCTCGGTGCGCAGGAGGTGCAGCACGTGGTCGCCCAGCTCGGGCTCGCCCAGCGCGTCGAACAGCGCATCCAGCGCGCCCGCGCTGCCCAGCTCGATGAGCAGCTTGGCGGCCTGGCGCCGCCCCGCCGGCGGCCCCTCGCCCAGCGCGCGCGCCAGCGGCTGCTCCGCCGCGACCCCCTGCGCCGCCAGCAGGCGCAGCGCCCGGTTGCGGGTGTCCTCGTCGCTGGAGCCCAGCAGCGGGATCAGCTCGGCGCCCAGCTTGCGCGCGCCGACCGCCTCCAGCGCCTCCAGCGCGAAGCGTCGCATCAGCGGACTCTCGTCGCCCAGCTTGCGCGCCAGCGCGCGCTCGACCGCGGCGTCACCCTTGCCGGCCGCGCCCAGCACCACCGCGGCGGCGCAGCGCACCTCGACCCGCTCATCATCCAGCAGTGCAAACACGCGGTCGCTCAACGACTGCTTCGCCATCGCACTCTCCCGGACCTCAGTTCACCAGCTTCCAGACCCGATCCCAGCGCACCCCCGAGATCGCCACCGACCACCATACCAGCGCGACGCGCCCGAGCAGCTTGTCGCGCGGCACCGGCAGCGCCACCCCGCCATCTTCTGCCGCGCCGACCTTGCTCAGGCACCACTTCATGGGGTCCTCCAGACAGGCGAAGGTCACCACGTCACCGACGCCGACGCGGTCGCGATCGAAGTACGGACCGCGCACCGCGAACACCGAGTCGCCGCGCTGCAGGTCGGGCCCGAGGTCGTCCTGCAGGACGTCGACGCTGACGATGATGGTCTTCTGAGCGACGTCGGCCAGCTGCAGCAGCAGGGTCGGCCCCAGCGTCAGCTCACGGCCCTTGACCACCATCGGTGGGGTCTCGGTGAAGCCCCACTCGGTCATGTTCTTCCTCAGGCGCTCGCCGGCGGCGTGCGCCACCACCTCGTCGAGGAAGCGGATGCGCAGCTCGGTGGTCAGCACCCCGCCGACCACCAGCGTCTCGGTGCTGGCGCGCGGACCCGACAGCACCACCATGACGAAGGGCATGTCGGCCGGCGCGTCGGCGGCGCGGGCCTCCAGCCGGGTGCGCGTGGCCTCGTCACCCAGCAGCATCTGCGGCGTGGTGATGACCAGGCCACCGCCGGCGCGCGGAGCCACGCCGGCGCGCACCCCGGGAGGCAGCACCGCCGCCATGGTGCACTCGGCCTTGTCCTTCGACAGCGGACCGCTCAGCTCGATGCGGAACATCAGCGGACCCGCGACCTCGACCTCGAAGCGCCCCAGCTCGGTGCCGATGTCGACCTTGCAGCCGTTCAGGATGGTCGCGAACGGCGTGGGCAGGAAGCCGACCACCGCGGTGGCGGCGGGATCGTCGAAGCGCACCCGGATGAGGACGCGGCTGCGCTTGCGCGACAGCTGATCGTCGACGCTGCCGTGGCGCGCGGGAGCGCCCGCCTTGCCGGTGCGCGGCTTGCGCTTGCAGCCGGGTGCCGTCGCCAGGGCCGTCACCAGGGCCAACACCAGGGTCGCCAGCGCCATCACCCGCGCGCGCGTCATGGCCAGCTCTCCAGCACCACGGTCACCACCATGTCGACCAGCAGCGCAAACTGCGCCTCGCCCTCGGCCACCGAGGCCGCCGCGGGATCCCCGAAGTAGGCATCCGTCGCGCCGGCGGCGCGGAAGTCGCGCACCCCGGCCTGCATCTGCTTGTGCAGCTCGATCATCAGCGGCGGCAGGCTGCGGCGCACCTCGCCCACGCTGCGCCCCGCGGCCAGCACCAGCGAGGTCTCGTATGAACCGGCGTGGCAGGCGCCGCGCTTGAACTCGTCAGACAGCGTGCGCGCGAAGCGGCGCTCCAGGTTGTTGGCGAAGGCCACGGTGTGGCCGCTGCGCTGCCCGGCGTCGGCGACCGCCGCGGCCAGGGTGGCCACGTGGGCCGGCTCGAGGTGGCTGTTGACCAGGCACACGCGCGAGAAGCCCTGCTCGATGGCGGCCACGCAGACGTCGGCCACCAGCGCGGTCGCGGTCTCGGGGCGGATCGACAGCGTGCCCGCGAACGGGCGCGCGAACTCGGTGACCGCGAAGCTGATGGTCGGCAGCAGCAGCACCGGGCGCCCGCGCGCGGCCAGCGCCCGCCCGGCGCGCAGCGCCAGCTCGTCACTGATGATGGCGTCGGTGGCCAGCGGCAAGTGCGGCCCGTGCGCCTCGGTCGATCCGATGGGGAGCAGCGCGATGACCCCGGGCTGCGCGCGCGCAGCCTCGGCCTCGGGGTAGGTCAGCTCGGCCAGGCGCTTCACCACGCCCTCTCTTACCACGGCGCGTGGGTGGGCGCTCCGGCCCGGCGCTCCGCCGCTACTCGTGCTTGTACATGAACAGGCGGTCGCCGAACTTGCCCGTGCCGCCGGCGTCATCCAGCAAGAGGCCGGGCGCGGCGTCCAGCCCGAAGGCCAGGCGCAGGTGCGCGATGGTGTAGTGCCGGATCAGCGGCCACGCCATCTCGACCGGCAGATCCTCGGGCCGGCAGCCGTCGCTGCCCAGCGTGATCAGGATCTGCGGCACCATGATGCCGTGGTCGGCGGCGATCTTCAGCACGCCGCCCTGGTCGCGCCCGATGGCGCAGATGTCCGCGAAGGCCAGGTGGCCGGCGTCCTTGATGCCGACGAAGCGCTTGCCCACGCCCTCGGGCAGCTTGGCGAAGTTGTCCATCGCGGTGCCGATGTTGGCGATCTCGTCGCCGGTGCCGCCCATGACCAGCGCGGGCACCGCGGGCGCGTCGGTGTTGCCGTTGCCGGCGGCGTACTGCGCCCACAGCGTGATGCCTGGATCCTTGGCGACGTTGTAGGCGGTGGCGCCGCCCGCGGAGTGCCCGGTCGCGGCGATGTGCGTGAAGTCCATGCGACCCTCGAGCGGACCGCCGGCGCGGGTGTCCTCGCTGCGCAGCTCGGCCAGCGCGTCGCGCAGCTGGGCCGGGCTGTCGTCGCCGCTGGGGAACATGCCGCCGATCAGCAGCTTCAGGCCGCGCCCGGCGTGCTCGGGCGAGGCGACCACGAAGCCCCACTCGGCCAGCGAGGTCATCAGGAAGGTCGACTGCAGGCGGTAGCCGCCGAGGCCGTGGCTGAACAGCACCACCGGGAAGCGGCGCACCCGGCTGGCCACGATGTCGCGATAGGCGTCGGTCGGATAGCGTGGCGCATCGGCGTCGGGGATCTTCGAGCGCTCGGCGTCGGGCAGCCAGTCGCGCATGTCATAGCTGTCCTTCGCCTTGCCCGCCTCTGCGCCCTTGTCGGCCGGGTACCAGACCTCGACCAGGTTGCCGTTCACCGTGTACGTGGTCACGCCGGCCACGAAGGGGCCGCGCCCGGTGTAGTCCTTGGGCGGCTGCGTGACGTCGCCGCCGTCGCCGCCGGTGTCAGCGCCGCCGTCCCCGCCACAACCAGCCAGCAGCACCGCCAGGGTCAGCCCCAGCACCCGCGTCGCGCGCAGCTTGGTCACCATGTGCGCCGTGTTAGCTGATCGACCTGACGTTGGTCAAGTGACAAAGGCCGCGGCATGCGCCAGATCGGCCTATTTCAGCGTTCGCCGCAGCACCTTGCCGCGATCGCTGCGGGGCAGCTCGCTGGCGAACTCGACCCGGCGCGGCGCCTTGTAGTGCGCCAGCTTGCTGCGCGCATGGTCGATCAGCGCGCTGGCCAGGGCGTCACCTGCCGCCACACCAGCGCGCACCACGACCACCGCGCGCGGCAGGGTCAGCCCGGCCTCCTCGTAGCCCAGCACCACGCACTCCAGCACCGCGGCGTGGCCGAGCAGCACGTTCTCGACCTCCTGCGGTGACACCCAGATCCCGCCCACCTTGAGCATGTCGTCGGCGCGCCCGGCGTACCAGAAGCGGCCCTCGCCATCGCGCCTGAACTGATCGCCGGTGACGACCCAGTCGCCGCGCAGGGTCTGCTTGGACTGCTCGTGGGCGCCCCAGTAGCACAGCGCCGCGGAGTCGCCGCGGATGTGCAGCGTGCCGACCTCGCCGTCGGGCAGCTCGGCGCCGTCGGGGCCGACGATGCGCGCCTGGTAGCCCGGCACCAGCTTGCCCAGCGACCCCGGCGTGACGTCGTCGAACCGGTTCGAGATGTAGATGTGGAACATCTCGGCCGAGCCGATGCCGTCGAGGATCTCGACGCCGTAGCGCTGCTTCCAGCGCGTGTACAGCTCCTCGGGCAGCGCCTCGCCCGCGCTCAGGGTGACGCGCAGCGAGCCCAGCCTGCGACGGCCCTCGGGATCGGCGGCCAGCATCTTGGCGATCGTCGTCGGCACCGAGGTCAACATGGTGGGCTGGTGGCGCTCGATGACGTCGAACAGGCGCTCGGGGGTGCTGCGCTCGGGGAACAGCACCGCGGTGGCGCCGACCGCGAACGGGAACATGAGGTTGGTGCCGGTGGCATAGCCGAAGAACAGCTTGGGCACGCCGCAGGTGATGTCGGCCTCGGTCATGCGCAGCACCTGCTTGGCGTAGCGCTCGGTGTTCCACGCGAAGTCGTGGTGCATGTGCACCGCGCCCTTGGGCTTGCCGGTCGAGCCCGAGGTGAACAGCCACACCGCGACGTCGTCCTTGCTGGTCGGTGCCGCGGGGCAGGCGGGATCGCCGGCCGCGATCTCGTCGGCCAGCACGAAGACCCGCCCGGCCAGCTCAGGCGGCAGAGCCAGCGCCAGCGCGCTGGCCGCGCCGCGCACGAACACCGCACGCAGGTGGCGCGACGCCGCCAGCGCGGGCGCGATGCGCGCCAGCAGCGGCGCATCGATCACGATGGCGCGCGCCCGGGTGTAGTCGATGTAGTAGGCGTAGTCGTCGTCGGGCAGCTCGGGGTTGACCATGGTGACCACGGCGCCCGCGTGCAGCACGGCGAAGAAGGCGTACGCGAACTCGGGCACGTCTGGCAGCGCGATGAGGACGCGGTCCTCCATGCCGACGCCGGCCACGGCGAGGCGCGAGGCCAGCCGCGCGGTGCGCTCGGCGCACTCGCCATAGGTGATGCGCTCGTGGTCGGTGATGATGGCGACCTTGCCGGCGCGGCCCTCACGCAGGCGCGCGAACAGGAAGTAGTCGGCCAGGTTGAAGTCGTGCGGCAGCTCGGGCGCAGCGTCTTGCAGGGCGTCTGGCATTGCGTGCATGGCTCCCTCCAGCGAGGGCACCCTAGCATCCCTGATGAGCCTCGCTCATCAGGAATCCTGGACGCAGAGGGGGCTCAGGGCCGCCGCTTCAGGAAGGCCCTGGCCTCGCGCAGCACCCCGGGGCCCCAGTCGGTGGGCGGCATCGCGGTCAGCTCCTTGGCCGCCAGCTCGACCTGGGCGCGGGCGGCCGCGCGGTCGCGCAGCCCCCACAGGGCGTTGGCCAGCGCCATGCGCAGCCGCGGCAGCGCGATGGGTGACTCGGGCAGCGACTGCGCCTGGTCGAGCGCCTGGGTCAGCAGCGGCGCAGCCTCGGCGTCACCACCCCGGGCCAGCGCGGCCCGGCCGATGAGGTAGCGCGCCACCACCAGGTTGCTCGCGACCTGCGGTGAGCTGCCCGCCTTCAGGAGCAGGCGCATCGCCTCGCGTGCGCGCAGCTCGCCCTCGTTGAGGCGGTCGCTGTCGACCAGCAGCGCGGCCAGCTGCAGCAGCGGCTGCACCACCCGGGTGTCGTCGCCGGGCAGCACCTTCTCGCCCAGATAGACCGCGCGCCGGGCAGTGGCCTCGGCGCCCACCGTGTCGCCGCGCCGCCCCGCGAGCGTGGCCAGCATGCCCAGCGCGTCGATCAGCCCGGGCGCGTCGGGGCCCTCGGCGGCCTCGCGGATGGCCAGCACGCGCTCGAAGCTGACCGTCGCGGCGTCGGGCCGCCCGTCGGCCGCCTCCAGGTAGCCACGGCGATCGAACACGCTGGCCAGGCGCGGGTGGTCGGGGCCGAAGGCGCCCTCGAGCGCTGCACGCGCGTGCTCCAGCGCCGCCAGCGCGGCGGTGGTCTGGCCCGCGCCGCCCTCGAGGTCGGCGCGCGCGAGGTAGACATCTGCGGCACGCTCCGGGCTGCTGCCGGCGTGCAGCGCGGCGGCGGCATCATCGAGCACCTGGCGAGCGCCCGCCAGATCACCGCGCCGGCCCAGCGCGCGCGCGATGTTGGTGGTGATGGCGTCGGGGCGTGGGGTGGGCCCGAAGAAGCGATCGCCCAGCTTGCGCGCCAGCAGCAGGTAGCCGAAGGCCTGGTCGACGTGGCCCAGCCGACGCAGCGCGCCCGACAGGCCGTTCAGGATGTTGGTCACCTTGGGGTGGCTGGCCGGGAAGTGCGCCAGGTCGGCGGCCAGCGCGCGCAGGTAGTGCTGCGCCGCGCCGGGGACGTCGCCGGCACCGATCAAGTTCAGGCCGATCGAGTAGTGCACCAGGCCGACCAGCTCGCTGTCGGGGCCGAGCCGCGCCAGGGCGGCCTCGGCCAGGCTGGCCCAATGCGCCGCCTCGGCGCCGCGCTCCAGCCGGCGCCCGAGCTGGATGGCCAGCAGGCTGGTGGCGCGCACGAAGACCAGATCATGGTGACAGCGCTCGGCGACCAGCAGCGCCTCGCGCAGCGTCTGCTCGGCGTTGCGGCCGTCGCCCAGATCGTCGTGCACGCGGCCCAGCAGCAGCAGCGCCTCGGCCTCCAGCGGGGCCCAGCCCAGCGCGCGCGCGGCGGTCAGCGCGGCCTCGGCCTGCGGGCGCGCCCGCGTGCCCAGCCCGGCGCGCAGCAGGGCGTCACCGGCGGCGAGCTGGCGACTGACCTCGCCCAGCCGCACGCTGGCCTCGGCGCCAGCGGGCGCGCCGCTGCGGGCGCTCAGGGTGGTCGGCTGCTGACACTCGGCGGCGCCGGGCAGCTCGGCGACCACGGTGGCGGCGCGATCGAGCAGCGCGGGATCGCCCTGCGACAGCAGCTCCACCACGGTGCCCAGCGCGCGCGCCCGCTCGTCGAGGCAGCTCACGCGCAGCGCGGCCAGCGCCGGCGCCTCGCGCGGGGCGGCGGCGCAGGCGGCCTTGCGGGCCGCCAGCCAGCGCGCGCTCCAGCCGTCGAGCTCGCGCGCGGCGCGCTCACCGGCCGCGCTGGCGCCAGGTGCGTCGATGGCCGCGAAGGCGCGCAGCAGCGTCGCGCGACGCGCACCATCCCAGCGTCCGTGCAGCGCCGAGTCCAGCCCGGCACAGCGCTCGGTGGCGCGCGGCCTCAGCAGCAGGACCGCGCTGACCGCGACCGCCGCCAGCGCGACCAGCGCCGCGACCAGCCGCCAGGGCCGGTGCGGCGCCGGCTCGAGCAGCACCAGCAGGTCGTCCAGGCTGGCCGGCCGGGTGGCGCTCGGGCCCAGCGCACGCAGCAGCGCGCGCTGCAGCGCTCGCGGCACGCCGCGCCGGTCGTCGGGCACCGGCGCCCCGCGCGCCGCCGTCACCCCCAGCGCCGCCAGGGTCGCGCCGCTGAAGGGGCGCTGTCCGAACAGCGCCTCGTAGGCGGTGACCGCGAAGGCCCACTGATCCGCGGCCGGACCTGGCGCGCCACCCGCGATCAGCTCGGGGGACAGGTAGGCCGCGGTGCCAGCCAGCCCGGCGGCGCCGGCCTGCTCCAGCGGCAGCGCGAGCCCGAAGTCGACCACGCGCACCGCGCCGTCGTCGCCGATGATGACGTTGTCGGGCTTGAAGTCGCGATGCACGAGGCCAGCCCGGTGCGCCGCCAGGAGGCCACGCCCGGCCGCCGCCAGCACGTGCCCGATGTCCCGCCAGGGCCGGCGCGTCTGCAGCCACTTGCGCAGCGACTGGCCCGGGCACAGCTCCATGACCAGGAAGATCTGCTCGCCCGCGGTGCCGACGTCGTGCACCGAGACCACGTTGGGATGCTCGAGGCGCGCCAGCGAGCGCGCCTCCTCCATCAGGCGGGCCGCGCTGGCCAGCTGCGCGCTGGCGCCGGGCTGCATCAGCTTCAGCGCGACCTTGCGCCCGAGCTTGCGATCGACGGCCTCGTGGACGACTGCGGTGGCGCCGCGGCCCAGCTCGCGCCCGAGCTCATAGCGGCCCAGGCCCGTGCTGGCGCTGGCGCTGGCGGTCGTCGTCGCCGCCGCATCCGCCGCCGCCGCGGCCTCCTCCGCGCCCGCCCGGGCACCGACCGGCTCCGACGGCTTCGACGGCTCGACCCAGGACACCGTGTCCAGGGTGCGCGCATGCGGCGCTCTTGCCTCGACGTCCTTCTCCGGCACCGCGCGAGTATACGTCCCGTCGCCATGCTACGGTCGAACGCGGCATGAGCGACGACACGGCTACCCCGACCTTGACCGAGGATTTCGGCGCTGGCGGTGCGGCGCCGCTGCACGGCTTCACCCTGACGGTGATCGACTCCGACGTCAGCGCTCCCGCGGGCGCGCCGAAGAGCTTCGCCATCAGCGCCGAGCGCTGCTCGATCGGCTCCGCCAGCAACAACGACGTCGTCATCGAGGACCCCACCCTGTCGCGCTACCACTGCGAGCTCCGCGTCGACGCGCGCGGCGCCCGCGTACGCGACCTGGGCAGCCGCAACGGCACCTTCGTGGACGGTACCCGCGTGCTGGAGGCCTTCCTCAAGGGCGGCTCGCTGCTGCGCATGGGCCGTCCGCAGCTCCGCTTCGACCTCGCCGCCGACACCCACCGGCCCCGGCTGTCGGCCGCGACCCGCTTCGGCGCCCTGGTCGGCACCTCGGTGCCCATGCGCGCCGCCTTCGCCCTGCTCGAGCGCGCCGCGGGCAGCGACGCCACCGTGCTGCTCGAGGGCGAGACCGGCACCGGCAAGGGCGCCGCCGCCGAGGCCATCCACCACAACGGCGCGCGCGCCGCGGCCCCCTTCCTGGTCGTCGACTGCGCGGCGCTGCCCGCCCCGCTGCTGGAGAGCGAGCTGTTCGGCCATGAGCGCGGCGCCTTCACCGGCGCCGACACCCGCCGCGTGGGCGCCTTCGAGGAGGCCGACGGCGGCACCATCTTCCTCGACGAGATCGGCGAATTACCGGCCGAATTGCAGCCCAAGCTGCTGCGCGTCCTGGAGTCGCGAGAGATCCGCCGCCTGGGCCAGAACGCCTACCGCTCGGTCGACGTGCGCGTCATCGCCGCCACCCACCGCGACCTGCGCGCCGAGGTCAACGCTGGCCGCTTCCGCGCCGACCTCTACTTCCGCCTCGCCGTGCTGCGCGTGACCATGCCCGCGCTGCGCCAGCGCCCCGAGGATCTGCCCGCCATCGCCGAGCAGCTCTTGACCGGCTTCGGGGCCCGCCACCCGCGCGCGCGCGAGCTTCTGACCCCCGAGCTGGGCGCCCGCCTGGCCCACGCCGCCTGGCCCGGCAACGTGCGCGAGCTGCGCAACTATCTCGAGCGCTGCGTCGTGCTCGAGGAGCCGCTGCCGCTGGACGGCGCCCCCGCCAGCGCCAGCACCGCCGCCGCGCTGCCCCAGGTCGACGCCGCGCAGCCCTACGCCGACGCTCGCGACGGCGCCATCGAGGCCTTCGAGCGCGCCTATGTCGAGGCGCTGCTGCGCCTGCACAAGGGCAACGTCTCGGCCGCCGCGCGCGCCGCCGGCATCACACGCGTGTACCTGTACCGACTGCTCGGTCGCCACGGCCTGACTCCGCGCTGACGGCCCCGGCGGCGCGTGCTAGGAAGCCGTGTGGCCAGGCTCCCCGTCATCAAGCACGCCATCCTGGGCGAGGTCTGGCCGACCCGTGACGAGGCCGCGGGCGCGCGCTGGTTCCAGCCGGTGCAGCTCGGGCGCAGCGTGGTCGCGACCACGCGCACCTGGGTGCCCGCGATGGTGCCCTGGCGCGCCACCGAGGACGGCGAGGTCACGCGCGACGTGCTCGACTGGTACGGCCGCTTCGCCGATGGCCGCCCCGGCGTCCTGGTGGTCGAGGCCACCGGCATCCGCGACGTGCCCAGCGGCCCGCTGCTGCGCGCCGGCCACGACCGCTTCATCCCCGGCCTGGCCCAGCTGGCCGCCGTGGTGCGCGAGCGCTCGCACGGCGAGACCCGCCTGCTGTTGCAGCTGATCGACTTCCTGTCGATCCGACGCCGCCCCGACCCGGCCCGCTATTTCAGCCAGTTTCTGGCCATCTCCGACGCCCACCGCACCCGCCTCGGCGGCTCCTGGCTGTCCGCCCCCGAGCCAGCCGTGCGCGCGCACCTGGCC
>Ga0154020_10009963_pt1 | contig 10912 bp, 9 predicted proteins | sample Klosneuvirus_201_FD_109709 | JGI IMG/M metagenome (GOLD analysis project Ga0154020, IMG submission 109709) | Active sludge microbial communities from wastewater, Klosterneuburg, Austria - Klosneuvirus_20160825_MG | ecosystem: Engineered > WWTP > Aerobic digester > Activated sludge | place...
CTAGCCGCCAAACACCGCAACCTCTGTGTCATCGGCGACTCCGACCAATCCATCTACTCCTTCCGCGGCGCCAATATTCAAAATATTCTCAATTTCGAAAAAGACTATCCCGAAGCCAAAGTGGTTTATCTGGAGCAAAACTATCGATCCACTCAAGTGATACTCGATGCCGCCCACCATGTCATAGTAAAAAACACTCAGCGCAAAGACAAAAAGCTCTGGACCGAGCGCCAGGGCGGTGACAAAATTACCCTCAAAACTCTCTCCAATGAGCGCGATGAAGGTGAATTTATCGTCAAAACTATTATCAAAACTTTGCAGGATTCCGAAGATAAGGATTATCAAAAATTCGTCGTTCTTTATCGCACCAATGCCCAATCCCGCGTCCTTGAAGAAGCTTTTTTACGCCAAGCCATCCCATACAAAATCGTCGGCGGCATCAAGTTTTATGAGCGCAAAGAAATCAAAGACATGGTCTCCTATCTCCGCATACTTCAAAACCCCAACGACTCACTCAGCATTCTCCGCATCATCAACACCCCAGCTCGCAAAATCGGCCAAAAAACCATTGAAACAATTCAGGAGTATGCTCTGCAAAATGACTGCAGTTTCTGGCAGGCTCTCAGTGAAATCGACCGTATCGAAGCCATTCGCGACTCCAAAACCAAAGCCCTGGAAGATTTCACTAATATGATTAAAAATCTCCAAAAAATTAATCAGGAATACACCGCCTCCGGAGTGATCAAACATGTCATGGATCTCAGCGGTTACAAAAAATCTCTCGATGATGGCACAGCCGAAGGTGAGTCACGTTTGCAAAATATCTATGAATTAATTTCTGTTTCCTCCAAATACGACGCCCTCAGTCCTGGAGAATCTTTGGGCATATTTTTAGAAGAAATCTCCCTCATCGCCGACATCGATAAATTGGACGAAAAAGACAATGCCGTCACCCTCATGACCATTCACGCCGCCAAAGGCCTGGAGTTCCCCACCGTTTTCCTCATTGGTTTGGAAGACGGAATTTTCCCTCATTCCCGCTCACTAATGGAGAGAAAAGAATTGGAAGAAGAACGCCGCCTGATGTACGTCGCCCTCACCCGCGCCAAAAATAAACTATACTTACTGAATGCCCGCAATCGCTTACTTTACGGCGAATCCCAAAGCAACCCCGCCTCCCAATTTCTCAAAGACCTCCCGCCAGAAGTACTACATATAGAAGAATCTCCCAGCAGTTCTTCACTCTGGGAATCTTCCCAATTTTTCCGCAAAACCAGTAGTTTTGGGCAAGCTCACCGGTCTCTACTTCATCCAGAGCCAGCTGAACAATCATTCACTCATAACGGCGGCGCCCTGAAAGGCGAGCGCAGCGAGCCTAGCGAACCACGCCTAGTCCGAGAAGAAGTAACTTTCTCCGACGAAACCCCTCTTCAACAAGGCGACCGCGTCTCCCATCAAAAATTCGGCGACGGCTGGATCATGGCTCTCCAAGGCGGCGTAGTCACAGTCAAATTCGACTCTGTCCGCTACGGCACGAAGAAATTAGCTCTATCTGTAGCACCGTTACGGAGGATTTGAGCCCATACCCAGAGACCTAGGGAAAGCATTCGCTCGGCCGGCCCCGACCTCTGCTTCGCAAATGCTTTCCCTAGGTCTCCTGTTGACTAAACCCATCTAACATTATAGGATCCACTAGCTTGAGCGTTAAATGCCTTACTCTCTGATCTATTCTAGATTAGGGGGGAATAAAAAACAGGCGGTGAAGCCTGCCTAGAAGGATGATCAACACATGAAAGTTAGTGAGAACCTGAAGCGGCACATCATCACAGCAGTCCCATCGATCAAAGAGATGGAGAAGGCGCTTTTCTCAGCTAAGGAGACGATGCGCTTCGCTACCGACAAGGGCATCATCGAGGTCACCCTAACGGGCTGCAGGCTGGAGGATGGAACCCGCCTGCGGTTGAACCTCGAGGGGATGACCGTCGAGACCAAGCCGTGTTCGTACAGGGCCTACTGCGACATCGAAAAGAACACCGGCCACATCACCTTCGACTGACGCCAAGCACCTGCCCCCCAGACCAGCAGATCAATCTGCCGAGTCGGGGGGCTTCACTATGAGCTTACCTTTGCTTTATCCAAGCCAATATTGTATAATGAACTGATAGAATTAACTTTGCCCGATGAAGATCCGAACTAAGCTAGAAATAAGTACCCTAACCGTGTTTATTGGCGCCCTAATCATAGGTGCCGTGCTATTTTTGTCAGCCCAGCAAATCAATAAAGCTACCGAGGACAATAAAATCTCCATCGAAATCCTCCAAAAAATCACTCAATTGAGCCCTGCCGAATTCAATAATTTTGCCAATTCCACGGAGTTAATGGAGTGGCAATGGTCTTCCAAAAACACTGCTCTCACTCAAATTCTCCGTGCTCAATTTAGAAATCCCCAAGGCCGGATTGTTATTGAAAATATCCGCCAAAACCAACAGGATATGCAGGCCTTTTTTCATCAACTTATTCAGCTTAAAAAAGGGCTGGTTCCAGAGGTTTCTGAACAAAATCTCCAAGACAAAATACTACTGAAATGGCAAAGCCTTTTAGATGAAGCTTTCTCTCTCAACAGAATCAGCCAGTCTGAAATTGAAGCTACCGAAAGATCGACAAATTCTTTTATATTTATCTTTATAGGCATTCTGGGCGTATTTGTAGTCACTACTTCCTTCTTAGTTAGAAAAAGCGTAATTGAGCCTATTGCGCGACTCTACGACGGTGTCAAAATCATTGGAGATGGTAATTTGAAATACAGAAACAACATCGCCGTCCACGATGAAATTGGCGAGCTAGCTAATGCCTTTAATGTCATGGCCGCCAAACTCAGTGGATTCTATGAAAGTTTGGAGGAAAAAGTAAAAATGCGTAGCGAAGAAATAATCGAAAAAAACGCCCTTTTGCAATCCATCATAGACAATATCCCCATCGGAGTTGCCTTAGTCAAAGCTCCCAAAGGCGAGCTTTTAATGGTCAATCAAACTGGAGCCCATTTATTGGGGGATACCTTGGGCCGTGAACAGAATGATAGCCATTATCTAGCCCAATGTAACTTTCTCAAAGAAGATGAAACTCCCTATTCATTTGAAGAGTTCCCCATTTATCTAGCCTTGAAAAACCAGGAAATCATTACCCAAGACAATATTATCGTCCGCGATATAAATGGAACAAAAGTAGCTTTACGGGTAACCAGCGCCCCGGTAAAAAACGCTCAAGGCGAGTTGACCTCAATTGTAACTCTTTTCGAGGATATAACCGAAAAAAGGCAAATTGAAAATATGAAAAATCAGTTCTTATTCTTTGCCGCACATCAATTACGCACCCCCTTGGGCAGTATTCGTTGGAATTTGGAAATGCTCCTAAAGGGTGAAATTGGCGTCCTCCCAGAATTGGCAGTAGATAGCCTGAAACAAATTGAGGAGTGCAATCAGAGAATGATTAAGCGAGTCAATGAATTGCTGGACGTCTCCATGATCGAAGAAGGAAAGTGGGAAGATTTGGCTGTTCTCACAGATGTTATGCCAATTATTGAAGACGCTGTAAAAGAAGTCAGCATCGACGCTAAAGTTAAAAATATCTCTATAGTTCTCAAGCCCCCATCTACTCCTCTTCCTAAAATTGTTATTGGCCTGAAGCGCTTCGAACAGGCCATTATAACTATTCTATCTAATGCCATCAAATTCAATCAACAAGATGGCAAAGTCACAATCTCTTTCCATCAGGACAATAAAAAACTACAAATAATTATTACCGATACCGGCATAGGAATACCGAGAGACGATCAATCCAAAATCTTTTCCAAATTTTTCCGCGCCAAAAACGCTCTCCTCACCGAAACTGAAGGTACCGGATTAGGTTTATTTATTATAAAATCCTATATAGAGAAATGGGGTGGTAAGATCTCCTTGAAAAGTCAGGAAGGCAAATACACAACTTATTATTTAGAATTTCAAATACCATGAGCGATAACACCAATAACACCGTCGAACACAAAAAATACATATTAATTATTGAAGACGATAAGTTTTACGATAATATTTTCCAAAAGAAATTCATCTTGGCAGGTTATGATTTAACTATTGCCACCGACGGCTTACAAGGCGTAGAGCAGGCTATTCAGAGAAAGCCGGACATCATACTTTTGGATTTAATCATGCCCAATCAGGACGGGTTTGAGACCATTCAGAAATTAAAAGCAAACCAAGGCCTTCAGGATGTCCCAATCATAGTTCTTTCCAACCTCGGCCAGCCCAGTGATATTGAAAAAGCCAAACAGCTCGGAGCTACTGATTACATTGTCAAAGCCAGCATTTCGCTACAGGAAGTTGTGGACAAGGTGACCGAGTACTTGGCCAAGAAATAAATTTTTATATATCAAAAAAGACCATCTTGGTTTCCCAGGATGGTCTTTTTACTTGAACGATATTATTAACGAACTACTTCGATAGTAGGTGCAGCTCCAGCGCCTCCTGCTCCAGTTCCTTGAGCATCACAGGCTCCAACAATCAAAGTCCCAAGTGTACCTCTGCTGACATAGTAATCAGTATTAGCAGCTGTACCAGTACTTGGGTCCATAGGGATAGCTCCTAGATAATTGGCAGGTAATGCTGAAAGATCTACACAAGCAGCTTGAGTTGTTTGTGCAGTACAAGTGGTGTCACATCCAGTACCATCTGTTCCAATTACTGAATATTGACCAGCAGTCAAAGCAGCAACAGTAGTATAGTTTGTACCATTGTTATCAACTGCATAGTTTTTCAATGAAGACAAGATGTTAGCCACATCACTTGAGCGGCGTGCATTTCTACTTTCATTTAAACGTCTAGCAGGATCAATAGCCACGAAAATACCGGCTGCGATAATCGCAATAATTGCGATTACTATAATAAGCTCAACTAATGTGAAGCCTTTTTTTGTTTGTTTTAACATAGGAAACGGATATGAATTAAAAAATACTCAACAACAATTATACCAAAATTGCCAGAATTAAGAAACAAGAAATGAAAACTACAAAAGATTTATCTTAAATTCCCCAGCCGTAGGATCCACAGCTCTTAACGCCCCCCCCGCCAAAATCTCAGAGTGTTCTAGTTTAGGGCTAACATCTCTCATATCCACCCCAAATTTCTCAAATTTCTCTATAGGTAGTTGTAATTTAGCCAAAGCTTTTTCCAATTCCAAATAACTTTGAGTTGAATCTACAATTAAAATCTTTTCCATACCAAATCCAGTTTTTTCCTGAAAGAAGCCGATTGATCGTTGAAGATCTGTGGCAAGATTTTCCTGATCCTTCCAAAGTAAAGTATTGCTATCAAAAAGTAGAGAGTTCCAGAGCAAGTACCAATTGATCGTGCTGTCTTTTAAATAAATTAAAATCACTCCATTATCCTTTGGCAAACCTAGTTTTAAATTGGCAATAAAACTCAAAGCTGCTGGGTCAAAAACTATTGAAGTCAATCCACATTGCTGTTTTAAAAAAGTTGTGTAACTGGCAATCACACTTCGTTTTACGGCAAACACAAAAACAATTCGTAATTTATCCGTATCATATTTGCAATAGGAATAGACAACCTCATCAAAGGGGATTGGAATAGTCAGACTTATCTGATGATCGAGAGCCCTTTTAAGTTCCGATTCCGGCAGTTTTTCCGTAAAGTAAAAAACCTGGCTATAAGTTTGATTTTCGGCCAAAACTACCACACATTCTTTAGCTTTAATTGAGCTTGGGGCTGCTTTTTTTAAAAGCAGTCGTATTGCTTCCGCCAAATCCTCTGCTTTCATAATTATACCCTCAGTCACAACTCCAACCGCCAAATCACTCTGTCCAGCTGCGGTAACTTTAGCGTTTTCCAATTTTCCATTCAATTGCATAACACTCACCCGATTATCACTAATCTGTATGGCAAAAGGCTTTTTTTTAAATAAATTAAACATCATATTGATTTAAGTCGCTAGTTCTTGCCAACTATTAATTATAAAGGTTGGGAATATTGTAACATTTATTTGTAAAGTTCTAGTGTAATTTCCATTAGTAGCAGTAACATTTATTATCCGGTTTGGATCTGTCCCGCCTAAAGTAATTGTACAAACGGTATTCTCCAGCGTCATCGTTTCACCACTGTAGTTATTGTCTCGATTGAGCTTGGCCAAGCCTTCTTCCGCACATCCATCAATATTAAAAAACACCCGTGATGAATTGCCTTGATAGAGAGAACTTTCACTGGCATTAAGTGAAGAAAAAGCCAATGCCATAGCTATAATTATCATCATTCCCGTCGTGACTATTACCAGTGTCAAAATAATCATACCTCGACGGCTAGATAAAGCGGCATTTTTAAGGTGTTTTTTCATTTATTGTCGTAAAGAAATAGCCGTTTCCACACTAATTGCTGCATTATAATTCGGGTCATTTAAGGGGTTTAACTGCTCCAGAGTAACTTCTATATTAATATTCTTCTTCTCACTAGTTTTGGTCAAATTTCTAAGCACAAAATTACTTACATCCACCGCATCACTGGTCAAGTCCTGATAAGCCAGCGCCCCTTCCTTGATTCTCAACTTCCTGATTGTCACGATTTGCCCATTAGAAAGAGTTACATCTTTGGTGTAAGTATCGATAATCAAATCTGTATCACTACCCGGATAATCCAGTGTTATGGCCCCTGGATGAACATTAAAGGTAGAGCTGGCCGTCACCACGTCCGTAGCATTTCGAACACTTTGAGTTAATTGATTGATCAATGGGCGCATATTAACTGAAAGTTCGCGCTGAGCCTCGGCTCTAATATTGCTAGAAATTAAATTCTGACCAGTCAGTATTATCATCATCAGAGCGAGAGAAGCCATCCCAATATAAACAATCAATTCAACCAATGTGAAGCCATTCTGTGCAATATTTTGTGTTTTATCTCCCATATTTTTATTTTTCATCAATCATCTAGATATACTTGTGAATAGCGCACACTGCCATCCAACATAGTGAAATAAATTGTAAAAGTAGTCTCATCCATACTCCCCGTAAACAAAAAGTGATCCAGTAAAATAATTGGTGAATAAGCCGACAAGGTAAAGTTTTCAATATCCAATTCTGTTCCAGATGGCTGCTTTCCTGTGGGTGTACCGGTATTATTATATTTCCAAACAATCGCACTGCCGATCTTCACCTCTTCCACCAGCTCACCATTTGTCCAAGTAATTTTAATTTTATCTATGGTGATAGGGGAAGGTCCAATATTACGTAATTTAATCCCAATAACTCTGGTATCATTTGAGCTCAAGCCAATACCAGAAAGATCAATTACAAAATTACTAGCTTCCTCACAACCTTGCTGATAAGACCAATTGGTCAAATATTCTACCGCTGAAACCGTAGCCGAATCCCCAGGTTTATAATCCCAGGTTAAAGTAACGGTTATTTTTTTTGAATTAGGGTCAACTGTCACTCCACTAGCCACCACATCACAATCTGTATTTCGCATTATATCAGCTACTGTAACTGTTCTAGTGAATTTCCCGGAAACATCCGAACTCCCTGAAAAAGCCCAATATCCTGCCGTCCGTGAAAGCCCATAAGTTCCATTTACCAAATTATCAAAATCTTGATCTCGAATCGACCTCACCGCCTCCAACCCCTGCTGCAACAGCATATCTGCCTGCATTTTATTGATATCCCTCAAATTACTGTCAAAAACACCCAAATAAAGCGGCACAATCCCGGCCATAACCACGGTGAAAATTCCCGTTGCTATAATTATCTCAATTATTCCCAGTCCTTTACGGTTAGTCTTCTTAAAATATCTTTTTAACACTTATAGCCAGTTAAATTATTCACTTTTGATTATAGCATAAATTACTGAAATATGGTAAAATACAGAGATTAATTGACACCTCAAAATGGAAAAGTTCTCTGAAAAACTTGTTGAATATCTGATCAAGGGAGATTTTATCACTCAAGAGCAGGCTTTGGATTTCCAAAAACTCGCTGAAATCAGGCAAATTTCCTTCGAAGAAGTCCTCCTGGAAAAGGAAATTTTTACCGATGAACAGCTGGGGCAAGTGATTTCCGATATTCATCAATGGAAATTTGTTAATCTCCCCCAAGAAGTTATCGATAAGCAGATTCTCAATCTAATTCCCGCCGAAGTCGCCAAAGCTCAAAATATCATTGCTTTCGGTAGAAATGGAGACAGAATCAAAGTCGCCATGGGCAATCCTGACGATTCAACTTTGGTGCATTTATTGCAAAAAACATTTGGACGCCCAGTCACCATTTACTTCAGCACGCCTCAGGCTATCAAAAAAAGCCTTTATCACTATCAAAAAGAAATCAAAGACCGATTTGCCAAATTGATTGAATCTCACGCCGAGGAAGCCACTTTTGGTGAAGCCAGAGATAGCGCAGTAGTGAAAATTGTCGATTTACTTTTTTGGGAAGGTTATAAAAAAGGCGCCTCGGACATTCATATTGAGCCGCAACAAAATATTGTTTCCATTCGTTTTCGTATCGACGGTGTAATGCACGATATAGTTGCCATTCCCAAAGCCATTCATCTACTTCTGGTAACTCGCATCAAAGTATTATCTAAACTCCGTACAGACGAGCATCAAGCCCCTCAAGATGGGAAAATTCAATTCAAATTCGAGGACGAAAATGCCGATATCCGCGTCTCTATACTTCCCACCACCAAAGGCGAAAATATCGTTTTACGTCTGCTTTCTGAGAATTCAGGCAGCTATTCTTTGGAAGAATTGGGTTTAGGAGAAAGAGATTACAACATTTTACGCGAAAATATCAAAAAACCCTGGGGCTTGATCTTGGCGACTGGGCCTACAGGATCAGGAAAAACCACTTCCTTGTATGCCATTCTAAAAATCCTCAATCGTCGAGAAGTACATATTGCCACTATCGAAGATCCGGTGGAGTACAATATGGATAACCTCACCCAAGTTCAAGTCAATCCCAAAGCCAAATTAACCTTTGCCAGCGGCCTACGTTCCATAGTCCGTCAAGACCCTAATATCATCATGGTCGGGGAAATACGTGACGAAGAAACCGCCTCAATTGCAGTAAACTCTGCCATGACGGGGCATTTAGTACTTTCTACTTTGCATACCAATGACGCCGCCACCACTTTACCCAGACTTTCAGATATGAAAATCCAGCCCTTCTTGGTGTCATCAACCGTCAATATTGCCATCGCTCAGCGCTTACTCCGCAAAATCTGCCAAAAATGTATTTACAGCTATGAAATTACTCCTGCTGAATTACAAAAAACCGTCAGTCAATCGGTAGTCGAACAACTCAGCCAAGGAAAGCCAAAAATCTCACTTTACAAAGGCAAGGGCTGCCCCGTCTGCCACAATTCCGGTTATAGCGGACGTATCGGAGTTTTTGAAGTATTGGAAATGAGCAATGACATTCGTGAATTGATTTTAAAAAATGCCGACTCCGATCAAATCAAAACCAAAGCCATTGAAGCCGGCATGACCACTATGTTTGAGGATGCTTTGGCTAAAGTCCGCCGAGGCGTAACCACTGTCGAGGAAATGTTAAGAGTTATCAAAGACTAAATTATGAGCAACAACCTCCTCAAAAAAAAGAAAGCCAACTGGAATATGGAAATAACCATTGGCGGAGTTAGCGACAATGAATTGTATTTTTTTACCCGTCATTTAACCCTCTCCTTGCGTAGCGGATTAACCTTGATGGAAGCTCTCACCTTGCTGCACGTCCAGGCCACTGGCAAGATGAAGAAAATTCTTTATGAAATTACCGAACGTTTGGAAAGTGGCGCTGCTTTTCATGAAGCCCTCGCTTATTATCCCCGTTATTTTTCCGCACTGTATCTCAATCTAGTCAAAACGGGTGAGCTATCCGGAACTTTGGAAAAAAACCTCCGCTATTTGGCCGATAATTTGAAAAAAGCTCAAGCTCTAAAGCAAAAAGTTAAATCCGCCATGATGTATCCTGTGCTGATTTTTGTTGCCGTAATCTTTCTAGTTTTCGGCATGATCTTTTTCGTTCTACCCAAAATCATTCCACTTTTCAAAACTCTCAATGTCGATTTGCCCGTTACCACTAAAATTCTGATCTTTGTGGCCGACATGAGTATGCAATACGGAGTTTATGTGTTTGGAGGAGCGGCTTTATTTTTCGTCTTCTTTGGCTGGTTACTCAGACAAGACTTCATCAAGCCCATCACCCATTTTCTCCTTCTAAAAACACCAGTTCTAAGTCATGTAATTCAAATCGTTAATCTGGAAATGTTCACCCACACGCTAAACACACTCTTACTCAGTGGAATCCCCCTCGATTCCAGCTTGCAGATCACCGCCGACGCCACCTCCAACAGAGTTTATCGGGCCGCCATCAAAAATTGTCTTTTGGAAATACAAAAAGGCAACAATCTTTCCACCTCTATCGCGGCTTACCCCAAACTATTCCCCAAATTAATGCAGTCCATGTTGGCCATGGGGGAGCGGACGGGGAATCTGGACATTATCCTGGAAAATCTACGCGAATTTTATGAGGAAGAAGTAGATAATTTTATGAAAAATCTCTCAACTATTATCGAGCCAGTAATGTTGATTTTCATCGGCGTAATTGTTGGAACCGTAGCTCTGGGTATTTTAGGACCTATTTACAAGATTACTGGTAATTTAAACAAATAGTTTGACCATCAACCACATACATATCGGCCAGAAAAAACAAAAAGGCTTCACCTTGCTTGAATTAATAGTGGTTATAGCAATTATAGTAATTATAGTTGTAGCCGGATTTACCATACGTGTTGGAGCTCTGCCAGATGCCATCCTTTCCACCCAGACCCGCCAAGTTTTGGAAGGGCTGAAATTAGCTCAAATC
>Ga0154020_10009964_pt1 | contig 10911 bp, 7 predicted proteins | sample Klosneuvirus_201_FD_109709 | JGI IMG/M metagenome (GOLD analysis project Ga0154020, IMG submission 109709) | Active sludge microbial communities from wastewater, Klosterneuburg, Austria - Klosneuvirus_20160825_MG | ecosystem: Engineered > WWTP > Aerobic digester > Activated sludge | place...
ATCGAAGTGTTGGTGATCAAGGGGATGCGTGCAGAGGCGAGAGATAGCGATCTGCGCCCGCACTTGGGGCGTTTTGGTCAACGCGAGTATATATGGATCTGTCCGCGCAGCAACTACGCAGCGCTGACGCAAGATTTTTTGGAGCCGTATGATCGGCTGGAGATGGAGCGTGCGTTGCAGTCGATCCGCCAGTCTTTTCGGGTGGGAGAGGACATCTCGGGTAGCTTTCGCTATCATGCCGCAGCAGCGGCCTACATAGCGCGCAAGAAGGATGCGCGCTTTTTTGGGGATTTTTATTTGCGTGCGTTGTGGGCGGCGCGTGAGGAAAAGGACGCTCGTTGGGCATCGCTGTTTCGGCGCAAGGCGCTTGCAGCGATGCGTTTTGCGCTGGAACGCAAGATGTATCCGCTGGCCAAGCGCCCAACGGTGGCGTATCTGGTGGCGGAGTTGTATCGCCAAGAAGGTGAGTTTTATCGGGCAGCGTATTGGTTCGAGAGGGCGTGGGAATTCGTGGGGATCGCAGAAAAGCAGACAGGGCAAAAGGGAACAGGGCTGCGCAAGTTGATCGCGATGGGTCGCAACAAAGCCGCAAAACAAGACGATCGCGTGTACGTGATCCCGAGCGTCAGCGGCTCTTCTTCGCAAAAAGCCCCTCCCTCGAAAAGGTAATTAGCGACCGTAGGGATTTTTGGAGAGGGGATCTTCTTTGTAAGCGATCTTTCCGGCAGCGATCTCGCGTAGGGAGGTGACGGCTTCTTTGTTGCGGGAGCGGATCATGGGTCGAGCGTCTTTGTCGCGCTTGAGTTGGCGGACACGTTGGACCGCAAGCATGACGAGAGCAAAGCGGTTTTCGACTTTGTGGATGCAATCTTCGACAGTGACGCGGGCCATGTGACGGACTCCTTGGGATGGTTTAGCGTTGCGCAGGTTTCGAGGCAGGTGCTATACGCAAAGCGGGAGCGCCTACCTTGGGTTGGATCGCGGGTTGCGTTGTGGTGGGGAAGGCCACAGGGCGAGGAGCCGGGATCGTGAGTTTGGGCAACGACTTGGGTAAAGGTTGCATGGGCGCAGGTTGCGAGGTGGGCGCGGGCGTCTGCGCGGTGCGGGCAGCGGGCGGGGTGGGGGCTTTGCCACCTTGGATGAACTGCCAGTCTTGGGTGGGTAGCTTAGAGATATCGCCTGTTTTGATCAAGAAGATCTTTTCCTTCTTGTTGTTTGTGGCGTAGTATCCGTCTTTTTCTTGTTTTCCGATCCAGAGTTGTTCGAGGAGTTCTTTGTTGCTCGTGCCATAAAAGGCGATCTGCATCTGCGGTTGATCGAGGCCGTAGGTTTGGAGTTGAGCGGGGGTGGCGGATTCTGCGACAAAACGAGACACTTTGATGGAAAGGATATCGTTGAGAAATTCGGTGGCCTTCTTTTTGTCGGCATTTTGGGGACCGGGGTTGAGGACACGCCACTCGTCTTCTTTGCCTTCGATGCGAAGGAGGCGGAAAGTCTTGTTGGATTGTTGGAAGGCGATCTGCTTGATGCGGCTGTTGGTGGCGAACAGAGCGCGTTTTTCGCGGAAGTAGAAGATTTGCTGAGTGAGATCTTTGAGGGCGTTGCGATCGACTTCGGCGATGGCTCCTTTGTCGGGGCGAGCGACATAGGCTTTTTGGGGCGATTTGGAGGGGTAGGCGATGTGAAGGACGAAGGTACTTTCCTTGCCTTTGTTGTTTTTGAGGGAGAGTTCGATGGAGACGTCGGGCTTATCGAGGCCGTAGGATTGACGATCTTTTTGGACGTCTTCGCTGACAAACTTTTCGGTTTTGAGATAGCGGAGGCTGTTGAGCATCAGATTGATGGTTTGTTTGTCGGCGATGGCTTGGACGGGTTGGAGGATCTGCCAGCCTGCGAGGGACTTTTTCGCGGGGCCGTGGCTATGCCCGTGGTGATGGCCGTGATCGTCGTGTTTGGGTCCAGCGGAGATCACGGTATTGCCTTCGTCGATGCGTTTGAGGACGAGTTGATCTTGTGCGCGGGTGATGCTCATTTGTTGGATATCAGGGGTGCGGTCGGTAAAGACTTCTTTGCGGCGCAGGTCAAAGAGTTTTTTATCTGCGCTGTAAAAGAGTGAACTTTCCACAAGAATGACTTCTTTGCTGTCTTCGATGCGCGCAAAGTACTTTCCTGTGAAACCGTCTTTTTTACCGATCTGGATACCGTACTTTTTTTGTTGATAGACAAAATGTACGGAGTGTTGGGGGTTTTCGAGTCCGTATTTTTGGAGGGCTTGGTTGGCTTGTTTGCTGTCGCTGGGGAGTTGGGTGGCGACTTCGACGCGCTTGGCTTGAAGGATATCAGCGAGCAGGCGTTCGGCTTCTTTGCCGTCAGCGGTGGTTTGAACGGGGGCTTGGACATCCCAATCGCTGTGATCGCCGTGTTTGGTTTGTTTGAGGCGGACTTGCTGTTGGGTTTTGTCGGCTTTGGCGTTCAAGACGTGAAGCTCTGAGATGTTGGATATCAGGGCTTTTCGGTCTTTTTCTTTCGCGGGATCGAGTTTGGGATCGAGTACAAACAGCAGTTTGGACGATTCTTCTTTTTGTTTGGCGGTTTCTTTGGCTTTGCGGTCTTGGTAGACAAAAAGGCCGATGGCTGCGGCCACAAGGAGCCACAGCGAAGTCGTGATCATTTGGGATTGTGTACGTGTCGCCATATTACTGAGTCCTCCGAATCGCTGAGATCAGCAAGATAAGGGAGAGGAAGAGGAAGGGCATCCCGTAGCGGTTGGTGTAGCGCAAGAAGTTGCGTTGGGTACCGGTCAAGGAGATCGAAGAGGGTTTGCGCTGTTTGGGTGGGATGTGGATCTGATCTTCTTCTTGGGCGAGCCAAGAGAGGCTGTTCATGACCAGCGTTTCGTTTTCGCGCAAGAGGATGTTGCTTGCGAAGGTCGAGTCACCAAAGACGACCATACGGAAATCTTTTTTGGTGTTTTTGACTTTTTTGGTGACGGCGACGGCAAGCGTGAAAGATCCGGCCTTTGCGCCTTTGAAGTTGTTTTCGATCAGGTTTCCAAGGACGACTTGGCGGAGCATCTCTTCTTTTTTCCAACGGCGAGCGGCATTTAACAAGCCATAGAACTTGTTGTTGTAGGGGTCGGGGAAGTAGAAGGAGCAGCATTGGCGTCCGGGGATGCGCAAGAGGGTGGGATGGGTTTTGATCAGCTCGACGATGCTGACATCGGCTTTTCCGCGTTCCACGCCGAGCTGCGTTGCGTACACAAAGCCCGATCCGACGCGTCCACGAAATCCTTCGGTGATCGGATGTTTGTTGGGATAGGTTTGGGTGGCGATGGAGAGTGCGCCGCCGTAGCGTTGACCGAGGTTATGATTGAAGTCTACCACGAGACCTTTTTCAGCTTTGACGCCGTAGCTGGCGAGAAAACCTTCGAGTCCAGAAGGAGACATGGGTTCGTGCATCACAAGCAAACGCCCGCCTGCGTTGACGTAACGCTCGATGGTTCGGACTTCTTTTTCGGAGAGAGTGGCGTTGGCGATGCCGCGTGCGCGCAAGTAGTTTCCATCGGGAGAGGCTTGGATCAACACGTCACATTCGTTCGGAACTTCGTCGACGTTAAAGAGGTTGACTTCCATGGTCTCAAAGCCACGGTCTTTAAGGATGGTGTTGAGCCCGAGAAATCCTTGGCCGCCTTCGTCTTTGATATCGGGTTGGCTGCGACCTGTCGCAAAGCAGATCTTTTTGCTTTTGCGGGAGATCTGGACGAGCTTGTTGGTGATCTCTTGCTCGGTGGGGGGGAATTTATCGAGCAAGATCTTTTTGCCCTTGAATACGAGGTTTCCGCCATCGGTTGCGGTTTTTTGCACGGCTTTTTTGTTGTCTTCTTCGCAAGAACCCGCCGTGATCAGCATGCGCCCTTCAAGGCTGCCTGCCCCGCCTTGGCGGATACCATAACATGCCGCAAGTTCGGGGTTTTGGAGCGGATCATAAAAGCGGAAGGAGAAGTTTCGGTTGACTTCGCGGTACTTGGAGAAGAAATCGCGTGCGCCATCTTCGGCGTTTTTCTCACGTTTGTAAAAGAAGCCAACCACTTGGACTTCGCGCTTGAGGTTTGTGAGCACCTTGACGGTGCGATCGGAGAGGGATTGGAGTTTGTTTTCGTTGAAGTCGTATTTGGGGGCGTTTTGGTTGGCGTAGTAGTTGATGGCACCGATGGCACCGAGAGAGCCGATGACAGAGAGTACGCTGACGCTTGCGAAGAATGTGGATTTCCCGGCTGCTGTGCGGTCAAAGGAGAAAGTGCCGACGGCATACATACCGAGCATCAAGCCGATGGCAACGCCTTGGAGGATGGCGATGCGCATGGTGAGTTGTTCGACGATCTGATACCAAAAGAAGCCACTCGCGAGCATCAAAAGGCCAAAGAAGCCGAGGTAGATCCCCCAGAGTTTGGCGTCTTTTTGTTGTTTGGGGTCACGAAAGTCAAAGGTGGTTTTCCAGATCAAGACGGAGCCGATGGCCATGGCTACGGCCACACCGAGGATGATCAAGTACGGTTGATAGATCTGCCACATGGATGAAGAGGTGGCTGCGATCCAAGCGGGGAAAACAGAAGTCAGCATAATTACCTCCAGCGCTGCGATTCGACCATGCGATGAGCCAGCAGATTGCCGAACACGATCAACGACAGGTAGAAGACGATATCTTTGATCTCGATCACACCTTTGGCGAATTCCGAAAGGTGCTTGGTGATGGCGAGGTAGGAGATGATCTCGCGCACGGGGCCATCGGCGAGGCTGCTTGCGGCCCAGTTGATGATCCACATCAACAGCAAGATGCCGAAGGTGACGACAGCGGCGATCACTTGGTTTTCGGTGAGGGAGCTACTGAAAAGGCCGATGGCAGCGAAGGAAGCGGCAAGAAGAAGCAGGCCGAAATAGCCTGAAAAGATCGGTGCCCATTCAAAGGTGCCTTTTCCGACAAAGCCGACCAATACGGGATAAAGAAAGGTCAAGCTGATCAGGATGGCGAGGACACCAAAGGCCGAAAGGAATTTGCCAAGGACGATCTCGGTCGAAGTGATGGGGGCTGTCATCAACAGTTCATAAGTGCGGTTTTTGCGTTCTTCGGAGATCAGGCGCATGGTGAGGATCGGCGCGAGAAAGATCAGGATGGTACCGAGGGTTTGGAGGAAACTGGTGAAGACAAAGTCGTTGAGGTTGAGGCGTGCGGCGTAGCGCATTTTGAGTTGGTAGGGGAGCGTTGCGTACTGGTTGAAGATATCGAATGCGCCTTGAAAGAAGAAGCCCGCGATTAGTGTAAAGAGCATCATCACCGCATAAGCGATGGGAGTGGTGAAGTAGATGCGGAACTCTTTGAAGAAGATCGCACGGATGCTGCGGTTGCCCATCAAGATCAAGGCAAAGATCCCGAAGAGTCCGAACAGATAGAACAAGACCTGCGATTCAAACTTTTTGTTGAGCAGATCAAAGACGAAGTGGCGCAAGGTTCCGGGTTCACCGCTGCGACAGAAGGTGAAGACCAAGGTAGCGGTCAACACGGTGGCGGTTCCTTGGATCAGGCCCGTAATCAAACCGCCGAGCAGATCGGGCTTATCGAGATCGACGGCTTGTTGAAGCAGAGCGCGCACGCCCATCCACAACAAGACGCCTGAGAGGATCAGCCCAAGAACAAAGAACACCCAGCGGCTGGTGGTGGGCGTTTTGCCAAGGAAAGTGTTGTAGATCGCGTTGGCGATCGAGGCGTGCGGGATGAGGTAGCCCATCAGAAGGACGCTCCCCGCCCAAAGCGCGGCACGGACAAGGTCAAAGACACGTTGATTCATCAAAAAGCTCCTTTGGCACAACAGCTTGAACGAAGCAGAAGGCTTTCGAGCAAAGCAGCGATAGCGTCGATGGCATCGGGCCATGCGCCGTCGGTGGATGTTGAGAAGGCAAATACGTGGTGCGATCAGCTTGGTGTGTTGGAATCTTTGCTGATGGCTTTTAAGAAGATATCTTCGAGTGAAGGGATCACAGGTTGGAGCGAAAGCACCTCGATATTCTTTTTAAGCAGGGCGCTGAGCAGTTTGTTGGGGACGGACTCATCGGCTTTTTGGAGAAAGATCTCGTATTGGAGTCCATCTTCGGAGACTTCGAAGGAGTCGACAGGGGCGAGATCATCAAGGACGGCTTCGGTTGCTTCGTTGGCATCGGTGAGGCGCAGTTGGAGGTGTGTGGAGATGCGTCCTTGGCCAGTGAGGTCGGTGATCTTGTCGTCGGCAACGATGCGTCCGCGATCGATGATGATCACGCGGTTACAGATCATGGTGACTTCGGGCAAGATGTGGGTGCTGAGGACGACGGTGTGTTCTTGGGCGAGATCGCGGATGGTATCGCGGATCTCGCGGATCTGAGCGGGGTCAAGACCGCTAGACGGTTCATCGAGGATCAAGACAGGAGGCGAACCGAGCAGGGCTTGTGCAAGTCCGACGCGTTGGCGGTAGCCTTTGGAGAGGTTTGCGAGCAAGCGATCCATGACGTGCGAGATGCCCGTCCGTTCGGCTACGCGGTCGATCTCGTTTTTGATCATCCCGTAGGGGAGGTTCTTGAGTTCTGCGACGTGCCGCAGGTATACGCGGGCCGTCATATCGAGGTAAAGGGGAGGGGTTTCAGGAAGATAACCGATCTGGCCTTTGACTTCGATGGGGTTGTCAAACACATCAAGGCCGTTGATGTGGACGGTTCCTTTGGAGGGTGCAAGAAAGCCGGTGATCATCTTCATCGTGGTGGATTTTCCAGCGCCGTTGGGTCCGAGAAATCCGAGGATTTCTCCTTTGGGGACTTCAAAGGAGATCTGGTCCACTGCGATCAGATCGCGATAGTGTTTGGTGAGACCTTGAACTTTGATCATGCTCGTTCCTTCCGCTCCAGTCGCCGAGCGCGAGGGGTAAGGGGTCTGAAAATTGGAGGTATGCCGTGTGGTATACGCATCTTGTGATCGCGCAGCGATGGCCAAAAGCTGCCATGCTGCGGCGATGAATCGTTGTCGCTGCTGCCTAACAAGCTGATGTGTGGGCTTATTCCCAGATCAACCCGTGTGTTGTGTGTCTGCGTACTTGCCCCCGCAAAAGAGGTTGGCTATCTAAGCATGGCAAGAAGGCTTGTCAAGCAACGGTGTTTGTACCCGCAACAAGCGGCAGCATGAGAACCTCAGTTGAGGACGGAGAGACGGATGGAGCGAAAGCAAACCTTGTCTGCACTTTGCCAAGCAGCAGGGATCGATGGATCTTGGGGAGAAGATGTCGATGTCGTGGGCATTACGGCGGATTCTCGGCAGGTTTCAAACGGAACGTTGTTTGTTGCGTTGGTGGGGCAGCGTTGGGATGGGCATGAATTTGTGTCGGCGGCGTTGTTGGCAGGGGCGAGTGCGGTGGTGGTGCAGCGTGGTGTGCCGCTCGCAGCGAAACTCGAACGCGCTCGATTGATCGAGGTTTTAGATACGCGGGTGGCGTTGTCACGTTTGGCTGCGGCATTTTATGGACCGATGCCTTCGGCGTTTGGAAGCCGTGTGATGGGGATTACGGGAACCAACGGCAAAACCACCACCACGTTTATTTTGGAGGCGATCTTAGGCAGAAGTGGCCACAAGCCGGGAGTGATCGGGACGGTCAACTATCGTGTTGGAGAGACGGTGTTTCCTGCGCCGTTGACGACGCCCGATGTGCTGTTGTTGTGGCGTTTGTTGGGACACATGGGCGAGGCGGGAGCCGACGCTTTGTTGATGGAAGTCTCGTCGCATGCGCTCGATCAGCATCGCGTGCATGGTCTTCCGTTTCGTACGGTGGGATGGACCAATCTGACACAGGATCACCTTGATTATCACCAAACGATGCGAGCGTATGGCGAAGCCAAGGCCAAGCTGTGGCGCGAAGTCGTGGATCCCCAAGGGATCGCGGTGTTGAACGCGGATGACCCATCTTGCGACGAGATGGCGCAAGGGGCGCGTTGTCAAGTGTGGCGTTATAGCTTGGACCCGTCCTCTCGGGCCGAAGTGATCGCACGCGAAGCACATCTTCATATGCGCGGTATCTCGGCGCGTTTGGAGACCCCCGCAGGGCAGATCCAGATCGAAAGCCCGTTGATGGGGCGCTTTAATCTGAGCAATCTTGCATTATCGGTGGGGATGGCGGTTGCACAGGGTCTTTCGATCTCGGATATCGAAGAAGGGATCGCAGCGATGCGTGCGGTTCCGGGGCGATTGGAAGCGGTCGATCCGACGCTGCCTTTTCAAGTACTCGTCGATTATGCCCATACACCCGACGCTTTGCAGCAAGTGTTGTCGAGCCTTCGACCGCTGTGTCCTCAGCGCCTGATCGTGGTATTTGGGTGCGGTGGAGATCGTGACCGCACAAAAAGGCCGCAGATGGGGCAGATCGCTGCTTCGCTGAGCGATATCTGCATCGTCACTTCGGATAACCCACGCACCGAAGATCCACAGCAGATCGTCGAAGATATCGTACAAGGCTTTGCGCCGTTGCAGATCCCCAAGAAAAGTGCCGTCGCTCTCGCAAAGGTCCGTCGTGAGCGCAACGAAAACGCCGCTTCTTTTGTTGCGTCAGCCCTTGCACAAAAGCCCGATTCTTCCGACGTGATCGCATCCATCACAGAAGAGGAATGGGCATCGCCGACTTCGAGCGCAGCGCTCCCACCTGTTCCACGCGCCCAAGGGTATCTTGTGGAGTTGGATCGCCGAAAAGCGATCGATCTAGCCGTTGGGATGGCCGATGCGGACGATATCTTGTTGATCGCGGGAAAAGGCCACGAAGATTATCAGATCGTTGGAACCACCCGATATCCGTTTGATGATCGCAAGATCGCACAACAAGCCCTTGCGGTGCGTTGGCCGTCCAAGCAAAATAGCACCGCCTTTTCCTCTTCCGCAGCGGCGGGGGAGCCACAAAGCGCACAACCCCAAAAAAACGGAGAATTGGGATGACCTTGGAGATGCGTGTAGCGGAGATCGCGGCAGCAACGGGCGGTGAAGTCATCAGCGGGAACCCCGAGTTGGTGGTGCGTGGTGTGGGCACAGATTCACGCGAAATCCCACAAGGAGCGTTGTTTGTTGCGTTGGTGGCGGCTCGTGATGGGCATACCTTTGTACCGTCCGCCTTACAGCGTGGGGCGGTTGCGGTCTTGGCACAACGACCGTTGACGGAAGCCGAGCGCGGGGAGACAGCGAATCTACCTGTGATCTTGGTGCAAGACACGCTGACCGCGCTGGGCGATCTTGCTTCGGCGTGGCTTTCCCGTCATCGCTCGCATTGCAAAGTGGTGGGGATCACAGGATCTAGCGGAAAAACCACAGGCAAAGAGATGTTGGGGGCCATCTTGCAACAAGTGGCTCCCACGCTCAAAACCAAAGGCAACCTCAACAACTTGATCGGGCTTCCATTGACGTTGTTTGGACTGGAACCCAAACATCGCTATGCGGTCCTTGAGATGGGCATGAACGCCTTTGGTGAGATCGCTCGGATGACGGAGATCGCTCGTCCTGATATCGGCTGGATTACGCTTGTGGCCCCCGCGCATCTCGAAGGTGTCGGCTCTCTCGACGGGGTCGCAAAGGCCAAAGGCGAACTGTTTCTTGGTTTGGGAGGACACGACACCGCGATCGTCAATGCGGATGATCCGAAGATTATGGAAAAAGCTGCTTCGTTGGCTTGTGCAAAGGTCTATTATTCGACGGATGCCGATGCTGCGTCGCGTTTGCCACAAGAAGCTCGGTTCGTCACCTTGCTCCAAGCCACACCCCTCGGAGAAGAGGGCTTTTCTGTGAGCGTTCATTCGTTTGGACATGGTCGGTTGTCGTTCCGCTTGCCGTTGGTTGGGCGCCACCAGATCGCAAACGCGCTTGGGGCGATCGCTGCTGCGGCGGTTTTGGGTGCGCCAGTGCAAGCGATCATCGCGGGGCTCGAACAGTTGCAGCCCGAAGGTCGGCGCTTGCGTGTGATCCATACTGATGCAGGCGTCCATCTGATCGATGATTGCTACAACAGCAATCCCGCCTCCAAAAAAGCTGCCTTACAAACCCTTGTGGACCTTGCCCAAGATGCCCCATCAATCGCGATCTTGGGTGACATGTTGGAACTCGGCGAAGCAGAAAGCGAGATGCACGCGATGATCGGTGAACTCGTCGCAAAACACGCCATATCCGCCTTTTTTGCGTTTGGTCCCCGCGCAAAAGGCATGGCGAAAAGCGCCCTCGCTCACGGGATGCCTGCCGAAAAGGTTCACGCCTTTGAAGAAGCCTCTTTTGAGGCGATGTGGGATGCCCTTCGACCCTTGCTTGTTCAAGGAGCACGGGTTCTAGTCAAAGGTAGCCGTGGGATGCGGTTGGAACGCATCTCCCAACGCATCGAAACCTACAACCCGATGCGCAACACACCCATTCTCCCCCTCTACAGCGAAGAGACCGAATAACAGTCCACGAATTCGAGAGGATCGTGTGCTACGGATTGGAAGCGCCGAAGAGAGCGAGTGAATACATCTTGAGTGCTTCACGCAGATCGCTGACAAGGCGGGGGAGGGCGGCTTGGAGGGGTGCAGAAAAAGTCAGTCCATAAGAAAAGTTGCTGGCTTCGATCCCGTACACAAGCACGCGGGGCGGGAGTTTGTGCAGGCGGCGAGCCAACTCAATCGCATCGGCCATGCCCCAATGGTGAGTCGAGCGTCCGAAGATGGCGTTGGGAAGGGGGATATCGTGGGCTTCGTAGCGGTGGAGTGCTCCCGCAGGTTGTCGTGAAGACACCGCATCCACAAGGAAGACGACGCGGGCATCTTGCCATTGATCGATGAGTTTGGCCCCGTCGCCATCGCTTTCATAGATCCCGATGGATGGGCTGTTGAGGTCGGA
>Ga0154020_10009965_pt1 | contig 10910 bp, 8 predicted proteins | sample Klosneuvirus_201_FD_109709 | JGI IMG/M metagenome (GOLD analysis project Ga0154020, IMG submission 109709) | Active sludge microbial communities from wastewater, Klosterneuburg, Austria - Klosneuvirus_20160825_MG | ecosystem: Engineered > WWTP > Aerobic digester > Activated sludge | place...
ATGGCCGGCAGCGAGCCTTTCTGCGCCTTCGTCTTGCCATGGTGACTCATGTGAGGATTCCTCCAATCCGACGTGTATGAGGCCGCGGAGGCTGGATGCCGTAACCGGGTTGCGTCCACGTCGTGCACGCAGTCGATGAGGGATAGGGCCGGGCCCTGTTCGAAAAACTCTTCGGACCTTCCAGCTTCCGTCAATTCCCCCGGATACCGGACTGAAAAACGACGCCGGGATCATCGACGTCTCTCTTATTCCGGTGGGAATCGAAGCTGGGCAGCCGCAAAGTACAAGGGGCAGCAATCAGGCTAGGCAGTCTGCCTCACACTGTCAAGCAGGCCGTACAGGGATGCTCACCGACCGGCGCCGGTCTTCGAATCGGCCGCGATGGCGTGAGTCACGGAAAGTAGGCGGCGCGGCTGACCCGTCTCTCGAAGACCCATGCGAATAGGTTGTCGGCGTGATGAATGTGGTCGCAAATGTGGGCGGTGTCATGTGGGTAAAGATTGATGCAAGCGAGGGGTTGCGGGAGTGGGGGGTGAGCCATCGTTACCCGGGTCTAGGATACGCACTTGCTCCCCGATCCCCATAGGTTTCGTAGACGTGCTCAAACACTGCGGAGCATTTCTGCTGATACAAGTCCGGCGTATACGCACGCGGAAGGCCCTGATCTAAAAGATCCTCGATAGTGAGTTTGATCTGCGAGCGGGCCGAGGCCTTCTGCCGCCAATTCAGCACCAGTAGTTGTTTTAACTTCTCCAACATGTCCCGGGCGACCTTCTTGACCTCAGCCCGTTCTTCTGGAGCCAGTTCGGGGGCCGGGCGAGTCAGAATATCGAACACCACGAGTTCTTCTTCAGAGAGGCACTCTCTGACGTGGCGTTCCTGCTCCTCATTCAAACTGCGGCTGAGTGCCAAGAGTTCCTTGAAGAGTTCGTCGATGTTCCGGCTCCCCGCATTGTAGGATTCGATCAGCTCTTCGAACTTCGTCAGATAGTCGGCCCTGGTCCGGTTGACGCGAACGAGTTTGTCCAGTTGGGAACGGATCGCCGCCTTCAGTTGCTCCAGATCGATATTCCTGGTTTTGGACTTTCCAAAACGTTTCGCCAGGGCCTCGAAGTCGATCTTGGTCAGATCGATCACGCCATGACCGGATTTCCCCTGGGGAATGTGAAAGCCATCCGCAGCCACGGAAGCATCCAGAATCTTATTCAGGTCGGCCATCACGGCTGAGATGTCTGCCGGTCCCTCGCCCGTGCGTTCACGGATGGTCTCGGCTATGGTCGTCAGGCAGGCCATGCGAGAGGCAAACTCCAGCACGGAGGGGTCCGGCTTCACCGCTTGGAAGAGGGTCCGTACCCAACCCTCCTGACCGAGAAAGTCCTTGCGGAGGGGGTCTGGAGAAATCAGGCATTCGACCGCCTCGGCAATCTTCGTCAGCCGGTCGAGACTCCCCGCAGGAGTCAGCTCAATTTCTTCCAAATTGACGCCATGCGCACGGCAGAAGGCCTCTGTCTCAGTGATCGCCTGGCGGAGGCTTTCCACGAGCTTCTGCTTGTCGCGGATGGGTTGCTCCCCACCACGGCCTTTGGCATAGATCGCCAGCGCCTTCTCCAGCGAGGCAAAGACGTTCGCGTAGTCCACGATGAGGCCGCTATGCTTGCCGGGAAATACACGGTTGGCCCGGGCAATCGTCTGCATGAGGGTGTGGTTCCGCATCGGCTTGTCGAGGTAGATGGTTGAACAGCTCGGCGCATCGAAACCGGTCAGCCACATGGCGCAGACAAAGACAAGGCGCAGCGGGTCTTTCGCCTCCTTGAACTTCTCATCCAACGCCTCATCGTTCATCCGCTTCCGGTGCGGCGCAATGTCGAGTCCCAGCTTTTTCATCTGCTCGATCTCATTTTGACCAGGCGAGACGATCAGCGCCATGTCGGTTGTCCGGATGACCTCCAAACGAGCGCGGAGTTCCCGGATGCGATCGGGATCGGCAGCCTTGGCCCCGTAGGTTGTCAGCCTGGCCAACTCCTGTTCGACACGTTTCTCTTCTGACTTCCAGTGCGCCCGGACCTTGTCGTGCATCCGCAGGGCTGTCGCCTTGTCGATGGAAATAACCATTGCCTTGCCTTGGAAGCCGCGCCCGAGGAAGTGCTGGACGATATCTTTGGCAATGGTCTCAAGCCGTTCATCGCGTGTGAGCAATTGATATTGCCGGCCCAGTTCTCGCTCCAGCCGTTTCTCTTGCTCTTCATCCAGCCCGGCGGCTTCGATCAGGTTGTAGATGTCGTCATTGAGGTTCGGATTCTCTAAGCGGAGTTCGGGCGTCCGGTTTTCATAGAACAGCGGGACTGTGGCGCCATCTTCAACCGACTGCTGGAAGTCATAGATGGAGACATAGTCGCCGAACACCTCGCGAGTCCGTTCCTCTCCAGCGATCAAAGGCGTGCCGGTGAAGGCGAGGAAAAGCGCACGAGGTAACGCCGCCCGCATGTTCAGCGCCAAGGTATCGTACTGACTGCGGTGCGCTTCATCGGTCAGCACGATCACATCGGACCGATCACACAGCAGTTCGGGAGTCTGAAACTTGTGGATCAGCGTAAAGACGTAGCGATGGTTCTCGCCGAGTAGTTGCCGCAGCTGTGCGCCGCTTTGCGCATGGCACCGATCGCTTTCCGTTTCGCTGACCGCGCCACAGGCCTTGAAGGTCTTGGCGATCTGGTCGTCCAGCTCGACACGATCCGTCACTACCACAAAGGTCCAGTTCCCAGGAACCTTGCGAAGGATCTTCTGGGCGAAGAACACCATTGCGAGGCTCTTGCCCGACCCCTGCGTCTGCCAGAAGACGCCTCCCCGCCCATGGCCCTGCTTCCTGGCGGTCAACATCGCTGCAATGGCATTGTTGACGCCGAGGAATTGGTGGTTCTGCCCCAGCACTTTGACGAGCCCCGCCTTGTGCTCGGAGAACAGCGTGAAGTTTTCGAGCAGATCCAGCAGGCGCGAGGGCTCACAGGTGCCTCGCAGCATGACTTCGAGTGACACGCGGCGCGGTTCATCCTCGCGTTCGATCCGCTTCCACTCGAAGAAACGCTCCCAATCAGCAGTCAGGGAGCCCACGCGGCTTTCCGTCCCGTTGGAGGCGATCGTCAATCCGTTGAACCAGAAAAGTTGGGGAATGTCGGCTTTGTAACAGGTGAGGTTGTCGTCGAACGCCTGCTGCGCCGGCACACCGGGCTTCTTCAACTCGATCACGACGAGAGGCAAGCCATTCACGAACCCGACGAGGTCAGGCCGACGAGTGTAGAGTGACCCCGTCACGCTGAACTGACTCACCAGCAAAAAGTCGTTCGCAGCAGGATTCTCCCAATCGATCACCCGGACACGCTCGGTCTTCTGTCCGCCACCTATATGATCTGGAACGGAAACAGGAATCCCATCTTTGAGAAGTCCATACACCTCTCGATTCGCCGCCACGAGGCTCATCGCTGACCGGTCGCGAGCCAGCTCATCTATGGCTGTTGAGAGCGCTTCGGGGGGTAATGCCGGGTTGAGACGGCAGAGGGCCGCACGAAGGCGCAAGAGTAAGACGGATTCAGCCTTGGTCTCGCGGCCTAATGTGCTGTGAGGTCCTAAGACCTCATCCACTGCCGAGATGGTGTGCCATCCGAGTTGGGCAAGCATAGTAATGGCGGGTTGTTCGACGAGCTGGTCTTCGGAGTAGGCGTGGGCCATGCGCCGCTAGGAACGCAGTGGAAGAAACTCATCGCTGCTCATCGGTTCATAGCCGGCAGTGAGGCGGCCTTCAAGCTCGACGAGCACACGCTGATTGTGAGGAGCAGGCGGTGGATTGAGCTGGACAACGCGTGCGGTCATGTTACTCGGTCCACCTGCAACGGCACGCAGCACGTCTTGAATCAGGTAACGCGGCGCCCAACCCAACATGAAATAATCATTGGCCGTCTCAAGCTGAACGGCCAGGCCGGTCGCGGGGTTATTCAACTCGATCGATACCTGTAACGGTTCGCCTGGCCGAAGCCCATTCAACCGATCTTGCGATGGGGCGTTCACATGGCGCCAGCCGTGCAAGAAGAAGCGGCAGGAAAAGCTGCCGTCGCGGCGGGCCTGAATTTTAGGGAACACCTCTAAATTGTCCGTCTGTCGGCCTCCCCCGCTGATCGCCAGAATTTCAAACGGGTCCGCTTGCTCCGGAGACAAATCGAGCCGCTGCAGATACTCGGCGTAATCCTCACGTTTCGTGCTGATGAGCCGATTCTGGAAGAGCGGGAACAACTCGGAGGATTCGTACAGAGCATCGAACTTCGGGAACGCGTCAAGCGGTTGGAACCCTGCCTTCTCCTTCGCCTGCAATACGCCACGGGTGTAGGCAAACCGGTAGTGTGCATCGTCAGGTTCGGCATCCAACCGGCCGATTGGAAACCAGGCTCGGGTGCCGTCCACATGGTCACCACGAAGCCGTTTGTCTTGCCAGGCCAGGAATAGAGTTTTCATAACAGAATGTCTTTGACCCGTCGGAGAGTCACTCGAAGCAACGCCTTCGCAAACTCACGCTGGGCCTGAACCATGGTCCCAGCCGGCACCCGTCCAACTGTATCACAAAGGGCCTCTTCCTGAACATTTTCCACCTGTGGCCGCCAGGGCGCAAAATAGTCAGGCCATTTGCGCGCAACCAGCTCCAGAAGCTTGAGAGGATTGGCTCCGTGGGCATCGTCGGATCGAAGGGAGATTCCTCCCTGGCAACGGTTTCTGCCCGCGTACCACTCTGGCCGCCCCGGTTCCGTCAGCCAGGCTACTAATTTGTCCGGTGGCTCATTCCGTCCAAGCGAAGAGGCATGATCGAAGGTGGGCGCCATTTCGTGCGTAACCCTTCCATCCTGATGCATCACACGAATGAGCGCCCAGTTTTCATGGTGCCGGTCCGTGTTCAAGATGATGGCATCGAGCACGAGATAACCGGCCATCTGTTGAAAGGCCGTTGCCTGCTCTGCCGGGTCGGAGAAGACATGCGAGATCGCAGCCAGGATATTTTCGACGGTGTGGTCGCTCTGACGAAACTGCTTGGTACGGTCGTAGCCGAAGCCGGCACCAGCCAGTAAGTCATTGCCGTGGATCAGTTCGGCGCCGGGCCTGGCGAGTTCGGGGAAGCGTCGGCTGATGCAGCCTGGAGATCCGTCGAGGGTGGCGAGTTCAACTCGCGCATGGGGAATATGGAGTAAGCCGGCGACTTCGGAGGCCACCTTTTCGGCCCAATGTTCACCGGTGACTTGGCCGTTACTGAGCCGGGCATACTTGAAAAGCCAGCGTTCGGAATCACCAGTGACTTGCACCCACCCCTTCCGCTTGCTGCCCATCTCTTCAGGGGCCAACACATCCTCTTTGCGGAGAGAGATGATGGGATAGGTTTCAAGCGGTGGCATAAGATTTAATTGGCGAACAGGATTTACTCAAAGTATAGCGGTAGCATCCGCACCAGTGCGGCACGCAAGCGAAGGACCAAGGCCGCCTCGCTCTTCGACTCCCACGTAAGTGCACCGCCAACACCGAAAACCTCCTCCAAAGCCGACATCGTTTGCCAATCACTTGCGGCGGAGAGCTGAATGGCTGAGTGTTTGACGAGGTAATCCTCAGTGTAGGTATGAGACATTGCTCAAAATTATCTGAGGCTTGAATTTTCCATGAAATGGGCAGATACTGTGAAGGACTCATCTACCATGTGTAGAAGGAGCATACGGAGCCGCCTTGCAGCAATGTCTGGCGGCTCTAGCTTTTTCGCGAACGCCGAAACTCTTCTCGCTCCCGCTCAAAGTCCCTTCGTCGCTGTTGCTTGACCCAATACGCTGTTTTCAAGAGAAAGTAGCCAGTCCGTTGGGCAAGCACCACAGCAAAGTTCTCTTGCTCATGCCAAATCACAACATGGGTATTGTTACCACGTTTATTTTCCCACCAGCTTACGCGGTCATGACTTGTCGCATGTTGGATGAGCCACGCCACCCACCGAATTCGCTCACATCGCCGGATATCCGGAGTACGCTCTTCCTCGCGTTCACCCTCGGAAATCAGGTGCCAGAAACTATACCCCTTGTTCTTAGTTGGCGGCACATACCTCGATCGAACAGGGACGCCGCCGAAGGTCAAGCCAGACCGGACAATCGTGTCTAAATAGATCTCGTAGAGTTCTTCCTCATAACGGTCCCACTCACCATGGAAAGGGAACAACTCCGGCAGACTCATTCCACGGCCTGCGTCGTCCACACAAAGACATTGAACTTCTTTTCAGAAGGAAGCGTGCTGCGGCGTAAACTGAACCCGGATTTAGCCTTGATCCTTTCGATTATCGCCTGCTTGGCCGAGCTTGTCTGAAGCCCACGGTGTAAATAGCCAAGTGCCCCAATCAACACGTCAGCAAGCTGCAGTTGTTCGATCTCATGCGAATGCACTTGCTGAATCCACTCGACCATCTCCTTGTTGAAATCGTACTGGGCATTGGCCAAATAGTCGTGCAACTTGGTGACTTTCTGCTGGCTACGAGTGTCTTTAATGTCGAGATAGATGCGATACCGGTTTCCGGATTCAAAAATGACCTTCAGCAGCTGGAAGTACATCTTGTAGTAGAAATCATCGTGCGACTGATTGAACATCGAATGATCCAGCTTAGATTTATCCGGAATCACAATCCCTCTGAAATGCAACCGAGAATCGGAGAAGAAGAGGTTAATCAGAGCCAGGTAAAAGTCCAGCTTGGCAGGAGACACCTTGGTCCATTTAACCTCAAAATTCGATGCGAGCCCGTGCGTTATCTTCAACTCACGAATCGCTCTGGCAATCGACGCTCGTTGGGACTCCGGGCACCACACTGCCCCAAGCACCATCGCCGGCTGCCGGTCATGTTCCAGGTGACAGGATTCGTCGCAATAGACATTGTAGGTTTCGCTCATGCAATGGCATCCATGGAGTTGAGTTCGACCTCTCCCGACAGCAGCCGCGGGAGTAGCAGGTTGCGGGTGCGGCGGAGGTTTTCCGTTTTGAGTTGGAGGTTTAGTATGCAGTCAAAGAATGGTGCCGCTTCTTTGGAGAATCTTTGCACAAGCTCATCAAAAGGTTTCAGGCACTCAAAGTTTCTCAACAAGACTTGACTAATGTTCTGTTGCGCTGCGCCAAGTCGGAGACCAATAATTCGTTCCCGGGTCAACAGCAGTGTTAAGAAAGCAAACTCTCGACCATACGGTTCACGCTTTGGGATAACTGCGCAGCACGCCTGATTTGTCGAAGCTTGCTGCGAAAGAATCGCAAGCTTCCCAATGGTCGCACCATAAAGTGCAATTAGAACTGTATCTTTCTGGAAAAGCTTCGCTGATGATTCCCTGAGCGCCTGCTCAGTAATTCGTTCTTCAGTCGACAGAATGAATCGATCGAGTAATTCCTGACTCTTTACCCAATCAATTGTCCCATTCTCGAAGTAGTCCGGCCTTGTGCGGCTCGGGGTTCCGCCGGAACCGGTATTGTAGAGGTTTCCAAATGTTGTCACCTCCCAGCCTTGAGGGATGGGGCCGAGGGGGGAGGAAACCATTTTGACTTTGTCGTGGCCGGGGAAGCGGAAGTGGACGAACCACTCGCGGTAGAGGGAACGGGCCATCTCTTCCAGAATCTTGATGCGCCGCTGGTTGTTTTCGATCAGCTCGTCGTAGGCCGACAGGATGCCAGCAATTCGACGTTGAAGAGGAAGCGTGGGAATGTCTATTACGAGGCTGGGAATGTCGCCCAACCTCATGTGCTCTACTGTCGAACCTGAGCCCAAAGCTCTTATTTGGCTCTGAAGGTCAGGCGCCATGAGGGCATAGAGCAGAAAGTCTGCATCCAGTTTCTTGGGGTCAGGCCGAAAATGGTAAAGACGCTGACCAAGAAAAATAAAGTCGTTGGTTCGTATCTTTCCTACGTCACCCAGTGGGGCTTCTCGTGTAAGAATGACATCGCCTCGCTTTGGCAGGAGACGTCGCGTCCATCGTATATACGTTTCCTCAGTAACGTATTTGACGTTGTCAGTGTCGATGAAGCCGTTTCGAACATTGGTTGTTCGAATCATCTTGAACGGAGTTCGCTCACTCATGACAGGCGCCGTGCGGTTCACACAATCAACGTGTTCCGCACACAGATCGACAATGGGAACCCGTTCCCAGATTGTAGAATTAGGGGCCATTATCAGAGGTCTAAAAGTCCCGCCACATTGCGAGCGATGGTTTCTTCAAGTTCATGTGCCTGTGCATTGAGGGTTTCCAATTCCTCGTTCAGAGTCTCAAGCTGTTCCTTGAAATCCTCGTCACTGACTTCTTCGCCGGGAGCTACGCCGACATAACGGCCTGGATTCAGGCTCCAGCCCTGCGCTTCGATTTCTTTGATCGTGGCGGCTTTACACAGTCCTGGCACATCGGCGAACTTCAGCTTTTTTCCGAAGACTTCTTTGAGCGTGGCCTCTGCCTCAGTGCCGCCAAGCGTAAAGTCCGGTTCTTCGCCTCGATAGAGCCGGACGACGTTGGCTAAGAAGCCGATCTGACCTTCGGTCCAGTCACGATGTGCCCGATCCACCTGCCGATAGATATGCCGTGCATCTATGAACAACACGGTGTCGCTATAACGCGCACCGCGTTGTTCACCCTCACCCTCCCCTCTCCCAGAGGGAGAGGGGCGCGAGGAAACAATTTCTCTGAGCACGCCTTCGGTGTCATCGAAGACCCGTGCATTGGTAAAACGGAGTACTGTGTGCCCAAGAGAACGAAGATACGTATCGCGCTTCGTGTCTTTTTTCTTCCTATCAGATGTTTCATGAACCGCACCATCAAGCTCTACAACCAGGGCGTATTCGGGACAGAAGAAATCGACGATGTAGTCGCCGATCTGGTGTTGTCGGCGAAATTTGAGGTCAGCAAACTGTCGGTCACGCAACAACTGCCACAGCACGTCTTCGGTGGGTGTCTGTTTCTTGCGTAGCTCCCTTGCTTGATCCACCAAGCCTTGAAACTTGAAGCCTCCTCGACCCTCTGCCTTTGGGAGAGGGTGGTTCGCAGAACCGGGTGAGGGTGTTTTACACGGTAACTTTGCCTTGGCTTTGTCGAAGAACCATAGGGTACATGGCAAAGTTACCGTGTAAAACATGTTCGGCCCGACTGCGACCATGACATCGACGGCACGGGCTTCGATGAGCTGTTTGCGGATCTCCTGCTCGGAGGAGCGCGCATCGGAGGCGCTGTTCGCCATGACGAATCCGGCACGCCCGGTTGCGTTCAACGTGGAATAGAAAAGCTGAATCCAGAGATAGTTGGCATTGTCCGTGCGCGGCAAGCCGAAGGGATAACGACGGCCTTTCCCGACTTCGGCTTCCAGCCGTTCCTTGTCGACGGCGTTCACGTTGAAGGGCGGATTGGCGAGGACGAAGTCGAACTTGCCTGTGCTGTTGTGCAGATCGTCGTAGTAGGTGATGGCTTCTTTGATGTCCCCTTCGAGCCCGTGCATGGCCAGGTTCATGCGGCAGAGGGCGACGGTAGCCGCGACTTTCTCCTGTCCATGTATGCTCAGTTCACGCGATGGGTCGCCAGAATACACTGCCGCACCCTCACCCCCGGCCCTTCTCCCAGTGGGAGAAGGGTGTGGGTTGAGGGTTCCGCCGCGTTTGTGTTCCGCCACAAACCGAGCGGATTGAACGAACATGCCGCCGGAGCCGCAGGCCGGATCGAGGATGCGACCGTGGTAGGGCTCCAAGACTTCGACCAGCAGGCGCACGATGCCGGAAGGCGTGTAGAACTCTCCGCCCTTTTGCCCCTCCGTCCGGGCGAATTCGCCAAGGAAGTATTCGTAGATACGGCCGAAGGCATCATAGTCGATGGTGGCGGGGATCTCGGAGACGCGCTTGAGGAGTTCTTTCAGCAGCGTGCTGTTAAAGATCTCGTAGGTCTTGGGCAGCACACCCGCAAGCTGGGGATTGTGCTTTTCAATGTCGCGCATGGCTTCATTGATGGCCTTGCCGGCATTGCTTCCCTCTGGCATATGTAGGAGCTTTTCGAAACGGGCGTTCGGCGTGAGATAGAGCACTCCTTCGGCATGGTAGGCGGCCGGTTCGTCCACGCGGGAACCACGCCTGGACGACGAGGCCATCTTCTCCAGACCGGCCCGAATCTTCGCGAATCGGACATCGGTAAAGCGGAGAAAGATGAGACCCAGGACCGGGGTGGAATATTGCGCGGCGTTGAGGCCGCTATTCGCCCGCAGCTGGTCGGCCGCATCCCAGAGACGCTTTTCCAGCGCGTCTGTCGCAGTGTCTTTTTCCGATGGGGCGATCCACTGCATGTAACAACCTCAAGTTATGGGTTCTGGAAAGGCGAGAATAACCTTTTCCCCTCTTTTAATCACCCGCGTTTTTACTGGCCAAAGCGACTAGTGGTTGCCTAGGGATTGGGGACCGCTCGTATCACGTGAAGCGTCTTCGCCGGGATCGGGAAAGACGTGAGTCGCCTCACCGCTTCTGTCCTGGGCCACCCAATGGCGCAAACGGCGTATTGGGATTGTATTTATTGATCGGGTTCAGCGGATTTTCCGGGCGGTATTGATTGATGGGGTTGAACGGGTTGTTCGGATTGAATTGGTTGATGGGATTGGCGGGGTTGTTGGGATCGTACTGGTTGATCGGGTTGAATGGATTCGCTGGGTCGTTGGCATTGGCGTGATTGAGCGGTTTGCCGGGCTGATACTGGTTGATGGGGTTAAAGATGTTGAAGTCCCGCTGGTACTTTTCATCGAACCCCGGCTCTGCCCAGGCTGTTGCGGCCGAGGCCGACGCCGAAAGCAGCAGTGCCGCTAGAAGCCTTGAAGATCGCATGGCCGCCCTCCCCTTTTGTCGTTCACCGGCTAGTGTA
>Ga0154020_10009966_pt1 | contig 10909 bp, 12 predicted proteins | sample Klosneuvirus_201_FD_109709 | JGI IMG/M metagenome (GOLD analysis project Ga0154020, IMG submission 109709) | Active sludge microbial communities from wastewater, Klosterneuburg, Austria - Klosneuvirus_20160825_MG | ecosystem: Engineered > WWTP > Aerobic digester > Activated sludge | place...
ATGTATTAAATGTATTAAATGTAGTGATTGTTTCGGTTATTGACATAAATTCAGTTAATAGTCATTTCTTTATATTAGTTTATTTATTTCTTATTAATAAATATAATATGGGCATAAAAAATCTTATGCAGATAATAAAACGATATTCCCCTGCTGCAATTGAATATCATAAAATCAATGAATATGAGAATAAAATAATAGGTATTGACGCCAATCTAATGATTTACAAAATGATTTTCGCAATTAGATTAAATGGTTATGATATTATGAATAAAGATATTATTGTTACACATATTCATTCTTTATTATTAAAATTAAAAGGTTTGATTAAATATAATATTACTCCAGTTTTTGTTTTTGATGGTATGCATCCGAAAATTAAATCGCAAGTTATCGAACAAAGAAAAGAATTCCAAAATTTTATGCAACAAAAGTATTATAAGGCCGTAACACAAGATGAAAAAAAGAAATATTATTTTATGAAATCCAAGATTACATATGAAGAAATTAAGGAATGTATGGAGATTATTAAGATGTTTGGTTTTACAATTGTAGAATCGCCGGAAGAGGCTGATTCACAATTAGCAGAATTAAGCAAGAACAATAAGGTAGATTATATTGTCACCGATGATATGGATATATTGGTTTTTGGAGGTAATAAGATATTAAAGAATTTTACAGTATCGGATAAGAAAAAAATACAAGAAATCGATTTGAATACTTTAAAGAAAAATACTCAGATGAATCAATCACAAATAATTGATCTTGCAATTTTGTTAGGTTGTGATTATTGTCCATCGGTTAAAGGTGTTGGTACTATTGGAGCTTATAAACTTATGCAAGAGTATAAGGATTTAGAAAAAGTCATTAAACATAAAAAAGTAAGTTTATCATATGATTATGATGTAGCCAGAAAATATTTTAAAAATTCACCAGTTATTCATACCGATAAGATAAAAATTAATAAATTTAATAAAATGAATATGGATAAGAAAGGGATAAAAGATTTCTTAGATAAACACGGTTATAAGGAAAAATACATAGATGATTTGTTTAATAAGATTTAACTAATCATAAACATGATATATGTGTCAGAAAAAGGAATATAAAAATATAAGATAATACTATGTTACAAAAATTATTACAAAAGTATTCATACGAAGAAGATGGTGAATTTATTAAGATAAAAGATGTAAAAATAGAAAATTTTGATTATAAAAGATCGAAAACGTCGATTGATAATTTAAAAGAAACTGCATTAAATGATAAATATTGTATAGGTTTTACAGATGATGGTATGATGAAATTTTATATTGAACTAGATAAATTAGAACCTAGTATAAATAATCATTTGTATGTTCATAAAGAACGATTAGAAACATATTTAGCCCTAAATAAAAAAACAAATATACCTAAAAAGATTCATTTTATTTGGTTTAGTCGCGGTAAAGCATTTAATATGGTTAATTATATTGCGGTTAAAGCTGCATTATATCACAATCCTGATTATGAAATCTATTTACACTGTGATGCTTTACCAAAAGATAATATCTATTATAATTCACTAAAAAGTAAAATAATTACCAATATTATTGTCGAACCTTATTATATTAATAAACATTTCGTTCAATATTTTCAACATAAGGCTGATTATGTTAGATTAAATATATTAAAAGAAATGGGAGGAATTTATTTGGATACTGATATTATTCTTTTGAGAAACCTTGATAAATTTTTAAATTATCATTTTGTTATGTGTTCTGAAAGACCTGATACTGATACAACAGCTAGCCATTTTTTATGTAATGCTGTTATCATGTGTGAACCTAACAATGATTTAGTCAATGAATGGATTCATATTTACGAAAATAGTTGGGGAGAAGATTTTATCGGATGGTGGATGGGGCATTCTGTTATTGTACCATCTTATTTAAGAAAAAAATATAATTATATGATGACAATTCTACCTAATTTTACATTTTATCCATTTTTATGGAATGATCTGTCTATTTTACATGATAACGATAATAAACAAAATTATGATTATAGTCACGGTGTTCATTTATGGGACACAGAAGCATCTAAGACGAACCTATTACCAAAAGATCTTGAATATTTTACTACAAAGAATAATGCATTCGTCAGACTATTTAAAAAACATGTTGAGGATTTATCAACAACAGACAATGAAGAGAATGACACCGAATTCTTAATATTTGAGGGTATTGATTCACCAGGAGACGATTTATTAACTAACCAACAAATAACGATAGGTGAACTAAAAGAATTATGTAGGAATGATCAAAATTGTATGGGATTTAATACACAAGGATTCCTAAAATCAAACATCAATTTAGAAAGGTTAATTCCTTTTAAAGATACTAAATTATTTGTTTATAAGAATAGATTTTTCAAATAAAATTTTGAAATTTACATAATATGGTAACATTTTGTTTATATTAATCAACAAAATGGACGACGAACAATTTTCAGATATGATTGCAAGAGTTAATAAAAATAAAGAAGATATTACACCATCATTTTCACAAATCATTGTTATAACTGGTGTATTTATTACTTCGCTTGCCTTCCTTTATTATATTTTGATTTAACATTTTATCATATTCAAATTAAGCTTTAATTGCGCCAAATATTGACAATCCTACTAATAAGAAACATATAATTGTACATATGACATAACATACTTCACTACCAATCAATACTGATTTATTATCAGCATCTCCTAAAATAGGCATTTTTGGACCAGCTGTAAATATTAATACTGTACTAACAAGGCAACATAATGCCATTATAATAACAGCTATAACTACTTTAACTTTAGTACCTATACCAACTACACCTGGCATATTATATTATATTATACAGAAGATATTTTACTAACTAATATTTTTAACATTTAATACTGCATTATTACGAATTCTCCATTTATTTTGATAAGGATTGAAATCATAGTAAATTTCTTCATAATGATGTAAAATAGCATGAATCCCAAAAGCGATTGAAAAGAGTAATGCGAATTCAATCATTGATTCAGGTGAGAGTGTTTTGTAGTATTGAAAAAATAAAATTATTGCAACTAATAACAGAAATCCATTAAAAGCATGCCCAAATAAACTTGGCCGCATTTGATTATATGTATATATGTACTAAAAAAAAATATGATTATATATATAGAATGTGGCATATGATTTTAGAAAACATATATAATTTTTTAGATAATATAGCAGGGACAATTGAATCACTCTTTGATATAGATAACAATCTTCCGATAAATTTGGCTCCGATGATTTTTTCTAATTCTCTCTATGACATGTATTATTGTATTTCTTTATTAATTACTGAGAAAAAACTAGAAGGTATTGCATTAGGCCCGTTTCATTATCCAAACTCATTCAATATTTACATAAATGATACAAAATTTTTTATTGAAGTACAATCATGCATGATAGACGAACATTATTATATTTATACCGCAGTTATGACACAAGACGAAGCAGTTAAAATACCCGATTTAGGATACAAAAATTTATATAAAGAACAATCAAATAATGAAACATTTATAGAAGATGTTATTTTGACAAAAGAATATATTGTAGATGTTCTGGAGTGAGGTATCGCACTAAAAACGCACATCTTACGTATTTCTTTTTATCATAATTGTATGTCTACTTGTTTTACTGTGAACATCAATTGTATCTTTTGAAAATGTTCCAAAGTCACAATATTTACAATAAAACTTAAATTCTTTTTCTCTGGTTTCTTTACTAGAATGTATATTTAACATGTGTTTTTTGTATGTTACAATATTTTTTGTTTCATAATTACAATCTATACATTTATAGGGGTCCTTAATATCACTTCTTTTCTTTCGTTTTCCTGTTTTATGTAATTCTGTTTTTATATGATTTTCCCATCGTGCTTTGGTATTACATGTAAATTTACATTGTTCACAATTATACTTATTTTGAGCTTCCATAATTGTTACAATATAATATAATTTTAAATATTTTTGTGAATATATAAATTTATTTTTTGCGTCTGAAAATTGATAAAAATATATATTATTCATATATATGAATAATGAATTGCTCAAACAACAGTTGCATGATAAAATAAATGAATTATCATCCAAAAGAAAAAAAATAAAAAAACCTTTATGTATTGAAAAAGATTGTAAGACTAATGCAAGTTATAACTACGAATGTGAAACAAAATACATATATTGTGCAAAACATAAAAAAGTTGGTATGGAAGATAAAAAGAATAAAAAATGTATTGAAACTGGTTGTAAGAAACAGCCCTGTTATAATTATGAAGATAAAATAAAAGGCGTGTATTGTATACAACATAAAAAAGACGGTATGATTAATATTAAAGATAAAAAATGTATTGAAGATAGGTGCAGAACACAACCATGTTATAATTATGAGGGAGATATAACAGCTATCTATTGTGCAAAGCATAAAAAAAGTGATATGGTTGATGTTAAAAGTGGAAGATGTAAAAATAATGAATGTAAAATACAACCATCTTATAATTATGAGGGCGAATCTAAAGCATTATATTGTTTAAAGCATAAAAAAGATGATATGGTCGATATTAAACATAAAAAATGTATCGAAAATAATTGTCAGATAAGACCATCTTTTAACCATAAAGGAAAAACAAAAGCATTATATTGTTCAAAGCATAAAAAAGATGATATGATTGATGTTGTAAGTCTGAATTGCATTCATAATATATCATTAGTTAATTGTAGGTTATGTGATCCTTCAATACATCCCAAAAAATGGTGTGCAAACTGTAAATATGTAAATATTAAGAAAACTCCTGATTTTTGCAAACCTTATTGTTTTACTTGTTATTGTATATTAAATCCAGATATACAAATTAAGAGACAATATAGACTAAAAGAACAATATTTGCATGATGAATTAATAAAAGAATACGAAACTACTAAATTAGTATTTAACAAAAAAATTGATAATGGGTGTTCTTCAAGACGACCAGATGTTAGAATTGAGTGTTTAACCCATACAATAATTATTGAGTGTGATGAACATAAACATCAAGGTTATTCGTGTGAAAACAAAAGAATAATGGAAATATTTCAAGATTTAGGTAATAGACCAATTATATTTTTGCGATTTAATCCAGATTCATATAAAGATGAAAACAATATAATGATAGACGGTTGCTTTAAAAAAACTAATAAAATCGTTAACTCGCTGCAAAAGAAAGAATGGGGGAGAAGAATCAAAATATTAATTAAGAGAATAAATTATCATTTAACTAATATTCCGGAAAAAGAAATACTTGTTGAACAATTATTTTATTAAATATAATAAAATTACGTTTATTATTATAAATATAATTTATTAATATTAATAATATGGACAATTTTAATGTATTATACAACAGATACCTTCAAATGAATAATCCTTATTTGGATTGGGATAAGATTGAGTTAATAGATAATAATGTTTTGATTAATTATAATGATTTATCTGGGATAGATTCAAATCAAATTTGCGAACTAGAAAAGCATATTTGTATAATTCAATTAAATGGTGGACTAGGAACTACTTTAGGGTGTGTTGGACCGAAGAGCCTTCTTGAGGTTAAAGATGGTCATACGTTTCTTGATATTACTATCGAACAATTAAAAAAAACATCAGAAATTCCCCTTGTTCTCATGAATTCTTTTTATACCGATAAAGACACGAATGATTATCTTAATAAAATACCACATGATTTGACTATCATGGCATATAATCAAAATTGCTATCCAAGAATAATTAAGGAAACAAAGCAATCGTTAGATATTAAGAGCGATAACAAAGACCATCTTTGCCCACCTGGTCACGGTGATCTTTTACTATCCATTTCACAAACTGGTATATTGGATAAATTAATTTCGATGGGAATTAAATATGCATTTATTTCAAATATTGATAACTTAGGAGCAACAATTGACTATAAAATTTTGCAGGATCTCATTAAATCAAACGTAGATTATGCATTAGAATTAACCCCCAAAACATTACAAGATATTAAGGGAGGCACTCTAATCAAATATGATGGCAAGTATAAAATGTTTGAAGTGGCTCAATGTCCACCAGATAAACTAAATGAATTTACATCCATAGACAAATTTCAATATTTTAATACCAATAATGTTTGGATTAAATTAGAAGCCATAAAAGAATTAGTATCGAATTTAGATTTTCTAAATAATATTGACTTAATTCTTAATCCGAAAAAACTAAAAGACGGAAGAGAATGCATACAATTAGAATATGCAATTGGTAGTATGGTTAAATTTTTTGATAATGATAAAGTGAAATGTTATTTGGTTCCAAGAGATAGATTCATTCCAGTGAAAACAAATAAAGATTTAGAATTGATCAGATCTGATCAATTCATATTGGATAAAGAAACATGGACTCTTAAAAAGGTTTAATTTATTTACATAAATTTATCAATATAAATTGGTATTGTTCATTTATATTTAATTCTTGGCAAACAACATCACATAAAAATTCAATTTTCTCCAATTCATTATTAACTTTAAAATGAAAACAACCGGGAGGTGAAAAACTTGCACCATGAATAAAAACACTACCATTAACATATTCATTTAATTTTATTCCATGTGGAATTTCTTTAATTTCTCCCTCAATTAAAGTAACTTTGACATTAAAATGTATTTCTCGATTATAATTTCCAGGTATATTAATTATATTCTGATCATGGATCGTATCTTTATGAATGGTATAATACATCAGACTATGAAGTCCAATATATAAGTTAGCATCTCCTAATACATGTCTTTGTATAATTTTGTAATTTTTGTCTTTTGTAATCATATCAAAAGGACATAACAGTTGTTCTTCTCTATACCATATAAATGGAATATTTGGTATTATAGTTTGATCTAATTGTAATAATTTAATATCACATTTATCTGAATTCATATTTATATTTATTAGTTTATAATATATTAATCGGATTTCTTTTTACCCATCATCATAAACACAATAAACATAATAATGATGCAGCATATTGATAATGATACACATACTAATAAACCACCCCCTCCCAGGTACAACATAGTATTATTTGATTTACTTTCTTCTTGTGTTGATAGTGTTCCCGATGGTGTTCCCGATGGTGTTCCCGATGGTGTTCCTGATGGTGTTGACGGAGTTCCTGATGGTGTTGACGGAGTTCCTGATGGTGTTGATGTTGTTGGTGGTGTTCCTGATGGCGTTGATGTTGTTGGTGGCGTTGATGTTGTTGGTGGCGTTGATGTTGTTGTTGGCGGCGTTACAGGTGTTTTTGGCGCTGTAGGAGATGATGGTCTATAACTAGTTTGCACTAAACTATTACCACATGTATTTTTAAACGATAAAGTATTATTAGCCAAAACAATATCACTGTCATTTAATTGACATGTTGTTGAACTGCAATTACTCTTATCACTTGTTAAAGCAGATGTTAAATAATTGTTACTTGCAACTGATAGACAGGGCTTATACCAACATGCTAAAGGCGATGACATCATTGATACAGCGGTTGTAGCATTGGCTGATGGAGCAACGCATGCGCAATTTGGATCAGTTGGATTAGATTGACAATAAGCTTGCAATGCAGTATCAATTGCTGTACTATTTGGATCTTTATCCTTCAGTCCACTTGCCCAATTTTGACAAGTAGTATTGGCGTAGTTTGTTCCTTGGGAACAATATGTGTTCAAAATATCATTGACTGCGGGTAGTTTTCTAGCAACCGCCGCAGTAATCCATTTTTGGCAAGCGGCGTTTGCAGTATTACTACTATTTCCGCAATATTTTTGCATTGCTTGATCACAAAATGTTTTGTTGAAATCTTTTGAATCTGGATTACAAGTTTTACCACTTATAACGGTATTACCTGTTGCTGCTTGAGTTGCAGTACAACACGCAGTGGTATCTCCATTGAAAGCAGTTCTTTTAACTGTACCACGACTACCAGCAATACCTCCGCCGCACTCGCAACCATAATTAAATGAACATAAGCTACAATTACTACCTCTCCCACCCCAATCAAATTCTCCATTATCTGGCCACGAAAACCCTTTATTTTTTAATGCATCAAGACAACTACCTCCTTGTGTGCCATCAATTGTTGGGCCACAACCAGTAGACATTTCTTTTGTATCTCCAATTTTTAAGTCTTTTAAATCAGTTATTTGAAACTGTCCTGGAGATGTATCACATGAACTTGTTGTTCCTCCCATATTTATATATTTTTATAACAGAATAAAATAATACAATTAATAATATTTTATTAGGGTTAAACTGATTTTTTCTTCTGCATCATCACAAATATAATAACAATAATAATAATACAACACATACATAATGATGATGAACTTATGATACCTCCCCCACCAAACAACAACATTTTATTATTTGATTCTGCTTCTGCTTCTGCTGGAGTACTTGAACCACTTGGTTTATCTGATCCAGCTGGACTACCAGATCCAGTAGGACTTCCAGATCCAGTAGGACTCCCGGACTCTACAGGCGGACTACCAGATCCTCCCAATCCAGAAGTATCAATTTGATTATTACATTTATTCTCAATGGTAGTTTTAGTTTTACTAGATTGACTAATATCAATATCGCCTGCATTAATTTGACATGTAACACCTGCACATGCAGAACCGGTTAGAATGTCTTGATCTTTGGCTGTTAAATATTGTGTACTATCGGTTTTACATGGTTCATACCAACAAACTTTTGGTGTTGTTAATATTTGTTGTAGCGAAGTGACATTTTGTGGAGGATTTTGACACGCGCATTTTGGATCTGTACTATTATTTTGACAATAAGTACTTAAAGCGGAATCTCCCACATATTTTAATGATGGTTTTCCTAATGTCGCTTTTACCCATGTTTGACACGCAGGTGATATATAATTTGTACCAGTCGAACAATAACTACTCATAACTTTGTTAGCTACTTCACTTCCCCTATTTACTGATGCAAGCGCCCATTTACTACATTGTGTATTTCCTGCATTATTTCCTTGTTCACAATATGTTTGCATTGTTGCATCGCAATCAGATTTACTATAATCTTTGAATTTAGGATCACATGTCTTATCATTGACTATTTTTTTATCTCCTGGTGATGTACAACAATCAAGCGGAGTGGCATTAAATGCTACACGTTTAAATCTTACCTGTTGACCCGCAATACTACCAATACCAGAACAAGCGCATCCGGCATCAGACATACAATAACTACAACCTGAACCAAGATCGTCGTAACTAAATTCTCCATTATTTGGATAACTAAATCCTTTATTTTGAAGATATGATAAACCAGAACCTCCACCAGTACCAACAACCGATAAGGTACACCCACCACTTTCAAATGTACTTCCAATATTTGGTGCTTGTACCGCTAAATCTTCCAATGTATATTTTTTTGGATAATCACCACATGTACTGCTACCATTTGTACTTGCAGTTCCTCCCATATAATTTATTATATATATAATTGGGAATAAAAATATTATATAATAGTATAATAAAATATAACATTATATGGGAGCCAATATATCATCTGCTGTAAATAAAGTACAAAATAATTTAGTTAGCGAATTAGATCAAGCCGCTGGTGCTAATGGTTATATACAATGTTCGGTTGATACTGGTAATATTATTATAAGAAAATCAACAAATAGTAGTGTTGAAAATATAAATAAATGTTTAGCAAATTCTAGTGTAGCATTAGATGCTGTTTCCAAAGCTGCCGCTAAAACATGGGCTGAAGCATCACAAGAACAAAAAACTTCATTACCTCTTCTTGGTGTTAATGCTAGCTCCTCTGTTCAAGATGTGGAAACATCAGTCAAAAATATCTTAAGACAAAAATGCCAAGCCGACGCATTTGTTGCAAATAGCATTGCCACAAAAGATATAGTTATCGAAGAATGTGATAACGTAATAGTTAAAAATATTAATGCTGGATCTGCTGTTGCAAATTGTGGTATTAAGACAGTTATGTCAACAGTCAGTGAAGCATATGCCGAATCAACACAAAAACAAAAGACTGGTGATCTATTTGGTGATTTTGGTGAAATGTTTCAAAAAGGTGGTATATACATAGTAAGTTTTTATGTTATTTGCTGTTGTTGTTGTTGTATTCTATTACTTATGATGGGCGTTGGAGGTTATATGTATACCACAGTAAGTGGTGACATTGAATCAGGTAAATTTGATAAATTTGCTGAAAAATAGGAAATAAATAACTGCGTCTTAACTATTAATTAAATAATATAATATAATAGAATGGAAAATATTGTACAAAATCAAGAAATAACAAATGCCAGAATAGGTCCTTATTTAATTGGCCCAGGTGATAATAATATTAATGGTATAATTTGTATCAATTTAATTAATAGACCAGAACGTAGACAAAAATTTATGGAAAGATGGAAAGATTATCCTTATCAATTCTTTACAGCAACGCCGCATACAAATCCTGTAAGAGGATGTTTTGAATCACATGTCAGTTGTATTAAATATGCAAAAGAACAAGGATGGAAAAATGTGTTGATATTGGAAGATGATGCTATGATTGTTAAGAATCTAAATGATGTTCCTATATTTCCCGATGGATGGGAAATGGTTTATCTAGGAGGTCTTTGCATTCATATCAAAGATTGGTCACAATTAAATAATAATTATGTTAGTGGTCATGTTTTTGCATGTCATGCTTATATCGTTAATAGTAGTATTTTTGATGAAATTCTTACTAAGAGTGAAACATCTACTAAACCAATTGATGCATTTTTTTCAGATCAGATACAAGGTCATCATAATACATATATG
>Ga0154020_10009970_pt1 | contig 10906 bp, 5 predicted proteins | sample Klosneuvirus_201_FD_109709 | JGI IMG/M metagenome (GOLD analysis project Ga0154020, IMG submission 109709) | Active sludge microbial communities from wastewater, Klosterneuburg, Austria - Klosneuvirus_20160825_MG | ecosystem: Engineered > WWTP > Aerobic digester > Activated sludge | place...
ATCATCGCCTCCTGCGACGTGGCGGCGGCGATGATGGAAGAGCCGGGCGGCAAGGCGCTGGTCGAGGAGTCGATCGCCGAGGCGCTGGATTTCCGCCGTGCCATGCGCAAGGTGGACAAGGAATGGGGCGCCGACTGGTGGTTCAAGGTCTGGGGCCCGGACGACCTGTCCGAGGAAGGCATCGAGGAGCGCGACGCCTGGATGCTCAAGCCCGGTGACCGCTGGCACGGCTTCGGCAAGCTGGCCAAGGGCTTCAACCTGCTCGACCCGATCAAGGCCACCGTCATCACGCCGGGACTCGACGTCGATGGCGATTTCTCCGACGACTTCGGCATTCCCGCTGCGATCGTCACCAAGTACCTCGCCGAGCACGGCGTGATCGTCGAGAAGTGCGGCCTCTATTCCTTCTTCATCATGTTCACCATCGGCATCACCAAGGGCCGCTGGAATACGTTGGTCACGGCGCTGCAGCAGTTCAAGGACGACTACGACCGCAATCATCCACTGTGGAAGGTGCTGCCCGAATTCGTCGCCAAGCATCCACGCTACGAGCGCGTCGGCCTGCGCGACTTGTGCACCCAGATCCACGAGGTGTACAAGGCGCGCGACATCGCCCGCCTGACCACCAAGATGTATTTGTCCAGCATGGTACCGGCCATGCGTCCGGCCGACGCCTTCGCCAAGATGGCGCATCGCGAGATCGATCGCGTTTCGATCGATGAGCTCGAAAACCGCGTCACCGCGGTGCTATTGACGCCTTATCCGCCGGGGATTCCGCTGCTGATTCCGGGAGAGCGCTTCAATTCCACCATTGTGCGCTACCTGAAATTCGCGCGCGAGTTCAACGAGAAATTCCCCGGATTCGAGACCGACATCCACGGCCTGGTGAAGGACGCCAGCAACGGCGCGGTGCGCTACTACGTGGACTGCGTGGCACAGTAATCGGCATGTCTCCGGCTGAGCCGGAGAAGGTATCCCTTGCGGTCGGGGTCGGCGGCCCGCGCGTCAGGGCCGCTGGTAAGTGACGAAGGCGTAGCCCGGTCCGGTTTCATCGCGATGCGTTTCGCGCGCGGCTTCCTGCCACTGCCGGCGGTCGATTTCGGGAAAGAAAGTGTCGCCCTCGAAAGCCGCATCGATCTCGGTCAATTGCAGGCGGTTCGCCAGCGCCATGGCCGTGGCATACAATTGCGCGCCGCCGATGACGAAGGCTTCGCCGCTTTCCGCGGCTTCGATGGCGGCGTGCAGCGAGGTCGCGACGACAGCCCCGTCGGCCTGATAGCCGGCATTGCGCGTGACGACGATGTTGCGCCGACCCGGCAGGGGGCGGAATTTTTCCGGCAGCGATTCCCAGGTCTTGCGCCCCATGATCACCGTGTGTCCCGTGGTCAGTGCCTTGAAGTGCTTGAGGTCTGCCGGCAGGTGCCAGGGCAGGCGGTTGTCGACGCCGATCACGCCATTTCGGGCGACGGCGGCGATCAGGGTGAGGGTGGCGGCGGGCATCGGGCGGCGATCATAGGTGCTGGTAAAGCTCGGCATACTGCCGCGCGGCTTCCTCCCAGCTGGAGTTGCGCGCCATGCCCTGCTTCTGCAACTGGCGCCAGCGTTTGGGGTCGTGCCAGGTTTCGGTGGCGCGCTGCAGGGCCTCCAGCAGGGCCTTCCCGGTGGCCGGGCCGAAGACGAAGCCGTTGCCATGTTTGGCGTTGGCGGCATCGATCACGGTATCGGCCAGGCCACCCGTGGCGCGAACCACCGGCGGTGTGCCATAGCGCAGGCTGTACATCTGGTTGAGGCCGCAGGGCTCGAAGCGCGAGGGCATGACGAAGATATCGGCGCCGGCCTCGATGCGATGGGCCAGTGCTTCGTCGAAGCCGATGGTCACCGAGCATTGCCCCTTGTGCTTTTGCGCCAGTGCCGCCCAGCTGTGCTCGATGGAATGTTCGCCGCTGCCGAGAATGACCAGTTGTGCCGGCAGCTTGAGTACCTGCGGCGCCGCTTCCAGCAGCAGGTCGAGCCCTTTCTGCTCGGTCAGGCGGCTGACCACGGCGAGCAGGGGGAGGTCTTCGCGGCGTTCGAGCCCGAGTTCTTCCTGCAGCGCCGCCTTGTTGGTCGCCTTGCCCTCCATGCGCCGGGAGCTGTAGGTCTGGCGCAGGTGGCGGTCGGCGGCCGGATTCCAGGCTTTGGTGTCGATGCCGTTGAGGATGCCGGAGAGCCGGTCGCCGCGATGGCGCAGCAGGCCGGCCAAGCCCATGCCTTCGGCATCGGTCTGGATTTCGCGGGCGTAGCTCGGGCTGACCGTGGTGATGGCATCGGCATGTTGCAGGCCGGCCTTGAGGAAGGACAGGTAGCCGTAGTACTCGACGCCGTCGATCCGCCAGGCTGCGTCCGGCAGCCCGAGTTCGAACAGGGAGGCATGGTCGAACAGGCCCTGGAAGGCCAGGTTGTGCAACGTGAACAGCGACTTCGCCCGCGCCCCCGGCAGGTAGCGCAGGTAGGCGGGAGCGAGCCCGGTTTGCCAGTCGTTGCAGTGGACGATGTCGGGCTGCCAGTCGAGCGTGCTCGCTTCCGATCCCAGCCAGGCCGCGACGCGCGACAACAGTCCGAAGCGCAGGTGGTTGTCGAGCCAGTCGCGTCCTTCGGGCCCCAGGTAGGGGTTGCCCGGTCGGTCGAAGTAGTGCGGGTAAGCGAGCAGCAACAGCGGCGTGCCGTCGGGTGCGAGCGCCTGCTTCAGTGTCGGCATTGGCAGCAGGCCCCCAAGCCCGCGCGGTTGCGCGATCTCTTCAGCGTCGGGAAAGGCCTTCAGCAGGGCGGGATAGGCTGGAACCAGCACGCGCACGTCGATGCCCAGCGCGCGCAGCGCAGCAGGCAGGGCGCCAGCGACGTCGCCGAGTCCGCCGGTCTTGACCCATGGCGCTATTTCGGACGTCGCGAAAAGAATCTTCACGACTTGCAGGCGCCGATCAACCCCGCCGTCGAACTGTCGAGGCCCGCGGTCGACGTCCCGCCCTCGATGATGGGCAGCAGTCGGCTGGCAAGTTGCTTGCCATACTCCACACCCCACTGGTCGAAGGGATTGATGTCCCAGATCACGCTCTGCACGAAGACCTTGTGCTCGTAGAGCGCCAGCAGGGCGCCGAGGTTGAACGGGTCAAGTCGCGGCAGCAACAGCGTGGTCGATGGCTGGTTGCCGGGAAAGCTGCGGTAGGGAGCGAGCAATGCCACCTGGTCGGCCGCCATGCCGCTTGCCGCGAGTTCGGCCGTGGTTTCGGCGAGCGTCTTGCCGCGCATCAGGGCTTCGCTCTGGGCGAAACAATTCGCCAGCAGTTTTTCGTGGTGGTCGGGCAAGGCAAAGTCGGGCTGCCGGCAGGCGATGAACTCGCAGGGCACCGGGCGGCCGCCCTGGTGAATCAGCTGGTAAAACGCATGCTGGCCATTGGTGCCGGCTTCACCCCAGAGCACCGGTGCCGTGGCGTGCTGCAGCGGGGCGCCCTGCCGATCCACCTGCTTGCCGTTGGATTCCATTTCCAGCTGCTGCAGGTAGCGCGGCAGCAGCGCCAGCGACTGGCTGTAGGGCAGCAGCGCACGGTTGTTCGCGCCGAGAAAATTGGTGTTCCAGATTTCCAGAAGCGCCAGCAGGCCCGGCAGGTTTTCCGCGACCGGCGCCGAGAAGAAATGCTCGTCCATGGCGTGGGCGCCGGCCAGCAACTGGCGGAAGTGGTCGAAGCCGACGGCCAGCACCAGCGGCAGGCCGATGGCCGACCACAGCGAGTAACGCCCGCCGACCCAGTCCCAGAAGGCGAAGGCATTGGCCGGGTCGATGCCGAAGCGGGCCACTTCGGCGAGGTTGGTCGACACCGCGACGAAGTGCCGCGCCACCGCCGCCTCGCCCAGCGACTGGACCAGCCAGTGGCGCGCCGAGGCGGCGTTCTGCATGGTCTCCTGAGTGGTGAAGGTCTTGCTGGCGATGATGAACAGCGTGGTGCGCGGCTGCACTTGAGAAAGGGTAGTGGCGAGATCGGCGCAGTCCAGGTTGGCCACGTAATGCACCCGGATTTCCGGATGGCGGAAGGCGGCGAGGGCCTGGGTGGCCATGCGCGGACCCAGATCGGAGCCGCCGATGCCGATGTTGATGACGTCGGTGATCGGTTCGCCCGTGGCGCCGCGCCAGTGGCGGCCGTGGATCTGCGCGGCAAAATCGCGCATCTTGTCCAGTTCGTGCAGAACCGCCGGCATGACATCGCGCCCGGCATGCAGGATAGGCCCCTTGCTCGCCGGATGGCGCAACGCGATGTGCAGCGCCGCGCGGTTTTCGGTGTGGTTGATGGCATCGCCGGAACGCATGCGGGCAATCCAGCCGGGGACATCGGCGGCCTGCCAGAGCTTGTGCAACTGCCCCATGGTGTCCACGGAAACGCGCTGCTTGGAGTAGTCCAGCAACCAGTCATTCCAGCGCGTCGACAAGGATGAAAAACGCTGCGTATCCGCGGCGAACATGTCCCGCAAATGGACGTCGCGCGCTGCTTCAGCGGCTCCGGTCAGCGTTTTCCAGGCGGCGGCAGTGGCGGGTTTCATCACCTGCTTCCTACAGCCAGAGCATCATGCCCATCTCGAACGGATGGGTCAGCAGTTCGTGAGTCGGAAACACCCTGACGCGGTACTCCATCTTGCCGCACTGGTCGGGTGTCAGTTCGCGCGAGAAGAGATGTTCGCCGCGTTCCAGCGGCCGCTCATGGCTTAGCTCATAGCGCCGCGCCCTGGCCGAGGTGGGCTCGCCGGGACGGGTGAACACCAGTTCCACCGTCAGGTCATCCGGCGTCAGGCCGTCGAGCTGGACCGCAATTTCGAAGCGCAGCGTTTCGCCGTAGCGGATGCGGGCCGCCGTCTGGTCGATGCGGCGCAGACCAATGCGGGGCCAGGCCGCGCGTATCCTTGCCTTCCAGTCGGCGACCCGGCGCGCGCCGGAAAAGTCGGCGCTGGCGTAGCGGCGCCACTGCTCCGCGGCCGGCGAGTAGAACTTTTCGGCGTAGTCGGTCAGCATGCGCTGCATGTTGAAGCGGGGCATGATCGACGCGATCGATTGCTTGGCCATCGCCACCCATTCCGGCGAATAGCCGAGCGAGGTATTGCGGTAGTACATGGGAATGACGCTGTCCTGGAGCAGTTCGTAGAGCGTGCGCGCTTCATCGGCGTCGCGCTGTGCCGGATCGAGGCCCTCGGCCGCCGGCTTGATCGCCCAGCCGTTCTTTCCGTCGTAGCCCTCTCCCCACCAGCCATCCAGCACCGAAAGGTTGATGGCGCCGTTGATCGCCGCTTTCATGCCCGAGGTGCCCGAGGCCTCCAGCGGATAGATCGGATTGTTGAGCCAGACATCGACGCCGGCCACCATGCGCCGGGCCAGGTGCAGGTCGTAGCCCTCGACCAGCAGGATGCGGCCCTCGAACTCGCGCTGCTGCGACAGTTCGGCGATTTGGCGGACCAGTCGTCGTCCCGGTTCGTCCGCCGGGTGTGCCTTGCCGGCAAAAATGAACAGCACCGGATGCTTCGCATCGGAAAGGATTTCGCGCAGCCAGTCCAGGTTGTTGAACAGCAGCGCGGCGCGTTTGTAGGTGGCGAAGCGCCGGGCAAAGCCGATGGTCAGCACCGTCGGATTGGTCGGATCGGCACTGCGCAGCACGCGATCCAGGTGCGCCTCGGAACCCTGGTTGCGCAGGTGCTGCTGGCGTACCCGGCTGTGCACCAGATGCAGCAACTGGGCCTTGAGCGACTGGCGAATGCTCCAGAAGATCTGGTCGGGAATGCGCTGCACGTTGTCCCAGCAGCTCTGGTCGGTGAGGCGGTGCTGCCATCCGAGCCCGAGATGGCGGTCGAAGGTTTCGTACCAGTCGGTCGCCAGAAATGTCGGCACGTGCACCGCGTTGGTGACGAAATCCATCGGGTTCTCGGCGGCGGTGACTTGCGGCCAAAGGTCGCTGCAGATGCGCGAGGACACCTCGCCGTGAATGCGCGAAACGCCATTGTGGAAACGCGAGCCGCGCAATGCCAGCGCCGTCATGTTGAATTCGCCGCCACCGCTGCCGACGCGACCCATGCCGAGCAGCCCATCGCGGTCGAGCCCGGTCGCCTTGCAGAACTCGCCGAAGTAATGCATCACCATGTCGTCGGCGAAGTGATCGTGGCCGGCCGGCACCGGGGTGTGCGTGGTGAATACCGTATTGGCGGCCGCCGCTTCAAGCGCGGCGGCGAAAGGCATGTTCTGCTCGACCAGGTTGCGAACGCGCTCCAGAACCTGGAATGCGGCATGGCCCTCGTTGATGTGCCAGACGGTGGGTTGCAGTTCGAGTGCGTTGAGGGCGCGCACGCCGCCGACGCCGAGCAGGATTTCCTGCTCGATGCGGGTGCGCCGGTCGCCACCGTAAAGCTGATGGGCGATGCCGCGGTCGGCCTCGCTGTTCTCGGCCAGTTGCGTGTCGAGCAGGTAGAGGCTGTTGATGCCGACGCGCGCGCGCCAGACCTTGGCCCATACCATTCGGCCGGGGAAATCCACCCCGACTCGTACCTCGCTGCCGTCTACCCGGCGTACCGGCTCGATCGGCATGTCATCGAAATCATTGTCGCCGTAATGGGCGGTCTGGTTGCCGTCGCGGTCGATGGTCTGGTGGAAATAGCCCTGGCGGTAAAGCAGGCCGACGGCGACGAAAGGCAGTCGCAGGTCGGAGGCGCCCTTGCAATGGTCGCCGGCGAGAATGCCCAGGCCCCCCGAGTAAATCGGCAGGCTCTCGTGAAAGCCGAATTCGGCGCAGAAATAGGCAATCAGGTCGGTCGCCTGCAGCGGCGGCTTGCCCGGCAGTTGCAGCGTGGGTTCCGCGTGATAGGAATCGAAGGCCGACAGCACCCGGTTCATGGTGCCGAGGAATACCGGATCGTCACCGGCCTCGTTGATCCGCTTCTGGTCAATGCGCTTGAGGAAGGCCTTGGGGCTGTGGCGCGTGGCGCGCCACAAGCCCGCCGAGAGGCGTGCGAACAGCGAGCGGGTCGGGCGGTCCCAGCTGTACCACAGGTTGTTGGCGAGTTCGTCGAGGCGCGCGAGGCGAGCGGGGACTTTCGGATTGACTTCGAGCTGGTAGCGGGTGCCGGGCATGATTTTTTGTTCTTGCGAAGAAATGTGCTGATTTTACGGCGCGGGAATTACCCTGAGGGTGATGACCTGCTCGACGCCGGATGCAGGCGACCAGGTCAGCGAAATGCACACGGCTTGCATGATCTTCTCGAAGCCGGCCTCGGACTGGGAGACGGTGCGGTGCGGCCGCGCCTCGAATCGCACCGGCTGGCTGGCCTCGATCTGCAATGCGCCGCGCAGTTCGCTGTCGTCGAGCGTGATCCGCTGCATGCCGGCGAGTTCGAGCGCCTCGCCGAAACCACCGGGAACGCCGCCGTCGGCCAGCACGTAACGCCCGCCATAGCCGTCACAACTGGGTAGCGCCAGGTTCAGCTCTGTCTCGATGAACTTTGGCAGCAGGTCGCCTTCGACGCGGAAAACGACGTTCAGCGTGTCGCCGTCGAGGCGGTAGGTCTTGCCGATGCGCCAACCCTCGCCAGCGGCGGTCCAGGTGCCGGGAAGCTCGTCGGCGGCGTAGAAATCCAGGGGGCGCAACATGTCGTTGCCGCCGATCACGCTGTCGACGAAAATGCCGCGCGGACGCTCGTCCGGGTCGGCATCGCCCGGCAGGATGGTGTGCAGGAAGGCGACGCGGTCGTGGGCCGAGGTAATGCCTGCGCCGGCGTCCTGCGTCGCCTGCGCCGCATGTGCCTGATCAATCTTGGCGTGGTAGGCCTCCTCGTAGGCGCGCAGCGTGTCGCCGAAATTGTGCGCCACGGCCAGGCTGGAGAATTCCACCAGCGAGGCGTGGCCATCGTCGCGCACATAGGCATGGAGCAGCGGGTTGCGCAAGGCGGTCTCGACATGGCCGTCATGGTCGAGGTCGCCCAGTTGCTGGCGCGGCCAGGGGGCCAGGCGCTCCAGGGCAGCTTCAAGCATGAGCAGGTTGTTCCAGATGGCGCGGCGCAGATGGGGCAGGTAGAGGCCGCCGAACAGGCCGTGCCAGTAAGCGTCGTTGGCCTGCGCGCGGTGCAGGTACTCCTGCAACTCGGGACTGCGCTGTGCGGGCGGCAGCGCGGCGAGGCGGCGTGAGGCGCCGAGCATGCGCTTGTGCATCCAGTTGGCTTCCGGGTAGCGCGACATGAAGTTGCGCCAGATGCCGCCGCGCAGGAAGGGCTTGTGGGCTTCGAAGCGGCCGGCGGCCTTTTCCTGTTCGAGCAGCGCGTGGTAGGTCGCGGCGCGCGGCGCCGGCAGCGTCCATTCGTTCATCTCGATGTAGGAGGTGGTCGGCAGGTAGACGATGCCGCGTGTCTTTTCGCGCGCATGGTAGTCGGCATAGGTCTCGGTGCGGATCAGGGGCGATGCCAGCACGCCTTCGACGAACTGCGTCAGCCAGCCTTTCTCGAACACCCACTCGTATGTTTCGGGCCAGATGCCGAACTTTTCGATGTCGTCGAAATAGATCGCCGCGCGCCGCCCTTGCCGCGCCAGGTCTTCGAGCCAGGCGACGGCCTCGCCCGCCGGCGAAAAGGGCAGGCGGTAGCGCGCGGCCTCGGAAATCGGGAACAGGTCGAGGCGACGACCGTCCTCGTCGGTGGAGAAAAAGCTGTCGAGGCGATCCTGGCTTTCGCCGGCGCACAGGAAATGGTAGTCGTCCACCGCCACGTAGCGGATGCCGGTAGCGACCAGCGAAGTCACTACCGAGGACTCCCAGACCCGTTCGGTCAGCCAGGCGCCGGATGGGCGCATGCCGAAGCGCCGTTCGATCTTGTCCGACAGCGCGGCGATCTGCGTCACCCGGTCGCGGTGCGGGATCGCCGCCAGCACCGGTTCGCAGTCGCCGGAGCCGAACCATTCGACCTGGCCGCGGCGGGTCATTGCCGCCAGGCGCGCCATGTCGTCGGGGAAGCGTTCGAAGAGGACATCCAGCAGCCAGCCGGAAAAGTGCACGCTGAAGCGGAACTCGGGATAGCGCTCCATCACGCGCAGGAACATGCCGTAGCTGCGAACGTGGGCGTCGTCGATGACGGCCGGAAAATTGCCGACGGGCTGGTGGGCGTGAACCCCGAACAGGAGGCTGATGGGCATGAGTCGTTCTTAGTGTGAAATAACTCGTTCGGAGCGACGGGTGATAGTCGAGCGAAGCGAGCCGATGAGTAGCCCCCCGTGAGGGGGGATGGGGGGGCGGGCCTTCAATTCGCCTTTAACGTGTTTCATCATCCGGGGCGTCGCTCGGGATTCATGAAAGTTAGAAAGTTAGTTGGAAGCCATGGAAACGCGCCGCATGGAACCGCCTTCCGCGGTGGCCGATCCGGCGCATATGGGGGTGTCGAGCTGGGCCGGTGGTTCCAGTTGCAGCAAGCGGTAGAGCCGGACCAGATTGCGCCGGTAGAGGCTGTCGAAACTGGCGACCGCGGCCGATGGATTGTAGTCGCCGAACCACCAGAACCAGTCGGAGCTTTCGCAGATCGCCAGTTGCTCCTCGACGGCGGCGACTTGCGCGGCGTCGAGACGGCCGCTGGCGAGAACCCGGTCGCAGCTCTTCTTGGCCTCGCACAGCAGATCCCAGCCGCGATTCTTCGCTTCGTCGCCGATCCAGGTGGACAAGGTGCCATACACCCAGCTGCCCGCCGTCAGGCGCGGCAATCGGGCGGCGGCCGGCGGTGACGGGCGCGCCAGGAGTTCGGCGTAGGTCGTGCTGCGGATGCGCGGATGCTCGGCGAGCAGTGCGTAGAGGTCGTCGAAGAAGTAATAGCCGTTGTAGGGATAGTGTTCCCAGGCATTCTCGCCGTCGAGGATGATGCTGACCACCGGTGTTTCGTTTTCGGCGGCGGCATCGAGGATGGCTTCGAGCTGGAGCACGAGATGCTGTGCGGCATCGCGGCCGTGCCATTTGGCGTAATCGAAGCCGATCAGGTCGGAGAGTCGCTCATCGCGAAAAAACAGCGTCAGTCCCGGCGCCCTGTCCAGGCGCCAGGGGTGATAGGCCGCGCGCGGGTCGGCGATGCCGCTGGCGGCGAGGCTGTTTTTCAGCACGCCTTCGCCGCTGGCGATCCAGCGACAGCCGGAACTGGCCAGGTGTTTGACAAAGTCTTCGGAGACCGCTCCTTCCGCGGGCCACATGCCGACGGGCGGCGCGTCGAAACGCCTGGCGTGGCTGGCTCGCGCGGCCTCGATCTGGGCGATGACGCGGCTGCGTCCGCCGGGGTAGGCGGCGCTGAAGGGCAGCGGCGCTGCCGGCAGGCTTTCGCGCGCGACACCGAAGTCGAGCAGGAGCGGCGACAGCGGGTGCGTCTGCGGCGTCGACGAGAGCTCGACCTGGCCGCGCGCGGCGAGCGCGCGCCAGCGCGGAATCAGACCGGCAATCAGTTCGCCGATGCTTGCCAGCAGGCGGCTCCGGTCTTCCGCATCGTAGCCTTCGCCCTGGCTCATCAGCGTCGCCAGCAGCGGATTGCGGCGGCGTTCGGTCTCGCCGGTCCAGGCCAGGTGGTACCAGGTGACGAGGTCGGAGAAATAGGCGTCGGAGAGATAGCCGCAGGCAATTTCGTTTTCATGCACCAGCAACTGGTAGATGTCGTGCAATCGCTTGTATTGGGGAAAGGGCGCCAGCATGGTGACGTGGTTGCTGCGAAAGCAGGTGTCCAGCAGCAGACGGCGATCCGCCTGGTCGATGTGCTCAAAATCGGGCGTCGCCAGTATGCGCAGCAGCGGATCGCGGAACTCGCCGCTGGCGAATTGTTGCGCGTAGTCCTCGATCTGCTCGAGCAGCACCGGAACGAAATTCACCACGCAGCGGACATGCGGATGACGCTC
>Ga0154020_10009971_pt1 | contig 10904 bp, 7 predicted proteins | sample Klosneuvirus_201_FD_109709 | JGI IMG/M metagenome (GOLD analysis project Ga0154020, IMG submission 109709) | Active sludge microbial communities from wastewater, Klosterneuburg, Austria - Klosneuvirus_20160825_MG | ecosystem: Engineered > WWTP > Aerobic digester > Activated sludge | place...
ATGGTACGTGAACCTGGGGCGGCGTTCATCCGCATTCGCGGATTCTCTTGCCCCAGGCTGATTTGTGCGAGCCTTTCAGGCTCAATCACAGCATCCATCAAATACAACTCGTTTGTGGTACGGCACCGACCGTGCACTTCATTTCGCGCAGAACCGAGACAAGCAGGCTGTCGACTTAGTGAGCGGCAAAGCGCTAGCCGCCGGTGAATGTTCGAAAAATACTGGCAAAAACCGGAGGCTAGCGCCTTGCCGCTCACGATTCTGGATTAAGATCGACAGCCTGCAAGCGTCACGGCGGAGCGTGACGAGTACAATGGGTCGGAGCAGAGAGCCTCAGCGCAGTGGTGTGAGTTCGCGTTAACAGCATGAGATTCGTCACTCAGAAAGGCTGTGAAAAAATTGGGTCAGGCACCTCACAACCAATCGAATCTCCGACGAAAACAGTAGCGAAGTTCGGAGCCAGACCCATTTTTTCACAGCCTCAGAGCGTGACGGCTATCGGGGAAGAATCGAAGTATGGCCGAGTATTTCTTTCAAATCGCTGGACCCGAGTACGGGCCGGTCCCATTTTCAGATTTGGTCGCTCAGGTGCGTTCCGGCGAAATCACCGCAGATGTCCTGGTGCGTCAGACCAATTCTGATGCCTGGTCGCCTGCGGAAGAAATCCCCGAACTCTTTCGGCAGGCGAAAAAAATGCGCGAGGAATCTGCGACCGACGCGAATGATCACAGTACGGTGACAGACGCCGCTGCTGCCAGCAGCTCGAAACGCCGACGCAGGCCAGAGGCATCAAAGATGGGCAACGACGTGACAGTCGCCACGGCCCGGCAAGCCGAGGAATCCGGAGCGCGAGGAAAATTGAATCCCGTTCACATCGCGATGGTGGCGGTTGTTTGTCTGATGGCTGCTGGAACTTACTGGTGGTTCACGAAAACCGAGCGATTTCCGCAACCTGTTTTGCCAGATCCGACAGCGGGAATGGCATTCCCGCTCGAAGACATGAAAGCTCCAACAGTGGACCCTCCAACGCTCGATATCCCGGTTGGTGAAGCGATGCTGGTGCCCGGACTTGTCACTGAAACGAGCACGTCGTCACCCAGTCTGAGCGCGGATCTGTTGAAAATTGCCTATCTCAAGCCGACACGCGGGCAGGATGACCTGTACATCGCTGAACGCGCCGCCAAAGATCGGTCGTTTCTGAAACCCGTGAAACTCAAATGCAGTACTCCGGCGAACGAACAATTCTGCAGTTTGTCCGCCGACGGGACGCAATTGCTGTTTACAGTTCAGGGGCAACCGTCAAAGTTGCACCTCGCGTCCAGCATTGATGGTTTTGCATCGAGCAAACCGCTGCAGATCGACGGATTGGATGTGACAAATGACAATGTTGACAATGCGGAGTGGCTGACTGACAACAAATTCAAATTTGCGGCGGGCGATCCGCAGTACACCAGACGAAAACAGTACGTGGCTGATCTCGATGTCGATCAGCAAATCGCCCACGTCACGTCCGAAATTCCACTTCAGAATCCGTGGCCAAGAATGCATTTTTCAGCGAACATGGAGCGTGGATATTCTGCCAATAGGTCGGGTATTCTGATCACTGCGGCAAAAGCAGACATGGAAGAATTCGGGATGGGGCTGATCCTGTTTGATCCGGAGATCATCGGGTCGGTGGATGAAGCGCTGGATGATCCGGTTTTCGCGGTGCCGCAGGAGGATGTCCTATTCTATTCCGGGCCGGGACCGGCGGCGATTTGAGTTACGCTCTGAACGGCGGCATTGGCGAATCGACGGTGCTGAATACGGTTCAGGATTGCATCGTCGATCCATTCAATCATGTGCTCGACCTGAACGGCAATGGACAGACCTGTGTGGCATCGGATGTGGATGATGGTTCGCATCGGATCGGGACATCTTTCTGCGCCTGGGCCTGTTCTTCAATGAGAACTGGGGCTTCGAGAATTCACCGGGCTACAAGGGCACAAAGAGATTTCATACGTCGGCAACTGTCATTGACGGAATGTCCAACACGCTGATGATCGCTGAGAATTTCCGCACGGGCCATGATCCGTATTCGCCCGGGACGAACTAGGCTTCGTGCGATCCTCGCCGAACGAAGGTCTATTTCAGTCATCGGATTTGCGTCAACAACGTTTGTTCGCCGGGATCGGTGAACTTCGCCCTTGCAAATCAGGGCGAACACGCAATCAATTCTGGTATAGCGATGCCTGAGGGAGAATCTCCCTGGCCAAACAGTTTTCATACCGGTGGCGTGTGCGTCGGTTTCGCCGATGGCCGGGTTCAATTCCTGAATCAATCGATCGATGGTCGCGTCTACTACAACCTGATGACGCCGCAGGGAAGCCGATTGACGGGTTCCTCGCTGGATGCGGGAATTCTGAGCGACAATGCGTATTGAAGGTTCTCGTTAACCGTGAGCTAACGCTCGACGGCTGATTAAACCCAGAGACTTACGCATGGGTGCCTACATGTTTGTCTTTGTATCTCCTCCGGCACCACCAGCGACTTTTTGCAGAGCGGCGTTAAGTTCCCTGTCGTGGATATGGTCCCGGCTGTAAATCCGAAAAATGATGAAACTGGTGGGCAGACTGCGGAACAATTCATCATCGTCGAGCTCATGGGACACACCGCTGGCTGGATCGTACCAGTAGTTCTGCTTGCCAGCCGGTTTGCGGGCACTCGGTCGGTGGTAATGCTTTGCGACATCGATTCGCAATGGAATATCGGCGATCGCTTTTGGCAAATAGTCGCGGACCCGGCGTTCTACGAGATCGGGCTCAGAGAAGATTGTCGTACTCTCGGCCTGGCCGCTGTGGAAGTGCATCGTGCGTTCGCACGCCATTCGCCACATTTCTTCGCGGTTGATAATCGCCTGCCAGTGTGTTCCCAGATTCCGCAGTTGCGGATCGTCACTGTCGGCCCAGCGAACGACATCAACCAGAAACGACGTCTCTGTCAGTCGCTGATACGCCTTGAGATGTTCCAGCGGATTGCCAGGAAACATCCGCTGCATTGTTTCCGCAAAATAATCTTCCAACGCGATATCGATGCCGCGAACTGTGCGATGGAAATAGATCGTACGGAACAGATTGGCTCGGGTTTCGATAAAGTTGATCAGTGTCGGCACCCCGCGCGAATGCATCGTCAGCCCGTTTTCCGTAAAGAAGCTGTAATGAATCAGCCGCGAGATATCGAAGGCTCGCGTGTTGTAGCCGGACATGTAAGCATCGCGGAGCACAAAGTCCATGTTGTCCACGGTGTAGATCCCGCTGAACAGGGACCGCAGCTTTCGCAGCCAGTCCGGATGGCCTTCTTCATCTTCCGCCTGACCCGAAGGACGGCGGATAAGCCACGCGATTTGCTTGGGATCGATCTCCTCCAGCGGCTGCAGCCTGCCAATGGGATTGCGGCGAATGCGGCGAATGATGTCGCCCAGTTCGTGCTCGATAATGTGCCCACCGATGTCTTCATGCGTAAGGTCAAACTGAGCCAGGTAATGGTCGTCAAAAAAATGGCCAAACGGACCGTGTCCGACATCATGCAGCAGACCGGCGATGCGCACCATGCTCTCGACGCAGGCTTTTGTCGGCACGTTGCGGCAGGAATCCACCAGGGAATCGTACCACGCATGAACCGTCACTGTTCCCAGGTGCATGACTCCCAGAACGTGCTGAAACCGCATGTGTTCGGCGGACGGAAAAACCCACCATGCGGTCTGGAGCTGGTGAATCTGCCGCATCCGCTGGACCCAGGGATGATCGATCAGATCCTGTTCCGCCGCCTCACCGGATGGCAGCCCCACTCGGGATATAAACGGGATGTATCCATGAATTGGGTCGTGCGACAAACTCTCCGTGTTAAAATCGCGAACCATGCCTTGTCCTTTGAATCATTTCTATAGCGGAATTCGTACTTCTGAAGCCGGATTCGTGAGAATTCGGATGTGGACAGCGTCTTGAACTCTCATGAATTCCGCTGCCTGCTGACTTGTTTTTGACCCGCCCCAACGCCGCTCAGCGATCGATTTTCCTGAAAGTCAGGGAATTTTGCGGGATGATAGCGGGTTTAAAACCATCCTGCGAATCGATTCTCCCCGTGTTTTTCCAGATTCAGGGCGGACAAGCGTTGCCAGCGGAACTCGGGAAACAATCTTCTTCCGCTGTCGTTGTGACCCAGGTTGACCGCTACAATGCTGAGGTCTAAAGTTGCGATTGGGGGAGTCTCCCGTTTTTGTTGCAGAGTAAATCCACTCGGGTGGACGGTTGCAGCTGCTGTCTGGCAGAGTCAATCTGTTCTTCTCCGAAATCCTTGAGAAGCAAGAGTCATATGTCAGGTCAGCAGGATTCGCCGTCGGAAAATGATTCGGGCAAGCCAGTTCGCTCACCGCGCAAAAACCAAAGTCAGTCCAGTAACGGGCTGTGGTATCTGTTGGTTGTCGTGGCCATCGTGGCCATCGTGGTTTCCGTGGCAGCACGTGGCCGCAGTGGCGAACGAATGTCGTTTAGTGAAGTCATGAGACAGCTGGGGCCGGATTCGAAGACGCTCAACAGCAGTCAGATGTTTGAAGTTTCGATTTCGCAAACCGCGCTCACATGGCAATATCCTTCCCGCGAAGACGCCCTCGCCGGGAAAGGCGGAGAATTCAAACGCTTCTACGTGCCCCTGATCGGCATTAGTGATGTGAGCCGCGCCAAGCTCGAAGAGCGGCTCAATGAGATGGGCATTCAGTTCAACGGCACGGAACCGCAGTCGGAGTGGTCCGCGATGCTGCCCATGCTGCTCATCACGCTGCTGTTTGTCGGTGCATTCGTGTTTGTGCTGCGACGCATTGGCGGCACAGGTTCCGCAATGTCCTTCGGACGCAGCCGAGGTCGCCTATATGCTCAGGAGGACGTCAACGTCACGTTCAACGACGTTGCTGGCATTGATGAAGCCGTTGAAGAACTCAAGGAAGTCGTCGAGTTCCTGCGGACACCTCAAAAGTATCAGGCCCTTGGCGGTCGCATCCCGCGCGGCGTGTTGCTCGTCGGCCCCCCGGGAACCGGCAAGACGATGCTGGCCAAGGCCGTCGCCGGTGAAGCGGGCGTGCCATTCTTTGGACTGTCGGGTTCTGACTTTGTTGAAATGTACGTCGGTGTCGGTGCCGCCCGCGTGCGCGACATGTTTCAACAGGCGCTGCAACGCGCACCAGCCATTATCTTCATTGATGAACTCGATGCGCTCGGAAAAGTTCGCGGCAGTGGCGCACCCGGCGGCCACGATGAACGCGAACAAACCCTGAACGCATTGCTTGTCGAAATGGACGGATTTAGCACCGATCACAGCGTGATCGTCATGGGCGCGACCAATCGACCGGAAACACTCGATCCAGCTTTAATGCGCCCCGGACGCTTCGACCGGCATGTCCTTGTCGATCGCCCGGACATCAAGGGCCGTGAAGCCATTCTCAACGTGCATTCCAAGCGAATCAAGATGTCCGATGAAGTGGACATGAAACGCCTGGCGAAACTGACACCAGGCTTTGTTGGAGCCGATCTGGCAAATCTCGTCAACGAAGCAGCGTTGTTGTCCGCACGCCGCGATGACAAACGCGTCACGATGAAATCGTTCGAAGACGGCATTGAACGAGTAATGGCGGGGCTGGAGAAAACGTCTCGCATCATCATCGACGACGTCAAGCGCCGCGTCGCGTGTCACGAATCCGGACACGCGCTGGTCGCCACCAGCCTGCCACATACGGATCCGGTTCACAAGATCTCCATCATTCCCCGTGGCATGGGAGCGCTGGGCTATATGCTGCAGTTACCTGAAGATGACCGCGAACTGCTGACTCAGTCCGAGTTGCAGAGTCGCATTGCCGTATTGCTGGGCGGGATCTCGGCCGAACAGATTGTCTATAACGAAACGTCCACCGGGGCTCAGAACGACCTGCAGCGGGCGACTGATCTGGCACGCCGCATGGTTACGGAATTCGGCATGAGTCCCCGGATGGGGCGGATGTACTACAGCGAAAATCAGCGGTCACCGTTTCTGGCCGGAAGCGGTGCCCTCGTTTCGGAATCGATTCATTCTGAAGCGACGCTTCGGGAGATAGATATCGAGGTTAAGCGTCTTGTCGATGAAGCGTACCGCACGGCAATGGACACGCTGACCTCGCAGCGCGTGACGCTTGAGAAAATCAGTGCTGACCTGTTCGAAATGGAGACGATGTCGGCCGAGCATTTGCTCAAGATTATTGATGCCAACCGCAAAGGCCCAAAACTGATGGCCGGTGCCGGCGGGCTGGTGGTTGAATCGCCATCGGCAGAACAAATGGAATCCGACGAAGTCACCAGCATTCCCGCACCTCCTGCGGAAGCCGCAGAAGGGTGAAGCATCGAGCGTTTTTTAATTGTCTTATCAGCCGGAACGCGCTAACGTCCGGTTCTGTGAGAACCGTGAGCTAGCGTTCAATGGCACTTAATACTTCACGCGCTGCAGACTGAGGTACTTTCAAAGTCAACGTTTTCGATGTCCCTTCTCCCCCTGGTAAGGGGCAGAAGGTGGCCGACAGGCCGGATGAGGGGGCTGACCTGGAGTTCATATGATGAACCAGAAAACAGTGGATTCTTCCCCCCTCACCCTAACCCTCTCCCCCCGTGGAAAACGTGTAAAGTTGGAAAATCAATTGCGGGGGAGAGGGGACAATCGCAAGGAAATCCACAGCTTCATTTCTGACCACGTGAAGTATAGTTTGTGAGCGGCAAGGCGCTAGCCACCGGTGAAATGAAAGAAAAACACTGCCATCAACTCACCAGCATCGGACAAATTGAGTGGCATTGAGCTATCGCTCTACGGCTGATTCAGTAACAACATCGGTTTCTCGAACAATCCCAAGCCGTCTTAATGCGGCGAGCTCGCCGCGACGATCGACCTGCTTCGGCTACACCTCAACCGTCGTCACCGGTTGCGGCGGCCACCAGTCCTCGATCTCCAGCAGCGAGAGCATGTGGTCCCGCAGAGTCTGACTGACGGGATCCGTTCCACGGACTTTCTTTTGAGTCGGATCGATCACCATCGCTTCACCGATCCTGAATTCCACCTTCCAGACCGGCTGAGCAGTCACACGATCAGTAAGATCTTCTTCCAGACGCTGAATTGTCTCCATGATGCGTTCGGGGGTCAGCTTTCCTTTCGGCCCGTCGTCCAGATAGCCTTCCGGATACATCGAGAGAGTCTGAGCGTAGTAGCAGTCTGTGAGCTGTCTCCAGCACGACGTACGTTCTTCGCTCGTCAGCGTGCCCTTGAGCATCTCGGGAAGAATCGCAGATCGCAGATCCTTCACACGCACGATGACGTCGCCCAGCCGAGCCGCCCCAAGCCATTGCTTTTCGATCGGATGCAGCAGGGAATTGATCAGGCTCGCAATCCGCCCGCGTACGGTCCCGGATTGTGTCACCCCCAAGACCTCGATTTCCCGCGCCGCCAGCAGCGCCATCGCCAGACGCGCGATTCGATCAAGCGTCGATAGATGCTCCTGCGTCTTCCAAAAAGTACGTTCTTCCAGCTTCGTCAAAATTGGATCAGCCACCGTGGCCAGATCCGTCAGAAGTCGGTAACGAATTCCGATCGGGTGTATCACGACTTTCTTGTCCGGACTAATTTCAGCACGTTTTTTTGCCGCGACTCGTGCAATAAAGGACACGCCGTCCATCAACGCATTCAGTCGGTCATTCGTGCGTGAGATGACGCCTTCAGGAAAGATGACCAGTGGCCGTTCCGCGTCCACAACAATTTTAACGGACGTGTCCAGTGCCTGACGATCCATCCCTTCCCGGTAGACGCTGAATCCGCCCAGCCGCCGGACGACAAAACTCTCCAGCCAGCTTTGCTTAAAGATGTGCCAGCTGGCCATCGAAAACACGTGACTTGGAATGGCGCGGCACAGCATCCCGATCAGCATCGGGTCCGAATCGCGGGAATGATTGGGGCAGAGCAGAATCCCGTGTCCCGCTTTTATCGACTCCCGAACATGCTCCAGACCTTCATACGTACACTTAACGATGCCATAATTTTTTCGCAAATACGGTTTCAGCCAGAGCCGAAACATCCACGAAAGCCACTTTCCGCGAAACGGCGGCACAAACTTGTACGGCTCTTCAACAATAACTTTATGCATTATTCGGGAGCCATCATCCTGGGCGGAAAGACACGGTGAAAATCGCTCGATTCGGAACCGGCCAAACGCCGCACCCGATTCTGAAAAACTGGGGCCGCAGGGACTTGAACCCTGAACCAACGGATTATGAGTCCAACAAAGGCGACCAGTCAAAGTCTGAACAGGGGTGAAACACTGATTTTTTCAACGTCACTGAAAGACTCTCGCACCATACGTTCGGCGGTTTGAGGCCGTCTGAGGTGGCAGTTGAGGTGGTAGTTGACGAAGTAAATCAGACAGAGGACTGAACCGAGTTGGCCGTTCCGATGTGATCGGCGAAACGGGAGGATACTGAATCCGATGCAATCAAGGAATTCGCCGGGCTGACAAATTTGATACCGGGATCAAACGCGGCAGAGTTCTGCGGCGCAGAACCGTGTGACACTGCAGGAGCGGCGGTGGTGAACTGGCCAGAAGACCGCAGGACGGGGACGCCGTCAGACCGTCGATTTGAGGCCAGGACTTTGCAGAATCGTCAGTCGGAACGCCCCCCGGTGTAGGTTCTTCCTGGGCGCTTTCGTCCGTTGCCCATAAGGTTCTACCAGAGTGTGAGACACACTTTCTTGCGTCGAATTGTCGTCAGCAGCGCGGGGCCGTTTTTGTTGTGATGGTCCGGACTGCTGATTGTGTGACGGGCACGCCGTCAAATCGGAAGAATGGCAGCGGCGGATTTCGTTCGTGCGTTGTTCGGCGAACGCTCGCCAGTTGTCTGCGGGAATGTGAAACGGCCGGCGTTGCTTCCGTGAATCAGCTGCAGATATTTCGGTCGAAATTACTGCCATGTGTCGCCCCTGATTTGATACCCCCCCTATGCAATTTTGCCAGGAACAACGCGCGCCGTCGGGGCGGTATCCGCTTTTGAGCGCGTCCAGGATTTTCACCCCTTACCCCCGGTTGGCGAGAGGAAGGCAGGAATAGCGCTTTGCGGAATGCCGCCCGCGCCCAATTTTCGCCAAGAAAGACCCGCGCGGGCAGAACGGCCGGGGAAGGATCCGCGAAGAATTGAGTGGTCTCAGGCTGCGGGTTGCCAGCGTGAATCCGTGTTGCCGGATTCGGAAGAATGCGTTGACCACGAGCGGAAAAAACCATCCGTCGCGGGTTGTTGGTATTTACAACCATTCAGTAATCGGTATCATGGAGAGCAACCACAATGGAGGCACGATGGATCTGATTTGGAACGGCAATATCGAACACATTGCCGAACATGGGCTGACTCAGGACGATGTTCAGTTTGTGTTCGACAACCCGGTTGGATACGGCGAAAGTCGATCGACGGGAGAACCTGCCGTGTTCGGTTACACGCCAGGGCAATCGCACGTCAATTGCCGCAAATTCAAGGGTTTTGAAGGATTCGGGCGGCAAACAGATGCGTCAATTCAAGTGTGTGCCGGAAAATACACAAAATCACGAGGAAAAACGACCATTCGACGTGCGATTGCCCTGGGTTACACGCCGGATGGTCGCTACATCATCGTGGTCTACGCTGAGATTGATAAGTTCTCAGTTTACCCGGTCACAGCCTTTGAAGTTCCGGAGCCAAACCGATGAATCGCACAAACCGAACACTGACACACGAACAGCAGGCCCGCGTTGACCGAGCGAGGAAAGCGGCTGAAGGGCAGGACAGAGACGACCTGATTCAGCAGGCCCGCAGCGCTCAGGCGCAGGTTCTGGCGGAATCTCCGGAACAGGTCATGGCGGTATTGAAGGCAGCGCGTGAAGCGGCCGGGATTTCGCTGCGGGAGTTTGAAGAGTCAACGGGCATTTCGCGCGGCAATCTGTCACGGCTGGAAAACGGAATCACAAATCCGACGATAGCCACACTGCGACGCTACGCCAACGCTCTTGGCAAAACGGTTCGCATCACTGTTGAGTGAATTCAATTCTGTCCTCTCGCTGTTGCTATGGGAGTGAAGGCGTTAGTGTCGTTGGCGAAGTCACTCGTAGTTGAGGTGGTTAGCAGAACGAGTCGATCGACAGGAAGGGCAACGGCCACAGGGATCACGTCAACGGGCAAAACTCTGTTCTGAGTTTACGAAATGATCGACGAAGAAACCGTCTTACCGATCACAGCCTACGAAGTCTGATTTGCGTGGAGAGAGAAATGCCGGACTCACCAAAATCCAGCCGACACAAGAACGTGACAATGACGCCCGCACAACGTGCCAAGTGGAAACGCGATGTTGCAGCGATCGAAGAAGAAAAACCGGAGCTCACGCGCTGGGCAAACGACGTGCAAGCCCGCAAACGAGCCATGTTGCTGGAAGTGACGGAGTTATTGCAGGCCGCCAGAGAATCCAGCGGGATGACTCTGGAACAACTCCAGCAAGCCACCGGCATTGATGCGGGGCAATTGAGCAAACTGTTGAAAGCCGACGGCAACCCGACACTCTACACACTTCAGCGCGTCGCCGATGCACTCGGCAAACGACTGGTGTTCAGCCTGACTGAAAAGTGAAGGAACTTGACACGGCCGGCGTTCCTTCGGTCAACAACGCCGCTACTCTGAACACTTCGTTCAGGCCACGCCCTGCTGCTGGTACAGATACCGCTGGAACCCTGTGAAGGCCTGGCCGATTTCGTCAGCCTTCCCAAGATCGGCGATCGCGTCCGGCAGTGAATTGTGGTATCTAAGTTTTAGCAGCGGCGTCAGTTTTTCGCGGTCGAGTTCTCCGACGCCTTC
>Ga0154020_10009972_pt1 | contig 10904 bp, 5 predicted proteins | sample Klosneuvirus_201_FD_109709 | JGI IMG/M metagenome (GOLD analysis project Ga0154020, IMG submission 109709) | Active sludge microbial communities from wastewater, Klosterneuburg, Austria - Klosneuvirus_20160825_MG | ecosystem: Engineered > WWTP > Aerobic digester > Activated sludge | place...
AAACTGGTTCTTCAATCAATGGTTTTATAGTGCGGGACATCCCGATTTAAGAATTGAATATCGCTTTGATGAAGTATTGCTGAAAGTATTTATTAAAGTAAAACAACAACAAGACACCGATATTGCTCCTATTTACCGGTTGCCAGTAGCAATTGACATTTACAGTGGCACAGATAAATTCCGGAAAGAAATTATTATCACCGAATTGGAACAGGAATTTTCTTTTAATGTAACCTCAAAGCCTGATCTCGTAAATTTTGATGCCGAAAAAATGCTTGTTGCCACCAAAAATGATCTGCACTCCAATCCGGAATGGATTGCCATGTTCCATAAAGCACCAAAGTATCTCGATCGCTATGAATCACTGAATAAACTGGCATCTAACTATGTGGCAGGAACACCTGAGGCGGTCGTAGTAAAAAAAGCATTGAGCGATCCGCATTGGAATATCAGATTGCTGGCATTGAAGAATGTTAAAAATCTGGTGAAGGATGATATGGATGGCATGAAAAAAGTGTTGCTGAAAATGGCTGCAGGCGATGAGAAATCGGATGTACGCGAACTGGCCATTGACAGACTCATGGAGTTCTGGCCCAATGATGAAGAAGCAGGAAATCAGGTGAGGGCAGCACTCAACGACAGCTCCTACAAAGTGATGGAAACCGCATTGGGGCTGATCATCGAAAACAACCGCATGGAAGGACTTTCTATTGTTCGCGCACTCGAAAATGATCCGAATAAAAATATTGCCGCTATGGTAAGCGATTTTTATGCATTGTATGGTAGTGATGAGCAATTTGATTTCATGATGGCCACTACGCAAAAAGCGCAGGGCTTCGATAAATATGGGGCCATGCAGAGCTTTGGAAAATTCCTGTTGCGTTGCACGCCTCCGGTGGCCGAAAAAGGACTGGCTGAACTGAAGCAAACAGGAACACATCACGAACAATGGTTCGTTCGTCTCTCTGCAGTGCAGGCACTGGCTGAAATAGCAAAATCGTACGGCAAGAATCAATCTGCCAATAGCACAACTGCAACACAACCGGGAGACGATGTACTAAATCAACGTACCGATTTACTCAATGAAAATCTCCGCAAAAAAGCCGCAGAAATAGTCGATGCGATAAAAGCGCAGGAGAAAGATGAGAATTTGATTAGGATATATTCGAAATAAAAAAATGTCATTGGCAGCGGAGCTGCAGTCATTTGCAGCAAAGCTGCTGTCATTGGGTCATTTGCGGTAAAGCCGCGTCATTAGCAGCAAAGCTGCTGTCATTGGGTCATTTGCGGCAGAGCCGCGTCATTAGCAGCAAAGCTGCTGTCATTAAGTCATTAGTGGTCATTTGGAATTTTATACCTGCATTTTACTGACCTGAGATCCCATTTATCAACTATCATCTATAATTTATCATAATAACGTAATTTCCTTCTGAGAAGTAAATCCTTAATCCGTCCTTTTTTGCCATTTCAAACCAATTTGTTATATTTACAAGGTATGAACCGGTATTCACTATTTTTTGTACTAGAAATTTTATTGAATAGTTTGGCAGGTTATTCCCAAAACCGCAATAATATCTGGTGTTTTGGCGATAGTTCCGGAATAGATTTCGGAACTATCCCTAATCCAGTTACTTTCAGGAGTTCGGTAGTAAGCAGGGGTAGTTGTGTGAGTGTTGCTGATACCACAGGAAATCTAATATTTTATGCTTTTACATCAACCTTCAGTAGCGATTCTTCAACGATTGTTATGAATTCGACAAATCAAACTTTGCAAAACAGCCAATCAATAATAGGGTCATCTTTGTATAATGAACTAGTCATTGTTCCAAATCCCAACATGGTTGATTCGTATTATCTGTTTTGTGGATCAGTTACAGATCCCATTCCAAAAGGATTTTTTTATTCAAAAATTGACATGACACAAAATGGTGGACTTGGAGCAGTGGTGCAAAAGAATGTTCGATTAAATTCATTTCGAAACGGTGATTGTGTTACTGCTATCAAACATGGTAATGGAAAAGATTGGTGGGTTTTTTCCAAGTATTCTAACATTAATGGAACTACTTTTAATCGTTTTTACACATATCTCATAACTCAGGATAGCGTACATACACCACTTGTTCAAAATTTTAATAATGCAACAGATGGAGATTTTCAAAGAATTATTTTTAATAGTGATGGAACAAAATTTATGCAAATAAATGCCTTAGGCCTGATTCAAGAATTTAATTTTGATAGGTGTACAGGAATAATTAGTAATCCGACTATCATATTTCCTGAGCTCCCTGTAGGAATTCACGGAAAGAATTTTTGGACAGGGGCCTATTCTGCAGATGATTCCAAATTTTATGCGGCCACCCAAATTTTCAGTGTCTCCATAAATCCAACATCCCGATTGTTTCAATTTGATTTAACCGCTCCTAATATTGCCGCCTCAATTGATACCCTTTGGGAGATTCAGTATCCCGCGCAATGTGGGACACTTAGACTCGCTCCAGACAATAAAATTTATTTCTCCACCTTTTATGACTTTGGATTCCCTGGCTATCCCTATCCGGATACTGCATATAACCAATATAACTCCAATCTGAGTGTAATTAATTTTCCCGACAGTGCCGGAAGTGCATGTGGGTTTGTTCCTCATGGATTCAGTTTGGGAGGCTATCGAGCATACTATGGTCTTCCAAACAATCCAAAATATGATTTAGGTCCATTGGTGGGCTCTGGGTGTGATACAATAACAAGCAATTCAGAAGCTCATTATGATTCTGCCACTAATTTATTTGTTTTTAATGATTCTGAGTGGGATATTGCTTTTGTAAATGCCAAAAACCTGAAAGGAAAGACTGGCATTCTGATTTGTTATGATATTCAGGGGCGGGAAATTTTCAAAGAACCTTTGCAAACAACCAATGGTTACTATACTAAAGATTTAGCCACACATTCCTTTTCAAAGGGAATGTATATGGTGCAATTAATAACAGACAAAGAAAAGCTAAGTAAAAAGTTTGTTGTTGATTAAAATTAAAAATGGTTGTTGGCGGCAGAGCCGCGTCATTAGCAGCAAAGCTGCTGTCATTAGGTCATTAGCAGCGGAGCTGCAGTCATTAAATAAAGTTATAAGTCATAAGTGATAAGGGAGATTCATCGGCAGAAAGAAGTAAGTCATTGGTCATTTGTAATAAGGGAGATTCTTCACTTTAAAATTTGAAAGCCCATTTAGCATCTATCATTTATAATTTATCATAATAACGTAATTTCCTTCTGAGTAGTAATTTCTTAATCCTGCATCTCCCCATTTTTGTTATTTAAATTCAGTAAGTCTTCCTCCTTTTTTCCAACAATCAGAAATTAAAATAAATTTTTTTTGGGAATTTTATAATATTTTTAAATCGCTCATTATCTATATGTTATCGGTAAAAGCAGTCCGATTCTCTAAGGGTTTTCCCTGGGGGTATTTTTCAAAGCAGTTGAATTAAAATTTGGTAATATGAAATAAATTAATTAATCTCGTGTTGCGTTTGGATTTAAGGGAGTTTAGGGAGAAGTCTTTTTGTTCACGATATACAATTATTTTAAACTACATAAATCATGAAAAAATCCGATCTTTATTATGGAACGCTTTTACTCTGCATATTATCGTTTTCGCAACAGGCATTAAGTCAGACATTGACACTGACACCCTCCAACTACAATGGCTTTAATATTTCCTGTGCGGGCTTTGCTGATGGAAGTATTAATATGACCATTACAGGTGGAACACCACCATACACCATCCGGTGGAGCAATGACAGGACTTCAGAAGACATCATCGGACTGCAGGCGGGTTACTATAGTGTTGAAGTTGATGATTCAGATCCTTTTACAGATTTCGTTTATGCAGATATTACACTTACTGAACCGGAACCACTTAACATCATAGAACTTGTGCCTTATGAATACCAAAATGGTTATAATGTGAGCCAATATGGTGCATGTAACGGCAGTGTAACTGCAAATGTAACTGGTGGTGTAACTCCTTATACTTACATCTGGCAACCCGGAAACCAAACCATTTATAATCCAACAAATTTGTGTGGCAACGAAAATCAAATTTCTGTAACCGATAATAATGGATGTATTATTGCTTCCGGAATAGGACTAAGGGAGCCTGAACGAGATGATTGGACTATGAGCGGAAATTATAATTCAAATCCTGCAAACTTTATTGGAACCATTGATAATAAAGACCTTATATTCAAAACCAACAATGTTGAAGCTGGCCGGATTAAAGCAAATGGTGAGTTTTCTATTCAACGTATAATGACTGATCGCATAGTATCTTCAGATTCTTTATTGGGTGAAATTAAGTTTGGTGATAACACTTTAATAATACAAACTTTAACCAATAGGATATTTGGAGATCCCAATGGCAATGTGTATAAAGGAACCGGTATCGGCAGCAACACTTCTGCCAAAGGTCAGCATTCATTTGTTACAGGTTATGGATCAATGACTGATATAAATGCAACTTCATCAATTGTGTTGGGAAATAATCTAGGTACTCATTCTCCAAATACATTTGTGATAGGAAGTGGCTTCGGTAATCAAGCTACAGGTAAATTTATAAATGACTTAGAAAATTCTATTTTCTTAGGTTGTAATAGCAATATTCCTACTATGACAATAACTTCAAGCAATGGAATTGGTACTTCTGGAACTGTTGGGATTGGAATAATTCCTAATAGTCTGGATAATTCAAATTCATACAAATTAGTTGTCAATGGAAAGCTGGGTGCTACTGAGGCATGGGTTTCTATTGGAAATCCATGGCCCGATTATGTTTTTGATAAAAATTATGAATTGCTAAATATTGAGCAATTAGTTGAATTTATTGAAAAACACAAACATTTACCGGGTTTGCCATCTTCACATGAAATGGAGAATGTTGATAAAATGAATTTAGGTGACCTGCAATTGAAGAGTTTGGAAAAAATTGAAGAATTGTATTTGTATATTTTTCAATTAAAAAATGAAATTGATTCATTAAAAGCTGAAATTGCCCGGATTAGCAATTAAATATTAGTTAGTAGTAAATGAATAATAATTTAATAAATGAAATGGTGTCATTTTAAATAGATTGGAATAACAATTAAATTTAAAGTTGTAGCTTTGAAAGTTAATTCAAAATCAAATGGATCATATTATGAATATAAAATGCAGGAAAAATAATCGAATAAAATCATGGCAAGACATAGTGAGATATACTACTTAATTTAACATCTATCTTTTATACTTAAAAGGCAGATCTGGTTTCGAACGAAATTGGATTGATAATTGTCATTAATGCACTGTTGGTAAAGGCAAAGGTGTAGTGATGGCAGTGGGAGACGTAATTAGAATTCAACAAACAAAATTGAGGAATTGTTCTTACATTTCATAAGTTTATAACAAAAGCTCGACAAATTGAGTAAAAAATTAAGTTTTAAAGAATTGAAATCATTCAAAATATTAATCTTTCAGATTATTTCGTTAGTGCTCATTGATTGCAATGTGAGCAATGGTCAAACTATTTTCCAAAAATCTTTCAATAATGATGCTGAAAGTTTAAGGGATTTTGTTTATTTAGATGACTCAACAATTTACTTTACAGGGTCGTGGAGAAATTGTTCTAGTTGTAACTATTACCCCATATTAGGTAAGGCGAATGCAAATTTTGAGATTGAATGGTCATATAAATTTGCTGACTCTGCAATTGCTTCTAAGTTATTAATTCTCGATGATGGCTTGATTGTGTTTGGTAATAAAACCAATTTGTCAGATTATCAATATTTCTTAATGAAAGTGGATTTTAGTGGAAATATTGTTTGGTCATTTTCTTATGGGACTAATTTTATAGACTTAGGAAATGTATGTAAAACAACCAGTGGATTTTTAATTACTGGTCGTTCAAATGTAATTGACTCTATTGGCAATGATTCTACATTATTTAATGTATTATCAATTGATAGTGTTGGCACTTTGAATTGGTACAGAAGTTATTTTATTGGAGATGGGTTTAATGTTGCAGGTTCTGATTTAATGCCAGATACTTCATATCTAATTAGCGGTACTCTTTATAATATAGACTCATCCCAGTTTGTAGGTGTTTTAATTAAGTTATCTTCAAGTGGAGATATCGTTTGGGCGCGAAATTATTCTATACCAAATGTAAATCTTTTTTTCACAACAGCCCCTATTTTTATTAATAATAAGATTTATACAGGAGGTGGGGTAAGTTACCCTTTGGTTAACTTTCCATTTCTCATTAGCACCAATGATTCGGGAAGTGTCGAATTTTCGAATTCTTTTACACGGCCTTTGGGTGGCTTGTCACCTTATTCTATAAGTCATAGTTTTGATAGTACTAAGATTATTTTATTATTTGGGAATGGGATAATTCTTACTGACAGTACAGGTTCTTTTGAAGGATCTTTTTCATATAACCCTAATTTCCCAGCCAATTCCAATTATTATAAAGCCGTTCCAACAAGTGATAATGGATTGCTTTTGGCTGGATATAATACAGGTGGAAATGGAGATATTTTTGTTGTTAAAACTGACAGTTTGTATGACGGCGGATGTGGTGTAAATGTAAACTCATTCACTATTTCGAATGAGAATGCAACAAGCTCAGTCATCAATTCTCAAGAATTTGTTATTCCAATGATTACTACAGCGATTGTGTTTAGTTCTGACTCATTGATATTAACACAGCAAATATATTGCCAGACAGCAACATCAATTTTAGAACCATACGATTTAGACATACTGAGAGTTTATCCAAATCCGGCGTCAAATTTTATTACTATAGAATGTGAGAATATTGAAGGTTTCGAGCCTGCAGTGATTAAAGTCTATCGGAGTGATGGATCTCTCATCTTATTGGATTTATTAAATAATGCATCGAACCAGATTAACATCGAACATTTAAGCAGTGGTTTTTATGTATTAAAGATTGAAGTTAACAAGCAAATATTGCATAAAAAATTCATCAAGTTATGAAAAATATACTTATTCTCATTTTCTTACATTTTTTTATTTTTATTTCATATGACTCTAATTCGCAGCAAGGAATTCTAGTAAATCCATATTTGGACTATTCCGGATTAACAAGCCCAACTTACACAAATTTAGGTGGACAAGTTTTGGAGTTAGTTCACCTCACAACTAATGTTAATGGGTTCTCTGGTGAATATGAGATAAATTTAACTCATCACCAGTGGTCGCAATTTTTGGTTGATCATGTAGCAACTTATGATTTTGAAGTAGTTGGTTTCCCATTCACCATGAATTGTGCATTTCAGCCAGCAAGTTGTGCTGATTGTTCAATTTTAGAAAGAAAGCTAAATTTGCCTGAAACCCCATATGATAATAGCACACACACTTGGTCGCAATACCTGTATAACGATATGGAGACTTTTGGATACGGAAGATTTAACAATGCCAAATTTAGTGTACTTGCAGGTGGATGGCATCAAACTTTAGTTTCAGACTTTTTCAATAAAGATGTATTCAATACGAGTTGGCTAAATAGAATCTATTTTCCTCATACAACACTAAAACTAAATTTATACTTACATTGTAATGATGATTATAATAATCCTGGACCTGTAATAGCAAAAGTCAGTTACCTATATGACAATACGAGAGGTCGAATGAGTCATTATCCTTTTAAGGAAGATAATTGTGCTGGATCAGCAGAAGCAAATTATGATGTTATATTTAGACCAACAGCTGTCAATAGTAATTGGCCCACATATATGTATTATGATGATACTTATCAGGATAATTCTACATGGACAGAAGGGCTTGGAACAATTAACTATCATTCTGTTAATGAAATAGATTTGAATGGATGCTCTTCGGTTAGTGCCCCTTCAACCAGTGATTTCTATTGGGAACACATTTCTCCGAGCCAAGGAGTCTATTATAAACCCTTTTTAGGCCCTTACTCATTGCAGACCTGTCACCTTTTTGGCTCTGAAGGAAAATCTTTAGCAGGATATAATAATGAAATTTCTCCAAATGTACAATTAACAATAAACCAAGGGATTAAACATGAGTATAGAATTGAGAAGGAGTTTGAATTGAATGATATCAATAATGACGAAAAAGTTATATATAATCCCAGCAAAGTAATATTAGAACCAAAACCTCCTCAAACATATTTTAATATTCAATTCCCTTCATATTATACTTTTAAAACAATTAGAGGAACAGTTCCAAGGATTGATCAAGTTAACGCTGATAATATTGTTGATAATGGGGGCCCATTTTTCAATTTGAAGTCAGTTCCTGTTAGAACTGACTTAAGGAGTGAGGATCCAGTTGAGCCACATGATGCAAATAATAATAGACACTCTGTTTATTCCTCAATATATTCATTAAACGAAGGCAGCCAGATAACTATAGAGCCATGTGTTTCCTTATATGATTTATGTTTTGATGTTAATGTTGGTTCTACCTTAATCATTTCTGATTATCACCAAATACGTGGTAAAGAGGATAAATCTACATATCCCACTGGTCGGTTTAAGATTCGCGGAATGGGCGGAGCAGTATTAAGAAATTATGCACCCATTCAATATGTGCAAAATGGTACTATTATACAAACGTCACCATTACATTACGTTGCAACTGACAGAATAATTGCTGGAGATAATGTTTCTGACGATGTTGATCAAACTGATGGTGTCTACGATATTAAAAGCGGTGCAAATGTTACCTTTGAAGCTGGGGATTATATTCAGCTAACTAATGGTTTTATTGTTTCAGGTGGAACTTTTCATGCCGTAATTAATTCTTATTTACCAAATCAACAACTGTGTTTCTGGCAAAATAGAGAAGTGAATACAGTGAATATCGTAAATAGTTTATCTGGAACTCCTGCCTTACTGATTAAACCAAATCCAGCGCAGAGTTTCGTTGAATTGCAAAATATTAGTGAACAGCTGGATCAGTTTTCAGTATATGTCTATGATAATTTGGGCAGAATTGTATTACAAGTTGAGTCTTCACCAAATCTAAAGCTTGATATTGATCAATTAGTACCTGGTATTTATTCTTTACATATTCTGGAAAGCAATCAAAGTTCAAAGTTTATTAAATACTAGTATATTAAGATTTTGAGTTTGATTGCTAATTGAGTTGACAAATTTATTGGTGATTTTGAAATTTGACTTGCAATATAAATAAAATTGAAATTGAATCTACCTTTTATTGTATCCGTCCGGTGAACTACATCTTGACATAAGTTGATTCATGCCTTGCCCAATTGGGCAACTTGGGTGCAAATTTCAATTCTGGTGTAGAATGTCTTTCTATTTTTAATGATGAAGATTATTTTTGGAGGTGCATTTACTCAAATCAATGGTATACCAGTAAATTTTATTTGCAAATACACCATTCCAGTTGGAATTAATGACCATAATTCCACAATTCAAATAGATATCTACCCAAATCCTGCCAATGAGATTATATCAATTAACGGATTAAATAGGAATAGTTATAAACGACAGGTGATGAAATTGAACGATATAACCGGACGCACCATTATGATTCAACCACTGAATACAGACAATGAAACACAGGAAATAAATATATCTTCTTTAATTTCCGGAAGTTATATCTTGAGTATTGAGTCAGATGGAATAAATGTTCTCAATAAAAAGGTTATGATTACCAAATGATCACTGGGTAAAATAATTTGCTTTTCTTCTGAGCAGCAAATAATCTAATAACGTTTCTTTCCTGCTGTTTTTGGAAAGCCGGTTATGCCCGTAATTTTCACACCAAGATTAAGCAGATTCCACAAGACAAGGAACGAGATTAATTCTGCATAAAACAAGGCTAACATATTAATTGAAATATTCAGGTAGCATATAAATTTGTTTCTACCTCTCCACAATCTCGCCCTTATCTGACAAATCTGTTAAATCCGTTTTAAAAAGAAAACATTTATCCAAAAATCAACATAATGGAAATGTTGGAGCTTGTAGCTTACAAGGCGAAAAGCTTAACTATGCATACTGATTTTCGTTTCTTCAACAAATTTTCAGCAGTCCGAATGTTCCGTTAATTTCACAACAAGATTAAGCGGATTTTACAAGACAAGGAACGAGATTGATTTTGCATAAAAAAATGGACAACATGCTACTTGAAATTTTCAGGTAGCGTATAAATTATTTTTTGTCTCTGCACAATCTTGCCCTTATCCGACGAATCTGTTAAATCCGTTTTAAAAAGAAAACATCTAGATAAGAAAGAACATATTGGAAAGGTAGTAACCTGAAGCTTTCAAGCAGCAAAGCTAACTATGCATTCTGATTTTCGTTTCTTCAACAAATTTTCAGCAATCCGAATGTTCCTTTAATTTTCACAACGAGATTAAGCAGATTTTACAAGACAAGGAACGAGATTGATTTTGCATAAAAAATGGACAATATGCTACTTGAAGAAGAATTGAAAACTAAAAATCTACTATTTCCCGCAAAAATTGCCCCATTTTGCCATTTCAAACCAATTTGTTATATTTACAAGGTATGAACCGGTATTCACTATTTTTTGTACTAGTAATTTTATTGAATAGTTTGGCAGGCTACTCCCAAAACCGTAACTCCATATGGGTTTTTGGTGACAGTTCCATGGTGGATTTTGGAAATGCAGGTAGTCCTGTAACCGGAGTAAGTGGTATGGATGGAAGAGGAAGCTGTGTTTCAATAGCAGATACTGCCGGCAATTTATTGTTTTATGCATTTACCAGGGCAACAATTCCTGGTAATTCAGGCCTTATTTACAATAAGCAACATCAATTAATGGTTAATGGGGATGATATTCTGGGTCAGGGCTGGTATAATGAAATGGTTGTTTTACCTTCTCCAGAT
>Ga0154020_10009973_pt1 | contig 10903 bp, 10 predicted proteins | sample Klosneuvirus_201_FD_109709 | JGI IMG/M metagenome (GOLD analysis project Ga0154020, IMG submission 109709) | Active sludge microbial communities from wastewater, Klosterneuburg, Austria - Klosneuvirus_20160825_MG | ecosystem: Engineered > WWTP > Aerobic digester > Activated sludge | place...
GCGAACGACGAGCGACACGACGAGCGACACGACGAGCGACACGACGAGCGACACGACGAGCGACACGACGAGCGAACGATGCGCGTGAACCAACGGATGATCGATGTGCGCGAACGAACAGACGATGCGCAGGCGCATGACGACGCCCGTACTAGCGACGCTTCTTCTGCCCGTATTCCGCGAAGCGCGCGCGCACACGCGACAGCTCGTTTCCGTCGAGCACGACGGGCGATCCGATCTGCGCCGCGTGCCAGTACTGCGAGGCGAGCGTCTCCACTTCGGCCGCGAGGCGCAGCGCGCCGTCGAGCGAGCTGCCGAGCGCGACCATGCCGTGGTTCGCGAGCAGGCACGCGCTGCCTCCGCGGAGCGCGGTGACCGCGTTGAGCGCGAGCTCGGCGCTGCCGAACGTCGCGTACTCCGCGCACGGGATCTCGTCGCCGCCCGCGAGGACGACCATGTAGTGCACCGCGGGGATCGAGCGGCGAAGCATCGAGAGCGTGGTGGAGAACAGCGAGTGCGTGTGCACGATCGCGTCGACGTCCTTGCGCGACGCGAGGATGTCGCGATGCAGTTGCCACTCGCTCGACGGAGCACGCTGGCCGGCGCGGATCGTGCCGTCGAGCTGGACCGCGACCGCGTCGTCGCCGATCAGGTCTTCGTAGGGCATGCCCGACGGCGTGACGAGCATGCCCGTCGACGTGCGCACGCTGACGTTGCCGGACATGCCCGGCGTGAGCCCGAGGGCGGACATCTTCTTGGCCGTCGAGACGAGCTTGTCGCGCAGGGCCATCGTCATGCGGCGTGCTCCGGGAACATGGCAGCGAGGGCCGCGTGCGATGCCGCGACGACGCCGCGCTCCGTGATCAGGCGCGTGACGAGGCGGTGCGGGGTGACATCGAAGGCGGGGTTCGCGACGCGCGTGGACGCGGGCATCACGAGCGCGTTCGCGACATGCCGGACTTCGTCGCCGCTGCGCTCCTCGATCGGGATCGCGGCGCCGTCGTCGATCGTCCAATCGATCGAGGGCGATGGTGCGGCGACGTAGAACGGGATGTTGCAGTCGTGGGCGGCGAGCGCTTTGAGGTACGTGCCGATCTTGTTGCAGACATCGCCGTTCGCGGTCGTGCGATCCGTGCCGACGATGCACAGGTCGACATCGCCGCGCTGCATGAGGTGGCCGCCGGCGTTGTCGACGATCACCGTGTGCGGCACGCCGTGTTGTGCGAGCTCCCACGCGGTGAGCAGGCCCTGGTTGCGGGGGCGGGTCTCTTCGACCCACACGTGGACGGAGATGCCCGCGTCGTGGGCTTTGTAGATCGGCGCGAGGGCCGTGCCCCAATCGACGGTGGCGAGCCAGCCCGCGTTGCAGTGCGTGAGGATCTGCAGCGGACGATCGCGCGGTTCGAGCAGCGCGAGGCCGTGCGTGCCGATCGCCTCGTTGCGCACGACGTCCGCTTCGCAGACCTCGCGCGCGACCGCCAGTGCGGCGTCGGCGGTGACTCCGACGGTGGCGAGCCGCGTCTTCACGGCGGCGAGCGCCCACGCGAGGTTGACCGCGGTGGGCCGCGTGGCGGCGAGCTGCTCGCACGCGCGGTCGAGGGCGATGCCACCGCGGAGCGCGAGCGCGACTCCGGCCGCGGCGGTGGCACCGATCAGCGGCGCGCCGCGGACGTGCATGTCGCGGATCGCGCGTGTCGCGTCGTCGAGATCGCGCAGCGCGAGCCACTCGATCGCGTACGGGAGCCGCACTTGATCGAGGACGAGCACATCGCCGCGCTCGTCGATCTCGATCGATCGCCTCCAGCGACCCTCCACTTTCATCGCTTGCGGAAATACCACGCCTGATACGATCGGCGCATGCGTGCATGCTTCGCGATCGTGGTGCTCGTGATGGGATGCGCCGACGACGTGGAGCTCGCGGGCATCTACGAGGTGACCTCGGAGGTCGGATCGTCGCCGTGCGGGGCGGACCTGCCGATCACGGGAGGCGCGCCGTACATCAAGTTCGTGCGCGGCGAGTTCCTCGGAACCACGATCTACAACTACCAAGACTGCATGGACGCGGCGGGCACCGACTGCGAGAGCAGCGGCGGTTTGTTCGGCGCACTCACCGAGCCGATCGCGAACGGTTGGCTCGGCCACCTCACATCATCGTCGGGCACCGAGGCCGGCGGCACGTGTCTGCTCGGGCTGTCGGAGACTCGCGCGACCCTCGACGGCAGCCACCTCGTGATCGAGAAGCAGACGAACGAGGAGGAGATTCCGTACGTCGACGCGACCTGCACGACCGACGAAGCGGATCGGCGCGGCACGGACATGCCGTGCACGGAGCATCATCGCATCGAAGCGTCGAAGCGCTGACTCGTCGGGACTACTCGGTGATCACTCGGTGATCAACCAGTGGGTCACTCGGGCGCCGGCTCGGCCGGAGCCGGAGCCGCAGCGGGAACATCGAGCAGCTCTTTGCGATACACGAGGCGGGCGCAGCGCGGGCACGTCTCGATCGACTCCATGCGCGCGAGGATGTTGTTGAGCTGCGGCGGCAGCGTCATGTGGCAGCCCTGGCACACGCCCTTCACGACCGGCGCGACGGCGTAGCCCTTCTTGCCGACGAGCGAGTCGTAGGTCTTGAGCCACTGCTTGTCGACCTGCGCGCGGGCCGCATCACGCTCCGTCGTCGCGGCTGCAAGCTTCGCGTGGATGTCCGCGAGCTGATCGGCCTGCGCGGCCTCGCTGTCGGTCAGCTCTTTGCGCACGCTCTCGACGTCCTTGTCGCGCGTGGTGAGCTGCGTGGTCGACGTGTTCGCCGTCTCGGCCACCTTCTTCAGCTCGGTCTCGCGATCGCTGATCGACTTGCGCTTGTTCTCGACCTCGCGCGTCGCAGCGCTGTACTCCTTCGTGTTCTTCGTCTGCTGCAGCTTGCTCTGCGCGAGCTTGAGCGCCTCGCGCTCGCGATCGAGGAGATCCTGCTGGTTCTTGCGCCAGGTCTCGGTCTCGGAGAGCTTCGCGCGCTCGCCATCGAGCATGGTCTGCAGCTTCGCGAGATCGCGTCGGAGGGGATCGAGCCTCGCGGGGAGCTGGGTCGCCGCTTGCTCGAGCTCGCGGACTTTGACGTCCGAGGTCTGGAGCTGGAGGAGGTGGACGAGCTGTTCGCGCACGATCACGATGGTTGCCTTTCGACTTCGAGCTACTTTTCAGTGTGGGCCCACCAGGATTTGAACCTGGGACCCACCGGTTATGAGCCGGCCGCTCTAACCGATTGAGCTATGGGCCCTCGCAGCCGACGGTGCCACCTGGTGTGGAAAGCCGCACGGACAGCGACGCGCACACTATCACCTTGCCAGGAAACGACAACACCCCGACGCAAGTTGCCCGGACGCTCCGGCATCGGAGCGCTATACTCGGCTCACGATGAGCGCTGGCAATGTCGTGCGGATTGCGTTGGTTCTCGCTGCGGGTCTCGCGGCTGCAGGCTCGGCAACGTCGAGCTCGAGCAATCCACCGCCGGCGCAAGGGCCGCGCAGTACGGGTGGAGCCGCGCAGAACGTCGGTCAGCCGCCGCCTCCGCAACAGATGGAGCCGGCCTCCGCACTCGGTCTCTGGCAGACCAACTTCGGCGCGGTGAAGATCGAAGCCGACAACTCCAAGGGCGGCCTGCAAGCCGGATCGGTGCAGGGCGTCTGGGTATATCAGCGACAAGGCGCAGAAGTGGTCGGCTACTTCGCCGGCAGCCTTCGCGGCAACGTGCTGCAGTTTCGCTGGCAGGAGCCGAACAACCCGCCCCTCACCGGCGAAGGCTTCCTCGTGTTCGATCCGCAGGGCCGCCAGTACAACGGTCGCTGGTGGAGCGATCGCAAGGATCGCGTCGGCGACTGGAACGGCTGGCGCACGTCGCAGTCGCAGCCGGTGTACGGCGGCAATCAACGCGATCCGTACTCGGGTCAGTACGGTGGCCAAGCCTACGGCAGCGCTCCGGCGCCGCAGCGCGATCCGTATCGCAGCCCCCAGCCCGCGCCGTATCAGCCGCCGCCCACGCCGCGCGGCTACTACTGATCGCGCGCGTTGCTTCCTGGAGACTCGCGATGCTCCTTTGCACGCGAGTCCCGACTGATCGAGTAGCCAGCGAACGCTAACTCGGCGTCACGCGTTGGCCCGACCACGGCATGCACGCTGCACCACGCGGCTGCGTGAATCGGATCGCTCTGCTCGCGTTGCTCGCCGGTGGTTGCGTCGCGTCCCCCGACGACGCCGACGATCTCGACGGTCCGCAAGACGCGGTCGAAGGGACCGGCAAAGCCGACGGCGATGCGTGTCCCGCGAACCTTCGCTGCGGCGATCCCGACGCCGCGACGATCTTGTTCCCGGGCAATCCTGGCTGCGCCGGCGGCAAAGGCTGCGAGCGCGTGCTCGCGGGCGACGACATCTACATTCCGCCGACGAACGGCAAGCCGTGGGGCGACACGTACTCGTTCGGCACGTACTGGCCCGACGTGATCGCGGGCTACAGCTCGGGGCGTCACGCGATGCTGCGCCGACTCGCGTTCTACGACGACGGCATGCACGCGGTGCTGCTCGATCCGTCGTGGGAAGACGGCGCACGCGACTTCCTCGGCGACGGCCCGCGGCGCGGCGAGGACATCGTTCACGACTGGCTCGCGAACGATCCGGATCGCACGTTCCTCCTCGTGTACTCGACGAAGAGCGTCGGCTGGAAGGCGTACGCAGCGCTGCAATCGACGGACGTCGGCGATCGCGTACGCGTGTGCTCGGTCACCGTGGTGCACGGACAGGTGCCGAGCGTGCCGAGGATGCACGACGCACTCGTCGATCCGGATCAGTGGGACAACGGACGCTGTCGTTAGCTCGGGCGCTTCGCGAGCTTCGCGAGATCGAGCTCGCCGTCGAACACGAGCTGCGCGGGGCCGTGCATCTTCACGTTCTGGAGCTCGGGCATCACGCGGATCGTGAGCGGGCCGCCGGGCAGGTTCACCTTGACCGCGATGCCTTCATCGCAGCGTCCCGTCAGGATCGCGGCGACCACGGTCGCGCACGCGCCGGTTCCGCACGCGAGGGTCAGTCCCGCGCCGCGCTCCCACACCACGAGATCGATCTCCTGGCGCGATCGCACGTAGGCGAACTCCGCGTTCGTGCGCTGCGGAAAGTACGCGTGGCGCTCGACGGCCGGACCGACCGTCGCCGCGAGGTGGCGCGCTTCGTCGAGAGAATCGACGAACGTGATCGCGTGCGGGTTGCCCATCGACACGCACGTGACCTTGCGCGTGGGCTGGCCGTGGACATCGATGGGCTGATCGATGCAGCGCTCGTGGATCGGGCCGACCATCGGGATCTCGCCGCGCAACAGGCGAGGTGCGCCCATCGAGACGGTGATGCCGTCGGGTGCGATCGCGCAGACGAGGCGACCGGCGCCCGTGTCGATCGCCATCTCGTCCTTGGAGATGCCGCCGCGATCGTGGAGCTCTTTGACCACGCAGCGCAGGCCGTTGCCGCACATCTCGGCTTCACTGCCGTCGCTGTTGAGGACGCGCATGCGAGCGTCATCGCCCGTCGACGATGGCAGGATCGCGAGCACGCCGTCGCCGCCGACGCCGAACTGGCGATCGCACAGCGCGCGGACGGCATCGGGAGCCTGCACCGCAGCGGCGGTCGCTGCGTCGACGGTGCGAAGATCGACCACGAGAAAGTCGTTGCCGAGGCCGTGGTATTTCGCGAAGCGCATGGCCCGAACCCTAGCACTGGTGAGGGCTGCGATCATCGATGCCGCGGACCCGCGGCGTGCTCGCGCTGACTAGTTCTGGCCGCCGCCCGAGGGCGTCGGTGTCGTCGGAGAGGTCGCCTTGGCACTTCCCGCGGCGGGAGGCGTCGCGGGCTGCGTGGCGCTGCCAGCGGCAGGCGGGTTCGCGGGCTGCGAGGACGGGTTGCCCATCGTCGGCTGACCAGCGGGCTTCTCCGCCGGTGCCGCGCCGCTGCCAGCGGGCTGCTCGGCGGGGACCGTCAGCGATCCGCCCGAGCCGACTTCGATCGCCGCGGAGCCCGCCGACGGTGCGCCCGAGCCGAGCTCGATCGTGTGCGGCGTCATCATCGATGGCGCGGTAGCCGAGCCCGAGCCAGCGCCGTTCTTGAGCGCGTCCTTGCGAGCCTGCTCTTTTTCCTTCGCCGCCTTCTGCTGCGAATCGCCGAACTTCTCGAGAGCGTCAGCCGCGTTGTGGCTCGCGATGAACGCGAGGACCATCGAGGTGATCATGAAGATCGTCGCGGCACCGGCGGTGAGCTTGCGCAGGAACGTCGACGCGCCGGAGCCGCCGAACACCGTGCCGGCATTGCTGCCGCCGAAAGCGCCGCCCATGCCGCCGCCCTTGCCACTCTGCAGGAGCACCGTGAGCATCAAGAACAAGCACACGATGACGTGCAGGACCGTGATCAGCGTCGACATTGCGAAGGGGGTTTGTAGTTCTTTTGGCTAGCTCGCGCAACCTGTTAGGACGGGCGGGCAGCCTTCACGATCGCAATGAAATCCGCAGCTTCGAGCGAAGCACCGCCGACAAGGGCTCCATCGATGTCCGGCTCGGACATCAGCTGCTCGGCGTTGCTCGGTTTGACCGACCCGCCGTACTGGATGCGGATGGTGTCCGCGATGGCCGCGCCGTAGCGATCCGCGAGGCGCTTGCGGATGTGAGCGTGGACCTCCTGGGCTTGCGCGGGCGTCGCGGTGCGGCCCGTGCCGATCGCCCACACGGGCTCGTAGGCGATGACGAGCTTCGCGCTCGCCGCGCCATCGACGCCCGCGAGTCCGCCCGCGAGCTGCTCGTCGACGACGGACAGCGTACGGCCGCCGTCGCGATCCGCGAGCATCTCGCCGACGCAGACGATCGCACCGAGGCCCGCCGCGATCGCGGCCTTCGCTTTCTTGCCGACCGATTCGCTCGTGTCGCCGAAGAACTGACGGCGCTCGCTGTGACCGACGATCACCCACGATGCGCCCGCGTCGGCGAGCAGCGGTGCGCTGACTTCGCCGGTCCACGCGCCCGACGTTTCCCAGTGGCAGTTCTGGCCGCACGTCGCGATCGAGGTGCCTTCGAGGCGCTTCGCGACCGCGGACAGCGACGTGAACACCGGCGCGACGCCGACGTCGACGCGCCGCCCTGCGACCGCGCCGAGCTGGTTCTTCAGCTCCGTGACCAGCGCGAGCGAATCGGCGATCGACTTGTTGAGCTTCCAGTTACCGACGACGAAGGGGATGCGCGCCATGGGCTGGTGGTATCACGAAGTCATCCAGCTCAGTCGGTAGTCGCAGGTCTCTGCGCCCTGACACATGCATGCCGTGTGGATCGCGCCGACGCCGCTCGCACCGGTGAGCTCGACGATGCGCTCGAGCTCCGAGGCGACCATCGTGCAGATGTCGGGCGAGCCCGAGAAGCCCGTGAGGATCACGTCTGCGCTGCCCGGGTGAACGACGACGTCGACGCCGCTCCACGTGTGGTACCGGTCCCAGAACGAGGGCAGGGCGGCGAGGACGATCTCGGCGGGGAGCGTGCCGGGATCCGCGCCGAACAGATGCGCGAACGTCGCCGACATCGTGCCGCGGCCCACCTTGCGCGGGACGAGCTGGCTCGGAATCTTCTCGTGCGCTTTGTCGAGCATCGCGATCAGCTCCGCGAGATCGACCCACGCGAGCGGCGCGAGGGTCGGTGCGAGCGCGTTGGCGAGCGCCGGCGATTCGTTCGCGAGCTTCGCGATGCCGCTCTCGCCCAGATGGTGCTGCAAGAGCTTGCTCAGCACGCGAAGGTGCGCGGCGCGGACCTGGCCGCTGATGGTGCGCGCACCGCTGCGCGGGCTCGATGGCAGATCGCCGCCCGCGACGATGCCGGCGGTGGGGGCGAACAGCGCCTGCGCGGGATCCTCGACCTGCGCGTGCACGGGGACGTGATCCGCGGGCAAGCGCTCGAGCGCGCGGCCGAGGGCGATCGCGAAAGTGGACGCGGATGCCCACCGGCGCTTCGGCGATGGAGCGAGGGCCTTGAGCAGCACCGCGTCGACGGCCTCCGACAGAGTCGGACGCAGCTGCGATGGCGGCGTGAGCGGATCGCTCAGCTGGCGTTGCACGACCTGCGGTGCGGGACCGGAGCCGAACGGCGGCCGGCCGGTGAGCATGCAGTACACGGTGGCTGCGAGGCCGTAGACATCCGTCGTCGGGCCGTCGGTCTGCTCGAGGAACGACTCGGGCGCGGCGAAGCCGGGTGTGCCGGCCGCATCGCGTGCATCGCCCGCTTTGACCGCGACGCCGACATCGACGAGCACCGCGCGATCGCGCTCGCGGTCGAGCAAGATGTTCGCGGGCTTCACGTCGCGATGGATGAGGCCGAGCACGTGCATCGCATCGAGCGCGTCGCCGATCTCGAGCGTGATCTGCGCGACCGCGGCGGTGGGGAACCACTCCTTGCGCTCGAGCGACGCGCGGATGACCTCCGACAGCGGCTGGCCCTCGACGAGCTCCATCACGAAGTAGACGTCGCGCTGATGCTCGCCGAGCGCGTAGACCTGCACGAGGTTCGGGTGATGCAGCGACGCGAGCATCGCGGCCTCCGCGCGGAACCGCGTGACGAGATCGCGATCGCTCGCGAGGTCGGAGCGCAGCACCTTGATCGCGACCGCGCGACCGAGGCCGAGATCCTCGCCGCGATAGACGACGCCCATCGCGCCGCGCGAGAGCTCGTGCACCACGCGATACGTACCGCCGACGATCGTACCCGCGGACAGCGAGCTCGACTCGGCGTGCGCATCCGCTTCGGTGGTGCGCTCGTCGGACGCGACGATGCGAACGTCCGACGGTGGCGCCGTGCGCAGCGCGGCATAACAGCGAGCGAGCGCCGCTTCACCGCTGCGCTCGCCGCTGCCGATCTCGCTCGCGACGGCGCGTACTTTGATCGAGACCTCGGTCGTGTCGTCGACCTTGATCACCTCGTTCTCGAGGCGATAGATGATCTTGCGCACCACGAGTGCGGCTTGATCGTCGTTCGCGCCGACGAGCAACACCGCGATCTCGTCACCGCCCATGCGCCCGAGCGGATCGTTGCCGCGCACCGTCGCGCGGATGCGCGCGGTCACCTGCGCGAGCACTTCGTCGCCGGCCTTGTGGCTGTACGCGAGGTTGATGCGGCGCGTGCCGATCACGTCGAAGATCGCGAGCGTCACCTTCTCGCCGCGCCGTCCGGCCGCCGCGACTTCGTGCGCGACCGATTGTTCGAACGCGCCGCGCGTCATCGCGCCGGTCAGCGGATCGTGCATGCTCGTCGCGAGGAGGCGCTCGCCTTCCGCGACGATGCGGCGATGGCTCGAGAGCCACGACAGCTCGCGCGTGAGCCGCGCCGCGATCGCCTTGAGGTCCGTGCGCTCCGCCGCCGAGAACCGCCGGCCGCTGTCGGACACGATCGCGACGAGGCCCGCGACCTCCGTCGGTCCCGAGCGCAGCGCGTCCGCGATCACCGAGCGTGGCTTGGGGCCCGCGACGATCACCGTGCCGGCGGCCGCCGCCGCGATGCGCGCAGCAGCCGCGATCTGCGTGCGGTACTGCTCGTCGGGGTGCGTGCGCCCGGCCGTCGGCATCATCTGCGCGCCATCGCGCCACCACACGATGCAATCGTTCGCGGTGAAGCCTTCGGCGACGGCCATCAACGTCTCGGTCGCACTGCCCGTGAGATCGACGAGCGACGTCGCGATGAGGCCGCGCGCGCGCGCGAGGTCGAAGTCCGGCGATGTCGGATCCGAGTGTGCGACCGCATCGATCGCTTCGACCGACGTCGGGGTGAGCAGCACGCCCGAGGCCCCCGCTTGGGCCGCGGCGCCGGCGACGCGCGCGGCGTTGGAGCCATCTCCCACGATCCAGCGCGGTGGGCTGCTCGCAGAGAGGGGCCCGAGATCACCGGCGACGAGCGGAGCGACGAGCATGGCGGCGCAGCCCGCCGGCGAGTCCTTCGTGGTGACGCTGATCAGCTGCACGTCCGCAGCCTCGGCGAGCGGCTTTAGGTCCGCGATCAATCGACCGGAGGGGTCGAAGACCGCGAGGCGCTTCGCTGCCATCGCGTCATCTTACCCCGCTCGGCGCTCCGGACGCGCGAACTGGGGCGCGAACTGCACCACCAGGTCCCCGCGGAGCTCAGGGACGGAGCGCCGCGATGCCCGGCAGATCCAGGCCCTGCACGAACTCGAGCGATGCACCGCCACCCGTCGACACGTGGCTCACCTTGTCGGCGAGGCCGGCCTGCGCGATCGCGGCCGCGGAGTCGCCACCACCGACGACCGTCAGCGCGAGCTTGTTGTCCGCGAGCGCACGCGCGATCGCGTTCGTACCCGCGGCGAACTTCGGCTTCTCGAACACGCCCATCGGTCCGTTCCAGAACACGGTGCGCGCGGCGGCGAGGACCTTCTTGTAGTTCTCGACGGTAGCGGGCCCGATATCGAGCGCCATGCCCTCGGCGGGGATCGCGTCGATCGCGACGACCTTCGCGCCGGATTCGTCATCGAATGCCGCCGACACGACGACATCGACGGGCAGATACACGGTCTTCTTCTTCTCGCTCGCTTTGCGGAGGAAGTTGCGCGCGTTGGGGAGCTTGTCGGTCTCGACCTTGCTCTTGCCCACGTTGCGGCCCTGCGCTTCGAGGAACGTGTTGGCCATCGCACCGCCGATCACGATCGAATCGCAGCGATCGAGCAGCGCATCGAGCACTTCGATCTTGTCGCTGACCTTGCTACCGCCGAGGACGGCGACGTACGGGCGATCGACATCGCCGAGGAGCTTCGAGAGGTACTCGATCTCCTTCGCCATGACGAAGCCCGCACCCTTCTCGGGGACGAACTTCACCATGCCTGCCGTCGAGGCGTGCGC
>Ga0154020_10009974_pt1 | contig 10903 bp, 12 predicted proteins | sample Klosneuvirus_201_FD_109709 | JGI IMG/M metagenome (GOLD analysis project Ga0154020, IMG submission 109709) | Active sludge microbial communities from wastewater, Klosterneuburg, Austria - Klosneuvirus_20160825_MG | ecosystem: Engineered > WWTP > Aerobic digester > Activated sludge | place...
ATGTCGTCGATGTCGTCGATGTCGTCGATGTCGTCGATGTCGTCGATGTCGTCGATGTCGTCGATGTCGTCGATGTCGTCGATGTCGTCGATGTCGTCGATGTCGTCGATGTCGTCGATGTCGTCGTGCCTCTCGATTCGGCAGAGGGCCGCGTCTGAGGGAGCCGGGCTCGCTCAGCGCCACCGTTGGTGTCCGCCACTCGAAGCGGCATCGCCGCGGGGGTGGGGATGTCCGTGTAGGGGACCGTTCGGCAAGGACAAACGTGGGTTCGTGCGACTGAGAGCCCTCGGCGGGCGTCCGGACCGAAGTATCGGTTGAAACGGGACGCTATCCAGCGTTGTCTACGCCCTGCCCATGATCCGTCGTCACGTCTTGGCCGCCCTCGCAGCCGGCATCGAAGCCGGCGATGACGATGCCGCGCGTGCGCACCTGCGCCGCATCGACTACGTCATTCGCCGTCGCGCGAGGCGCCGGCTCGAAGCAGCGTTGATCGACGCCGCGCTCGCGACGAACGAGCTCGACTCGACGAATCCCGAGGCTGTCCGGCATGTTCAACGCGTGGCCGCGCTGTCGATCGCGAAGCGCGGGGTGCCGACAGACGTCACGGATCGGGAACGCATCGCGGCGGCGTATCGCGCGTTGCCGATCGCCCGGGCGGGCGGAGCGCCGCTGGCGACGATCTTCGCGGGCATCGTCGGTGCGGTCGCGATCGCGGGCCTCGTGCTCGTGATCGCGCTGCGGCCGCCGAAGGCGAAGCGCGCGTATGCGCGACCGCTGCCACCACCGGCCGCGGGTGCGTTCAAGGACGGCGGTGTGCCGCTGCCGGATCCCGCGATCGAGAAGCTGTTCAAAGACGAGCTCACGGATCTCGTGCTCGAGTCCGATCGCGATCGCCAGAGCGGCGGGATGGACAAGGATCGCAAGGCCCACTCCGATGCGCTCCTCGCCGCACCAGCGATCACCGCGAAGGGCGCGGCGCTGACGAAGGCGTGGACCGACATGCTCGGCATGCTCGATCGGTGGGTCAGCGTGCCGATGGCGAGCGAGGAGTTCGAGACGATCGCGCGCGACTTCCGTCATCGCGTGCGCGATGTCAGCGATCAACTCGCGGCTGCGGGCATCGGCTACTACCTCGAGGGCGACGTGATGATCCGCGGCAGCGGCGCCGCGAACGCGTTGGTCTACTCGTATCGCGTCGAGGAAGTCGTGTTCGTGAAGGCAGGGACCCAGCCGCGTCGCGTGCTGTCGCTGCGCCGGCTCGATCAGATCAACCTCGTACACACGCTGCTCGGCATGCAATCGACCGAGCTCGGCGATCCGGTGCTGCTGCTCGATCAGATCGATCAGCACGTCGCGACGCAGGTGCTGCCGGTGCTCGAGCCGAACGCGCCGTATCAGCTCGGCGACGACGCGTTCGCGACGTCCGAGGGCATGAAGCTGTCCGCGCTCGCGGGCAAAGCGATCCGCGACGAGATGTCCGCTGCGCTCGGCAAGGATGCCGAGGCTGCACACGCGATCGCGAGACTGCTCGCCGAGCGCGCGAAGCTCGTCGAGGAATGGCGCGAGATCATGGATCGCAAGGGTTGGCGGTTGGCGCGCACGAACAACCTGTTCCTTCCCGACGGGCTGATCGACAGCGTCGAAGGTGACGTGACCAACGCGCAGCGCGATCGCGCGCGTGCGATCGAAGAGGAGCTCGCGCGCATCGAAGCCCCGCGCATCGCGTCGCAGGTGCATCAGATGGTCGCGGCCACCGTGCGCCGTCACGAGGCGCAGCACGGCCTCGACGACGACCGATCCGAGCCGTTGCGGTATCCGAAGCAGCTGCGCGAGTTCCTCGGCGACAAGACCGAGGACGAAGACGGCGAACCGATCCGCTACGTCGAGCACGGTCGCGCGGAGCTGTCCGCGTACGTGAGCCAGGTCGCGAACGATCCGACGACGACGCAGCTCTCGCTGTGGAACGTCGCGCGCTTCGCGTTCGACGACGATCAGGTCAACTCCGCCGAGTTCTACGCGGGCGTGCTCGTCCTCGAAGGACTCGCCCGTCACGCAAAGATCCCGAGCCCCGGCCCCGCGATTCACGATCGCCGCGTCGATCGTGCGCGGCTCCTCGAGATCGCCACGCCGCTCGTGACCATGACCAGCGAGCAGCTCCGCACCGCCGCCCGGGCGCTGTGGAAGGAGCTGTACGCGGAAGAAATCATCGCGATTACCGACCGCTGATCATTTGCTACGATCGGGGTCATGAACTTTTTCGCCAAGGCAGTCATCACCGGCTTTGCTCTCTCGCTCGGCGGCGCGCTGTTCAAGAAGGTGTCGAAGCAGCTCGGCCTCTCCGACGACAAGGACAAGGAGCGCGAAGAGGTCCGCAAGCAGGATGGCGTGACCGATCCAAATCTGCAGAATCAGACCGCTCCCGCCAACTGACCGACGGGTCGGAATGGCATGGTGACCGGGTGTTTCCCTGGCGCAAATCGCTAGGGACCCGTCCGGAAGTGCGCAAGACTTGAGGTCTCTCGTGGAGTCGAGCAACCTCGCCCCCGGCCTGCTCTTGGCAATGCCACAGCTCGCCGATCCGAACTTTTCGCGGGCGGTGGTGCTCATGATCGAGCACAGCGACCAGGGGTCGTTCGGTCTCGTGATCAACCATCCGAGCCCGATCAAGGCGAGCGAGCTCCTCGACAGTCTCGAGATGAGCTGGCGCGGCGACGATCGCGCTGTCGTGTGGGCCGGTGGTCCCGTCAGCCCGAGCACGGGTTGGGTGTTGCACGAGCCGGTGGGGATCTCGCCGCCGGGGCAAGGCACGATCGCGATCACGTCGAGCATCTCGCTGTCGACATCGCCCGATCGCCTGCGCGCGATCGCGAATCAGCCGCCGCGCAACATTCGCTTGCTGCTCGGCTACTCGGGCTGGGGCCCCGGTCAGCTCGCGGAGGAGATGGCGCGGGGCGCGTGGCTGCACACGGACGCGACGCCGAACCTCGTGTTCGAGACACCGCCCGACATGATCTGGGACACCGCGATGCGCTCGCTCGGGATCAATCCGCGTGATCTGTTCACGGGCGGCGGCGTGAACTGAGCGCGATGGAAACGCTGTCGCTGCACTCGAACCTCGGACCGCAGTTCACTCTGGGCCCCGAGACGATCCGTCGAATCGACGGAGGCGTCGAGGACGTGTTCGCGTTCACGAACGTCGTCAGGATCCGCGCGATGGTGATCGGTGGCGGCGGTGTCCTCGAGCTGAGCGCGGGCGATGGCCGGAAGATGGTCGTGCTCTCCAGTCGCGAAGATCACGGCCGTCGTCTCGGCGAGCCTGCGCGTGGCACGTACCGGACGTTCGCAGCGGAGCTTCACCGGCGACTCGTCGCGTGTGGGCATTCGATCGAGTTCGTCAGCGGCCTCATCTTCAAGAAGCGCTACAACCCGCTCGCATTGCCCGAGTCGATCCTGCCGTGACTCGTTTCACCGCCGGCGAGCCCGAGTCTTGCTGTACAAGATCTAGATGGGCGCTGTTCGCTGGCTTTCCGCGCTGTTAGCACTCGGGACGGTGGGGGCTTTGGCCTCCACCGCGGAGGCGCGCGGCGCGGTCTCGATCACCTTCACGAGCTCGCAGGCGCCGGGCAGCAACTACGCGCCGAACAACGTGCTCGCCGTCTGGATCGAAGGACCCGGCGGCACGTTCGTGAAGACGATCGATCGCCAAGCGCTCGCGCGCGTGCAGTACCTCGTCGCGTGGCGCGCGAAAGCGGGCACGAACGATCAGGACGCGGTGACGGGCGCGACGCGCGTCGGCTACGCAGCGCAGACGGTCAAATGGAACCTCCAGGACAAGTCCGGCCAGGTGGTTCCCGACGGCACGTACACGATCCGCATGGAGCTCGCGCAATCCAACGCGAGCGCCGCGGGCTCGAACAACCAGGGCACGTTCACGTTCGTGAAAGGTCCCGCTCCGCAGACGCAGAACGGTCTCGCGAACGGCGGCTTCAGTCAGGTCTCGATCAGCTACGACCCGACGGCGCCCGCGTGCAATGACGGCATCCTCGACGCACCGGAGACGTGCGATCCGGGGATCCCCGCGGGCCAGGCGAACAGCTGCCCGACGACGTGCATGGCGAGCGGCAACGCGTGCATGCCGAATCGCAAGAACCCCGATCCGGCGCAGGCGTGCAACATGGCGTGCATCATCCAGCCGATCATCGACTGCAAGAACTTCGACGGCTGCTGCGCCGAAGGCTGCACCGAAGCTAACGACAGCGACTGCGCCGCCGGTGCGAACGATGCGGGACCCACCGGGAACAACCCCGACGGCGGCACGGGACCGGGCACGAACATCGACGGCGGTTGCACGACCTCGAACGGAACGACGCTGTGGGCCGGCCTTCTCGGGATGTTGTTTGTGTGGTGGCGCTCGCGTTTGCGCTCCGCTCGATAACCCAAGAGGTGTGCAGGGTTGGGACACACGAGGCGGCAAGCCTCTTGCTCGTGTGTGGTGCTAATGCGAGGCAGTCAAACGTTCGCGCTACTTACCGCCGTGATGTTGGGGATGGTGGCACCAGCGTGGGGGGAATCGCTTCAGGTCACGGTGACGACGACACCCGGCACGGGGAACTATGCCCCGCGCAACATTGTCGCTGTATGGGTCGAGGATTCGAGCGGCGCCTTCGTCAAGACGATCAGTCGCTGGGCCAACAGTCGCAAGCAGCACCTCGTCGCCTGGCAAGCGAAGGCTGGAACCGCGGACGCGGATGCCGTGTCCGGAGCCACCCGGCAGAACCACACGGCCCCGCTCACGATCACGTGGGACCTGAAGAACAAAGCGAACACGATCGTTCCCGACGGGACCTACACGATTCGCATGGAGTCGACGGATCTCAACGCGAACCAAGCCGCGCAGAACCATCAAGGCACGTTCACGTTCGTGAAGGGCCCGGCGGCGCAGATGCAGAGCGCGCTCTCGAACGGCGGCTTCACGAACGTGTCCATCGCCTACAGCCCGCAGGCCGCATCGGCGTCGTGCAACAACGGTGTAGTCGACGCGACGGAGCTCTGCGATCCCTCGGTCGCCGGTAGTTGCCCCTCGACGTGCGCGGACAGCGGCGATGCGTGCCGGCCGAGCGTGCTCGTCGGTGTCGCCGCGAGCTGTACCGCCGAGTGCGCGGTGCAGCCGATCACGACCTGCATCGACGGTGACGGCTGCTGCGCCGATGGTTGCGACGTCAGCACCGACGAGGACTGCGTGGACGGAGGCGGCAGCGGAACCGAGATCACGGGCGGCTGCTCGACCTCGAGCGGCGCATCGCTGATGTTCGCGCTCGGTTTGCTCGCGATCGCGAGCGGCTCGCGCCGTCGTCGACGTTAGTCGTAGTACTCGGCGCCGAGGTGCGTGATCAGCTCGTCGCCCTTCGTGTAGCGCAGCGTGTTCTTCAGCTTCATGAGCTGGATGAACAGATCGTGCTCCGGGTACAGACCCTCGGGCGTCATCGGGCTCTTCCAGTAGAACGAGAGCCACTCCTGGATGCCCGACATCCCCGCGCGATTCGCGAAGTCCATGAACAGCGCGAGATCGAGGACGATCGGCGCCGCGAGGATCGAGTCGCGACAGAGGAAGTTGACCTTGATCTGCATCGGATAGCCGAGCCATCCGACGATATCGATGTTGTCCCAGCCCTCTTTGTTGTCGCCGCGCGGCGGGTAGTAGTTGATGCGGACGACGTGCGAGATGTTGCCGTACAGCTCGGGATAGAGATCCGGCTGCAGGATGTGGTCGATCACGCCGAGCTTCGAGACTTCCTTGCTCTTGAACGATTCCGGATCGTCGAGGACCTCGCCGTCGCGGTTGCCGAGGATGTTGGTCGAGTACCAACCCTCGAGGCCGAGCAAGCGCGCCTTGAAGCCGGGCGCGAGGATCGTCTTCATCAGCGTCTGGCCGGTCTTGAAGTCCTTGCCGGTGACGGGGAGCTTCTGGATGCGCGCGAGCTCGAGGAGCGCCGGCGTGTCGAGCGAGAGGTTCGGCGCGCCGTTCGCGTAGGGCACGCCCATCTTGAGGCACGCGTACGCGTAGATCTGTGACGGCGCGATGTCGTCGTGCGAAGCGCGAAGACCTTCCTCGAACTTCGCGAGCGACGAGTGCACCTCGGTCGGCTTGCGATAGACCTCGGTGGATCCGCACCACACGGCGACGAGGCGATCACAGCCGTTCGTCGTCTTGAAGCTGCTGATGTCCTCCATCAGCTGCTCGGCGAGGTTCATCTTCGACGTGCCCTTCTTCACGTTGGGCCCGTTGAGCTTCTTCACGTACGCCTGCTCGAACACGGCGGTCATCGGCTTGATCGCTTCGAGCTCGGCCTTGATCGGCAGCAGGTGCTTGTGGATATCGAGGACGCCCGCGCGGACCGCGGCTTCGTACGCGTTGTCCGGGAAGATGTCCCATCCGCCGAACACGATGTCGTCGAGCTTCGCGAGCGACACGTAGTCTTTGATCGCCGGGGAGTTGTTGTCGGTACGCTTGCCGAGGCGGATGTGCCCGAGCTGCGTCAGCGAGCCGATCGGAATACCGATACCTTTGCGGATCGCCAACACGCCCGCGATAAACGTGGTCGCGACGGCACCCATGCCGGGCATGAGGATTCCGAGCTTTCCGGACGCCTCTTTGACAGTGACTGCTTTCTTGAGCGGCATGGTTCTCCGACGGAGTTAGTGGGCAGAAATTGCCGCACACATGTGATGCTGGCAACGGGCAGGGGACGGCAATTCGGCTGTAAACGTCTCCGACACTGTCGCTCTCGCGAGCAGCTTTCGTCGGTCTCACGTTCAGGACGGCGGGAACAGTGTTTTCATCAGAGCTGGATCGTTCGTCATGATGCCATCGGCACCGAGCGAGAGGAGGCGCTCCGCCGCGTCGCGATCGTCGACAGTCCAGAAGTCGACGCGCAAACCTAGCGCGTGGCACTTCGCGATGAACGCGGGGCGATCGAAGCGCACGGGACCTTGGGCCACCGGCACCTGGGCTGCATTTCCCGTGCGCGGCAACGCACGCCACAACGGCGCGGGCATGCCGAGCAGCGCAATGACCTCGCCTTGCGACAGTGCGGTCTCGCCCGCATAGCCCCGTCGCCGAACATCGATGGCGATGCGCGTCTTGAAGCTGGCGATCGTCACGCGATCGACCGCGTGCTTCGTCTCGAGCAGCTCGAGCATCGCGCCGATCGCGCGCTCGTCCTTCTTGATGTCGACGTTGATGCGCACGCGCGGAAATGCGTCGAGCACGTCGGCGAACAGGGGCACGCGAATGCCTTTGCCCGCGAACGGGCGCGTACCGTCGGCGGCGACGAAGCCCCAGCCCACGTCGAGCCGCTGCGCTTCGACGAGATCGAGCGAGCTCCACGCCGCGGGCGTCGCGGCCATGCGCATGCCCGTGTCGTCGTGCGCGACGATGAGCTGATCATCGCGCGTGAGATGGACGTCCATCTCGAGCGCATCGACACCGATCTCGACGGCGCGCTCGAACGAGATCAGCGTGTTCTCGGGGCGCTCGGCAGCGGCACCGCGATGTGCGTACAGCCGCCGCTGATGCACTTAGCGCTCCTCCGCGATGGCCACGAGGTGGCCCGGACTCATTTGTCTTCTTCGAGCTCGAGCACCGCATCGGCGGGCGGTGGCGGTGGCGCGGGAGGCGGCGGGCGAACGCCCACGACCTCGACCGCGTACTTGATGTCTTTCTCGGCGAGCGGGTGCAGCAAGCGGACGTCGACCTCGTCACCGGAGACCTTCTCGATCTTCATGATGACGTTCATGTCGTTGACGCCCTTCGCGACGAGCTTCTCGCCGATCTTGAGCTCGAGATCCTTCGGAAACTCGGTCCGCTTCATCTTCTTCAGCGGGTGCATCGCCGGGTTGCCGAACGCATCCTTCGCCTTCAGCGTGCCCTCGCGCTTCGCACCCTTTTCGAGGCCCAAGAGCACGGCCTCGAGGCCGCTCAACATGGCGCCCGAGCCGTAGACGAACTCGACCTGGTTCTTCTCGAGCTGTTGCCCGCCGGCGACGGAGAGGTCGACCTTGAGCGTGACTTTCATGCCCTTCGCGATCTTCACTGAACCAGGCTACACGGGTGCTATCCGCGACATCAACGTCCGGGGTTGTGAACCGTTGCTCTCGGTCTGTCTCTGTTTCCGACATCGAGTGACGTAGTTCCACAAACTTGCCCGCTGGCATGGAAGCCGCACACGATTGCAGCGTCGTCATGTCGCGTGTCGCTGTTGCCTTTGCCCTCGTCGTCGGAATTGCCGTCACTGCGTGCACCGGTGCCCAGACGCCGTCGGTGCGAGTACTCGGCGTTCACGAGGCGCAGCGCCGCGAAGTGGTGTTCGTGCAGGTCACGAACCCCGCGAGCAAACCGATGCGGCTGACGCGGCTCGACTACGTGTTCGCGTCGTCGCAGGGTACGACGCTGTCCGAGGGTGCAGTCCCGCTCGCGCGCGAGCTGCCGGCGAACTCCGCCGTGGTGCTCGAGGTCCCGCTGAGCGGGGATGCGCAGGACGGCGAGACGATGACGCTGTCGGGAAAGCTCACGGCGACCGTCGACACGATCGTGAAGAGCTTCTCGGTGAAGGCCAAGATCGAGGCCGAACCGACGAAGACCGAAGTCGAGTAGCGGTCGAGTCGTCGAAAAACGACGTCCGAAAAGGTCACAACTATTTTCGGTCGCGTGATGTCGCGCAATTGCGCGAGTGATGCACGCGGCTGTGCTCCGGTGTCGGGTAGACCGCCGCTGCGAGCCTCCGCAAACTAGGCGCATGCGAACCACACCATGGATCGTGCTCGCCATCGCCCTGCTCACGGCATCGGCGGCGGCGGGTCGAGGACGACAGAATCGCTACGTCGGGACGCATCCGATCCCCGCCTCCGAGGGCGGAGGGTTCTGCGAGATCGAGGGCCCGCACGTTCACGTGTTCTCTCCGAGCAAGCTCGAGTACCGCGTACACGGTAAGGACAACTTCTTCGTGGGCGACCCGGTCGCGTACGGCTACCCGGGACCGCGCACGGCCTACAAGGGGCATCACCCGATCCACGTGCATGCCGTCGTCGGCGACGACGAGGACGATGTCGAGTTCTGTTACATCGACGGCCCGCACTTCCACGCGTTCGCGCCGGCGCCGGAAGTGAAAGCGGAGTTCCAGCTCGCGGGCGACGCGTACTTCTTCGTCGGCGAGCCGCCGCCGATCTACGTCGAGCAGCGTCCGGCGATGGTGAAGATCAACGCGATCTATCAACCGCTCCGCTACGAGCGACCGGTGATCACCGTCGAGCCACCGAGCGCGTGGATCGGTGTGCGCTTCGGTGCTCCGGCCGCGGTGGTCGATGTTCGCGGTCCGTCCGCGGACGTGATCGTCGAGACGCCGCGCGTGCGTGGTGGCATCGAGGTCGTCGTCCCGTCGCCGAGCCTCGAGGTGAACGTCGGCATCGGCGTCGGCGTGCGCGGCGGCGTGATCGTCGATGACCACCATCATCGCCACGACAACGGCCGGCATCGCGGTCACTACAAGGGCAAGAAGAAGAGGCACTGGTGACGCGCACCATCCTCATCGCGATGCTCGCCATCGCTGCGTGCGACAAGGGCCCGGCCGATCCGCGCGCGCCGATCCTCGACGCGTGGAAGGGCGGTGGGCTCGCACCGTCGGCGCTCGAAGTCGCGAAGACCGACGTCGGCACCGACTGCAAAGCTGGTGTGCTCAACGCGGTCGAGCTCATGCTGTGCGTGTTCCCCACGCCCGCCGACGCCACCGCGGCTCACGAGCGCGGGCTCGCCTGGGTCGGCGACGCGACCGGAGCCGCGAAGGTCTCGGGCTCGGTGCTCGTCGTCGTCGCGGATCGGCGGAAGGTCGACCCCAGTGGCAAAACGATCAACCAGCTGCTGAAGCTTTTGCCGGAGTAGCTTTCGAGCTAGGGTCCGCGCCGATGTCCACGTGGTCCGCGCTCGCCGACTCCGTCCTCGCCGGCACTCCCATCACGCGCGAGGAAGCGCGCTCGATCCTGCACGCGTCTGCAGACGAGACGCTCGCGCTCCTCGACGCCGCGTTCACGCTGCGCAAGGCGCACTGGGGCCTACGCGTCTCGCTGCACGTGCTCGAGAACGCGAAGCTCGGCGCGTGCCCCGAGGACTGCGGCTTCTGCTCGCAATCGTCGAAGCACCAGACGACCTCGCCCTCGGGTGAAGCGCCGATGAAGTCGGTCGACGAGCTCGTCGACGCCGCGCGCCGCGCTCACGCCACGCGCGCCAAGCGCTACTGCATGGTCACCGCGACGCGCGGTCCCTCGCAGCGCGACCTCGACACGATCTGCGAAGCCGCGCAGCGCATCAAGGCCGAGATGAACATCGAGCTGTGCGCGTCGCTCGGAATTCTCACCGAGGCAAAAGCGCAGCGCCTCGCGGCGTCGGGCGTCGATCGCTTCAACCACAACCTCGAGACGTCCGAGCGCCACTACGATCAGATCGTCTCGACGCACACGTGGCGCGATCGCGTCGCGACCGTGCAGTTCGCGAAGGCTGCGGGCATGGACACGTGCTGCGGTGGCATCGTCGGTCTCGGCGAATCCGAGGAGGACCTGCTCGATCTCGCGTTCGCGCTGCGCGACCTCGATGTCGATAGCGTGCCGGTCAACTTCCTCGACGCGCGCGAAGGCACGCCGCTCGCGGGCTATCCGCTCGTCGAGCCCGCATACGCGCTGCGTGCGCTGTGCATGTTCCGCTTCGTGCACCCGCGCACCGATCTGCGCGTCGCGGGCGGCCGCGAGATCACGCTGCGCGCGTTGCAGGCGATGGCGCTCTACCCGGCGAACTCGATCTTCACGCAGGGCTACCTGACCACGGGCGGCGCCACCGCCTCGGCCGATCACCAGATGA
>Ga0154020_10009977_pt1 | contig 10902 bp, 8 predicted proteins | sample Klosneuvirus_201_FD_109709 | JGI IMG/M metagenome (GOLD analysis project Ga0154020, IMG submission 109709) | Active sludge microbial communities from wastewater, Klosterneuburg, Austria - Klosneuvirus_20160825_MG | ecosystem: Engineered > WWTP > Aerobic digester > Activated sludge | place...
TAGCCTTCATTCGCTTCCCTTGACACTTGCAGCACAGAGTTGATGTCACTGAACATTAGAGTGCGATGAAATGATTGGCTGCCGTCTTTTACACGGACCGTCACAATAAAGTAGGTAATGCAGAGGGGAAGTTCGATCCAATGCCAGGAACGCTCCCCATTCGCCGCCAGTGCGATAGGGATGGGCATTTCAGATTCAGGGTAAGTTCGAAACATTTTTGTCTTTGTCACCCGGGCAGCGTGATTAAAGTCGAATTGTGACGTAAACACGGCTGACTTAAAAGCAACAAATCCGCACTATCGCGTCGTGAAAAATCATGACGCCGACAAAGGCTCCGCCAGGAGCGTCCTCGCCATCAACTTACGAATCCTTCGCGCCAAGCGAGGATGGTCTCAAGAGGATCTTGCACTCGAGTCAGGGCTCCATCGAACATTCGTTGCTCATGTGGAGCGCGAGGCGAGAAATCTGTCAATCGACAATTTGGAAAAGCTGGCGAAAGCGCTTGATGTGCCAGTGCATGAATTGTTGATTGATTCGACTTTCCAACGGTAGGGAAAATCGAGAATCATGCCATCGGTGTATAGTGAGCATTGGCGGAGAGATTGGCGCTGGGCAACCAGAACCTCGTTTAGAGGTGAACGTATTAAATCGCTAGGCCTAGGCTTAGTGGGCCACACCGGCCTGTCCCCCAAAGGCCATGGTTGAGTAGGGGATTTTATCCTTGCATATTTACCCGTCTTTCTTTCCGCCACACGTCCATTACTTCGACTGAGGGCTAACTAGTGCCATCGCTTGCTGATGTAGCTAACAAACTGCGGGATCGAATCTGGTTTACTCGCATTGCCCGCATCTACTCTGAGAAGCGACTTCTTCGGAACGAGTTCCACTCGCAGCTGCTCTTGATGGCTTACTCCGTCTATAACATTGCGCTTGCAGTAACGCTTCTGAAATACAAACCAATCTCTGACGATGCGGGAGCTGTGTTGGGGATTATCCTTTCCGTTGCTCTATTTGGCCTGTCCTTCCATCTAACTGCCAGAAACTTTTCTGCCAGAGCACAACGCTTCAAAGAAAACTACACAGCCCTCCAGGAACTATCAGGACGGCTGGAGTTAGCCGCGTGTCAATCGGATCAAGTTGCTCTAGAAGACGCGATTAAGCAGGTTCAGGACGAATACGGGAAGGCAATTGTTGGCTGCGAAAATCATACGACGCTGGACGATCGTTGTGCGCGATATCTGACTGGAAGTGGTTTAACTACGCGCAAGCTGACGCGCTGGGACTATGTAACAGTAGTCGGCTACTCGATTGGCCGATATCTAGTGCTGTCTCTTCTATACGTGCTACCGCCAGCCCTATTTATATATATGCTTCTCTGCATCAAATAATGGATGCAGAGGACATATTTTCTGTCGAGTTCTCAAGTGAGAAATTACTCGAGATCTACCACACCCACATCGCACAGACGAGTGCAATTGGTATCGATCGCCTAGGTAAGAAGCAGTTCGAGCATCAGCTGGGGCAGCAGATCACTGTCCTAGCGCAAAAGGCCGACTCAAGCACTTACCGCTTCTCGCAATACAGAGAAAAGCTTATTTCAAAGGGGGCTAAGAAACTGCCCCGCGTTATTTCGATTCCAACCTTCCGGGATAGAGTTGCGCTTCGAGCGCTCTGTAATGTATTGCACACCACATTTGATTCGGATCTCTCTCTCAAGATTCCACAGGTTGTTATTCACGATGTAAAGAATGCCATCAGGACTGGCGAGTTTGCATACTTTGCCAAGCTTGACATCCAGGAGTTCTATCCAAGCGTCCACCATGATTTGCTCTTAACACGCCTGCAGACTAAGGTTGACGATGATAGGCTTCTGAAGCTAGTTACGGCCGCCATCGAAAGTCCAACCGTCCCTTTTCCGAACAAAGAAGCAGCGCCAAACAAGATTGGCGTTCCACAGGGATTAGCAGTATCCAACATCTTGGCCGAAATCTATCTGGCACCGTTCGATCAGAACTACACAGCTAAGCATGACATACGGTATTTCCGCTATGTCGACGATATTTTGGTTCTCTCCAAGGAGGAGACGTCTTCTCTGGTAGAGGAGATGAGAAAACGGCTTCACGATGAACTCCACCTTTCTGCACACCCGTTGGAACCGGGAGGAACGAAAACTGTCTGTGGCCCCATCACAGATACATTCAATTTTCTGGGCTATGAATTCAGAAATCAGAGGTGTCTTGCTAAGGTGGAGTCAGTTAAGCGGCTAGAGGATTCTCTCGCCGACATATTTACGACATACAAATATAAAGTCAGCCACATTCAGTCGCAATCACTCGACAACATTAGCCGTCAGTCCAAGCTTAAAGTAGCTCGCAATATATTGATGTGGAGACTCAATCTAAGGGTGACGGGCTGCCTGTTCGAGGGGGCAAGAAAGGGATGGGTCTTCTACTTCTCACAAATTGACGAAGACCATTTAGAGCAGTTGTGGAGGCTCGATCGCACTGTCGAAAATCTGATGCAACGGTTCGCTTTGCCCAAAGACTGCCAAGCCAAGTCGTTTGTTCGCACATTCTATGAGACCAAACGACGCAACCCAACCGCCACAAGCTACATCCCCAATTTCGACACAACATCCACGGCACAGCAGCGAGTGATTCTTTCTAGCTATTTTGGTCTTGCCCATTTGGATGATTGGACCGATGCTGAGATTCAGAGCGAATTTTCTAAGAGAATCCGACGGGCAACCAAAGAACTCGAGCTTGATATTCAGGATATCAGTTAGATAGTTCGTCATATGTTGAATCTAAAGAGCATTCCCTGATTTCAAATAGAGGTCTCTCAGCGTTTGGCGCGTTGTAGCATGCCTCTTAGGTATCCCTTTCATCGTCCGTTGGTATCAACGATTCCTGTTATACGTGACGATGATTGCCAGCAACATTAAGCTTGCACTGCAACGCCATTTGATAGGCGCGCTCCAAGTGTGGAGCCAAATCCTGCTCCATAGCTTGATGTTGGGATATGACTGCATCTTTGTCTGAGTCGCCTAGTCGCCCCGTAAAGATCAACCAAGCAAATAGATGCGGCGTCGTTTGCGTCAATGTATGGCCAGACTGCTGGGCCAGCTTCCTTGCCTTCATATCATCTGTGATTACCGCCTGATTGATCTTCATGGCGAAGGCAATCGACGAAAGCTCCCCCTTACCAAGGCGCTTTCGACTTTCGAGAACCTGGATCGTCTGCAAATCTCCAATCTCACATGGGTGTGTCAAAAAAGAGCCGCGCCTTTGCTCACCTAGTAGGCGATCCATTAGATCCCGCTCAGCTACTGACGCAGAAGCCCTGGGCTTCACCAGGCATTCGTAACGGACAAAAGCCGTGATACAAAAATCACAGTGGGCTTCGCGAGCCGCCGCATAGAGAACCCTCGACGACAGAATATTCCATACCGAACATGTATCGGCCACGTTGATTAGATGGAACTTTGTCGGATCAATGGGCGACATGAAGTGTTCGCCCATAAATCGTAGCAATGTCCATCAACTCCGCCTGGCTACACAGAAATGCCTCTGCTAACCGACCAATGCTGATCACCCCTTCATGCAGGGCATCGAAGCAAAGCCCAACGTAGAAGTCAGACAACCCCAGCTCCAGCAGATGTCTCTTACGTTCCAGCTGTGTGGACGAAAGACTCTGCGGAAACTCTGGGTCCAGCTTGGCATCACGCGGAACGCGAAGTCCGGATATTCGCCTGTATGCAGTCTCATCGATGAGGTTGGCCGACTTCAGCGCGATACCAAGAGCCTGACAACTGACCCGCAACTCATTTGCCCAGTGCACTGCGTCGGCGTCAGTCCAGCGAGAGGGGCTAGGTAGCTTTGTCAGGAACGCGGGAGGCATAAGGAAGCAGGATGCAAATCGGTTTGCGCCGACCTCTCGATAGTCAAGTCCATCTTGCCGCACGTAAGACACGCTAGCCACCTGATCTACATCACAAAGAGCGTGGCCCATCTCATGAGCTGCGCTAAAGCGCTGCCGATAGATGTCTTCACTGTAATTGATTAGGGCGCATTTACCCGCTACTGGATGCTTTATGAACAGACCTGAAATATTCGAATTTCCCAGCTTCCTACGAAATACATGAACACCCGCCCTGCGGAACTCCTCGTATACATTTCGTGGGACTTCGTTGTCTGAATAGCCAAGTGCCGCTCTCAAAGCGGCAGCTGCATGTTCGCCGTTGCGCTTGTGATTGCTGCTCACTGGCACATATGTGAAGTCAATGCCTGCGCGCCCCAGCTCATGCAACAGAAAGGCTTCTGTCTCACATAGGTAGAGGAAATCCTGGATGGCGCGACGATCACTTTTCGAGAAATCCGAGCCATGCGCGCGATAGAGTGTTTCGGTCTCATCAAAGGGGGCTACCCGTTCGTTGGAAATAAAGAACTTGTAGTCACAGCGATAGTGATCGGCCAATATCAAGACCTCATCGCCCGTCGCCTCTAGGGCTCCAGCTTCGATTGCTGACAGTCTGTCCGTGGCGATACCTGTAGCACCAGAGACCTCATCAATAGATTCCGTCAGTTGCTCACGATATCTTGTGAGCTTCTCGCCGAGGGACTTCAGGTCAATAGTCATGATGCAGATGAATAGACGCCGGCATTCCGTTCCGGATAGCTCTCGTATACATGCTCGAACAATGCCGAGCACTTCTCCCGATACACCTCCGGTGTATATGCCCGTGGCAGTCCGCTATCGAGCGTATCTTCAATCGCTAGCTTCAACTGTGACCGTGCAGCTGCCTTCTGCCTCCAGTTCAATACCAGCAGCCCTTTTAGGCGGTCCAGCAGGTCACGCGCCACTTTCTTTACTTCGGTTCGCTCTTCAGGGCTGAGCGCGGGCGCTGGGCGTGTAAGGATGTCGAAGATGACCAACTCCTCTTCGCTCATGTTTTCGCGCACGTGTCGCTGTTCTTCGTCATTGAGGCTATTGCTCAACTTCACCAGTTCTTCTAACAGTTCCTCAATGCTGCGACTGCCGGCGTTGTAACTTTCGATCAGCGCCTCGAACTTTTCCGCGAAGTCGGCACGGGTGCGGTTCATCTGGATCATCTTCTCCAGTTGGGCGCGAATGGCGGCCTTGAGCACTTCAAGGTCGGTGTTCTTGTGTTTGGATTCCTTGAAGCGTTTCGCCAGTGCCTCGAAGTTGATCTTCGAGAGGTCGAGCGCCGGGGGACCGGATTCGCGAATTTCGTGGCCGGTGATAGATTTGTCGAGCAGGCCATTGATCTGTCCCATCACTTGGGAGATGTCCTGCGGGTTGGGATTCAACTTGGCACGAATGGCTTCGGCCAACGTGGTCAGGCAGGCGACACGGCTGGCGAATTCCAGCGCTGACGGGTCTGGCTTAACAGCACGGTAAAGCGTGCTCACCAGTCGTTCATGGGCCAAAAAGTCGCGGCGCAGCGGGTCGGGTGAAATCAGTGCATTCATGCCGTCCTGAATACGCGACAGGCGTTCCATGCTGCCGATCGCGGTTGCTTCAATCTCGGCCAGCATGACTCTGTGCGCCGCACAGAAAGTCGTGGCATCTACGACAGCCCTGCGCAATTCCTCAACCAGTTGCTGCTTGTCCTTGACCGGACTCTTGCCATCCTTGCCTGCGCCGTAGATGGCTAGCGCCTTTTCAAGCGAGGCGAAGACGTTGGCGTAATCGACGATGACCCCGCTGTGCTTGCCAGGGAAAACCCGGTTGGCGCGCGCAATGGTCTGCATCAGCGTGTGGTTGCGCATCGGCTTGTCGAGATACACCGTCGAGCAGCTCGGTGCGTCAAAACCGGTCAGCCACATGGCGCAAACGAAGACCAGCCGCAGCGGGTCTTCCGTGTCCTTGAACTTCTCGTCCAGCCCTGGCTGGGATTCGTTCATCCGTTTGCGGTGCGGTTCGATGTTCAGACCCAGCGCCTGCATTTGCTGGATCTCGTTCTGCCCCGGCGAGACAATCACCGCCATGTCGGTGCTGGTCAGCACCTCCAGCCGCTGTTTCAGTTCGGCCATACGCAGGTCACGCCGCGCCTGCTCAGGCGTCATGCCGCCGCCAGGTTGGTAATGCAGCTCTCCCAGTTCCTTCTGGACCCGAGCGGTTTCCGCCGCCCAATGGATCCTCACCTTGTCGTGCATGCGCAGCGCGGTGGCCTTGTCGATGGACACCACCATCGCCTTGCCGACGAAGCCTCTACCCAGGAAATGCCGCATGATGTCCTGCGCCACGGTTTCCAGCCGGTCGTCGCGGGTGATGAGGTGGTATTGCCGTCCCAGCACCTTCTCCAGCTTGGCCTCTTGGTCGGCGTCGAGGTCGGCATCCTCGATCAGTTGGTATATGTCTTCGTTCAGGTCGGGATTGATGAGCTGCAATTCCGGCGTGCGGTTCTCATAGAACAGTGGCACGGTGGCGCCGTCTTCAATGGACTGCTGGAAGTCGTAGATGGAGACATAGTCACCAAAGACTTCCTTCGTGCGCTCTTCGCCGGCAATTAGTGGCGTGCCAGTAAAGGCTAAGAACATCGCCTTGGGCAGGGCGGCGCGCATGTTGAGTGCCAGAGTGTCGTATTGGCTGCGGTGTGCCTCATCAGTCAGCACGATCACGTCGGAACGATCGCAAAGCAACTCTGGCGTCTGGAACTTATGCACCAGCGTGAAAACGTAGCGGTGGTTGCCGCGCAGCAATTCACGCAGGTGAGCACCGCTGGCGGCATGGCATGCATCGCCCTCGGCCTCGCTGACTGCGCCAGCAGCCTTGAAGGTCTTCGCAATCTGCTCGTCCAACTCCACGCGGTCGGTGACGACCACAAAGGTCCAGTTGCCGGCCAGCTTGCGCAGCACCTTCTGGGCGAAGAACACCATCGAGAAGCTCTTGCCGCTGCCCTGCGTCTGCCAGAACACGCCACCGCGCCCGTGGCCAAGCTGGCGAGCTTCGAGCATCGAAGCAATGGCGTTATTGACGCCGAGGAACTGATGGTTCTGGCCAATGATCTTGACCAACCCGGCCTTGTGCTCGGAAAACAGCGTGAAGTTTTCGACCAGATCAAGCAGGCGGGTAGGGGCGCAGGTGCCGCGCAGCATCACTTCCAATGACACACGGCGTGGTTCGTCTTCACGCTCGACACGCTTCCACTCCACCCAGCGCCCCCAATCGGCGGTGAGCGAGCCGACGCGGCTGTCGGTGCCGTTGCTGGCGATGAGCAGTGCGTTGCTCCAGAACAGCGCCGGGATCTGCTGCTTGTAGTGGGTGAGGTTTTCGTCGAAGGCGGCTCGCGCCGGCACGCCGGGTTTCTTGAGTTCGATGACCACCCAGGGCAGGCCATTGACGAACCCGACCAGATCGGGCCGGCAGGTGTAGAGCGCTCCGGTCACGCTGAACTGGCTGACCAGCAGAAAGTCGTTGTGGGCCGGGGTTTCCCAATCCACTACGCGGAGGCGCTCGGTCTTCTGCCCGCCGTGTTCACGTTCGGGAACGGATACGGTGATGCCTTCCTTGAGTAGCCGATAGACCTCGCGGTTGGCTGCCTCCAAGCTCATCGCAGAGCGGTCGCGGGTCAGTTCATCGACGGCGTTGCTGATCGCCTCTGCAGGCAATGCAGGGTTGAATTTGCACAGTGCAGCCCGCAGGCGTTCCACCAGCACTACCTCGCCCTTGGTCTCGCGGCCAAGCGTGCTCCCCGCACCGAAGGTCTCTTCCATTGCCGACACCGTCTGCCAACCCAGTGTAGAAAACAACCCGATGGCGGGCTGTTCGACGAGTTGATCTTCGGAGTAAGCGTGGGACATCGGATTATCCAACAACGAACTTGATTGCGGTTTTAACTTCTGAGTGGTCGAAACGGCCTGCTCGCCACAGGGTTTCTACGACATCGCGCACTAAATCAGGCTCATGAGCCGAGTTGTGAATGATCTTTGTTATTGCGACGAGCCGCTCGGTTGGGTTTGGGAAAGTCTGAAGAAGTGCACCACGTCCCCTTAAAACGGCTTCCGTATCGTTCTCAGCATCTACAGAGCGAAGGATGACTTGTTCTATCGCACCGCTCCACAGCCAGATGTTCTTTGGCGAAAGCACCTTGGATATATTTTTCGGCTGTCTTCTCCGAATGGCCTCTGCGAGGACATTTATCTCAGCCGCGCTCAGCAGGGTGTTTTTGCGGACAAAGGCGTCGAGTATCGATCCGGCAAAACCAGCTCCTGCAACGGGAGGATTCGCCAACTCAGTGAGCATTGAATCGACAATCTTCGTCGCTTTGCTGGCCTTGGTAGGTTGATTTCGTAGTTCAGCCCGAATAGTTGCCGCCGCGGCTTGCAGAGCAACGATATCCGCCGTCGCTAAGCCATCTCTAAACAAAGGTGCTGACGTGCTCTCGGTTGCATCCCAGTCAAAGAATGCCTGCCAATTCGCACCCAGCTCGCGAAGAAAACCGGCCAGGTCACCAACTGGTCCTTTCCCACCAGCTGAAACAATAAGGATGTCCTGTTTGTCTGCAGTGATACCAGTTTGAAGTTCGATAAGTGTTCGAAGAAAAGTCACATCGTTCGGGCCTTCGACGACGACGACCTTATTCGCTAGAAGTGCCTCTGCTGGCTTCAAGCCATATTTGCCTAGGGCAATTCTTACTTCACGGTCTGATCGCGTAAGATTCTTTGGCCTCTTCACGCTGCGACGGGCGGAATCACTGGCAAGAGGAAGGACGCTATGGTGATCAAACTGGTTCAATAGATATGGAGAATGCGTCGTCAGAAATACCTGGGAGTGGCCCTCTTCCGCACACTTACTAAGGTCTACCGCGATTTCACGAAGCGATGTCGGGTGGAGGTGATTGTCGGGCTCTTCAAAAAGGTAGAGAACGAATTTGTCTGATCCCTCACCAAGCTGCCGATAAAGCTTTAGGATCACTGAACTTTGGTGACCAGTGCCCAGTTTGTCCAACCCAACTTCCTTGTTACCAATCCGGACACTCAGGCCCGCTGCCGGAAGTAGTTGTTCCAAGTCAATTCCGTCAGCGTTCACTACCAATTCATCGACACGCAACACCTGGCGGGCAACATCTCTTGTTCCGTAAAGGAGACTCTTACCTCCTGCCTTTACAGCAGTGCGGACTGTCTGGTTGAGTTTGAGAGCTTCTATTTCATGCGCCCCATAATCCTTGGCTAACAAGAGGTGCCAGTTAGAACGAGCTTCTGTGGGAGGTGTTGCTATGACAAGACATAAGTCATCAGGCAAGATCCTACGTAATGCGTAAAACCTACTTCTCGCTGTTGATAAAGCGAATGATTGAATCAGACTGCAACACCAATGCTTCATCAGAGGACGAAGCTCTGGAATGAAATTACGGAAATCCAGCGTTTCGATTGTTCCGTGCTTTGATATCGACCATACATTCTCTTCAGACGGATTCCGTATTGAACAGGTCTTGTCCAAGAAGTCGTCGTAATAGCGAATCACGGACGGTAATTCAGGCACTGCGAAGCTGAACTTTACGGATGGAGTTTCTTGATGGTCGATCCCCGTATTCATTCGTTATGTCCCGGAATAGCGCGCAAAATGGCCACGCGGTCGTCAAAGACATTGTTCCAGACCGATGCCAGCCGATCCTCGAACACTGCACGCGCGTATTTCCGAGGCATGTCTGACGAGCGTGCCCAACCAAAAAACGTCCGCATCTTTTGGAGCGCCACATCCATTGAATCGCCCTGGTTCAACAGCTGATTCAGACGGACCACGGCGCAGGTGTGGCGGAGATCATGAGCAGAAATGGAGGATTTCCCGGTTCGGTCTTTCAGGTCCTTCAAGACGGACGCTGGCAGGGAAGCCGTGATCTTCTGGAACAGCTTGGTGACGGACTCGGCTGATAGCGGGCTTCCACGTTGCGAGTTCATCAGAAATGAATGTGCCGGCTTGCCCCGATAATTTTCGACGTAGTCCTGGACGATACGGGCAGTCAGCTCACTGACCGGGATCTGGCGCACCGAATTTACCGTCTTGATGCTGGGGGTGCTGTATCGCAGATCCTCGTCTTCATACGGATTCTCAACGACGGACAGCCAGTAGCGATCGCGGCCCAGTTTCGAATCAAACCCATGCTTGATGGCATCCGACGACAGGATAAGGAGCTCCCCGCGCCTTAATCCCTGGTGGAGCAACAATACGAACACGAGAAATGCACGCCACCTGGACGTGGCGTCGCGAAACGGGTTCCCGGGTCCTGCTGGGTCGAGCAGTTGATACAGCGCCTCGACAACCATTGATGGAAGCGCACGCAGGATGTCCTGGGTCCGCCTTTTCCCGATGCGGAGCTGTGAGTAAAGTGTGCCAAGGTGCTCCAGCCGTCCCTTGATCTGTTGAAGCTGGGAAATCGGCAAATTGCTCTTGCTCAGACGCAGGATGATGTCACTGATGAATTGGAAAGCCGTTTGCCACTTCAATTGAGCGGCATCATTGATGTTTGGCAGATTCCGAATTGAAACGAAATAGGCCTCGAGGAGTTCGCCCAGCTTCTCGATATCGACATGGAACAAAGCAACGTCAAGCATGCCGGGCCCGTGCAAGGTTTCAGAATACTGGTATAGGGCCTCAACATGGCTGAGCAGTTTGCGCTTGCTGGATGAAGCCAGGTCCGAGGTCTGATACATCGACCAGACCGTTGCCCAATATCTGGGTAACCCGGCATCGTCAAAGAGTGCCGGTTCGCGTAAAACCTGCGGAATGTGGCGGTCCCAAACGTGCTTCAGCAAGGTGTCACAACCTTGAAAACAGGAAAATTGTCAAAAGCAAAAGCACTGTGGATTTGTGGACAGTCGGCTACGCCGATACCCGCCTAACCGCGCAAGCGCGGTTCCCTATGGACAAGCCGTGGAA
>Ga0154020_10009979_pt1 | contig 10900 bp, 3 predicted proteins | sample Klosneuvirus_201_FD_109709 | JGI IMG/M metagenome (GOLD analysis project Ga0154020, IMG submission 109709) | Active sludge microbial communities from wastewater, Klosterneuburg, Austria - Klosneuvirus_20160825_MG | ecosystem: Engineered > WWTP > Aerobic digester > Activated sludge | place...
CGACAACGGCCCCGACGGTTTGACCCGGCTCGGCAATGACTGGCTGTATGCGAGGCCCGGCCTGGCTGCATCGATGGCGGCGCTGCGTCCAGGTGGAGTGCTGGCAATCTGGTCGGCGCATGCCGATCGCAAATTCTCGGAGCGTCTGCGCCAAAGCGGTTTCGCGGTGGATGAAGTGCCGGTGCGTGCGCACGGCAACAAGGGCGCCCGCCATTTGATCTGGCTGGCGAGCAAGCTCTCGAATCCGACCACGACCAAAGTCCGGCGGGCCCGATCGGCCCGGCCCACGCCAACGTCACGGCGATATTGATCGATCCGCATTGACGGCATCGTCCCGAAGAGGCGACAAGGGCATGAATGCGCTGCCTATTCGCTGCGGCTGGCCAAGCCGTCACGGTGTTGCTTGCGCGCATCGACGACGATGTTCCAGCCGCGCTCGGTGAGTTCCTGCTGGCTGCGCAGCGTCGCGGTGCCATTGATCAGCACGGTCTTGCGGGCACCGCGGAATTCCTCACCATCGAGAAAGCGTGCGACCTCGCCGGTCCATGTCAGGTAGTCGATCGGTAGTGGCAGCACGAGTTCACCATCGACGCTGTCGTAGGCGAGCCCGGCACCGACAGTCAGCAGATTGCCGCCCTTGGCGCGCTCGCCGAGGCGTTCGCCGACCAGTTGCAAGGCGTTGACGAGGTAGCGGGCTTCGAGCTCCGAGTGCGCCGTCATCGCAAGTTCAAGCAGGGCCTCGCCGCCCGCTTTCGGCTGCAAGCGTTCGAGCGCGTCGATCAGGGCGGTCTGCAGGCTTGGCGTGAAGGTGCCGCGTCGCAGGAACTGGCGCAGCAGCAGATTGTCGTGGCAGAACTGGCGCAGGCGTTTTGCATTGTGTTCGCGCAACTGCTCGGGATCGAGTTTCCAGACCACCTCGTTGAGTTGCTTGCTCCAGGAAAGGGCAAGCCCGCCGGCGCCGCCAATCGTGCCAAGTGCGGCGCTGGCCGCGAAGTGACCGCCCGAGCCGGCCCAGGCCAACCTGTCCAGGCGTTCGCGCAGGTAGGGGTTGCTCGTGTAGGGATCGATGCCGAGGCGCTCGGCGAGTTCGCGACGCACCTGTCCGTATTTGAGTTGACGCTTGACCTCGCGCCCGGCCTCGTCGCCGACATCGGCGTACCAGCCGGACTGGCCTTCGCTGCCGTTGCCGAGCGCTTCGGCGCGATCGATTTCGCGCGCCTGGGTCATCGGCCCGTCGCCGCGAGGGTGCGGGTTGCCGCTGCTGCCGAACTCGCGTGCGCCGCGATCCGACAAGGCTTGCGCCTGATTGCCCAGACGCTTCAGGCGCTTGCCGAAATAGCGTGCGACGCCGAGCGGAATGCCTGTCAGGGTCTGCACTGGATGGCGCAGGATCTGGCCAAGGCCATGCGCGGTTTTCGTCACCGAGGCATCGGCCGCATCGACAAATGCCTGGCTGCGGCTGACCGCGTCGAGTGTTTCGAGCGCCGGCAGCTCGGCAATGCGCTCGCCGAGTATCTCGACGCTCTCGGCCTGGATCGGCCCGAGCGCGGTGTCGATCGTGAAGCGCGCCATGTAGCCGCGGATCTCGACATGCGGATCGACCTGGAAGCCCGGCCCCGACAACAATGCCGGGCGCACCAGACTGCTGGCACCGAGCACCGGTTCGAGTTCGTATTCCGGCGTCGGCACGGCCTGTGCCGGCAAGCCGAGCAGGGCGCAACAGAGGATGGACAGGCTGGCAGGGCGGAATCCGGGCATGACGTGGCGCGTGATCGCAGGCAATCCCGGCAGTCTAGCCGCAGGGCGATGAACCGCTCGGTATCATGGGGTGAGAACCGCTGGCTGCAGGCTACGCGCCGTGGTCGATCAAGGGATGGCGCAAGGGCAGGGCAATGCAGGCAGCACATTTCATTCATGGAAACCGGCTGGAACTCCTCGCCGAGCGGCTGATCGATGATTTGCAGGCGGGCGGCAGCGGCGATCCGCTGCAACCGCAGGTCGTCGTCGTCGCCCATCCGGCACTGGGGCGCTGGTTGCAGGAACGCATCGCGGCACGTTGCGGCATCGCGATCAATATCGAGTTTCCCTTGCCATCGACCTTTGCCTGGCAGGTGTTGCGGCGTTTTTCCGGCACCTTGCCGCGAGAATCCGCGTTTTCGCGCGAGGCTTTGACCTGGCGCATCCATGCGGCCTTGCCGGAACTGGCCCGGGGCAAGCATTTCGAGCGTGTGCGCGATTATCTCGGCGATCCCGGCGATCAGCGCCAGCGCTACGAGCTTGCGGTGAACCTCGCCCGCCTGTTCGATGAGTACACGATGGCGCGGCCGCAATGGATCCGTGAGTGGACCCACGGCCGCCTGCTGCTCGACGATGCCGACGAGCGCTGGCAGGCGGAATTGATGCGCCATCTGGCGCACTCGGTCGATGAACTGGATCGCGCCAACCTGATGCGCACGGTGCTCGGCGAGATCGAGCGCACGCCGGATTTGCCGCATGGCCTCGCAGCAGGCTTCTCCATTTTCGGTGCCGCGCACCTGCCGCCGCTGTTGCTGGAGTTCTTCCTCGCCCTGGCCCGGTGCGTGCCGCTGCGCTTCTACCAGCCCAACCCCTGTCTGGATTACTGGGGTGACATTGTTTCCGATCGTGAACGCCTGCGCCGCAGCCAGTTGTGGCGGGCGCACGGCCGCCGCGAGGACGAAGCCTACCTGCACAGCGGTCATCCACTGCTGGCTTCATGGGGCGCACTCGGTCGCGAATTCCTCAAGGCGATCCACGCGCCTGACCTGGTTGTGCATGACGACGACGCATTTGCCGCGCCGGCCTCGCCCGGGCTGCTCGGCTGGCTGCAGCACGGCATCCTGCTGCTTGATCCGCAGCACGCGCCGCCGCCGATGCTGGAGCCGATACCCTCCGTGCAGTTGCACCGATGCGCGAGTCGGCGGCGCGAGGTCGAAGTCCTGCGCGACCAGTTGCTGCGCCTGTTCGAAACTCTCGATGATTTGCTGCCGCATGAAATCGTGGTCATGTCGCCGCGCATCGAGGAGTACGCGCCCTACATCGCCGCCGTGTTCGGTGATACTGATGCGCTGTCGATCCCGTATGGCATCAGCGACGTGCCCTTGCGCGCGACGCATCCCCTGATCGACGCATTCGCACGCATCCTTGGCCTCGGTGAAAGCCGCATCACGGTCAGCGAGATCCGTGGCTTCCTCGCCGAACCGGCGATCGCGCGGCGCTTCGGTCTCGAAGGCGAAGCGCAGGACTGGTTGCGCACCTGGATCGCCGACAGCGGCATCCGCTGGGGTCTCGATGCGGACTTCCGCGCTGCACTCGGTGCCGCCGCCATCGACGAGACGACCTGGCGCTTCGGCTTCAATCGCCTGTTGCTCGGGTATGCGGTTGGCGATGACGATGCCATGCGTGCGGATGTCGTGCCGGCGGCCAACGTCGAAGGTGCATCGGCGCAATGGCTGGGCCAGTTCGCGCGCTTCGTCGACACGATCGCGGCGACCCGCGCAGGCTTCGCGAAACCCCGCAGCGCGAATGCCTGGAAAGCTTGGCTGATCGAACGCTTCGAGACCCTGCTCGACAGCGAAACCACCGACGTCGCCGAACTCGGCGCCGTGCGCGACCTGCGCGAGGCCATCGCCACCCTGGGCAACGCGGCGGCGCACTGGCTTGGCGACGAGCCGATCGCCTTCGACGTCGTGCGCAGCGCGCTGGATGCGGCAATTGCCGAGCCGCGTGCAGCGCGGGCAGGGCGTTTCGGCATCACCTTCTGCGGCATGGTGCCGATGCGCAACGTGCCGCATCGCGTGGTCTGCGTGCTCGGCCTGGATGCCGGCGAGTTCCCGCGTCGACAAGCGCCTGCCGGTTTCAACCTGATGCGTCGCCATGCGCAGGCTGGCGATCGCACCATTCGCGAGGATGATCGTTTCCTGTTCCTGGAAAGCCTGATTGCCGCGCGCGATGTGTTCTATCTCAGCCACGTTGATCGCGATGCGAAATCGGCGGCGATGAATCCGCCCTCGCCACTGGTCGAGGAGCTCATCGGTTTCCTCGCCGCAGCCTATGGCAAGGAAGCATGGCAAGAGGTACAGCCGCAGATCATCCGCCAGCACCCGATGCACGCGTTTGCGGTAGACAACTTCCGCGCCGACAAGGGCGCGCCAAGCTATGACCGACGCTGGTGGGACGCGGCACGCAAACTGCGCGAAGGCTGGCTTGAAACGGAACCGTTCGTGGCCGATTTCAGCGTGGCGGCAATGGCCGCACCGGCAGCCGATGGGGCGCTCGAATGGAGCGAGGTGTCGATCGACGAATTGCTCGCCTGGCTGCGCCATCCTGCGCGCGCGTACTTCCGCCAGCAGTTGCCATTGCACCTGCACGAAGCCGAGCGCGACGAGGATGTCGAAGCCTTCGCGCTGGATCGCCTTGATCGCTACCAGCTTGGCGATCGCCTGCTCGGGCCGCAATCCGCAAGGCCCGACCTTGGGCGCGTCCAGCGCGAGGGTGCATTCCCGCTTGGCCTTGCCGGGCAGCATGCCTGGGACAAACTGAGCGCCGAGGTCGACGCGCTGGAACAAGAGGCAGCCGACCAGCTTGGCGGCGCGTTCGTGCCGCTCACTGTCGAAGCCGCGGTGATCGAAGTTGCCGACTTGCGTGTGCGCGTGGGTGGGGTGATCCGTCACCTTGTGCAAACTTCCAAAGGCAAGCGTGTCCTGTTGCTGAGCCGGCCGGGCAAGATTCGCGGCGTCGACCTCGCCCGGCTCGCGCTGGAACGCGCCCTGCTTGGCACGGAGGAAGAGGCGACGGCGATGCTGGCGCTTGGCCTGGACAGGGGAGATGTCACGGTGCGTGAACTGAAGCCGGTTGCCGATCCGCACGACTGGTTGCGCAAGCTGCTGCTCTGGCGCGCACGCGGATTGCGCCAGCCGCTGGCGGCCTTCCGCAAGAGTGCCGAAGCATTTGCCGCGAAGTTGCAGGCCACGGGTGATCTGCAGCAGGCGCGCATGGGCGCCCGCGCCATCTGGTCCGGCGAGAATTTCCCCGAGAATGCCGATCCGTACAACGAACTGCTTGCACGCCACCGTGGTGATGCGCTGCTGGATGCCTCGTTCGAGGAGTTCGCCACCGAACTGTTCCTGCCGCTGTATGCCGCTGTCGGAGACAAGCCGTGAAGCGCAAGGCAGGCAATACCGGCATGCTCGATGCGGCGACGCTGATCCTGAGCGGCCAGCACCTGATCGAGGCCAGCGCCGGCACCGGCAAGACCTACAACATCGCCTTGCTCTACCTGCGCCTGTTGCTGGAACGGAAAATCCGCGTCTGCGAAATTGCCGTGGTCACCTTCACCGATGCGGCAACCCGCGAACTGCGCGGTCGCCTGCGTGCGCGCATTGCCGAGGCGATCGGGCGATTGCAGCAGGCCGCGCCGGCGCAGTCCGATGAGCTGGATCGGATTCTGCAAATGCATCGCGTCGACAAGGCTGCGCTGGAGACGGCGCGTGACCTGCTGACTTCCGCACTGGTCGGTTTCGACGAGGCACGCATCGCCACCTTGCATGGCCTGTGCAAGCAGTTGCTTGCCGAGCACGCGTTCGAGACCGGATTGCCGTTCTTCGAACTCGACAACGACGCCGGCAACGAGGCCACGCTGGAACTGGTGCGGGATTTCTGGCGGCGCCATGTCATTGTCGATGCGGACGAGGCCGTGCATGCCATCCTCGAACGTTGGGATACGCCCGAGGCCCTTGCGATGGAACTGCGGCGTGCGCAGGTGCTGGCATTGCCGGCCACGCAGGTCGATCCGGCCGATGTGCGCGCATGGCTGGCGGACAGTCGCGCTGCGCTCGCCAATGCGCAGAAGGACTGGCAGCGTCTGCATGCCGAGGGCGCGGTCGCCGAAGCGATGCAACAGTTGCAGCAGGCGATTGCCGACAAGTTCATTTCCTCGGCTAAGGATGGCCCGCACGGGACGGCTTCGATGCAGATCTGCACGGCTGCCTGCGCAAACGATCCTGCCGAGGTCGATTTGCCCGCACTGCACCCGCTGGGTACGAGTGCAATCACGGTGGCCCTGCTGGCGAAAGCGCGCAAGACGGGCTGGCAGCCCGATGGCGCGCTTGCCGAGGTATCCCGCAAAGTCGAGGCGATGCAGCATGCCCGGCGCGAAATCGATGCCGCCTTGCTTGCCCGCTTCGCGAGTGCGGCCATCGATTTCGTGCGCATGGGCCTTGCCGAACGCCGCCAGCGCCTGCGCCGCTTCGGCTTTGATGATCTCGTCGGCGAGTTGCATGAACGCCTGCGCGGCGAGTCCGGTGAGCGCCTGGCGCGCAGCATCGCGGCGACGATGCCGGTCCTGCTGGTTGACGAGTTCCAGGATACCGATCCGCTGCAATACGCGATCCTGCGTCGCATCCACCGCGCCCGCGCCGATGCCGTGCTGCTGCTGATCGGCGATCCGAAACAAGCCATCTACCGTTTCCGTGGCGGCGACATCCACACCTATCACGCCGCCGCCCGCGATGCCGCTGGCAACCGCCACACCTTGCGCGAGAACTGGCGCTCGGATGCCGCCTTGATTGTCGCTGCCAACAGCGTCTTCGATGGCGTCGCCGATCCCTTCCTCGTCGATTTCATCCCGTTTGAACCGGCGCGATTCCCGTCGAGCAAAGCCGCATCGGCACATTGGCTGGCAAGCGCCAAGCCCTTGACCGTGTGGCGCATGCCGGATCGCATTGACGACAAGGGCGCACGCAAGTCATGGACGGTCGGAAGTTTCGCCGAACGCATGTTTGCCGAAGTCGCCGTCGAGATCCGCGCAATCCTCATGCGCGCACGCGAGGAATCGGTCGACGTGCCGAGCATCGCCGTGCTGGTCAACAGCAACAAGCAGGCCGAACAGGCCGCACGCCATCTCGGCCAATGGAATATCGCCTGCGATTACCTGAGCGCGGCGAGTGTCTACGCCAGCGCCGAGGCAGTCGAGATCGAGCGCCTGCTGGTTGCCCTCGATGCGCCGGCCGATTCGGCCTGCGTGCGCGCCGCACTGGCAACGGAGCTGCTCGGTTTCACCCTGCAGGATTTGCTCGCCGCGCGCGAAGATCCCGGCCGCTGGGAAAGCCAGCTTGGCCACATCGCCAGCCTGCGCCAGCGCTGGCTCGATGCCGGCCCATACGCCACGATTGCGCATTGTGTGCAAATGTCGGCGACCCGCCTGCTGCCGCGCTGGGACGGCCGGCGCCGGGTCACCAACCTGCTGCATCTTGGCGAACTCCTGCAACACGAATCGGCGCGACGCTCGACGCCTGCCGAGTTGCTGCACTGGCTTGGCCAGCGTCGCATGGAAGCCGATGAAAAACGGGGCGAGGGCAATGCCGAACCATTGCGACCGGCCGACGATCCAGGTGCGGTGCAGGTGTTGACCGTGCATCGCAGCAAGGGCTTGCAGTACGACGTCGTCTTCGCGCCATTTGCCATGGCCACGTTCTGGAAAAAGCTGGAAAACCAGGAGGTCGCGGATGAGGCGGTGGCCTGGCATGCCGACGATGAACTGCGCATCGACATTGGCGGTCCGGAGTGGAAGGCGCATGCACTCGCCCAGCGCGACGAGCAGTTCGCCGAAAGCCTGCGCCTGGCTTATGTCGCGATCACGCGCGCGCGTCATCGCGTCTGGCTGGCCTGGGCCTGGGTGAATACAGGGCAGAGCAGCACCAGCCTGACCGGTCCATTCGCCTGGCTGTGGTTTCGCGACGCTGGAATCAAGCGTCCCGATCAACTCGTTGCACTCAAGGATCAAGCCGATCGCATCGACGAAGGGCTGGCCGCCCTGGTCAAGCGTTCGCGGCAGTGCATCGACATCAAGCGGCTGGAAGTCGAAGCGCCGCCGATAACGCGCTTGCCGGACGCGGCCAACAAGGACGATCTGGTCATCGCGGAGTTTTGCGGTCGCATCGAACGCGGCCTTGAAACGCTCAGCTACAGCCGTCTGTTCGCCGGCAGCCAGCAGGCACCGCTGGCTGACCATGACGAGTTCGACACGCCGCTGGCGACGAGTCCGGCGCCGCCGGTCGAGGATCCGGTGCCGCAATGGCCGCGCGGCGCGGCTTTTGGCGTCTGCGTGCATCAGGTGTTCGAGGATGTCGCCTTTGCCGAACTCGCCGCAGCGGGCGTGCCTGCCGATCTCGCCCGCATCTGCGCCGATCACGGCTATGCCGGCGACGAGATTGAAACCATTGCCGGCATCACCCGCGCCGGCGTGCGCAGCGAACTGCTGCCCGGTTCCGGCTTGCGCCTGATGGATCTCGGCGCGGGCGAGGCGCTGGCCGAGCTCGAGTTCCTGTTTCCGCTGGGTGGATCACGGCTCGACGCCTTTGCACAGGTGCTGGCGGCCTGGCCCGACTACGCCCGCGCGCCGGCTGAATGGATCGTGCGACGCGCCAGCGTGCGCGGCCTGATGACCGGCTACATCGATCTGATCGCGCGCTGGCAGGATCGCTACTACGTGCTCGACTACAAGACCAACCTGCTGGGTCCGGGACGTGCCGACTACGCGGCCGAACGCTTGCCGGCAGCCATCCGCGCCCACGACTACGATCTGCAATACCTGATCTACCTGGTTGCCCTGCAGCGTTTCCTGCGCGCGAGGCTGGGTGGCAGCTACGACTATGAAAAACACATCGGCGGCGCCTTGTACCTTTTTGTGCGTGGCATGCGCGAAGGCGACCGCGCCGGCATCCATCACGATCGCCCACCGGCCGCCTTGATCGACGCGCTCGATGCCTGGTGCGAAGGAGAGGCGCCATGAGTGCATTCGAGTCAGTGCGTGAAGGCGGTTTCAGTGCCCTGGATGCGGCACTCATCGAGGCCTTTGCTTCGATCTGGCCGGACAGCGACAAGGCCGCCTTGCATCTGGCTGCGCTGAACAGCTGGGCGGTCGCGCACGGACACAGCTGCTTCAGCCCGGAGCTGCTTGCCGAATGGCCGACAAGTGTCGAGCCCGGTTCACGCGAGCGCATGACCTTGGCATGGCACGACGCCTTGCGCGCGGGCAACTGGCCACAGGCGGCTTTCATCGGGCCGGCCGCAGGCGATGCGCCGATTGTCGTCGAAGGTCAACGCGCCTGGTTGCGCCGCTACTGGCGCTATGAGCGGGAAATCGAGACCGCCTTGCGCGCGCGTGCGCTGCCGTTCGCGACGCAACCGCCGGCCGATGACGTGGCGTGCGCGCTGGACGAGTTGCTGCCCGGCGCCGATGCCGGGGAGATCGACTGGCAGCGTGTCGCTGCCGTGACCGCCTTGCGCGCGCCATTGACCGTGATCTGTGGCGGCCCCGGCACCGGCAAGACCTTCACCGCCTTGCGCGTGCTCGCCTTGATCCAGCGCTTCGGCGGACGGTCCTTGCGCATGGCTCTCGCCGCACCAACCGGCAAGGCCGCGCAGCGCCTCGGCGAAGCGGCCCAGTCGGGTCTGCAGAAATTGCCTTTGAGCGAGGATCAGCGCGCCAGCCTGCCCGGCGAAGCGATGACCTTGCATCGCCTGCTCGGCTTCCATCCGCAATCGGTGCAGCCGGCGCGCGATGCCTCGCGCCTGCTTGATCTCGATGTACTCGTCGTTGATGAATGCTCGATGGTCGACCTGCCGTTGATGGCCAAACTGCTGCGTGCGCTGAAACCCGATTGCCGGCTGATCCTGCTTGGCGATCCCGACCAGTTGCCGGCGGTGGAGAATGGTGCCGTGCTGGCAACGCTGGCGGCACAGAACCCGGGCAACCGGCAATCGGCCGAAGCGGCGCAATGGCTGGCGGATACACGCGCCGCCAGCGTGCAGGCGAGCGACGGAATATCCGCCCTTGGTGCGCGCATCGTGCGCCTTGAACGACCGCGCCGCTTCGGCGGTGATTCGGGTATTGCGCGCCTCGTGCGCGCAATTCGCCTAGGCGACGCCGCGCAGGTGTTTGCCAGCCTGTCCGAGAGCGCCGACATCCTCTGGAGCGAACAACCGTGGCGACTCGACAGCGCGGCCACGCGCGCGGCGCTGCGCGAATCCTGGCAAGGTCTGGCGGCGGCCAGCTCGCCGCAGGATGCGCTGGAATGCCTCGGCCGTTACCGCATCCTGTGTGCGCTGCGCGAAGGCCCGCGTGGCGTGGCCGGCATCAACCAGGCCGTCGCCAGCGCCGTGCATGGCACGCAGGCCGCATCGATGTTCATTGCCGGTCGTCCCCTCCTGATCACCAGCAACCAGCACGCGCTGGGACTCTACAACGGCGATGTCGGCGTGCTGCTGGCCGAACAGGCCGGTGCGCCATTGCGGGCGTGGTTCGCGCGGCGCGATGGTGGCGTGCAGGCGCTGCTGCCGGCGCAATTGCCGCCGCATGAAAGCGCCTGGGCCATGACCGTGCACAAGGCGCAAGGCTCCGAATTCGATACCGTCGAACTGGTCCTGCCCGACGAGCCGCATCCACTGCTGACCCGCGAATGGCTCTACACCGCCGCCAGCCGCGCCCGCACGCAATTGCGCATCCATGCCAGCCGCGAAGTGATCGCCGCCGCCCTCCAGCAACACACCCGTCGCATCAACGGCCTGCGCTTCGATTGATCGCCGAGCAATATGGGAGTGGCTTCAGTCGCGGTGCTCGGCTTTTCGTGGGAGCGACTTCAGTCGCGATGCTTCTGCTCCAGCGTGCCGAACAGCATCGTGGCTGAAGCCACTCCCACAACCGCAATTGGCGATGCTCCGCTGTTCGTGGGAGCGACTTCAGTCGCGATGCTCGGCTTTTCGTGGGAGCGACTTCATTCGCGATGCTTCTGCTCCAGCGTGCCGAACAGCATCGTGGCTGAAGCCACTCCCACAACGACAATTGGCGATGCTCGGCTTTTCGTGGGAGCGACTTCAGTCG
>Ga0154020_10009980_pt1 | contig 10899 bp, 5 predicted proteins | sample Klosneuvirus_201_FD_109709 | JGI IMG/M metagenome (GOLD analysis project Ga0154020, IMG submission 109709) | Active sludge microbial communities from wastewater, Klosterneuburg, Austria - Klosneuvirus_20160825_MG | ecosystem: Engineered > WWTP > Aerobic digester > Activated sludge | place...
CGCGATCGTGAAAAGGATGTACTCACACGGCGCGCCAATAGTTACTTTGCTTATGGGCAGGTAGTCTATCGCGGCGCGCAGGCGCATTTGTTTGGACGCTGGCATATTGATCGCAAGAATGCAATGATGTTCAATGAATATGGATTGGATGGCGTTCTGGAACAAACGCGTGTGACGGGCCTTGGCGTGCAGGAGATGGCGCGCAAATCACCCGGCGCGGGGATCACAGCCATGCAAATGTTGACCGCGCTCAAGACAGGTGTGATGGTCCCCATGCACAAACAACAAGCTGAGGGAAGGAAGACGCTCACGCGACTCATTCAGGCGGATCGCGGCGGGATGATCTATCAGCCGATTATCGGCATACATCGTGATGTGGCGCAAATCGATTTCTCATCCATGTATCCGAGCATTATGGTGAATTACAACATTTCGCCTGAAAATGAAAGTGTTGGTCTCGATGCGCTCTCCTTGGACGTCACTCGACCATCGGGATTGATTCCACAAACGCTAAAGCCTTTGCTTGAGAAGCGTTTGCAAATGAAGCAGATGCTCAGTGAATTGAGCACAAAAGATTGTGAGATCAAGTCCCTTAGGGCACGTGCTGCCGCGCTTAAGTGGTTGCTGGTGGTGTGCTTTGGATATCTGGGCTACAAGAACGCACGCTTCGGCAGGATTGAATCTCACGAAGCTGTGACCGCCATAAGCCGCGAGCTAATGCTACAGGCCAAAGAAGTAGCAGAGGATCTCGGCTTTACTGTCCTGCATATGTATGTAGATAGTCTATTCGTACAAAAAGAGGGCGTGAAGGATCAGAGGCATTTTTTACCCTTGCTGGATGCGATTGGGGCTCAAACAAAAATTGCCATCGCGCTGGATGGAGTCTATCGCTGGATCGCATTTCCGCCTTCGAGAAAAGATGCGCGCATCCCTGTGCCGAACCGTTATTTTGGGATATTTAACAATGGAGAAATAAAAGTGCGCGGCATAGAAGCGCGCCGAAGGGATACGCCGCAATGGATCGCAAATGCGCAGTTGAAAGTGTTGTCCTATTTGTCGAAAGCCGAGTCACTGGATGAAATCCCCATTTATCTTCCGCGCGCACGAGAGTTTATAAAGGAAGAAAAAAGCAAATTGAAAGCGGGACAGATCCCAATCAGAGATTTGATCGTTACGCAATCTCTGAGCAGAGCCGTGGATGCGTATCGCTCCCCTTCCCCTGCGGCACGGGCGGCTGAACAATTACAGTCCGCGGGCAGGGAAGTGGCGCCTGGTCAATTCATGCGCTTCATTTATACCCGCGGCGCGGAAAGGGTCCGCGTTTGGGATCTGGGTGTGGATGTGAGGATGGTGGATGTGAAGAGGTATTGTGAGATGCTGGATCGCGCAACGGCCAGTCTGTTGAGTGGGTTTGAAAAGGCAGAGATTTTGTTGGACATCTAAAATGCAATCGCCCGAAGTGAATGGACCTCGGGCGATTGCAAAAATAATATTTATCCAGCATAGTCAACTATGCAACTACATTAATTTGTAATTTTGAAAGAAATGTGCTAAATTTGTTATATTTCAGTCGTTGCGAGGGATTTATGTGCTCAGATCGTAAAATCAACATTTTCATAAGTTACAGTCATCGAGATGAGAAAGAAAAAGAGCAATTTGTGAAATTTCTTAATCCAATTGATAATATCGATATTGATGTTTGGGTAGACGACAAAATTGAAGCGGGTATAGAATTTGAGCCTGAAATCACTTCTGCAATTGAAAGAGCTGACATTGCAATCTTGCTAATATCGCCAGATTTTCTCGATTCAAAATTCATCAAAAACAAAGAACTCCCACGAATCCTAGAAAAGCAAACTGAGTACACCTTAAAAATATTCCCTATTATCATTAAATCTAGTTCTTGGAAAAATGTAGAGTGGGTAGCAATAAGAAATGTCCGGCCCAAGAATGGAACCCCTATTTTTGAACGTCATAACATTAATAAAGAGTTAGAAATAATTACCAACGAAATTGTATCAGTCGCAAAAGGTATTTTAGAAAATGAGAAGTCTGGAAAGGATTCTCAAACAGCGAAGATTGCCATCATTTCCCCACCCAATTCTAGAAACTTAGATAGCGATATCCCAATCATTCTACCTTTTTCAAACAGGGTTGAAATATTAGCCAACCTCGATCCTAAAGAAACAAGCAAAGAGGGCGTGTTTCAAAGTTTTGTTGCAATCGACGGCCCCGCAGGTCGTGGAAAAACAGAACTCATAAAGGAAATATACCAGCGATATAAAAAAGCAAGTTGGGATTGTGCTCTTGGCACAATGAGTGCGCCAAGAGGCGAAACAAAAGAAGAAATCCAAATCTCCAGGGTTTCGAATCGTCAACTCTTCATTAGCCAATTAGCAAAGAGCTTGGACATAATAAAATGTATGCCAAATGACGAAGATTTTGGAAATCTAGGTGGTCAACTATTCGTAGAATACGAGAAATTAAGATCAATTAATACTTCGGTTTCAAATGGGTTGGCTTTTTTTATAGACTGGGACGACGAGATTGACCAGGAAGAACTTAAAGAGATTATCGACAACTTTGTAGTAAGAATCCGTCAAAAAGCTAAAGAGAACGGTTTTTTCGCGGCAGATCAAAGAAAACTGCTTTTTTTTATTACTGGACGATATTTGCTTTCATACGAAGCAATTTCTCGCTCAAATTTGAAATTTCAGCGAATTTCCCTTCTTCCATTTACATATGAAGATGTTCGAGATGCTTTGTCAAACCATTTACATGAAGAGCGAAATAGCCCAAAGGTGAGGTTGTTGTCTGCAGATATTTTGTACCTATCAGGTGGTCATCCGGGATTAATGGCGAAGATAGTATCCCACTATGAGCGAGTGAAGCATTATTCAATTCCTGAGTTCGTTGCAAAATATATCAAAAACACTTGGGCTGCTGATCTTGATAAAACCTTAAAAGAAATTACCAGAGGATTATTTGAAGACAATTTAGAATTACTTGACATTTCTAAAGAATTCTGTATATATCGATACTTCAACAAATCAATTGCTCAAAATATATTAGCTAGATTAGGTTACAAAGAAGGCCAAAAACAAGAGTACAAACTTTCCTTGATGAAATCCCATGGTTTATATCAGTTTGAAGGTTCTATGTATCAAGACGGCTTAGTTAGCACTTTGTTATCCCTTTCACTAAGTATTGAAAACAAACAAAAATTCAAAGACCAATGCTTCAACGCTAAAGAGTTATGCATAAAAGAAATGAAGGATGATTACCTGCACCATAAATGGTTTTTAGAATATATATATTTGTCTTTGTTACAACAAACAACCGGAGACAATTGGCAAAGTCCTGAAAGACGCAATCGTGCCCAAAAAAACTTTGAAACGGATTTGAAACAATTGCTTTTCTCGCTAAAAGAATTTTCAAAAAAGAAAAAGGAAAGATCCCCAGTATTATTAAATATGATTGAACAAGAGTTTGATAGATATAAAATTAGAGAAGAAAAGTTTGGGCTGTATAATGGAATAGATAGAAGAAAAACAAAAACAGATGCCACGAAGGCAAACCTTCGATTTTTGGTCAATTATGTCTTTAGCGATGAAACTTATATAGACACATATTTTGAGGAAGAATTTATTCCAACGATTCTGAAAGAAGTTAAAATTACGCTGGGATTGGGAGATTAAAAAATGAAAGAGATTTTTATTAACCGCGTTAATGAATTAAACCAGATCGAAAAAATATTTGAAGACAAAACAAATCGAGTTGCTATTATTTTGGGACAAGGTGGAATTGGCAAAACCAGGTTTTTGGAGGAAATCATCAAGCGCGTTCCTTATTACAACGAATGTCAAGTATTTTTTAGATTGGATTTCGATGAATACTTGCCTCAAAGGAAAATAAGCGAGTTTTTTAATTACAAGTTTTTGAATGCAATTCGATTAATCAATCCAACTTTGATTGAAACCTATGATATAGAGATTCTTCTTCAATCCCCTCAAACTTTCATGCGATTGATAAATCGCACAACCAATCAAAGAAAAGTCTTTTTATTTGATACGGTAGAAAAATTGAGAAATCCACAGCTTAAGCGCGAATTGTTTTCTCGTTTAAATGAAATAGACAATGCAGTTTTTATTTTTGCAGGTCGAGAACCTACAGAAGAAGATCAATATGCTTTTCAAGACTTTGAAGAACAGGTAAAACTAATTGATAAAGAATATAAAAACCCCATTATCCTTAATAAGTTTTCTAAAGAGAACGCGAAAGAGTACTTAAAAGCTAAGCAGTTCTTAATTGGCGTTGATATAAGTGCAAGCCTTGTCGATCAGCTTATTAATTTGACCGATGGAATCCCAATATTAATGGATTTAGCGGTAGATTATGTAGTTAGAGAAATTGATTTAGACGAATTGCTAGAGAAAGATTTTAAGAATTTCAGAGAAGAGCTAGTCCAATATATTAAATTCCTCTCTACGCCTTTGGACTTATTAGTCTTAATATTAGCACTTGTCTCCCCTCTTTCTGCTGACGCAATTGCAAACATATTAGATGTTTCTAAAACAGAATCTGAAAATTTGATGGTCGACGCAAACAGGCTTTCGTTTATTAAAATTTTGCCCGATGAAAGAATCAAACTACATGATGAAATGGAAAAACTAGTAGTGCAATTTGTCTGGCAATCAGAAAATCAAAATATTCGGCCTTCAGAAAAATTCGCAGAAGAGACACTCTTAAAAGCTAGTGAGTATTTTGAGGAAATTGACAATCAATTGGATCAAAAAAGAAAGACAATAGAGGACAAAACTGGTACGGAAAATAAAAAGTGGGAATATCTAGTCGAACTAAAAACAATCGAGCAAGAAAGAGAGTTTATAACGGGACTCTGGCTTGCATACGGGTTAGATGTAAATCGAGAAGGTATTTGGAATAAATGGAATGAACTTTACTCTAAAGTACGCGGGGGTAAAAAATATGAGTTTGCTGAGCAAATCCTTAAACTTGCCCTAAAAGCACCTATTGGAGTTAGTGATAAACGCCCATATATTGAACGTCTGTCTACAGACAAGTTGATAGATTACAAGCTAAAACACGTTACGACTCAACGTGATAATGGTAATTTAAGCATTGCGAAGCAAGAACTTGAGGATATGCTCGTTATTTACAAGAATGATAAGGATATAAGTGCAACAATACTAAACCAATTAGGAGCTGCAGATAGAGATTTAGGTAATTATGAAGATGCGTTAATGCACCAACAAAGCTGTCTGGATATCATAAGTGTAGCTAAGGTGAAGGATTGGTGGGCTATTGCCAATGTCGAAAACCAAATAGGTTTCCTTTATAGGCTGTTAGAAGATAAACAAAATCATGCTTTGGATCAAGCTGAAAAACATTTTTCAGCTGCAATTTACGCATTGTCCGAGCACAAAAGAACTGTATTAGAAAAAGGACAAAAAACTGAAGTTTCAGAAGAACAAAAACGCATTGGGATGCTTTCAGCAACTATCATAACCAATCTTGGATATATCGAAGGGTTGAAGAAAAACTACGAAGGGGCATACGATTTACTCAACAGTGGAATCAGTAAATGGATCGAAGCGGGTAGGGAGAGGGAGATCGCAAGAGCTGAGACTGCTATGGGTATCTTAAAACGTGACGAGGCACGCTTAGATGAATCAATAGAATTATTCAAAGATGCGATAGATCGATTGCAATATCCAGATGATACAGCACAAATGAGCATTTCATATTTCCACTACGGATGGACGCAATGGTTCAAAGCTGAAGAGGTAGGCCTTAATAATCCCGAAGGGATAGAAATTTTGAATAAGGCAAAACAAATATTGGAAGACGCTCTTGAATTTTCAAATCAGGCTGAACTCGATCGCGAAAAACCGGGTATTTTACATCAGCTTGCGACAGTAACATGGCGTTTAGGATTCCATACAAGCAATAAAAACCTAATGACAGATGCCCGCCAAATTAACATGCAGGCTATTTCAGAAAGTACTCGCTTAAATAATATGCACTACTTAATTGATGCTTTTACTGGTGAAGCAGAATTTGATTTGGACATCTTGGATGGGACAAAGATTAATGAATACTACAATAAAGTACTAAGCTTTGAAAAAGACTATCCACAATTTATACTTTTTTATGGACGTATTCGAAGGATTCGAGGTGATTTTTATTTCCTTGCAGATAAGGCCTATAATTACGCTATAGAAATGTATGCTCAAGCCATTCCATTAATAAATTTTCATAGAGGCTATGGACCTTTTCATATTCATGCCGAATTGGAAGGGATTTTTGAGAAGATTACACTGCTTGAAAAAACAGAGGCTGAGTTATTCATAAGAGAACTGAGGACGAAATGGAGTACCTATTATGATAATAACAAATCTGGAGCTATTGATGTAATTAGCTGGTGTGACAATAAAATTTTAAAGCTTCAAATTAATAATCTATCCTTGTAGGAATTTGGAAATGAAAAAGAATAGCAAACCCTTAATACTATACGGACCAGATGATGACCCTAAACCTACAGGCCAATGCGATTGTGATGATGGAGATTGCGCATGCAGTCTTGCTACTTTACCTTCTCAAGCACTAACAACAAACTTAAATATAGAAGGAAAAATTAAAATAGCAGATTCATCTACTAATCTTACTCTTGATGATGAGCTCTCTATCTGGTTTGGCCCAAACCATAGACCATTAGTTTTGAACAAAATAGCTACTGAAATTGTTTTTTTATTTAAGAATCCAAGTACAATATCGGAAATTTTTAAACGTTATAATGAACTGGCTCCAGAAACTATATATGATACAGTAGAGGAACTTAAACGATACAGACTCTTAATTAATGAAGATGAGGTTCTTAAAATCGGAAGTGATCCTCAGGTAGTTTCTGCTTGGGTGCATATTACAGACCGATGCAACTTGCGTTGTGAGTATTGTTACTTGCCCCACGTGAAAGAAGATATGTCTTGGGAGATTGGCATTACAACGATAGACGCAATTTTTAAATCAGCTATAAATCAAGGCATTCAAAAAGCAAAGATTAAATATGCAGGTGGTGAACCGTTAATCAGATCAGACTTTTTGTTTGATCTTCATAACTACGCTAAAAAAGTAGCGGAAGTTTCTGGCATTGAACTTGATGCTATAGTCCTAAGTAATGGCACATTGTTAAATGAAAGCATAATACAAAAAATAAAAGAAGCTTCTTTGAGATTAATGATCTCATTAGATGGGCTGGGAAAGCAACACGATATTCAACGCCCATATGCTGGAGGAAAGGGATCTTTTGATGATGTGAAAAGAGGCATATTATTAGCTTTAAGTCATCAAATTCGGCCCGACATTTCGATCACTATATCAGGAAAAAACTCTCAATGCGTTTCAGATGTTGTTGAATGGGTTCTTGATAACGAATTACCGTTCAGCTTGAATTTTTATCGAGAGAATGAACTTTCAATGAACACAGAATCACTTCGGTTTGAGGAGATTAATATTACGCAAGGAATGTTAAGAGCTTACAAAGTTATTGAAAATCATTTACCAAAAAGAAGCCTGCTTTCTTCTTTGGTTGATCGCGCTAATCTTTCATCTCCTCATCTTAAGACATGTGGGGTTGGACAGAATTACTTGGTTTTCGACCAAAATGGCAAGGTGTCAAAATGTCAAATGGCTATGAAACATTCGATATCAAATGCTCAATCCGAAAACCTTTTAACTACTATTCAAGAAGATAAAACAGGAATTCAAAACCTATCTGTTGAAGAAAAAGAAGGATGTAAGGATTGTGAATGGAAATATTGGTGTGCGGGAGGCTGTCCATTAGTTACTTTTCGCGCAACTGGACGATATGATATCAAATCTCCGAATTGCAATATTTACAAAACACTATACCCAGAGGTTATGAGACTTGAGGGTTTGCGTATTGTAAAGCATACTTATCATGATTAAATAATAACAATTTTTTGTTCAATCTATCACAGATTATCGGCCACATTCTAGTAAGGTTTTTTTGGCGTAATCCCATCGGTTCCCCTTCCATCTTCAGTTGGTCCCATAGCTTAAACAAAAATAGCGAGGCTCGTGGCCTCGCTATTGTGTTTCTATATCACTGCATTCTTCTTGGGATCAACAACGCCCAAGCCGCAGCCAGTTCACTGAGCTTATCCACGTGAACAAAACTGGATGCAAAGGAATGGATGGTGGTCTCGATCTGCCCGACATTCGCGGGCGCATTCTTGCAGACCTGCAGCAACACCGCTGATGTGCGCTTTCTTCCTGATGGAAGGATCGCTTTGGGTGGATTTCCGTTTCCGTCGGTCAACAACACCACACGATAATCGGGGAAAGCCTGCCAGACCTGCGGCAGCCAGGAGAAGTCTGTGTCTTCTCCCCTCGCTTCGTGAAGAGAGATGGAACCGAGACTCGCCGCAAAAAGAACATCCGCGGAGAAATTCGGTGCGTGCCACAAATTCTCGGCAAAGATCGCCGCGCGCACATCCCCGCCCGTCGAGCGGATCGCAAGCGCGATCGCCTGAGCCGCCTGCAGGGCAGACTTCCAGGGAGCGCTGTCGTTCACGTTCATCGAACCCGACCAGTCAACGATCAAAACGACTTTTGTTTGCGGAGCCTGCCTGCCTTTGATGGGAGCAGGCATCGTGAATGGCATCGGGTCACCGCGCACAGAGGACAGGCGGTTCAGCCTGCCGGGAGCCATGATGACCCCGCATCCGCGCGCAACATCCCAACGCTTTTGCAGTTGACGCGATACTGCCAGCGTCTCTGCCGAGGCGGGATTGTGACCGCAGGTTCTTTCCTCAAGTACACAGGCTGAGGCTTGGTCTGTGCCGATTATCAAGTCCTGCAATAGTTCGCGGACGATATCCAATCCGTCACCTCCGCTCTTGAGAATATCGAGCGGATTGTTTTGCTCCGGAGATGTGGTTGGTTGGCAAATTTCAGGAAAATCAATTGCCATCTGCTCGATAAACCCGGGCAAGTCAGCGCATGAATAGCACACCACCGAGTCAACCCTTTCAACGAGTTCGTTCATTCTGTTCTCGTCGATCTTGCGATTGCGCGTTGACTTGCGTTGGATCAACGCATAAGGAGATCCGAACGATAAGCTCGAATTGACACAAAAGCGCCCAAAGAGCAGGGCGCAGTCAGCGGCTCCCAGAAACGTATCCGCTCCCTTGTAGCCTTTTTCATAATCCAACTTGTGAGCATCGCGCACCACTGCGCGCACCACTTCAAGCGGCGCGGCGAAGAGTGGAAAAATAACCGGCACGCAATGTTCAAGATGGACATCCAAAACGATGTTCAGGATGTCGTGATGGATCCCAGTTTTCTGCTCTACTGCTGTGATGGCTTTGAGTGGTTGCAGCCAGTGTCCAACCTCATGTGCAAGCAAGCCGATAAAAACCTGCATCTTTGCGCCCAGCCGAATCCCAAGGAATTCTTCGGGCAGTCGGATCCAGGTTCTCCCATCCGTGGAGGCTGTGTCATCTTTTGCAATGATCAACCTCGGGGACAGAAAAGAAGCGAGATCTCCCAGCAACGCGCTGGAGATCAAATTCAGGATCGCCTGTAACTCGTTCATGACTTTGCTCCAAGATTGCCGAGCAAAGTCACGAAGCCTTTCGCCGCTGCGGGATCGAGCGCCATCAAGCGATTGTTGTATCTCGAAAGAATGGCGGGATCGTCAGCACTTTGAGCGCGGGCAAGTTCGCCGTACTCGATGGGAAGCGGGAGTGATCCATCTGCGGTGCCCTTCCAACTGAGATCAATCGCGGCTCGCGTCTTCTGTGAGAAGAGAGCTGCGACATTATTTTCAAATCCCACCATGATCGGCACAGTGCGCCGCACCAAAGCAGGATCGGGAATGTTGCCCCAGGGATTGGCGGCCAGCACGATCGAGACGGTTTCGGCAGGCGCCCACTCATCGCCCCAGAACGGAGCGGATGTGGCGCGGATCGCGCCATCATGCGAGATCCCCATGACCCGTGTGATCTCTGCGGGAATTGGAAGCAGGAGCCGCATAAGAGACTCTTGTGCGCGAGAGTTGTAGCGCAGGAACTCATCCAAAAATAACAGGACGGGTTCACCCATCTCACGCGCGTGTGTCAGCGCATTTCCAATCGGACCGGGCATGCGTTTTCCACTTGGCATTTCCACGCCCACCAGATCAGAATCGGTGAACGAGTCCGCACCCGCGTGTTCGATCAGCAGGCTTTGGGTCGCGAGCGCAACCTGACGAATTGCCGAGGTCTTGCCCACGCCAGTCGGTCCCAAAAGGAATGGGACATAGCCTTCCTTCAGAACAGCGAGCACATCTTGCGCCAGGCTGGAAACAGCCTTCGAGATCTCGCGCTTGACGCGGTCATTGAAACCTTCGACCTGTTCAGCTTTTGGCTTTTCTTCTTTTGTCGGGAACACAATATCGGCGTTGATCGGTTTCAGTTTGGTAACCGCCTCAAACAGATCATCGCTTTGGATCGCAGCGCTCAATAGATGTTTGCACAAGGTATTGGAGTAGCGTCCCCGATCCGCCCAGTCAGGACAGGTGCAGGATGGTCGTACCACTGCATCTTCGCCGCGCGGGGAAATATCCCAACATACGGCATACGAGTTCATGGTTGTTTCCACAACATACTCACCGTTGAGCTTGCTCTCGACATTGGGTTTGGCAGAGCGGATATCACCGGCGCGCTTCAATCTTGCGCCATCAATGGTGAAACCAGCATGGTTATTGGCTTTGAGCCATTCATAAAGATTCATGGATAATCCTCCACCGCGCCATGTAGCGCGGTTGTTTGTATTTGAAATAAGAACAGAAGAGGAGGCACAATGCCTCCTCCTGAA
>Ga0154020_10009981_pt1 | contig 10899 bp, 4 predicted proteins | sample Klosneuvirus_201_FD_109709 | JGI IMG/M metagenome (GOLD analysis project Ga0154020, IMG submission 109709) | Active sludge microbial communities from wastewater, Klosterneuburg, Austria - Klosneuvirus_20160825_MG | ecosystem: Engineered > WWTP > Aerobic digester > Activated sludge | place...
AATGTGGGGAGTTTAAACCTAATACTGACTATACAGTTAATAGATGTGCTTCTGGTAGAAAATATCATTCCGCTTGTAAGAAGTGTATGAGTGATTTTTATACAAAAGGTGTAGGAAAAATATCAACAGACAAAGCAAGGAGAAAAGGTAGAAAGACTAATAGAATTACATTGATTTTCCATTCTGCAAAGAACAATGCTAAAAGTAAAGGAAGAGAATTTCTTATATCTAGGGAGAATATTGTAGACTTATTTGAAAAACAAAAAGGATTATGTTATTATACAAATAAACCAATGTATATTAATATAATAGATGAAGCTAATTCCAATGACTCTATCTCCATAGATAGAGTTGACTCTTCCATAGGATATACAAAAGATAATATAGTTTTATGTAGATGGATTGTTAATAAAATTAAGAATGATTTATCATTAGATTATCTATTAGAGATAATCAGAGATATAAATAAAATTTTTCCAGATGAGCACTAGAAGACAAATTGTATCGGATATAAGGGGCATGAATAAGCTATTAAGTAGTGATATTCTTATAACTGACCGTCTGCTTGATAGGGAAGCCTTTTCTACCGCTTTGGTGTTTATAAAACAGGCTACAAACAGACGTATGTTGTTTGCCACCCCTAATTTATTTACCACCCTTTCCTGTCTTAAAATGAAATCTGTTCCAATTGGGGAATGTTGTGAATATGCTTCCCCATACATGGTGTCTAGAAGTGTTGAACGTATCCCCAAAATTGCAGAGGGAATATTTGGACTTCTAGTACAGAATTGTGTGTCCATTGATAATATGAAATCATACAAAGAGTCAACTCCAAGGAGATTCGCAAATGCTTTAAAGCTTGGACTAAAGACAGATATTAATGTATTCTGGCTATTCAATGGGTATTTATATTGCTCAAATGGAAATTTGGAAGCTATTAATTTTACAGCTCTATTTGAAGAGGATGTGCCAAATTCTTTATTATGCCCAGATTGTGAATGTATACCAGAGAAAGAATGTGATGAATGTCTAAATCCTTTAGATTTGCCATTTAAATGTCCAGGTTATCTTGAAAAGGCCGTAAAAGATGAGGTGGCAAAACGTCTTCTTTCTGGCTTTTTGATTATACAAGAAGATGAAACCAGTAATAATAAAGACGAAACAACCAGAAAATAATGCGTATAAAAGTAGAATATCGCTCTACTAGTAAAGAGACATATAAGAGATTTAAACAAAGATTTCCAGAACATGATATAGATTATAATACATGGGCTACCATCATATATAATTTCAATTATTCCTTCAGGGATTATGCCCTTGAAACAGGACATAAATGTAAATTTATATATGGGTTTGGAGACTTTGCTATTACAAAATGGCGTCCCAATAAAACGGTTTTAATAGATGGGGAGGAGAAAATGAATCTCCCAATAGATTGGAAAAAGACAAAGGAATATGGAAAAACCATCTATCATCTAAATTATAACACAGATGGATATAAATTCAGATGGAAATGGTTTAACAAAGCTGGGAGGTTCTGTATGTCTTCTTTTTGGAATTTCAAGCCCTCCAGAGTTACGTCACGCTTATTAAAGCATTACCTCTCTCTTCCTGATTATAAGGATAAATACCTGCAATGGAAAATATAACACTATGAGCCTTTACCACAAATATGAATTCGTCTCTGCCCAACCATTGATAGCAGAAATTAAGGAAGAATTGAAAAGTTATTTCGATTCTAATGCATTAGATGACCTGATGTTTCCTGTTTATATATCAAAATGTTTGGATAGACTAGGAAGGGGTAGTTATAAAATTGTTCCTGCTATTATCTCTATAAATGAATTTGAAGGACGTCTTCCAGATAATTTCTATAAAATTAGGGAAGCATGGGCCTGTAATGACTGTTCTTCCTCCTATCAACACCCATCTGCTGTATATGAGCAATTTGCCTCATGTTCTACACGTTTAGACACACCAGATATGTATTGTAGGAGATGTGAAGAATGTCAAAGTCCAGATGTTATACAGGTGATATATAAGACCACAAATACAGTGGCTTATTCATTCCAACAATCACATTTGCTACAGCCTGGAAATATAAATGCTCGTAATCATTGTGGAGATAATTGCTTAAATGCAAATGCCTCTGGAGCAGATACATTTGATATTAGAGATAATAAGTTTGTTGTTAATTTCAGGGAAGGCACCGTATATCTCTTATATTATTCCAAAGAGACAGATTGTGATGGGTATGAATATGTCCCAGATAATTTACGTATACAAGAATATATAGAAGACTATATTAAAGCCAAAATGTTTGAACAACTGTCTAACCAAGTGACAGATGAAACATATAATCAGATACAATCAAAGGCCCAAGACTACAGGAATAGGGCGGATGAGGCCTTTCAAATAGCAAGGGTGGAGACACGTCTTGAAACTGCTTATGATAAGCATAGGAAAATATTAAATACATTACATAGGCACGATATATATAACCACCTCTAATAAATGGCTGAACAAGAATCTCTGATTTCTCTAAACCCTAAGGAAGCCAAGATTGGTATGTCTTTAGACTCTACAACATCCTCTATACCACAGGGGATGCTTTCGTATGCATTAAATGCTGTTGTAGAGAATTTTGACGGGAATCAAGTCACATATCAAAACGAAACAGGCAATGTTCTATGTACCAACTTTCCAGAAGGTTACACAGTTGTTCATACTAAAAACATTATAGAGAAGAACATCATAGTAGTATTCTTGGCTAAAGATGATGGAACCACCTCTGAAATTGGAATAGTAGACACTGGCACATGTTTATATACTGCTAAGATAAATGCTGCTTGTATAGGATTTAGTCCAGACATTCCCATTCTTAAGAGTGTTTATAAAGTTACCAATTGCTCAACAGAGTTATATTGGGCGTCTCCAGAGAGGAGATATATAGACCTGGAAAATCTACCATTTGTAGAAGAAATCATAGAGGGACAATGTGAAAGAGAAATTACAGATGAGGTGGATTGCAATAAGATGAGAGTGCAACCAGACTTTCTAATTCCACAATTGGAGCTTATAGACGTAGATTCAGATGGCGAACTTATAGCAGGTGCCTACCAATTTGGCATACAGTATGCTAACCTTATGGGAGAGGCTTATACTTCTTTCTACTCTATCACCAACCCCCTCCCAATATTTGACCCTAATAAAATAACACAAGACTTTAATTATACGGTTGGAAAGAGTATAGATGTTAACATAACCAATATAGACCAAACAGGTTTTTATGATTATTTTAACCTTATAGTAATAAAGACTATAAACAACATCTCTTCTGTAGAACTTGTTGGTACATATAAAATAGTTGGGGAGCAACAGCTCATTACCTATACAGGACAGAATAAAGAACAAATACGTCTCACAATAGATGACGTATTTCAAAAATACCCCGTTTATGACGAGGCTGGAGACATCACTTCTGTTCAAGATATTTTAGTGTGGTCAGACCTAACAACAACACAACGCCTTAATTACCAAGAGATTGCCAACCAGATTAAACCTAAATGGAGAACCTGGAGGCTTAGAAATGATAAACCTTATGCAGATGAAATAAATGCTGCCAATATAAGGGGGTATATGAGAGATGAAATATACCCATTAGGGATAGTTTTTGTATTAGATAATGGCTATCAGACAGACCAATTTCCTCTAATAGGAAGAGAAGCTACGGCAGGGGATTTAGAATATGTGTTTAATGATGATGTAGTTGATGGTCAAGCTGAGGTGTGTGAATCTCCTGAGCCACGACTTAGGTGGCAGGTATATAATACAGGAACAAATGATGGACCTATAGTTAACTTCTGTCCAGAAATACCAGATTTTACTTTAAATGGAACTATAAGTCACATTTGTAATGACGTAGGGTGTACAGAGCAAGGAGCCCCTGATATTACATTTACATTTGATAAACCAACGCCAGAACAGTTTATTGTGCAGGTGGGATTTACAGAGAGTTTAACAATGGACCCCCCTAATCAATACGCCACAGGTACTGATATATTTACACTTCCTGCTAATACAACCCTAAGTCCAGAATATTCTCCTAATAGTGATAATCCCTTTGAGTTTACAATACCGCAAGGAGTTACAACAATAACATTCCCAGGACCAATACCACACCTTCCTCTTCCTTCTAATAGCTGGGTGTGTCATAGCTGTTTATTTCCTATAAATCATTGGTATTTAAAGCCAGTATCTCCTAGTGGTTACTTACGGTTACAATTTGCCACCGTAGATGTTCCTGTAACAAATGTTGCAATGGATAACCCACAAGAACTTCCTCCACCACCTGTAGGGTGTATCGTGGAAGACCCTTGTTATGAGGGACCTTGGGAGCATGGGGAATTTGCATATTGGGAATCAACAGAACGCTATCCCTGTACTCCAGAGATTTGGGGAGACCTTGCAGATAAACCAATAAGGCATTTTAAATTCCCAGACAACCTCATCACTCCTATACATGATGAAGAATTCATCTATCCAATAGGAATAGAAATAGATTTACAACAGGTTGTTGAAGCTATCAATAACTCTTCCTTAACACAAGACCAGAAAGACCGCATACAAGAGTTTAAAATAGTTAGGGGAAATGCAGCTAATAATAAAAGTGTAATAGCTAAAGGTCTCCTTAATAATGTGGGAAAATATAATAGAGAAGGTTCTGACTATTATATGCCAAATTACCCTTATAATGACCTTAGAGCAGACCCATTTCTTGGTAGTTCTCAGACATCACCAGATGATAATGACCCATATAATAAGAGACTTGAAGCATATTCTTCTTCAGACTCACAACAAAGGTTTACATTCCATTCTCCAGACACCTCTTTCTTCCAACCTGGTCTTGGAAATATCCTTAAGTTAGAAACTGCTGAATATGGAGTATCAAAAGGACATTTTCAAGTTGTACAAGAACATGCTAGATATAAATTCTTAACAAGAGATGCATACGCTACAGCTGTAGCAGTAGCACAGGCTTTAGGTTTTGTATCCTCTAAACCTGGTAGTTTAAATTTCTTTTCAGGAGAAGCAGCAATGGCTGGATTTCAGGTAATGATAGATATTTTGTTTAAGAGTATCCCTAGGATTAATTATGCCTACCAATACAACTCTTTTGGTGATTACAATAAGTACAGACCTGTCCCTAATGACCAAGGAGTAAAAATAAGGAGAATGGATATAGGGGCTTATGCAGCTCCTGGGGTAATTTCTCTTTCTGACAACCACCCTATTAACAATTTTCAGAGGGAAAGTTCTGTATACATAAGGACAACTAAGGCCCTTCCCTTTCCTTCTTCTATAGCTGGAGTCCCTCAAGACGTTTCTAGGTGGATACTATCTGATGAGGGACTCTGTGATAACTTCTCTACAGTACTGGATAAAGATATTTCCTCCTATTATGGAGCTATAAAGACTAATTTTGTAAATCAATATGGGCAAATAAATTCCTACGAAATAGTAGATACAGGGTTCAACCAACTCATTTCTCTTACAGCTCCTATAACAGACCGTTTTAAAACTGTTTTTGGTGGAGATACATTCATCACGAAATTTGCATACAAAAGTAAACTCCCTTTCTTTATAGATAATAGGGTGAATGCCCCTGATGAAAGTGATATTTTCTACAATGAAATTGGAAATGCTGCCTACCCTATATACTGGCTCTCTACAGATGCAGAGTCTTATGGACAAGGTGGCGGTATTTTTAATAAGCTTGATAGAATGTTTGGGGTTAAGGTGAATAATTTTGATTGTAGGTCAGACAAATTCTTCTATCAAAATGGAAAAATATACCTTTTCGCCTATGGTATTCCATATTTCTGGACGGAGTCTCGTGTAAATACAGACCTTAGACAAGCTTATAATAACAAAGAGGGAGATTTCTTTCCGCATGTAGACGAATTCATTCCAGACTATTGGTTACAAGAAAAGAATGTCTCTATTCAGAATGACAATTCCTATTGGTATAATAAGAGCTTTTCTAAACAAAATAAAGAGAATTTCTTCTCTCGTCTACCAGATGACTATAGCCTAGAGGAATGTACAACACACCTTCAACATAGGGCTATATATTCTGAACAACAGACAGACCTTGTTAATTATAGGAGGAACAATTGGTTGATTTACAGGCCAGCCTCTAAGAAGGACTTTCCACAAAATTTTGGCCGCCTTGTTAGCTTAGATGGACTTGAAAATAAAGCTGTTCTTGCTAGGTTTGAGAGTAAGGCAATGTTATATAACACCCTTCTGACAATCAATACCTCCAACCCACAGGCCGCCTACCTAGGAAATTCTACGCTATTTGATAGCAGCCCACCTATAGATTATGCAGAAACAGACATGGGCTTTATAGGCTCCGAACATAAATTCTTATTAAAGACAGAATACGGACATATAACAGGAGACGCTAAAAGAGGACAAATGTTCCTCCTACAAGGCACCTCAGGAAAGGAAATAACAAACGAACACGTTAATAAGTTCTTCTCTGAACATCTTCCCTTCCAGATTAAAAAGGCGTTCCCGTCTATTAATATAGACCAACATTACAATGGAATAGGGCTACATGGGGTATATGATGCTATGTATAATAGGTTCATCCTCACGAAGTTAGACTACAAACCCATTGTCACAGGAATTACATATACAGATAATAAATTTTATTATAATGAAGAGGAGATACAATTATCAAACAGAGACTATTTCTGTAATCATTCTTTTACTATCTCTTATGATTTTGATAATCAGGCTTGGGTGAGTTTTCACACATACCTTCCTAATTATTATATTGGTAACAATAATACATTCTATGCAGGGCTTCCTAATAGTATATGGCAACACAATACAACATTCTCCCTCTTTAATAATTTCTTTGGAGAAATTGCCCCATATACAATAGAATATCCCTATTACTTCCAAGGCTCGTCTGAAATACTTCAGAACATAAAAGACTACACTAGAGTATTGGAATACACAGATGAAAGAACATACATACAAACAGACGACACGTATTTTAACAAAGCTATCCTCTACACTCCTCAACAGTGCTCTGGACTCCTACTTCTGTCTAAGAAGCCCGTTAACAACCTCTCATTATATTCAACATTCCCTAAATATAATGCAGACTCTAAGGAGATATTATACACAAAGAGCTCGTCATTCTATCAATTTAATACGTTCTGGAGCCTTGTCGTTGACAAACGACAGCCCCTCTTTATAAGCTCATGTGAGAGCCTTAGTATTTATAAAGAGCTTAATCAGGATAATATGTCCTATAGCAAACGCTCATATAAGAAGGAGCCTTTAAGAGACAAAGAACTTAAAGTCAGACTAACCTTAGACAATCGCTCAGACTCCAAATTTATTTCGCAATTTACTCTTGCTCCCACACAAAAATCTATTAAATAATGTGGCTAAATAAATATCCAGATGACCCCAAACCTAAGAAAACTCTTCTTAAAGATAAGAAGGTGGGAGAGGTAACTACTAAAATAAAGGATGTAAATTTAAAGGACAAGAAATATAAGGGATTGTTTGCTGGTGTAATAGAGAAAGAGGGGTGTCCAGATGGGGTGGGATGCTCAGAACAAGTTACAGATTACATAGCAAATGATATGGGGATTGATAGAAATCTCCTTTCTCCACAACATGCTGCATATAGGAGTGCCCAATTCAAACGGGATGGAGCACAAGAATTATTCAATCCTTATCCCAAGGGTACAAAAATTAACACTAGTGGGTATAACTATACTCCCATTCCGAAAGAAATTGTACAGAACTTACAATATGGGGATTTTGTTAATTTAGACCACGGAAATGATGCTATAGCAATAGCTGCTGCTTATGGAAAGCCTGCTTATATGACTGAGGATGAGAATAATGATGCCTCACATTGGGGAGTTGTTGTAGGAAAAGATGATAAAGGAAATCCTTTAATACGTCATGGATGGGCAGGAAAAAAGAATAAAGGGCAGTTTAAGGTAGAGCCCCTTACACCAGATAATAATTATAATTTATCTATAGGCAGTAAAGATTTTAGGGTGGCTACAGCCTATCGTCCTAAGCCCTTTACAGAAGAGGGAGTGGTGGCCTCTAAAAAAATAGTGGATAAAGGAGAAGACATTGCTCAACGAAAACAACAGACTACCTCAGGAACAGGTTTCTATTTAGGGAATACAGAGGAAGAAAAATTGATTAAGGATTTACCAGTTGCGGCACAATTCTCTGGAGCCAATGCACGTCTAAATACAAAGAAACGTCTTGAGGGGTATATAAATAACAAGCAACTAGATGAAGAATTAAAATATTCTCTAGGAATAACACAAGCAGAACTTGACGGGTATAAACCTGTAGCTTATGGAATAGCTGGACAGGAGACAAATTTCGGAGATGTTAATAGCATGATGGCAGCAGCAAAAGACGCTCCTGGAAATGCATTAAATATGGGGAATAGCAAGGGGTTGTTTCAGATAAAATATGCTTCCTTAACACCAGAAGAAAGAGAGGTAATTGGAATTAATTCTCCAAATGACCTTTTAGACGATGAAAAGTCATATAAGGCCTCTATATTGATGTTGAAGAATGCAAAGAAAAGGATTGATTCAGAAGTAGAAAAAGGTACCCATCCAGGACTTGCAGACAAAGACCCCTATTTTAGGGCAGCATATTATTATAATTCACCTGCCAGGGCGGTTTCTACAGCTAAAGAATGGGCAGAAGGAAGTAATCCTGTTACATTAAATCCTGGGACATGGCTTAATAAATTAAAGACAAGAGAAAGGGATGGTATATTCGCTGATGTGGACCTCAATTATAAGGATAGAGCAGAACTTAAAATGGACATAGGTTCCTATCCATATAAAGTGATGCAGGCAGCAAAGGATTTGAAACAATATATTACCCCAGACGAGAATGTTCCTGTTAATTTAGAGGAGGTAGTTGTTCGCACCACAAAAGGAAAAAACAAGAAATATATTCCTGTGGAGAAGAATGGGGGCACCATTCCTAAAATGCCTGATGGTGGAAAACTTACTCCTAAAAAACCATTAATAGGAGGAAAAAATGACCCTTTACGTCCAAAAGGACTTGGTGTACAGGCACAGGACAATACACGCCCTCTTCCTATGTTTAATCCTGTAGAGATACAGAATACACAGGCTTTAAAGAAAATACAATCTCAACCCTCTGTAGGGACAGCTAGACAGCAAAGTATTCCACAACAAAAAGCTACACAAGCAAAAAAACAAGCATATGCAGCTTCACAACCAAATGCAAAATTAGTAGGTGATCAATTAACCACTTATAATTCAGCTTATACAATGGAAGGAAAACCATTTGGTCCAAATGAAAAAAGATTTGAAAAAGGATTGGGACATATGGTGGGAGCATTAGAAGCAGCTTCTATAATAATGCCAGCAGGACAATTAATAAAAGCTGGAGCTAAAGCTGCTGGTAAATATTTAACAGAAGAGACTATATTAAAAAATGCCCACAAGTTAAATCCCTTTGCATTTAAACCAAACCCAGATATGATGTATAGGGGAATTGGTAAAGAGGGAGCAGAAGATGCACTATCTTCTGGTGTATTTAGAGCTAAACAAAATGTACAATCAGATTTAAAAAATGGATTTGATTTTTCAAAACAATTTAAAGGTACATATTATAGTCCTAAGTTTAAAACTGCTGACCAATATGGAAATGGTTTTATTGCAGAAGTTCCTAAAGATGCGACTGCTTTTAGAAGTAGATATAAAAAAGGAAAAGATTGGAGTCAAATAGCAGATGAGAATATTCCCATTGAAAAAGGAAAAATTTTAAAGAAAGATTGGATAAAGGGGTATAAAGAAGTTTTACAGCCTAAATCTTCTCAAGAAATACTCTCAACTAGTTCGGGTATGGATGCTGTTAATGCAGCAAAACCAGGATACAATTCTCATCTTTTTAAAAAACAAGGGTATGTTCCTCCCACTAGTGACTCTAATTTAAAGGCTTTTATTAATAACAAGTCAGAAATAAATTGGGGTAATTGGAATTCAGAGATACCTAATAATAAAGCTCTGATAAGTGAATATAATACTATAGAACAAACTTCTAAAGCCAATGGTACATGGATGAAAAATCCTAATGGTTCAAAATTTCAAGGAACACCCGAACAATTTGTACAACAAAATAGTATTAATTTTAAAAAAGCTTTTCCAGAAGGAGTTACATCAACATATAGAGGAGCACACCAACATATTAATGATTTTAAAAATAGGGACAGGAATGATTGGGCTACATTTTTAACAGATAATAAGAAAAATGCAGAAACTTATGCAACATCTGACGGTCTACCTAAAAAATTCTATCATCCCGATATTAATAAGGCAGATGATTGGAAAAGTTTTAATACGGATGGTATATACCAATTAGGATTTCAAAAAAATTTGCCAAAAGTAATAGGAGATGGAGGAGGAAATAATTGGAGATTTTTAAACTATGATGATAAGATTGCTAAAGGCGTAAATCCAGGAAGACTAAAAGAAAATCATGAATTTAGAGTAAGTCATCTAAATTCTGATATAAAAAGAGGATTAGATTACCCAAATGATTTTAATATAAATAAAAAGTATTTAACAACTGATGACTATGCTAGTTATGTAAAAAGTAATCCTGAGGGTATAGCTGAGATTAAAAATGTTAAAGATCAAATGGGATATGGTAAAAGTATAAAACCAAATACTGTTTATGCGGTAGATGCAGAAAGAGTACCTTTAAAATCATTAAGATATAATAATGGGATGTTCGATATGACTAATCCAAATATATATAAAACATTAATTCCAGCGGTTGCTGGAGCAG
>Ga0154020_10009982_pt1 | contig 10899 bp, 10 predicted proteins | sample Klosneuvirus_201_FD_109709 | JGI IMG/M metagenome (GOLD analysis project Ga0154020, IMG submission 109709) | Active sludge microbial communities from wastewater, Klosterneuburg, Austria - Klosneuvirus_20160825_MG | ecosystem: Engineered > WWTP > Aerobic digester > Activated sludge | place...
TCATAAAACGATAAGGGTAACCAGATTATTTTTCTATACACATGTTGCCGTAAATCTGCCAGCGTTCGCTCGCTTACATAGGTGAATGTATAAACCCGGATAAATGAAAAAACACCTTGCACCAAAAGAATAGAAATAAGTGCGAGCGCAATTTGATTAATTGTGGTAAAGAAAAAATCTTTCTTCCCCTGGGCTACATCCAATAATTTGCCGGCAAAATAAGGGAAGGCCAACAACGTTCCACTGGAAAGCCCCAAAGCTACAAGCCCGAGGAGGAACGTCCACCGGTAGGGTAACACAAACCGAAAAACTCCAAGTAGTTTCCTAAATCCCGTTTTGTTAAGAGGACGTTTTTCTCCTTCGTCAACTGCCTTTCTTTTGGCCATTTTAATTAGTAATAATTTATTAATCTTTTAAAGGCAAAAATGATCCTTCAATAGAAAACAAAACAGTATCGCTCAAAATCATTTTTTGTTTTCCTGTAACCTCATACCTGCTAAGCAAAAGTGTTCCTGCCACATCATCAAACTCAAGCTGCAAATGTCGCTCGGTCAAATACAACGTATTGTTCTCCTGATAAACAGATTCTATTTTTTTCAGATGCTTCCAATCGTTCAGATAATAAAAAGTAATAAAAGGAACGGGTGATGGGTTTTTGGCTTTGTAGGTTCGGATCCGAAGATTGCTACGTGAATCTTTATCCCCATCTAAAATCTCATACGCAGTTTTATAAAGCGGTTTGTTAATAACATCTAACTGCCTAAACACGTCCAACTCATGGGCCATCAATGTACTGTCGGTCTGGATGCTTGATTGATCTTGCTTTCCATTTAATGAAACTGATTTTGATAATAGGGTGCCCGCCTTGATCAAATCAGCGGATTGAACGTTAATCAAACTATCAAAATCAAAATAAGGCTTTTCATATTTCAGATTAGACTTGTTACAACTGGCTAGTAAAAATAAAGAGCCAACAAAAAAAAGTGTTCTCTGCATCATTATTTATCGATCAACACCGTGCCCGTCATTTCTTTAGGGATCGGTATTCCCATTAGTGTTAAAATGGTTGGCGCTAAGTCACCCAATTTGCCATCCTTCATTTTACCGTGATACGAATCATCAACTAGGATACAAGGAACTAAATTGGTGGTATGTGCCGTATTGGGTGTGCCATCTTCATTAACCATCTTCTCGGCATTGCCGTGGTCGGCAATTATAATGATAGCATATCCATTTTTGCGTGCTACTTCGGTTACCGCTTCATTACATTGATCAACTGTTTCGCACGCTTTAACTGCCGCTTCGAAAACACCGGTATGTCCAACCATATCGGGGTTAGCAAAATTCAGACATATAAAGTCAGCGGTCTTATTTTCAAGCTCAGGAATTATTTTGTCACGAATATCCTGGGCGCTCATCTCTGGTTTCAAATCATACGTAGCCACCTTGGGTGACGGACACATTAATCGCGATTCGCCCGGAAAGACTTCTTCCCTTCCTCCGGAAAAAAAGAAAGTAACATGCGGATACTTTTCAGTCTCCGCAATTCGGATTTGCTTTTTATTCGCCTTCGATACGATTTCGCCCAGTGTGTTTTCCAGATTGTCTTTATCAAAAATCACCTTAACCCCCTTAAATGTATCGTCATAGTTAGTCAGTGTTACATAATACAGGTTTAGTTTTTGCATGTTTTGTTCATGAAAATCCTTTTGCGTTAACGCTATGGTGATTTCGCGACCCCGATCGGTCCGGAAGTTAAAGCAAAGAACTACATCTCCATCTTGAATGGTCGTTAGTGGTTTATCCTTTTCATCCACTACTACAATCGGCTTAATAAATTCATCCGTTATACCGCTAGCATACGATTTAGAAACAGCACTTAAAACATCGTTCGTCTTTTCTCCAAGGCCATGCACCATCACATCGTAAGCAAGTTTTACCCGCTCCCAGCGTTTGTCACGATCCATCGCATAATAACGACCTATCACACTCGCAATCTGACCGGTAGTTTTTTTCAAATGATTTTTTAAATCAGTCAAATAGGCAAGCCCACCTTTGGGGTCGGTATCACGGCCATCCGTGAAGGCATGAATAAACACATTCTTCAGTCCGTGGTTATGAGCAATCGTGCATAAACCTTTTAAGTGATCTATGTGCGAATGCACGCCTCCATCCGACAAGAGGCCAATCAGGTGAAGTGGTTTGTCATTTTTTTTGGCGTAGTCTAGTGCTTCCAGTAATACAGCATTTTTATCAAGCTCCTTCTCTTCCACTGCTTTGTTTACCCGCACTAAATCCTGATACACAACCCGACCTGCGCCAATGTTCATATGACCAACTTCCGAGTTGCCCATTTGTCCTGCCGGCAAACCCACTGCTAAGCCAGAAGCCTCCAGTTTACTATGTGGATATTTCTTGTATAAAGAATTAATGTATGGCGTTTTGGAATGGTCTATGGCTGATACTTTCGTGTTTTTCGCGATTCCCCATCCATCCAGAATCATCAACAGCACTTTCTTATTCATAATAAATATTTTAAAAATTGAGAATTCAAATATACCTGTGATTTACCGTTTTTGTCATATCATCAAGGATAGTTGCCTGTTAATGTGTAAAACAATCGTTAGGGTTAAAAGGTCAAGTTGATACTTCTATAAGTGTACAATGACCGCGATATCTATTATTATTACACATTGGAAAACCTCCCGTAATCAGTCTTTAAAAATGTTATCTTCAATTATCTATTTGGGGATTAATGGCATAATTTTGGTCTAATCAACAGCGCTATGTATAGTAGAAAGTGGTTTTTTACGTTTGTTTTGATACTTGTTGCACAAGGGGTGTGGGCTCAGGCCGATATTTTTGCGCCCATGAAGGATGCCGTGAGGGCCGGTAGTGCAAAAGAGCTAGCCAAGCACTTCAATCAATCGGTAGATATTAACCTGGAAGGCGAAGTAAATACCTACAGCAAAGCCCAGGGAGAATTTGTAATGCGCGACTTTTTCAAAAAATTTCCAGTTTCTGATTTCACCATTGAACACACTGGTGCTTCCAAAAGCGGATTACAATACGCCATCGGAAACTTCAAAAGCACGAGCGATCAATTCAATGTGTTGATCCGTGTAAAACAATCAGGCAGCATTTACCTGATCCACGAAATCAGTTTCGTAAAGGAATAATGCAGCCGGCCTACCTAACCGACCAGGCAGTCCAGGATTTTATCAAACAAGCACTACGCGAAGATATTGGAGAGGGTGATCACTCCTCCTTGGGTTCTATCCCGCTCTCAAAAAAATGCAAGGCTAACCTTTTAGTTAAAGACAATGGGCTTATCGCTGGTGTCGCCTTGGCAGAAAAGATTTTTCACGAAGTGGATAAAAGTTTACAGCTAACTTTTTATAAGAAGGATGGCGACCCGGTTGAAAAAGGAGAGATCGCTTTTGTCGTTGAGGGCCCTGCCCGCTCCATTCTAATGGCCGAGCGATTGGTTCTTAATTGCATGCAACGAATGAGCGGCATCGCCACATACACGCATCGGTTGTGCACAATCATAAAAGGAACAAAAGCACAGGTAATGGACACCCGCAAAACCACACCCAACTTTCGACTAATGGAAAAATGGGCGGTGGCTATTGGTGGGGGTCGCAACCATCGGTTTGCTTTGTATGACATGGTGATGCTAAAGGATAACCATATCGACATGGCCGGTGGAATACGAGCCGCCATTGAAAACGTGAAAAGCTACCTACGAGAAAATAATAAGCCTTTGATGGTTGAAGTGGAGACGCGCACGTTAAAGGAAGTAATGGAAGTAATCTGTGTTGGTGGCGTAGATATTATCATGTTAGATAATATGACTGTGGAAGATATGACTGAAGCCGTTGCCCTGATTGATGGAAAATATAAAACGGAAGCGAGCGGAGGTATTACCGAGTCGACCCTTCGTTCTGTTGCCGAATGTGGTGTTGATTATATCTCTATTGGAGCGCTAACGCATTCCGTAAAAAGTTTGGATTTGAGTTTGAAAGTGGAGAAGTAATTTAATGGCTACAGATTCACAGATATGATCTCATCCTCTTCTTAGGAGATTATATCATCATAAATGGATTCACGAAAAATGTATAATGCTGCATTGAACCTAAGTTCATTGGCAGCTTGGGGTAATGACTAGATAATTTTTTAATCTGTGAATCTGTGGCTACGTTTAATTAGAAAATCCCACAAATCCCCATTATTTTTGCCCTCCTTAAAATTAGATTGGTTGCTATGATTGTAAAGACGCGAAATTATCGCCTGGAGAAGAAAGAGTATATAAAAATGGCTCTCAAGGCTATTTTAATGCAACAATGGTGGGTGAGTTTGATTGTGGTGGCTATTTGTTTTGGCTATTTATGGATTCCAAGTATCTGGTGGTTTATTGGCGCGGGTATTGGCGCGGGGTTATACCTTTTGTTTTGGTGGATTCAGTTTTACGGAGTCACCCAACTCGAACAGGGAAAAATGTTATTCGAGCGTTTTTCATACGAAATAACCAGCCAGCAAATTGTAATGAAACTAAATGCCCGCGAAGGCATGCCCATGAAGTGGGACCAAATTAAGAGTGCCAAAATTGGCAAAGACTACTTCTTACTTTTTGTCAATAAGGCCCAGTTGATCCACCTTCCTTTCAAAATTTTCAATACTGAAAATGAGCGTAAATTTTTGCTAAGCATATTGAGAAATAAAGGCTTGGTAAAGTAGATCCCGACTCCTGCTTACTTGATTCTGGCGGAGTGGTTTCTGATATTTAAACTATGCTTAGCAACCCTGATCAGGAACCGAAATTCAAAAAGCGATATTCACCTACAGAAGCTTTGGCTCGCGCTCAACGCTATTGTGCTTACCAGGAACGTTCCCACAAGGAAGTAAAAAACAAACTGTTTGAATACGGACTCTATGCCAGCCAGGTTGATGAGTTGATCTCACAACTTATTACCGATGGATTTTTAAATGAAGAGCGTTTCGCCAAAGCCTATGCGGGTGGCAAATTTCGAATAAAAAAATGGGGGCGATTAAAAATCAAAAATGAGCTTGAGCATTTGGGGCTCACGCGTAATTGCATTCAACGCGGCTTAAATGAAATCGAATCTTCCGATTATTCAAAGACTTTGAAGACCCTAATTAAAAAGAAAGCAGCTAAAAGCCAGGAACAAAATCCATTTAAAAAACGCGACAAAATAGCTCGCTTCGTTATAGGAAAAGGGTATGAGCCCGATTTGGTATGGGGTTATATCAAAGATTTATTACCCGATTGAATTGTTACTAGCGCAACAATACGGGTAAAATTTAAGAACTACGTTTGGTGATCTTACGTTTATTTCCGTATGAAAATTATCTCCTTCTTTTTCTTACTTCTTCTGCTGGGCACAACGGTGTGTGCGCAAGAGAATCTTTCACGCACAAAGAATTATAATTTAAAAAAATCGATCGCCTTAGAGGGGTATGATCCGGTTAGTTATTTTGATAATAAGCCACAGGTGGGTAAGAGCGAGATAAAATTTACCTATAAGGAAGTCACTTACTTATTTGCCAACACAGCTAACGCTACCAAATTTAAGGCTAACCCAGAAAAATTTGAGCCTGCCTATGGGGGCTGGTGTGCTTTTGCTATGGGCGAAACGGGCGAGGAGGTGAAAATTGATCCCGAGACCTTTAAAATTATTGACGGCCGGCTTTACTTATTTTATAATTTTTGGGGTAACGATACACTTAGCGATTGGAACAAGAACGAGCGTGTACTCAAATCCCAAGCCGACCAAAACTGGAAAAAAATCGTTAGATCGCATTGATTCATAAAATTCATTGAGGAAATTGAAGTAATAATTGCCTTATCTTTGGCGCGGCTTACATTTGAAATAAATTATGAAACAACTTCTTGAGGCAGGAGGTACAATAATCGCACAGCTAATGAGTGTCGTTAGCGCCATAAACGAAGAGGATTTCCGTAAACCTTCCATCGCGCTAAGCCATGCTACCGTTGGCCAGCACCTTAGGCATACCCTTGAGTTTTTCATTTGCCTTGAGCAGGGCTACGAGTTGGGTGTGGTAAATTATGATAAACGCATCCATAACAAAGCGATGGAGAACGATAAGCACATTGCGCTTCATACCCTTAAACTGATTCAGGAATTTATTTGTGAGAATCATACCGATAAGCCTTTGACATTGGAGGTTGGTTATAAGCCAGATAGCGAAGAGCCCATCCGTATCACTACCAATTATCTAAGAGAATTAACCTACAACATTGAGCATGCTGTGCACCACATGGCTATTATGAAAATAGGTGTTCGGGAAGTAGCCGGATACATACCCCTTCCTACCAATTTTGGGGTTGCGGTTTCCACGGTTCGCTATAAAGATTCAGTAGTAGCCACGCACTAATTCACTTTCCTTATTTTTGCACCATTCAAAATTTTCGTGCAAAAAGTTTTACGCAGTAATTTCATCATAAAGCTTAGAAGCTGGGAATATTGGCCGTTTGGAATAATACAAGCACCAATAATAATCTTATGGCTTTGGTATGCGATTAAGGAGCGATCGCTGTTTTACTTCTCAGCATCTAACCCATCCATACTTGCGGGGGGTATGATGGGTGAATCCAAATACGATGTCTTGCGGCATGTCGCTGATTCCATAAAACCCAAAACGGTTTTAGTCAGGCGCCCCTCGACTAAGCAAGAAGTTGTTGATCTCTTAAAAGAAAACGGTCTTTCCCTTCCGGTGATCTTTAAACCGGATTTGGGTGAGCGCGGATGGATGGTTCGAAAAATCAAAGACGAAACTGATATTGAAAACTATTTGTCTGAAATAAAAATAGATTTTATAATTCAGGAGCTGATCGTGATGCCGTTGGAGTTTGGCGTTTTTTATGTTCGGTATCCATCCCAGGTAAATGGATTTGTGAATTCCATTACTGGCAAAGAATTTCTATCAATCACAGGTGATGGAAAAAAATCTATACAGGAATTAATTCTGGAAAAAGATCGCGCAAAGCTTCAGTGGAAAACGTTAAAAATTACTTATAGCAATCGACTCAAAGATATTCTATCGAAAGAAGAACGACTGGAATTGATCTCGATTGGTAATCATTGTCTCGGCACAACTTTCCTAAATAAGAATCCCCTCATTTCAGAAAAACTTTCCGCTGCCTTTGATCAAATCAGTAAGCAAATTCCAGATTTCTATTTTGGTCGCTTTGATTTGAGATGTAATTCGCCAGAGGATTTGGAATCCGGAAAGGTAATGATCCTGGAGGTAAATGGATGCGGAGCCGAGCCTGCGCATATTTACCAACCCGGGTCTTCGTTGTTTGAAGGCATTAATGTATTGATAACCCACTGGCGCAATCTTTATCGAATAAGCAAGGAGAATCACGAACGGGGTGTTCGGTATCTTACGTTGCGCGAAGGCCACCAAATTTATAAGCACTTTAAATCCTTAACTTCGGGCGTATGATTGTTCAGGTTTTTCTTATCGGACTTATCTTCAGTTTTCTGGGATCTATTCCTCCGGGCACACTCAATCTGGCCGTGCTGCAATTGGGAATGGAGCACAAGATAAAAACTGCAATCCGTTTTTCTCTGGCCGTGGCCATCATTGAATATCCCTATGCCTGGATTGCTGTGGTGTTTGAAGATTGGGTAACTTCCTCTCCTTTGATCATTGATAACTTTCAATTAATAACGGCTGTGGTTATGATTGTGATTGGAGCCTTTACCCTTTGGTCAGCTCGTAAACCCAGCGAGTTCTCCGTGCGCTTCAACGAGAGTGGATTCAGGCGTGGCATTATTTTAAGTATTCTAAATCCGATGGCCATTCCGTTTTGGATAGGAGTTACTGCCTACTTAAAAGCACAGGGCTGGGTCGATCTTTCAACACAAAGTCTTTTGCATAGTTATGTCTTTGGAACTTCTGTAGGGGTAATAATTTTATTAGTGCTGTTTACCTTTTTAGCAAAGCGATTAGCTCATTATATAAAAGACAATCGATATGTTAAACTGGTACCTGGCTTTACGTTACTTGTGTTGGGGCTCTATGCATTTGCCAAATATTTGTTCCATTAAATCCTTCCGTGTTATTTAAATATTCACATGCTTTCTTCGAACAGCCCAAAAATAGAAGATCGGAAAAATCAAAAGTGTAAATATGGTGGCAGTAACCAAACCGCCAATAATCACAATGGCTAAAGGTTTTTGTGATTCGGAGCCAATGCCTGTAGAGAGTGCGGCTGGCATTAACCCAATGGCAGCCATCAAAGCCGTCATAATTACCGGACGGGTTCTGATTTTCACCGCTTCGTAAATGGATGGAACTAAGGCAAGTCGTTTTCTCAGGTTATTGTGAAATTCTGAAATCAGGATCACACCATTCTGAATACAAATTCCAAAAAGTGCAATGAACCCTACTCCCGCTGAGATTCCAAAATTTATTCCCGTAAGGTGAAGTGCTACAATTCCACCGATTAACGCAAAGGGCACGTTAGCTAAAACAAGCGAAGCATCTTGAATGTTGCCAAATAAAATAAAGAGCAAGACAAAGATTAGAATTAAACTGATAGGTACTACCTGGCTTAACCGCTTGGTGGCGCGCACCTGATTTTCAAATTCACCTGTCCAGCCAATGGAATAGCCGGGTGGCAGCTTGATGTTTTTAATCACATTGTTTTGCGCTTCTGCTATGGTGCTGCCAAGGTCACGTTCGCGAACCGAAAATTTTACCCCAATAAAACGTTTGGTATTATCGCGGTAGATAAAAGCCGGGCCTGTAATTTTGTGAATGGTAGCAATCTCTTGCAAGGGTATTTTGTCGCCACGCAAGGTTGGAACCATGATACGCATAATATCATCTTCATCTTTTCTATAATCCTGCTGATATCGAATGCGAATATCAAACTTACGGTCGCCTTCATATTTTTCAGTTGCTGTTTTCCCTCCAATGGCCATCTCTAAAGTGCTTTGTGCTTCCGCCTTTTGCACACCATAAATGGCCATTCTTTCTTCATCAAGAATTACACTTATTTCTGGTTGGCCAATATTGCGCAGGATGCCCACATCTTTTATTCCCTTTACATTTTTTATTTGTTCAATTACCAGATTAGAAATCTCGTCTAACTTCGATAGATCATCGCCATAAATTTTTACTGCATTCGATGCGTTAATGCCAGCAACAGACTCCGCCACGTTATCAATAATAGGTTGAGAATAATTGTACACAATGCCTTGATATTTTTTGAGCTCCTTATCCATTTCTTCCACCAAATCATCCATGGAAAGTTTTCGGCTCCACTCTTCCTTTGGTTTTAAATTAACCTGCATTTGAACGTAGTAGAAACCACTGGGGTCCGTGCCATCATTGCTTCGTCCGGTTTGAGAGAGCACGCCATTTACTTCTGGAAATTGCTGAAGTTCTTTGCGCAGCAGGGCCACTGTTTTTATCGTTTCATTTAAGGATGAGCTCATAGGCAATTTGGCTTCTACCCAAAGTGCGCCCTCGTTAAGTTGCGGCAAGAATTCAGTGCCTAACCAACGCGTAGAAAAAAGTGACAAGGCCAAAACGAACAGAGAGATAAAAACACTGGCCCGTTTAAACTTAAAGGTTTTATTAAATCCCCTTCCCACTACCCGGTTGAAAAAATTTACAATCGGATTGTGCTTTTCGTATACGTTCTTCTTTAGCAAGATGGAAACTAAAACCGGAACTAAGGTAAGCGTAAAGATCAGTGCGCCTAACAACGCAAACCCCAATGTATAAGCCAGTGGAGAAAACATTTTACCCTCTACTTTTTGAAATGAAAAAATTGGAAGCAGTGCGGAAATAATAATCAGCTTGGAAAAGAATACCGCCTTACCCAAGCCGCTGCCCGTTTTTCTGATCAAACCAAGCTTGGATAGTTTATTGAACCGTTCCATTCCGTTTACCTTGGCATGATGATCAAGAGCCACAAAGAGGCCCTCGACCATTACCACAGCACCATCAATAATTATCCCGAAGTCAACTGCCCCCAATGACAGCAGGTTAGCACTCATCCCTTTTAGGCTTAGACATAAAAAAGCAAACAAAAGGGAAAGAGGAATGATGATTGAAACTATTAAGGTTGTTCGCCAGCTTGCCATAAACAAAAGCACAATCACGGTAACGAATACAATTCCCTCCGTTAAGTTGTGCATCACCGTGCGAGTACAGTAGCGCATCAGATTATCGCGATCATAAAATACCTCCATCTTTACATCCGATGGGAGTACATTCTCATTGATTTCTTTGATTTTATCTTTCAGCCTCGCGAGTACTTCGCTGGGATTTTCTCCTTTGCGCATCACCACAATGCCTTCCACCACATCGTCATTTTCATTTAGTCCCACCTGCCCAACCCGGGGTGCATGCGACTCTATAACGGTTGCAACATTTTTAACCAGCACCGGATTGCCATTATAACTAGCTACAATCACGTTATCGATGTCTGAAATAGAGTTAAGTAGCCCAACCCCACGCACAACATAGGCCTGCCCATTTTTCTCTATTACATCCCCGCCAACATTTAGATTTGCTTTTGAGACAGCCTCAAATAGTTCGAGTGGCGTGAGGTCGTATTTTTGAAGTTTAACCGGATCCACAGAGATCTCATAAATTTTTTCTTGTCCCCCAAAGGCTACCACATCAGCAATGCCTGGCACCGCCCTTAACTGGCGATCAATTACCCAATTCTGGATGGTTAACAACTCGCGGGTATCCCGGGACGGACTTTTTAAAACATATCGATAGATTTCACCTGTTGGACCATAAGGAGGTTGTACATCAGGCTCTACTTCATCGGGCAAGCGCACATTGCGCAACTGATTATTTACCTGCTGACGCGCAAAGAAA
>Ga0154020_10009983_pt1 | contig 10897 bp, 10 predicted proteins | sample Klosneuvirus_201_FD_109709 | JGI IMG/M metagenome (GOLD analysis project Ga0154020, IMG submission 109709) | Active sludge microbial communities from wastewater, Klosterneuburg, Austria - Klosneuvirus_20160825_MG | ecosystem: Engineered > WWTP > Aerobic digester > Activated sludge | place...
CACCTCGGTGCCCCGTGCGGCGTCCCATGTTCGCGGCATCGATCGCGAGCCGATCTTGTTCGACATCTTGCCCGGCAAGAGCGTGCTCTCCACGGCCCGGGGCGTGCTGCAGCACGACACGCGGGACCATCCGTTCTTGCCCACCCGGGGCTGGTTCGGCACCGTGGCCGGCGAGGTGGGTCTCACGCCCCTCGGCAGCGACTACGCCTACCAGAAGATCGATCTCGCGGCCTCGCGCTGGTGGCAGCTGCCGTGGAAGCAGCACGTGCTCCGGCTCGAGCTGTTCGGCGGGGCCATCTCCGGCGACGCCCCGTTCTTCGAGCAGTATTACGTGGGCGACTACAGCGACTTCTTGCCGGGGCGCATGCTCGGCATGAACGTCGATCGGCGGCCACCGCCGAACTTCTTGGACAACGCCATCGTCGAGGTGCGTTACGGCCACTACGTCGCCAAGATCGGCACCGAGTATCGCGTGCCGCTGTATCGTGGGCAGCGCTCGGTCTATGGCATCGACTTCTTCGGCAGCGCCGGCGTGTACGGCGTGGCCCACCGTCGGGACCTGACTCACCCCGCCCGGGGCTACTCCCGCTTCCAGCTGATCCCGGTGGATCTGACCGCGAACCTGGGCTTCCGGATGGATACCGCGGCGGGCGGCTTCGCGTTCGCGTTCTCCAACGTCCTCGGGTTCGTGCCGGTGCGCGGCGAAGGGAATCGGTGACGATGCCGGCCCGACCTGCTCGGGCGCTGGCGGCAGCCGGGGCCGCGTGTCTGATCGCCTGGGCCGGGCCGGCCCTCGCCCAAGAGAAGAAAGATCCACCGCGTGACGCGCGCTACACCTGGAATCACCAGAAGACTCAGCTCTACATGGACGTCTCGTTCCGCGACATCGTGGACGCGGAGATCCGGAAGAAGCTCAGCCGCGGGCTGCCCACCACCATCGTGCTGACCGCCGCGGTGCACCAGGTCGGGTCGAAGGACCCGGTCTCGACCACCGCCCAGACGTGTAAAATCACCTGGCACGTCTGGGACGAGGTCTACCTGGTGGAGACGACCCGCCCCGGCGGCTCGAAGTCCAGCGCGGCGATCAGCGTCGACGGCGTGATCCGCCGCTGCGCGGACGCGCGACGCCTGCCCATCGGCACCAGCGCGCAGGTGCCGGTGGGGGCGAGCATCTATCTGACCGCAAAGGTCCAGGTGAACCCGGTCAGCGCAGAGATCTTGAACAAGATCAAACGCTGGGTCAGCCGCCCCACCGGCACCGCCACCGCGGCGCCGGGCGACGCCTTGTTCAGCACCTTCACGGGGCTCTTCTTGCAGCGCGTGGGCGAGGCCGAGCGCGAGCTGAAGTTCACGACCAAGACTGCCGTGCCCGCGGTGGAGAAGCCTCCGCCGCCGAAGGACAAGAAGTGAGCTTCATCGTCGCACTTCAGCTTGCAGGCAAGCGCTGCCTGGTGATCGGTTCGAGCAGCGAGGCCGCGCGCCGGGCCCGGGACCTCGCGGCCGCCGACGCGGCCGTGACCGTGATCGCGCCCGCGCCTTGCCCCGAGCTCGAGCTCTTGGCCGCCAGCGGGCGGATCGCGCTCGAACGGCGGGGATTCGATCCGGGCGATCTCGGCGAGGCGTGGCTGGTGGTCCTTGCGGATCGCGACGCGGCGCTGCTCTCCGAGCTGGGCCCACGCTGCACGCAGCGGCGCATCCCCCTGTGCGCCGTGGATCAGCCGGGGCACAACGGGTTTCATCACGTGGCGGTGGCGCAGGCCGGCTCGGTCCGCGTGGCCGTCAGCACCGACGGCCAGGCCCCGGCGCTGGCCAAGCGCCTGCGCGACGAGCTCGAGCGGGCACTCTCCGAGGCCGATGTCGCGGGCTTTGCGCGGAACCTGAGCGAGCTGCGCGCCGCGACCGAGCCCGCCGAGCGGAAGCGGGTGCTGGGCGAGGTGGCGGCGCGGCTGCGAGTGAAGATAGAGATCGACGACGAGCGCTAGCTCGGGTCGACGTACGGCTCGAGCTCGATGTGCACGGGCTCGGCCTGCCAGATCTCGCGGGCGTATTCCGAGATGGTGCGATCGCTGGAGAAGGTGCCCGAGTGCGCGATGTTCTTCACCACCTTGTGCATCCACCCGGCACGGTCGAGGTACGCGCGCTCCACCCGGGCCTGGCAGGCCAGGTAGTCGGCGAAGTCGGCCGCGATCAGGTAGGGGTCGTGCTGCCGCACGTAGCTGGCCACGTCGCGGTAGAGCTCCGGCTCGTCGGGCGAGAAGAAGCCCCGCTCGAGCAGCTCGAGGGCGCCAGCGAGCTCTTCGCAGGCCCGCACGTGTCGCTCGGGGTCGTGCCCCCGGGCGTAGGTGGCGGCCGCCTCTTCGGCGGTGAGGCCGAACAAGAAGAAGTTCTCGGCGCCGACTTGCTCCCGGATCTCGACGTTTGCCCCGTCGAGGGTGCCGATGGTGAGTGCCCCGTTCATCTGGAACTTCATGTTGCCGGTGCCCGAGGCCTCTTTTCCGGCGGTGCTGATCTGCTCTGAGAGATTCGCCGCGGGGATGATCCGCTCGGCGCGCGACACGCTGTAGTTCGGCACGAAGACGCACGCCAAGCGGCCGGCGACGACGGGGTCGGCGTTCACCACCGAGGCGATGTCGTTGATCAACCGGATGTGCTTCTTCGCCCGTGCATAACCCGGTGCCGCCTTGCCGCCGATGATCACCGCGCGGGGGAGGATGTCTTGGTTCAAGAAGCGCAGCCGGCGGTAGAGCACGATCACGTGCAGAGCGCACATCAGCTGGCGCTTGTACTCGTGGATGCGCTTGACCTGCACGTCGAACAGCATCTGCGGGTCGAGGGTCACGCCGACTTCATCCGCCACCATGCGCGCCAGACTGGCCTTGTGCCCCTGCTTGATCTGCCAGAGCTCGTCCTGGAATTCGCGATCGTCGGCCAGCGGGGCCAGCTTTCGAAGCTCGTCGAGTCGGGTGACGAACCCGCTGCCGATGCGCCGCTCGACGGCGGCAGCCAGCGGCCGGTTGCAGCCCATGAGCCAGCGGCGCGGCGTGACGCCGTTGGTCTTGTTGTTGAAGCGCTCGGGCCAGAGCTCGACGAACTCGGGAAAGAGGTCGCGCTTGACCAGCTCGCTGTGCAGGGCGGCAACCCCGTTGATGCTGTGACAGCCGACCACCGCCAGGTTCGCCATCCGCACCTGGCGTGGCGGGCCCTCGTCGATCAGCGACAGCTTGCGCTTCTTGTCGTCGTCGCCGGGCCAGCGCACGTGCACCTGGCGCAAGAAACGATGGTTGATCTCGTAGATGATCGAGAGGTGGCGCGGAAGCAGGCGCTCGAACAGCTCGACCGGCCACTTCTCGAGTGCTTCGGGCAAGAGCGTGTGGTTGGTATAGGCGAGCGTGTTCTGCGTGATCTCCCAGGCGCGCTCCCACGGCACGCGCTCGCGGTCGACCAGGACCCGCATCAACTCTGCCACCGTGATGGCGGGGTGAGTGTCGTTCAGCTGGATCGCGGCCTTGGCGGGCAGCTGGTCGAACGACGTGTGGGTCTTCTTGTAGCGCCGCAAGATGTCGCGGATCGAGCAGGCCACGAAGAAATATTGCTGCTTGAGCCGCAGCTCTTTGCCTGCCGGGGTCTCGTCTTTCGGGTACAGCACCTTCGAGATGCTCTCGGAGAGCGCCTTTTCCTCGACCGCGCGCCGGTAGTCACCGTCGTTGAACACCTCGAGATCGAACTCGCGGGTGGCGCGCGCCGCCCACAACCGCAGCGTGTTCACCGTGTCGTTGCCGTGACCAGCAATCGGGTAGTCGAAGGGGACGCCGAACACCCGCGTGCCGTCGACCCAGCGTGCCGAGTGCCCGTGCTCGTCTTCGGTGGTGACGACCCGCCCCCCGAACTGCACTTCGACCGCGTACTCGGGGCGCGGGAACTCCCACGGGCTGCCGAACTCGAGCCAGTCGTCCGGGTGCTCCACCTGCTGCCCGTCGGCGATGCCTTGGCGGAAGATGCCGAACTCGTAGCGGATGCCGTAGCCGTACCCGGGCAACTCGAGCGTCGCCATCGAGTCGAGGAAGCAGGCCGCCAGCCGCCCCAGGCCGCCGTTGCCCAGACCCGGATCGCGCTCTTCGTCCAGCACGTCGGCGAGCTCGATGCCGTACTCTCGCAGGCCGCGCTCGGCGAAGTCGTAGAGCCCCAGGTTGATCAGGTTGTTGCCCAGGAATCGCCCGAGCAAGAACTCGGCCGAGAGATAGTAGATCCGCTTGGGATCGCGCTCTTGATAGGTGCGCTGGGTCTTCATCCAGCGGCGGACCAGTCGATCGCGCACGGTGTGCGCCAGCGCGAAGTTGACGTCGAGCAGCGTCGCCGAGCGCAGGTCCTTGGACTGCGTGAAGGTGAGGTGATCGAGCAGCGCGCGCTTCAAGGTGCGCGGGCTCATGCCGGTGCGATCGTCTTCGACCTGAATGACCCGCTCGACTCGACTGTCCGTCATGGCCCTCTCCTCAGGGCCGGGACGATACGCCGCCTTCCGCGCGGGCCCAAGCCGCCCGAGACTGCCCACGGGAGGGGCCGTGATCCCCGCAACCTGGTGGGCCGCGCCTGCTCGGTGCAGCACCCGACGCAGGAAGGCCCGGGCCCGAGGCCCCGCCTCTGCTCAGAGCAGCAGTCGGAAGAGGTCGCTCCGCGACTCGACCTCGAGCTTGTCGAGCACGTTGGCGACGTGGAACCGCGCCGTTCGCTCCGTGATGTCGAGCGCCTTGCTGATGTCCGCCGAGGTGCGCCCCAGGAGCAGCAGCTCGAGCACCGCGCGCTCGCGGGTCGACAGCTCGGCACGCTGCACGCGGCGGTCGATCCGCGTGCGGGAAAGGGTGCTGACCGCGGCATCGGTGAGCTGCATCACGTGCACGCGAAACCGCCCGTCCCCGAGGGGGTCGGCCAGCGCGATGCGAAAGCTGGCGCCGGGTGTGCCGAGCACGGACAGCTCGGCGCGAGTGCTCGTGCGCCGGGCGGCGAGCGCGGGGCAGCCCTTGCAGGGCTGGGCGCTATTGAACAGGGTCTCGTGGCAGCGCACCGACCAGCGGGGCGGGGCGCTCATCACCAGCGGCTCGAAGCCGGTGATTTCGCCGTCTTCCACCTTGACCTCGTACACCGCCGCCACGAAGCGGGCGTGGTCCCGCAGCCGGAGCTCGGTGGGGGTCACGTCGCGGCTTCCTCCCGGCGGGCTGCGCCGCTCGGCTCGGCGGCGCGGAGGCTTGGACGAAGATTGGGCCAATCGAGGCCATTTCGATCAGAGCTTCAACGGAAATACAACTGGCAGATCGGCCAGGTGACGGGCTCGCCGACTCGGGGCATGCTCGGGTCAGGGCCTGGCCGGGGTCGGACGGGTAGCGTGGCCGTTTTTGGCTGATTTCCGCTTTCGTGTGCTGGTGATCGACGACGACGACGGGGTGAGGAAGAGCCTCGGCCGCCTGCTCGCCGAGCGTCATGAGATTGACACCGCGAGCGGCGCAGCCCCGGCCCGGGCGCTGCTGGCCGCCAACACCTACGACGTCGTGCTGTGTGACGTGATGATGCCCGGGGAAACGGGCGTCGATCTTCTGGGCTCGCTCGACGCCGAAGCGGCGAAGCGGGTGGTGTTCATGACCGGTGGCGTGCTCGGAGCCGAGCTGCAAGACCGCCTCCAGCAGACCGGGCGGCCGGTGTTGCTCAAGCCGTTGTCGGTGTCGACCATCGACGCCGCCATCCACGACACCGTGATGGCGCTCGGTCGACGTTGAATCAACGCTTGGTCGCCTGCACCCGGAGCATGTACTCGGCCACGTCGCGGTATTGCGCGTCCGAGAGGCTCCCTGGCTTGCCCGGCGGCATGGCCCGCTTCAGGTATTGCTGGAGCCCGGCAACCGTGCCGAGCTCGGGCCGGCGAAGCGCGCTCGGGCCCAGCACCGGCGGCGCCATCGGGGCGGTGCCATGCTCGCCGTGGCATGACCCGCAGTAGAGCGCGAAGACCTTGGCGCCGGCTGGCACTGCCTTGCGGGCAGCCGAGATCTGCGCGTCGCTCGGGCCGGCGGCCGAGCCACCCCCACACGCCGTGAGTGAGGCGGCGATCGCGAGCAGCACATGGAAGGTTCGTGCGGCCATGATCAATAGGTGAAGTTCCGTTGCAGCGTGAGGCCCGCCGTGACGCTCGCGAAGGGCACGTTCTTGGCGAAGTCGTCCACCGGCGGATCGAACGAGGCGGAGAAGGTCAGCTGCCAGTACGGATAGCTGAGGTAGTGCGAGACGCCGCCGCCGAAGCGCACCCGACGGGTATCGCTGTCGGGCACGGCGACCCCGTCGTTCGCGGCGCGGGCGGTGAACCGCGCTGTCGAGAACAGGGTCGCCGACCAGAACAGGTCGAACACGTTCACGTAGGCCAGCTTCGCGTCCACCTCGTCGCCGGGCGCGTAGCGACGGGTCTGCCCATTCGCACCGGTCACGTCGTGGGGAAAGCGGCGCGCGTAGCTGCCGGTCGCAACGACGGCCTGGTGCAGGGTGACGAACTTGGTGATCTGCGCGCCCCCGAGCAGGCTCCACGCGCCTTCGCCCGTCACGTCGGCCTGGGTGGGCGTGTCCGAGTCGCTGGCGTCGCGCCCAGTCGGAAAGCGGCCCGCCACGAACAGCTCGACGAAGGGCAACAGAGTGCGCGGCTCGGAGAGATCGAGCCCGGCCACCAGATCTTCGACCACCATCGCGCGAAAGCCCAGTGATGCGTCACCGGGGCCGAAGCGCGTGGCCGCCGGCAGCCCGCGGAGCTCGCGATGCTGCAGCCGCAACGGCACCGCCGCATGTGCCTGCAGAGCGGGCGTGCCGAGGCGCACGCCCCCCGCCAGGGTCAGGACGGCGTCGTCCACCCGCGACCCGTCGAGGCTCTGGTACTTCCCGCGCGCATCCACGCTGCCGAACCCGCGGTCGTAGCTGAGCTGCGACGCGAGCACGGCGAAATGGCAGCGGCCGACGACCCCGAGCTCGCTCGAGCCGGTGGCCGTGCAACAGGCCTGGGCGCGCACCGCGCCGGCCAGCGCGAAGAGGGCCGCCCCCAGCGCGGTGGACGCGAGCTGCCGCTGCACCGGACGCCTCACTTCACGTCGTAGGCGACAACCAGCTCGTCGCGAACGTCGTGGGCGGTGACGGCCACGGTGAGCTCCCAGTAGCCGGGCATGATGAAGTCGATCTGGGTCGCGTGGTAGCTGCCGCCGCCCAGCTCGCCGATCGCCGGCACCACCGGCGAGCCGTGCCCGTGGCCGGGCATCCACGGCTCGATCTGGAGGGTGGCGCCCTCGACCGGGGAGCCGTGCGCGTCCCGCAGCGTGATGTCGAGCGCGTTGTCGCCGGTGGTGGGGGGATCGGGGTGCGGGGTGAATGCCGCGGAGAACTGGCCCTTGCCCGAGGTCACATGGGCCAGATCCCGAGCCACCGGCTCGGGGTCGCCGCTGCATGCAGGAAGCACGGCCAGGGCGAGCGCAGCAACGAGCTTGGTCATGCCACCTTCGTAGCCCCGGTCTCGGCGAACGGGTCTGCGACACGTTGTCGCAGGCTGACGGATCAGGGCTACTTGCCGGGCGGCAATTTTTGCAGCTTCCGCTGGAGCGAGCGCCGATGGATGCCCAGCCGGCGAGCGGCCTCGGAGATGTTGCCGCCCGCATCGGTGAGCACCCGCTGGATGTGCTCCCACTCGGTGCGCGCCAGCGACGGCGCGGTCGGGTCCCCCGCATCGGTCGACGGCGGCGCCCGGCCGCGATCGAACGCGGCCAAGATGTCGTCGGCGTCGGCGGGCTTGGGCAGGAAGTAGACCGCACCCAGCCGCACGGCATCGATGGCCGTGGCGATGCTGCCGTAGCCAGTCAGGATCACCACCTCGGTGTGCGGCTCGATGCGCTTCAACTCCGAGAGCAGCTCGAGGCCGCCGCGACCGGGCATGCGCAGATCGACCACGCACAGCTCCGGCGGATCGGCCTCGGCCAGCTGCACGGCCTCGTCGAACCCGGCGGCACCGAGCGCCTCGAATCCGCGGTCGGCAAAGGCGCGCACCAGGCGCTTGCGAAGCACTTCGTCGTCATCGACGATCAAGATGGTCTGCCGGTCAGCGGTCTCGGTCATGCGGGGATCTCCAGGGTCACGGCCGTGCCCGAGCCGAGCTCGGAACGCAGCTGGAGCTCACCCCCCAGTTGCTCGGCCACGCTGGCGGCCAAGAACAGGCCCAGCCCCATGCCCTGCCCGGTGGGTTTGGTCGTGAAGAACGGGTCGAGAGCGCGCGCCAGAACCTCGGGCGACATGCCCGGGCCGTCGTCGATCACCGACAGGCTCAGGCGGTCGCCGAGCAGCTGGGCCTCGAGCCGAACCTGGCCGCCCTCGCCGACCGCATCGAGCCCGTTGTCGACGATGCTCTTCAGCGCACGGGTCAAGAGGCGGACGTGGGTGCGGATCTCGCGGGCCGCGAGCGCGGCGTCGAGCTGGGTCACGATCCGCGCATCGTCGCCCAGGCCACGCTTCACGCTGGCAATCAGCTCGCCCAGCCGGACGCTGGTGGGTGGATCGCCACGAGCTTGGCCCGCGTCCACCGCCAGCTCGGCCAAGATGTCGCTGCAGCGAGTGACCTCGCTGCGGATCAAGCGGGCGTCGTCTGCGGCGGGAGCAGCCGCCAGGCTGCGCTCGAGCTCTTTGGCGACGACGGCGATGGTCGCGAGGGGCGAGGCGAGCTCGTGGGCCGCGCCTGCGGCCAGCGCTGCCAACCCGGCCAGGCGCTCTTGTCGCGCGGTGCGCTCGCGCGCACGCCGCAGCTCGACCTCGCGATCGGCCAGCGCCCGCTTGAGGCGATCGAGGAAGTAGACGATGAACACCGCAGCCACGCCCAGCGCCACCCACATGCCCTTGAGGTGCATGCCATAGTGGCCCATGGCCGCGTGGTCGTGCCCGCCCATCTCGAGCGGGACGTGCCCTTGGAACAAGGCCGCCGAACAGGCCAGGGTGAGCGCGACCAGCGCCCAGGTGAAACGCGGGCCCACCGCCAGGGCCGCCAGCGACAAGTGCACCAGGTACAGCGAGCTGAAGGGGTTGGTCGGCCCGCCGGTGAGGTAGAGCAACCCGGTGAACAGCATCAGGTCGAGGGCGATCAGCAGGGCCAGATGACGCTCGCGCACCGCCGGCCGCCGCCGGTGCCAGAAGGCGCAGGCGAGGTTGGTGCCCACCTCGACGCCGACGATGGCGGTGAGTGGGGCGAGCGGCAGCGGCACGCCCATGGCGTATTCGACGCCCAAGATGGTCGCAGCCTGCCCGCCGATGCTCGCCCAGCGGAGCTTCACCAGCCAACCCAGGTTCAGGCGATTCACGTCGACGAGCTCGACGCCCGCCGGCGGACCATCGGTGCTCGCCACCCGGCTGCGCATGCGCGGCGACGAGTACCACCGCCGGCGGCGCTTGTCAGGCCCGGACCCGCGGGGTAGCACCGCGGCATGGATCACCATCGCTTGTTCATCGGTGGGGAGCTGGTGGACGCGCGCGACGGCGGGCGCTTCGAGACCGTGGACCCTGGCACCGGACAGCCCCTGGGCACCGTGGCGGCAGCCGGCGAGGTCGAGGTCGGACAGGCCGTAGAGGCGGCCCGACGGGCCTTCGACTCGGGGCAGTGGAGCGGGCTGGATCCGGCGGAGCGCGGCGCCCGAGTGATGGAGCTCGCCGACTTGATCCAGGCCCACATCTCGGAGCTGGCCTTGATCGAGGCCCTCGACTCGGGCGGCGTGGTGGCTCGCACCGGCAGCGACGTGTTCCAGGCCGCGCGCTTCCTTCGCGAGACGGCGCGCTACGCCGCGCACCACTTCCCCTGGACCGAGCAGGTGCCCGGGAAGAACCCTTTCTTCCCAGCGACCAACCGCGTCCGCCGGGAACCGCTCGGAGTGTGCGCGGCGATCATCCCCTGGAACTTCCCGCTGCTGATGGCGGTGTGGAAGCTGGGGATGGCGCTCTCGACCGGGAACACGCTGGTGCTCAAGCCCTCACCGGAGACACCGCTCTCGGCGCTGGCGCTGGCCAAGCTGGTGCAGAAGTCACGCATTCCGGCCGGCGTGGTCAACGTGATCGTGGGGCCGGGTCGCGAGGTCGGGCAGCTGTTGTGTCGCCACCCGGGGGTGGATCGCGTCGCCTTCCCCGGCAGCACCGCCGTGGGCAAAGAGGTGTGGAAGGCCTGCGCCGACGGGATGAAGCGGGTGTCGCTCGAGCTGGGCGGCAAGAGCGCAAACATCGTGCTCGAGGACGCCGATCTCGATCTGGCCATCGACGGCGCGCTGTTCGCCACCTTCTTGCACAGCGGGCAGGTCTGCGAGTCGGGCACGCGCCTGCTCTTGCCCGAGCGCCTGCACGATCGCTTCCTGGAAGAGCTGGCGCGCCGCGCCCGGGCCCTCACCGTCGGCTACCAGCTCGATCCGCGAACGCGCATCGGGCCGGTGGTGAACGCGCGGCAGCGAGAGACCTTCGAGCGCTACGTGGAGCACGGCCAGCGCGACGGCGCGCGCCTGGTGTGCGGCGGCGCGCGGGCCGCCGTCGCCGGTTTCGATGGGTACTTCGTCCAGCCCACGATCTTCGCGGACGTGACGGCGGACATGCCGCTAGCCCGCGAAGAGATCTTCGGCCCGGTGCTCTCGGTGCTGCGCTATCGCGACGAGGCCGAGGCCATCGCCATCGCCAACGACTCGGACTACGGCCTGGGGGGTGGGATCTGGAGTCGGGATCTGGGGCGGGCCGAGCGCATGGCCGCGCAGCTCAGGACCGGAACGGTCTGGATCAACGACTGGCACGTGTTCCACGACCACGCGCCCTTCGGCGGGATGAAGCACAGCGGCATCGGGCGAGAGATGGGGCATCACGGTCTTGCCGAATA
>Ga0154020_10009985_pt1 | contig 10895 bp, 10 predicted proteins | sample Klosneuvirus_201_FD_109709 | JGI IMG/M metagenome (GOLD analysis project Ga0154020, IMG submission 109709) | Active sludge microbial communities from wastewater, Klosterneuburg, Austria - Klosneuvirus_20160825_MG | ecosystem: Engineered > WWTP > Aerobic digester > Activated sludge | place...
TGAAACAGATTGTTGAGAATAATAAAAAGTAAACAAAACGTTTAATAAACAAGATTGAAATATTTTGCACATACCACAGCAGTAATAGATGAAGGCTGTTCAATTGGTGAAGGAACAAAAATCTGGCATTTCAGTCATATCATGCCCGGCTGTAGTATAGGTCAAAACTGCAACATCGGTCAGAATGTGGTTGTATCACCTAAAGTTACACTCGGAAATAATGTAAGAGTACAGAATAATGTTTCAATTTATGAAGGGGTGATTTGTGAAGATGATGTTTTCCTCGGACCTTCAATGGTATTTACCAATGTTATCAACCCACGCAGTGCCGTTAGTCGGAAGAATGAATTTATGCAAACACTGGTAAGGAAAGGTGCTTCTATCGGTGCTAATGCAACCATTGTTTGTGGAAACGAAATTGGTGAATTTGCTTTTATAGGAGCTGGTACGGTGGTAACAAAGCCGGTTCCTGCCTATGCATTAATAATAGGTAATCCCGGAAGGCAAACAGGATGGATGAGCGAATACGGGCAAAAATTAATTTTTGATGATAAAGGGATTGCTGTTTGCAGTGAAAGTGGTCAGGAATTTATGTTGAAAGAGGGCAAAGTTCAGCGAGTAGATAATAATAAATGATAGAGCAAATAATTAATAAAACAATTTTAATCTTAGCACCGCATACAGATGATGGTGAATTAGGTTGCGGAGGCACCATTGCGAAACTTTGTGCATTGGGCAACCGGGTTTTATATATTGCTTTCTCCAGCTGCAACAACTCATTGCCAGAACAGTTTCCGCAGGATACATTAAAAGCTGAAGTAAAAAAAGCTGTTGCGGTATTAGGAATTGCTCCGGAAAATCTTATTCTTCTGGATTATTCAGTAAGAGAATTCAAAGACAACCGGCAATCGATTTTGGATGCGATGATTGGTTTAAGAGAGTTGTATAATCCCGATTTTGTTTTTCTTCCTTCGTCGTATGATATTCACCAGGATCACCAGGTAATATATGAAGAGGGCTTAAGAGCTTTTAAGTTTATTTCAATATTTGGATATGAGTTACCCTGGAATAACCTGATGTTTAATCCCAGGTTGTTTATTAAATTAAGCAAAGAGGAAACCAATAAAAAGGCAGCTGCTTTAATGGAGTATCAGTCACAACTGCACAGGCCTTACCTTGACAGGGAGCTTGTATTTTCACAAGCCAGAGTAAGGGGTGGCCAACTGGCTTCCGTGTATGCAGAAGCTTTTGAAGTAATAAGGATTGTATTATAAATACCCTGAACAGCTTTTAATTTTTATAAAAGGATTTAAGAAAAAAAGAATGAAAAATTTTGCCATAATCGGAGCTGGTGGATATATAGCGCCACGGCATATGAAGGCCATAAAGGAAACAGGAAACATGTTAATTGCCGCATTAGATAAGCATGACTCTGTTGGTATATTGGACAGCTATTTTCCCGAGGCTGATTTCTTTGTAGAATTTGAACGATTTGACCGTCATCTTGAAAAATTAAAGAGAAGCGGTAAGCATATTGATTATGTAGCTGTCTGTTCACCTAACTATTTACATGATTCGCATATCCGTTTTGGTTTACGAATAGGTGCTGATGTTATTTGCGAAAAACCGGTTGTGCTTAATCCTTGGAATATAGATGCGCTGATTGAGATTGAAAAAGAAACTAATCAGAAGGTCTACACTATTTTACAATTGCGGTTACATCCTGCTATTATTGCATTAAAAGAAAAGATTCAAAAAGATACAACGGGAAAAAAATACAAAATAAAACTGCATTACATTACCTCAAGAGGCCATTGGTATCATATTAGCTGGAAGGGGGATGTCAATAAAAGTGGCGGTATCGCCACCAATATCGGGGTGCATTTTTTTGATATGCTGATGTGGATTTTTGGTGATGTAAAAGAAAATATTGTACATAGTCACAAAGATGATACTGCCTCCGGAACTCTGCTATTGGAAAATGCAGAAGTAGAATGGCTGCTTAGCATTGATGCTACTAATTTGCCAGCAGAAGCAAAACAGAATGGCAAAAGAACTTTCCGTTCATTAATGATTGATGGCGAATCATTCGAATTTAGCGAAGGGTTTACAGAATTGCATAATCTTTCTTACGAACAAATATTAAACGGCAAAGGCTTTCCATTGTCTGAAACCCGAAAGGCTATACAACTGGTGCATGATATTCGTAATGCCAGCATAAAAAAAGACTGATGCAATTTATTCCACTCGGTAAACCTGATATAACCGATAAAGATATTGAAGCTGTAGTAACAGTTTTAAAATCCGGGATGCTTATCCAAGGGGAGAATATTCTGGCTTTGGAAAAATCTTTTGCAGATTTTCATAATGTCAGTCATGCTATTGCTGTGTCCAATGGGACTGCCACTCTCCATTTGGCATTAAAAGTGCTGAATATTGGTGTTGGTGATGAAGTAATTATTCCTGCATTATCTTATATAGCAACTGCAAATGTGGTTGAACTGGCAGGGGCAACTCCGATTTTTGTGGATATTGATGCTGCCACTTATAATATTGATGTAAGTAAGATTGAAGAAAAAATAACTTCTAGTACAAAAGCTATTATACCGGTTCATGAATTTGGCCTTGCTTGCAATATTGAAAAAGTCTGCGCTATTGCAGAAAAACATAATCTCTTTGTAATAGAAGACGCAGCTTGTGCCTTAGGCGCTTTGCAAAATGGAAAAGCAGCCGGCTCATTCGGATGTATGGGTTCTTTTTCATTGCATCCCCGTAAATCTATTACATCCGGCGAAGGCGGTGTATTGATAACGAATGACGAAAAACTGGCTATTAAATTAAGACAGCTGCGAAACCATGGTATTGAAATGGAAGCTGGCAAAATGAATTTTATAGAAGCCGGATTTAATTACAGACTTACAGATTTTCAAGCGGCATTGGCGCTTAGCCAATTTGAACGTATAGGTAATATACTGCCATCCAAACAGGAACTAGCAGCCATTTACCTTTCGGAAATAAAAAATTCAAAAATTAAATTGCCTGTTGTGCCGACGGGGCATAATCATACATGGCAAACATTTCATGTGCTGTTGAATGAAGAGCTGGATCAGCAAGAAATAATATCAAAATTAAAAGAAAAAAATATTGGCACAAATTATGGTGCACAATGCATACCTGCACAAACTTATTACTTTAATAAATATGGGTATGTATCCGAAAAAGATTTTCCCAATGCGTACAGCGCTTTTACAAATGGACTGGCACTGCCACTTTATGAACGTTTAACTAAAGAACAGGTTTTATACATCGCACAAACAATAAATCAATTATGATCTCAAACAAAAACATCTTTATTACAGGTGGCGCTGGCTTTATAGCCAATACGCTTATCAAACATTACATTGAGCACAATAAAATAACCGTGTATGATAATTTTCACCGGGATACACTTACGGGTAGTGGGCTCTCCAGTCATCCAAATATTAAAATAGTAAAAGGTGATGTGCTCGACCTCCCGATGTTGAAGGAAAGCATGAAGGGAACAGATATTGTGGTGCATGCAGCCGGTATTGCCGGTATTGACACCGTAATCAAAGACCCGGTAAAAACAATGTCGGTGAATATGATTGGAACCGCTAATGCTTTAGAAGCGGCGAAAGAAAATAATGTAAAGGACCGGTTTATTGATTTCTCTACTTCTGAAATTTTTGGAAGTATGGCATACAAGTCTACTGAAGAAGACAATACGGTTGCAGGCTCGGCTGGCGAAGCCCGTTGGGTGTATGCAGTAAGTAAGCTGGCAGGGGAACATCTGGCACATGCCTATTATAAACAACATAATTTGCCTGTGGTAACCGTTAGGCCGTTTAATGTGTATGGACCCGGACAAACAGGTGAAGGAGCTATCCAGATATTTATTAAGAAAGCACTGAAGAACGAAGAAATATTTATCAACGGAGATGGTACACAGATCAGGGCATGGTGTTTTGTAGATGATTTTGTGGATTGTCTAATCAGGTGTATTGAAGACCCTAAAGCAATTGGCAATAGTTTTAATCTTGGTAATGCAAGAGCCGTCATAACAACACTTGGATTGGCACAAACAGTTTGCAGGGTTTTGAATTCAAGCTCAAAAATATCTCATAAACCGGCGTTGAGTGCAGACATAGAATTGAGAATTCCAAGTGTAATTAAAACGGAGGAAGTGCTTGGGTTTAAAGCAAAAATCGATCTGGAAGAAGGAGTTTTGAAAACTGCAGAATGGTTAAGAAAGGGAAATAATTAAAAAGTTGGACAGAAAAGTGAAAATAGTGGATAAAGAACTGCTGGCATTTTATGAAAAACTGCTGAGTCTACATAATGAGTTAGATAACGCATTTATAAATGACTTTAGTCGTTCACTTCCTTTAAACGAAACATTATTAGATAGGTGGGAAAGAGCAAAAAAATTGGGGTTTGGAAAGGGAAGTTCAATTTATGATTCTGCTATGGTAATCGGACAGGTCGAAGTTGGAGAGAATGTTTGGATTGGCCCCAATTCTATTATTGATGGAAGCGGAGGATTGGTAATTGGAAACTACTCTACAATATCATCAGGTGTGCAAATTTATACACATGATAATGTTAAGCAGACATTAAGCTCTGGTAAGATGCCTATTGAAAGATTGCCGGTTAATATTGGAAAGAATGTATATGTTGGTCCGAATTCAATAATTACAAAAAATGTTACAGTAGGAGATTTTTGTGTAATAGCTGCAAGTAGTTTTATTAATAAAAATATCCCGTCTAATTCAATCGTTATGGGACAACCTGGTAAAATTGCAGGCATTGTGGAATTTAACAACGGCTTACCTGAATTTAAATATTATACTTAATGGTGAAAGATAAATTTAATTTTTCAGACTTTACTATCAATCATTATAAAGAAATTCTTTTGGAGACAAAAGGGAAATTCGAATTTAATTTTTATGATGAAGTAGCTGACAAAAAGGAGTTTATACTATGGAGACACGATATTGATTTTTCCGTAAACAGGGCTTTAAGATTAGCTAGAGTGGAGAATGAAATTGGTGTAAAGAGTACTTTTTTTGTTCACTTGCATAGCGAGTATTATAATTTTTTTGAAAAAGAAGTTTCTGAAAAAATTTCAGAAATTAACTCACTTGGTCATCAGATAGGGTTGCATTTTGACACACATTATTACAATATAGGAAATGAAAGCGAACTAGAGGAGAAATTATCAAGGGAGGCTGAGATTTTCTATAATTTTTTTGACATAGGGATAAAAGTTTTTTCTTTTCACAATACCACCCCTTTTACGATGGCCTGTCAAAAATTTTCTTATGCAGGCATTATTAATACTTATGCAGCCTTTTTTCAAAATGAGGTTGAATATTGTTCAGACAGCAATGGGTATTGGAGATATAAAAGAATAATTGATGTGATTAAAAACAATACTTCTAAAAAACTTCAAATTTTAACTCATCCAGAGTGGTGGCAAGAAGAAATAATGTCGCCATGGCAAAGAATTAAAAGAGCCATTGATGGTAGGGCGGAAAAAAATAAGATTTTTTATAAAGATCATTTAAGAAAATTTAATATGAAAAATATTGATTGGGATGGAGAAGTTGAGTAATAATAATAAGAGAATAGTAATGGTTGGATGTCTGGAAACCGGCTGGGAGGTTGTCAGATATTTATTGGAAAATAAAATTGAAATTTCTTACTTTGTTTGTTTAACTCCCGAAAAAGCAAAGCAGCAGAAAGTTGCGGGTTATGAGTCATTTCAGGATCTTGCTACGCATTATAATATTCCGGTTTATTATGCTCAACAATATTCTTTAAAGTCGGATGCCGATATTCTTTTTTTTCGGGATCAAAAATTTGATTTATTGATTCAGGGGGGGTGGCAACGATTATTTCCAGAGGAGATTCTTGAAACGATTTCTATTGGTGCAATTGGTATACACGGCAGTTCAGAACTGTTACCTAAAGGTAGGGGAAGGTCTCCGATTAACTGGAGTATCATTCAAAATAAGAAGCGATTTATAATTCAATATTTTTTGATTAAGGCAGGAGTTGATGACGGGGATATATTTTATTTTGAAAGTTTTGATATCAATGAATGGGATACTTGCAGAACATTGTACTATAAAAATTCAATTGTTACAAAAAGGGTTTTAGTAAAATGGATTCCGGAATTATTGAAAAATAAGTTTCAGGTAGTTCCACAAGTTGGAGCTCCAACCTATTATCCTAAAAGAACTGTAGAAGATGGTTTAATAAACTGGGATTTTACTGTTTTGGATATTTATAATTTGATTAGAGCTATTACTCATCCCTACCCAGGAGCTTTTTCAAGGATAACTGATGCAAAAATTACTATTTGGAAGGCATTTCCGTTTGATTCCCAGATATTATATCCTGAGGCTAAATACGGTGAGGTGGTAGAAGTATTTAAAACTGGCGATTTTGTTGTTAATGCTAATGGAGGATCTTTGTTGATAACAGAGTATGAATTTCCTAGAAAAATTGAAATTGGGTTTCATTTATTTTAAAAAAGGAATTGATAAAAAGAATTGTTAGTAAATCTAAAGAGCAAGTTTTTATTATCTATAGATGTTTTATTATGAAAGATAAAACAAAGAATTCAGCGAAGGGTTATATAAAAGTATGAGAATTTTTTTGGGGTGTTATGATATTGCTTCAGTACTTTCTGGTATTGCAGAGGGATTGAAGATGGCTGGTCATGATGTGACCAGTTTTGTTATGGAGAGAAATTTATTTTATCCAACTAATAATTATGATATTGTAAAGGAACCGTTTCTGGAGTCAAAAATAAGATACCAAGAAAAAAAAATCCACTGGAGAATTAAATTGAAATTACAAAAAGTCGACTCCTTTTTTTTTCGAAAACAGATGAAAAAAATAACTCCAAGGTTAATAGACGAATATGATTTGTTTATTTTTTTTTGGAACCCATGGATTAATGAACAGGATTTGTTTCCATTAATTAAAGCAAAGGGGAAAAGAATAATTTGTGTCCAATTAGGAAGCGATGTTCGATATGTATCTGCATATAAGCAGGAGTTTGGTGTGGAGGTGAATTATTGGGAAAAGCATTTTCATCTTGAAAATTTGAATGAAAAGATCAGAAAAATTAGGGTTCAAGAATTATTTGCTGACAGTATTTTTTCAGTGCCTGACCAGGCGGGTTTATTAATAAGAGGTTATCATCATATTCATATTCCTTTAACTAACATAGAGAAAATAATTTTTACTATTCCTGACAGGGAGGTTCCGATAATTATTCATGCCCCATCCAGAACAGGACTTAAGGGAACTGCTATCATTATTAAGACAATTGAAAGGTTAAAAAGTGAGGGATTTGTTTTTGAATTCAGATTAATTCAAAACATGCCCAATGAAGACCTTTTAAAGGAATTGACTCATGCGGATATATTAATCGACCAGATTTTTCTTCACGGACCTGGTGTCTTGGGTACTGAAGCGATGGCAGCAGGAACTTTAGTAGCAACCCGTTTTTTTGAAGAATATAAACATATATTCAATCCGCCTGTTGTAGATATAAAGCCTGATAATATATATGAAAAAATGAAACATATCCTTATGAATAGAGCAATGTACAAGGAGCTTCAATTACAAGGAAGAGATTTTGTTGAAAAAAATAACACCCCACAAAAAGTTGCAGAAAAAATTATGAATTCTTTATCCATAAAAACAACTGAGTATCAACCTAGTTTTTTTATCGATAAATTTCTTTTGAACACTGAACAAAAACTTTCCAAAGAAATATTAAGATTAAATAAGGAGGTAATCAGAAAATATAGCCCCTTATATACTAATAGCCCTTCTTTAATACAGAGAAATTTAATTTAATGAGGTCTCAATTAAAAGGATTACTGAGTGATAGTGTAATTTATGGCTTATCCGGAATCATATCATCCTTCATAAGTATTTTCTTAATCCCTCTTTATACAAATGTATTTGAACCGTCTGATTATGGTATAATTTCTATATTGACTACTACTTCGGTGGTTTTAAACATTTTATTAATCTTTAGTCTTGATAATTCTGCGGCTGTTTGGTTTTGGGATAAACCCGATATCTTAGAGAGAAAAAAAACTTTTAACAGCTGGATTGGATTTGTTGTTATTGCCGGGTTAGCACTTGCAATTGTGCTTGCATTATTGAGTAAGCCATTGTCAATTTTATTCTTTGGAAAAACTGATTATTCAGTTTTATTTGTGATAGTAGCGGCTAATTTATTATTTGTTGGGTTTCAAAAAGTAGTTAATATTTGGTGTAGGATGTTAAGAAAGCCAGTAAAAGCAATGCTATTTTCTGTCTTTATTTTATTAATAACTGTTGGATTTAATGTTTTATTTATTCTTATATTAAAAATTGGCGTTGTAGGTGTTTTTTATTCGCAGGTTATAGCTTCATTTCTTGGTGTGTTATTAATGCTCTTTATGTTCCGAAAATGGTTTCATCCTTCTTCATTTTCATTTTCACGCCTTAAGGAAATGCTCAAATTCTCTCTGCCACTTGTACCGGCTACACTTCTATATTGGGTAATGAATATGGCATCGGTCTATTTTTTAATAGCCTATGTTAATGACAATGCCGAAGTTGGCCTTTACCAGTTAGGTGGTAATGTAGCCAATGTTTTAAGTCTTGTGACATGGGCTTTTTTTCAAGCATGGTCCGCTTTTGCTTTATCTGTTTCGAAACAAGAAAATGCAAAACGTATATACAGTTTCGTATTTGAGTTGTATTGTGTCGTTGGCTTTTTTGTAGCGTTTTCTCTTATGCTTGGAAGTAAAGATATTCTTATAATATTTACACATACTAAGTACCTGGGTGCTGCTACAGTTATTGGGTTGCTTGCTTTAAATGTTGTATTAATGGGTTTGCCAAATATTCTAGCTATCGCAAATAGCCTAACTAAAAAAAACGAATCTTTTGCAGTTGCTATTGCTTTAGGATCAATTGTAGCTGTAACCCTCTTTATTATACTAATTCCAAAATATGGTAAAGAAGGAGCTGCTCTTGCAATGATTGGGGGGAATTTAGTTGTTCCATTATATTTAGGATATCGGACACAAAAACTTTATTTTATCCCGTATAATTTTTCAAGAATTATTGTTGTTGTTTTAGTACAATTTATATTATTCTTAATTGCGGGTAAAATATTTGAATCTCTATTTGGCCACATCATATCTGTTATTGTTTTGGGAATGCTAACGGCTGCTCTATATTATGTACTTGCTCGAAAAGCTGGTTATAAAATCAAATTTTAGTTTGCCTTTTAATTATAGAATGGAGCAAAGTTTTTTTGATTGCAAAACCATCTTCTTGATTTCGCCAGAGCCTTGGGATTATATATCCGTAAGTAAGCATCATTATGCAATAGCGTTGGCAAAAAAAGGGAACACGGTTTGTTTTATTAATCCTCCGGTAAAAAGAATTGCAGAAAGCATTGTTATAGAAGAAGTGGTTGGAGTAAAGGATCTCTTTGTTGTAAGTTATAAACCATTTGCAACAGGGCTACGGTTTTTACCCCGCTACTTCATGAATCTTATAGAACGGAAATTTTTAAAAAAGATAGAAAAAAGGATAAACCTGAATTTTGATGTTATTTTGAATTTTGAAAACTCCCGGTTTTATGATTTTCATTTTGTATCGCCTGAAGTCTTAAAAATTTATTTTCAAGTAGATCAAAATCAGGATTTTCATCCGGAGATTGCTGCCCGAACTGCTGATATAGTCTTTGCTATTAATGATGAGATACTTGGAATTGTTAAGCCGTTCAATGAAAATAGTTTTAAAATTAGTCATTCATTCCAGGGAAACCTTTCTGAACAGGCTCAGCAGATACTGGAGGGCAAATATATTTATACAAAGGCTGCTGATCGGTTACAGGTAATGTATGTTGGAAACTTAGATAATGAATACATAGATTACGATTTGTTTGAAGAAGTTATCAATGGACATCCAGAAGTTGATTTTTTATTGGTGGGACCTTACGATCAGGCTGGAGAAATGAACAGTCGTATTCAAAAGTATTCCAATGCGAAATTTTTAGGGCAAGTCAGTTCCAAAAAAATCCCAGAACTTTTATCTTCTGCTGATATGTTAATGCTGATTTACGGGAGAAACTTTACATTCAGCTCACATAAGCTTTTAGAATATCTTGGATCGGGAAAAGCAATTGCCAGTACATATATGAATGAGTTTGCAAAGGAAAAATCATTGGTGAACATGTCCATAAACCACGAAGACTACGGGAAAATTTTTGCAGAAACACTTAACAATTTAGAGCAATTGAATTGCCCTGAAAAAATGAAAGCCCGGATAACATTTGCTCTTGATTGTACCTATCCAAGACAATTGGATAAAATAGACGAACTAATAAGAAAGACAATTTCTAAAAAAAATAATTGAAATAATATTTTGTAAGCTACGCTATGAAAAAAAAGAAAGTAATCATTTTCCTATACAACCGATTTTTCGACCCGTTGATTCAATCCAATTTCTGGTTATACATCAATAATTTTTTAAATGATCCGGAGAATCCTTATGAATTGCAACTTATTACATATGAGGATAAACGTTTTCCGCTTTCAGATGAGCAACAAAAGTTGGTGGATGAGTGGATTGCAAAAGGATTGAAATGGAAAAAACTCTACTGGCATCCCGGTCAGGGAATGATTAATAAGGCAAGGGATATAATCTCCGGCTTTTTTGCGGTAATGGGTTTGCGTTTCAAAGGATACAGGCATATTGTTACATTGGCATCTGTGGCTGGAAGTTTTGGTTATATGTATGCAGTTATATTACGAATGAGATTATTCCTTTATCAGTATGAACCA
>Ga0154020_10009987_pt1 | contig 10893 bp, 7 predicted proteins | sample Klosneuvirus_201_FD_109709 | JGI IMG/M metagenome (GOLD analysis project Ga0154020, IMG submission 109709) | Active sludge microbial communities from wastewater, Klosterneuburg, Austria - Klosneuvirus_20160825_MG | ecosystem: Engineered > WWTP > Aerobic digester > Activated sludge | place...
CGCTCCGCTGGCGGTCGACCTGTGCCGCTTCGACGACGTGCTGCTGTGCGTGCCACGCCTGATCGACGTGCGCATCATGTGGTCTCACCACGACTCGCCTCCCAGCACCTGGCAGGCGCTCGCCGACAGCGACGTCGTGTTCGGCTTCCCCGGTCGCGAGTCGGGGCTGTTCGGCACCTTCTTCGAACTGGTGGTCGGTGCCGGCGGGCGCCTGTTCACCGACGACGGTCGCCCGAGCATCGACTCGCCCGCAGCCGTCGCCGCGGTGCAGCTGCTGTGCCGCCTGGCCGCACGGGCACGGGCCGACGTGCCCGACTGGCACTACGACCAGGTCGACGCGGCGCTGCTCGACGGCCGCGTGGATGCAGCGGGTGTGTGGCCCGGCGGCTGGGGCCGGATCCGCGACTCTCGCGCCGAGCTGCAGCCCCACCCGTACCCGGCCGGCGAGCAGCGATGGGTCAGCTACGCCGGTTGCCACGCGTGGGCGATTCCGCGCACGTGCAGCAACCTGCCGGCGGCCACGGCACTGGTGCAACTGCTGGTCGGCCACGAGGCCAACGCGCTCGACGCACAGGGCGGCAGCGTGTGCGCTCACGTCGGCGCGTTTGCCGCCGTGCAACCGGTGAACGACACCGACCGCCGGCGGCTGGCCATCACCGCGGCCACCATCGAGCAGGCGATGATCACCTACCCACCACACCCCCGCTTCCCCGACGTGGAAGATGCCGGATGGCGGGCAATCAACGCGGCACTGCTCGGCCGCCTCAGCCCAGCCGGCGCGGTCGCCGAGATGCAACGTCACGCCGAGCGAATCCTCGGCGCCGTCTGACGACCGCCAATGCCCAACGACCCGGCGACGCGTGACGGCCGATGTCAGTCGCCGCAGGCAACCGACAGCACATCGTGCGGCACACGATCCGCCGGCAGCACTTCGGCCCCGTCGATGGCGACACGCCAGTTGCGCGAACGAAGCGTGAGCGCACCGAAGCCCACCAGCAGCAGCACCGAACCGACCCCGAAGGCGAGGTGCAGGTTGGTGGCATCGGCGATGGAGCCGATGAACAACAGCCCGATGCCGTACGACACGCCCATGGCCGCCTGCATGATGGACACCACGCGGCCGCGGCTGGCGGGCGGGGCATCGCGCTGGATGATGGCCGACGAACTGATGAACATGCTGGCCGAGGCAGCACCCAGCAGCGCCCCGCCGGCGATGAGCCACGCCTTGTTGGGAGCCAACGCGTACACGGCCAACGCCAACGACAGCGCCCACACCAGCCGACCGACGAGGAACGACCGCCGGTGCCGCGCGGCCAGCACCGTGATGAGCACACCGCCGAGGATGGCACCCACGCCCTGCGCCGACGCGACCGCGCCGGTGAGGCCGGTGCCGCCGCCGTACTCGGCGCGCACGTAGATGGGGATGAGGCCCATGAACGGCACCACCGTGAGGTTGAACAGCACCAGCAGCACCACGCCGTGCCAGCACCCCGGTGTGGCGCGCAGCGTGCGCCAGCCGTCGACCAGCCGTTCACGCACGCTGCCACCGGCACCCTCGGCACCGTCGTGCGGGCGGAACGGCCGCCGCACCAGCGACACCGCCGCGGCCATGACCACGAAGCTGAACGCGTTGAACCCGATGGTCCATGCCGGGCCGACGCTGAGCACCAGCACCGACCCGAGCAACGGCCCGATGATGCGCCCGCTGTTCCACGAGTAGACACCCAGCGACACCATGGCCATCAGCTCGTCGGCGGGCACCAGATCGGGCTGCATCGCTGCGTAGCTGGGCGCGCCCGTGGCGCCAGCCGCGCTGCCGAGCAGGATGAGCAAGGTGAGGACGGCCGGCGTGCGCACACCCATGCCCAGCACCACCGCCAGCACCGTGGTGACCAGTGCCTGCGCCATGAGCGCAATGGCGAACACCTTGCGCCGGTCGTAACGATCGGCCAGCAGGCCGCCCACCGGCGACGCGATGCCCTGGGGCATGAACGTGGCCAGCGCCACCAGCCCGGTCTGAATGGCCGAGCCGGTGCCGGCCGCCACCAGGCTGCCGACCACGATGAGCTGCACCCAGGTACCCACATCGGAGACCACCGCCGCCCCCCACAGCAACCGCACCTCGCGGTGGCGCAGCGGGACGAAGGGATGGTTGCTCACGACAAACAAACGTACCGGTTGCACTCGCAACTACCGGTGGCAATTCCGTCACACCCGGCGACGTGTGCAGGAACGAGAAGATTCGGTGAGAACGAGAATCAGTTGCTCAGCCGAGCACCTTCGACTTCAACGTGCGAATGTGTTGCGTCACGGCGGCTGACGTGAGCCGATGGCTGGTCGCGATGGCACGGAGGGAAGTCGCCTCGCTGCGTAGCGCATGACAGCTAGCCTCGGCGCCGTGAGCTGGGCGGTCGTCTCCGAAGCCGTGGTGAGTGCGGTCGAACCCGACCCCGACCTGCTGATCGTGTGCGGCGAGCAGCCGTCATGGTTCTGCGAGGGTGCGTGGAACGCAACTCACAACCGCATGCTGGCACGAGCCGCCGACTGGTTCGTCACCCGTCCGCTGCTCACCGCCGTGGTGCTGTTGGTGGCCTGGCTGCTCAATCGCTACTTGCGCCGCGTCGTCACGGTGTTCGTCACCCGCCTCACCACCGGCCGCCAGCTGGCCAACGAAGCGCTGCAGAAGATCGGCGTCGACCGCCCGGCCGAGACGATGCGCATCAACGCCCGCGATCGAGGCAGAGCCGAGACGCTGGCGGCCGTCAGCCGCGCCTCGGTGTCGTGGTTCGTGTGGTCGATGGCCGTGCTCGTGGTGCTGGGCATCTTCAACATCGACCTCGCGCCGTTGCTGGCGGGCGCCGGCATCGCCGGCATCGCCCTCGGTTTCGGCGCGCAGACGTTGGTGCGCGACTGCATCTCCGGCTTCTTCATCCTGCTCGAGGATCAGTGCGGCGTGGGCGACGAAGTCGACCTCGGCGAGGCGGTGGGCACCGTCGAGTCGCTCACCTTGCGGATGACCAGCGTGCGCGGCGTCGACGGCACGCTGTGGAACGTGCCCAACGGTGTCATCCAGCGCGTCGGCAACCGCACCCGCAGCTGGTCGCAGGGCGTGGTCGACATCACCATCTGGTTCGACGGCGACATCGACGACGCGCTGGCCGCCGTGCACGAGGGAATCGCCGTGGCCATCGAGGTGCCGGAGTTGGCGGAGGTGCTGCTGCAGCCTCCCACGGTGCTCGGGGTGGAACGCCTCGACGCCAGCGGCACCGTCCTACGCGTCACCGTGCGCACCAAGCCGGGCAAGCAATGGGCCGCGATGCGCGAAGTGCGGCTGGCCATTCGCCGCTCGTTGGTCGAGCACGACATCCCGTTGCACCCACCGGTGGCCCCCGGCCGGCCACTGCCACCCAACGCCTGACGCCACTGGCGCTCCACGCTCAGCAACGCCACTCAACCGGGCTAGGCGGCTGCCTCGACGATCGAGCGCAGGTGCGGCCAGGCCGCAGCGAAGCCGGCATGCAACTGCATGTCGTCGACATCGTCGAGGTGCACCCACGCCACGGCGTCGGTCTCGAAGTTGACCGAGGCACCGAACGGTTCGTCGACCTCCAGCACCACCGTCGTGTACTGCCAATCGACGGCCGGCGCGAACACGTACTCGCCCAGTTCGCGATGGTGCGGCGGAATGTCGCCCACTTCCTCGCTGGCCTCGCGCAGGGCCGCCTCGTAGGGCGTCTCGCCCTCGTCGATCGCGCCTCCGGCGCAGCTCCAGGTGCCGCCTTCGTGAGCCCACGCAGAACGCTTCTGCAACATCACCAGCGGCAAACCCCCGGCAGGGCGCAGCACGAAGACCACACCGGCTGCACCGAACACACCCCAGCGCGTGTGCCCATCGGAGCAGCGCACGAACCCGTCACCCGAACGACCCGACATGCCGGCGCACGCTATCGACGCCGCAGCAGCAGCGGCGTAGGGTGCGCGCATGCCCAGCGATCTCGTCCTCAAGTCGATGAACACCATCCACCGCACGATGTTGAAGCTGTCGTTCGGCCACATCGGATGGGATGCGGGCGGCATGCCGGTGCTCGAGCTCACCACCACCGGCCGCAAGAGCGGCCAGCGGCGTGCGGTGATGCTCACCTCACCCGTGCAGCAAGGCGACACGATCGTGATCGTCGCCTCTCGCGGCGGCGACGACGTGCACCCCGCCTGGTACCTCAACCTGCAAGCCAACCCCGACGTGGAGGTGAAGTGGAAGGGTGCCGCGGCGAAGCCCTACACCGCTCGCACCGCCACCCCCGAAGAACGAGCCGAGCTCTGGGGCACCGTCACCTCCAAGTACAAGAACTACGCCGGCTACCAGACCAAGACCGAACGGGAGATCCCGCTGGTGCTCCTCACGCCGGTCGCCTAGACCCCGCTGATCGTGCCGACGCTGCTCACGCAGTGGCGGTTGCGAGGTGCCGTGCCGAGGAACCCATCAGCGCCAGGAAGTTGTCGCAGTAGAAGGCCTGCCGCACCGCTTCGCCGGCATCGCCGAGGCTGCGTTCGAACCGCTCGATCGGGCGACGACCACCCTCCACGTGCGGGTAGTCGCTGTTGAACAGCATCGTCTCGACACCCGCCTGCTCGATGATCCAGCCCACATCCTCCGTCGGGTACGGGGTGAACTTCATCGAACGGCGCACGTACTCGCTGGGGCGCAGCTGCAACGCCCGCACGCGATCCTCGTGCTTCACGAACGCATCGAACGCGCTCTCCATCTGTCGCATCCAGCTGGGCACCCAGATGGCACCCTGCTCGATCACACCGATGCGCAGCAGCGGGAAGCGGTCGAGGACGCCATCGAACAACATCGTCGCCAACGTCTGCATCGGCGGAAAAGGGATGGCCATGTAATCCACCGACCGGAAGTTCTCGGCGCCACCATGGAAGTCGGGCGGGATGGGCAGACCGTTGACGAAGTAGCTGCGATCGATGAGATCGCCGGTACCGCCGACATGGAACACGACCGGGATGTCGGCCTCCTGCGCCACCGCCCAGACCGGGTCGAGCGACCGGTGCGATGGCGAGTGCCCGGCCGGGCACCCGCTGGCCACGAGCAGCGCGGCAGCACCCATCGCCACCGCTTCGGCAGCCATCGCCGCGGCCAGTGAGAAGTCGGCCAGCGGCACGTAGCACGTGGGCAGCAGGCGCGCATCCACAGAACAGAACTCGACCATGCCGCGGTTGTGCGCTCGCGCGGCACCGTACGCCAGCTCCAGGTCGCCGCTGTGCTCCCACTGGAACAGGCGACCGTTGTGGAAGGTGTTGAACATCAGCTGGCTCTCGAAACCCAACAGGTCGAGTGCCCGCGGCCGATCAGCGGGCAAGAACGCGCCGGTGGCAGCGAAGTTCTTGCGCAACATGATCTCCGCCGCTTCCGCGGCCACGTACGCATCGCTGCGGTGGCGAGCGGTGAGGCGCTGAAAGGCAGCGTCGAGATCGGCCAGTTGTTCGTCGACGGAGCCGGTCTGCTTCAGCTCGTTGCCACCGCTGAGGTCGAGCGTCGGCACACGATCGCGGATGGAAGGGTCGGCATGATCGCGCAGCCAGGTCGGCGGCTCCATGATGTGCGCATCTGCGTCGTGCACGATGCGACCGAGCTGGTTGTATGGCATGGCAACCTCTCCCCAGGTGCTCGACCAGGGTACGGTACGAGCAACGAAGCCCGATCGTAAACCCTCGTGTGTGGAGAAACCCATGGGACTGTTCAGCAAGAAGCCAAAGTCCTCGATCGATCCTGCCGAGTTCCTGTCGCTGCGCAGCGAGCTGGCCGACCTGCGCGACCGGCTGGAAGCGAGCGAGCACGCCAAGGCGATCACCGAGGCACGCCTGGCCGCGCTCGATGCCACCACCACCGCGATGTCGGCCGAGCGGCCCAGCGGCGAAGACCTGCGCACGCGGGTCAGCGAGTTGGAAGAGCAACTCAACGTGGTCGCGGAGCACGCTGCCGCCGCGCAGACCAACGCCGACAACGCCGAGGCAAAGGCCACGGCCGCCGTTGCAGCCAACGCCGCCGGCACCCCTGCCGACGCACCGGCGACCGAGCCTCACCCCGAGCTGCTCGCTCGCGTGGAGGCGCTCGCCGAACAGATCAACGCCATCAGCAACGCGCCCGACCCCTCCATCGCCGCCCGCCTCGATGAGCTGGCCTCCAAGGTCGAGGCCGGCCCGGGCCCCGGCCTGCTGGCCCGTCTCGACCAGCTCAGCTCGCGGCTCGACAGCACTCCCGACGGTGGTCGTCTCAGTGAGATGGAGGCCCGCCTCGGCGAGCTCGCTGCCAGAGCCGCCGAGCCCGACGCCGGCACCGCCAGTGGCCCCGACCCCGACACCGCGGCCCGTCTCGACCAGCTCGCCGAACGAGTCGCATCGGTCGACTCCATCACCAGCCAGTTGGCTCAGCTCAACGCCCGTGTCAGCGCGCAGGCCGAGTTCGGCACTCAGCTCAGCAGCCTGCGCGATCGCATCAGCCAACTGCACGACGAAACCGAGGAGCGCCGCGCTGCCGCAGTCGCCGCCACCGACGATGCCGACCTGCGCGATCGCGTCAACGCCATCGCCGATCGCATCGCCGCCACCGAAGGCCTCGCCACCCAGATCGCCCAGCTGGCGGAACGGGTGGCAGCCACCGACACCACCACCCGGCAGGCCACCGAACGTGTTGCCGTCGTCGAACAGCGGTTGAACGCTGTCAGCACCGAACTGGCAAACCAGGTCGGCGAGCTCGGCCGCGACATCGACGGTCTGGCCGCGCACAGCAACGAGTTGGCGAAGAGCAGCGTCGCCGACGACGTGATCGACGACCTGAAGTCGGCGCAGGTGAAGCTGGCCGCCGAGCAGGCACGTTACGAGATCGCCTTCCGCGAAGACCTCGCCGCGTTGGCCGAGCAGGTACGCCGCGGCCCCACCGGTTAGGGGGCCGCCCGCCGCAGGTCTCAGTCGTCGAGCAGGTCGAGTGCTTGCGCCACCAGGTCGCGAGCAGCCTTCATCTTCTCGCCGTACGTGGCGAAGTCTTGCTCGCCCAGCGCCGCATCGGCGTCCTCGAAGAGCTGCTCCGCCTGGTTGAGCAGATCGCTGGCGGTGGAATCAGGCGCCGGCTCATTGGGGTCGGTGGGCTCAGCGATGCCGCCGACGACATCGCCGATGTCGATCTTCAGGCCTGGGAACAGCTGCGCCAGTGCGATCTCCAACGACTCGCCGAAGCCGACCTCGCCTCGGTAGTAGGCCACGATGAGCCGTACCTGCGGCTGCCCGACCGTTTGCGACTCGACGTAGACGGGCCGCGCCCAGACCAAGGAATCGCCGACCGGAATGGCTTGCAGGTCGCCGTACACGACCTCCGACCCGACCGAGCCGAGCACGGTGACCGTGGAGGTGAACGCTCGATCGGTGGAGATGTTGGCACCCACCACGTTGGGGCCTTCCGGCAACGAGCCGCCGACCTCGTAGGCGACGAGCTGCCCCGAGCTGTCGGCGGTCATGTACGCCACCATCTCGCGGCGCTCGTTCTTCACACTGAACGGCTGGAACGGCCGGAACATGGTGAACGTCGACGCGGCATCGCCGTTGGCGTGGAACATCGTGTAGTAGGGCACGAACCTGTCGGCCTTCTGCTCGGTGGGGAAGCTGCTCGCGCCGGCATCGACTTCCGCGGTGGCGCTCTCGGCCGGATCGGTGGTGACCGTGACGCTCACCGAGCTCTTGTTGGGCTGCTCGGGCGCGGCCAGTGCGACCGACCAGGCGCCCTCGCGATCGAAGAACTGCTCGCCTTCGAGCCGGTACTTCGAGTAGGCAGCGGTCTGCAACCGGAACAGCTCTTCCGGGTAGCGCAGGTGCTCTGCCAGGTCGGCCGGCACCGGCTGGTCGGAGAAGAGGTCGGGGAAGGCCGACTGCCACACCTGCAGCACCGGATCGTTGGGGTCGTTGACGTACAACGTGACCGAGCCGTCGTAGGCATCGACGACGGCCTTCACGCTGTTGCGGACGTAGTTGAGCGCCTTGTTGAGACCGGAGCCGCCTGCGAGCTGCGACAGGTCGGCGTTCTGCCCGTACGGATACCGGCTGCTCGTGGTGTAGCCGTCGATCACCCACACCACGCGGTCGCCGAAGGCCACCGGGTAGGGGTCGCCGTCGAAAGAAAGGAACGGTGCCAGCTTCTGCACGCGCTCGCGGGGGTTGCGAATCATCAGCAGCTGCGAGTCGTCGTCGATGGCGCTGGAGCCGAGCAGGTTGTAGTCCCACTCGTTGAGCGCGAACGCCAACCGGCGCGTGGTGGACGACAGCGGCACGCCTGCCGTGCCCTCGTACGCGGCAACTGACTCGCCGGGGCACGCCGTTTCGGTGACCGAGGTGTTGACCACCGCGTAGCCCGACAGCGCGGGGCTGAAGTACAGATCGGGCTTGTCGAGCGACACGATGTCGTCGCGGTACGCGGGGTTGCCACTGGCTTCGATCTGGCCGGCGGGCGACATCACCAGGCCGCAACCGTGCGTGTTGATGAGGTGCGTGCCCTGCCACGACTTGTTGCCCACCTGATCGAGGTCGAGCTCGCGCGCGCCGACGATGACCTGGCGCATCTCGCCGTCGACCAGGTAGCGATCGGGGTCGAGGTCGTTGATGGTCTGGCCGGAGTTGCCTTCGTCGGTCTGGAAACGGGTGACCATCTTTCCTTCGGGCTTGAGCAGGCGCACGTCGCGGAGTGCGGCCACGTTGTCGGAGAGCTCCGATCGAGTGAGGTCGCCGAACTCGACCTGCTCCACCGTCACGTCGTCGATGCCGAGGGCATGGCGGGTGGCCTCGATGTTGTACGCGATGTACTTTGCTTCCTTGTCCTTCTGGTTCGGATTCACCACCAGCGACTGCACAGCACTGGGGTAGATGACGCCACCGATCAAGGCGACCACCGCCCACAGCGCCGAGGCCGCCACCGCCGGCCGCCACCGCTGCGTCTTCAACGAGCTGAGGTACAAGCCGGCCGTGAGCAGTGCGATGAGCGCGAGCAGCAGCACCGCCGGCAGCTGAGCGTTGTCGACGGCGTAGGTGACACCTCGCACCGCGCCGCGGTTGGCCGTCGTCAGCTCGTAGCGGGTGACCCAGTAGTCGGCGGCCTTGAGCACCGCCAGCACCGCCAGCAGCACCGCCACGTGCGCCTTCGTGGCCCGACGCACCTTCGGCTTCGGCGGCTGGATGACGATGCCGCCCGACAGCACGTGTGTGGCCACCACCAGCAGAGTGATGAACAGCACCGCCAGGAACAGCCAGTCGAGCACGAACGTGACGAACGGCAACTTGAACATGTAGAAGCCGACGTCGTTGCCGAAGTGGCGATCGGCGATGCCGAACGACTTGCTGTTGCGGAACATCAGCCAGTCCTGCCAACGGCTGATGGTGGGCACTGCGAACAGGAACCCGAACACGATGGCGACCGCGAACCGGAAGATGCGCATGCGGTGCCCGAAGAACTCGTGGAAGCGCTCGACCAGCGGGTGCGTGTTGGCCGAGAACGTAGTGGGCGCCAACCGATCGGCGATGATGAGGTTCAGCAGCGCAAGCACCACGAACGTGCCCGCGAACATGGCGAACATGGTGAACTTGGCACCCAGCACGCCCCAGAACACGTCGGTACGACCCACCGATTGGTGCCACAGGTAGTCGACGAAGAAACCGGAGAGGAAGCGAGCGGAGAGCAGCAGCCCGACGAACGCGACCGCAAGAATGATGAGCAGCACCCGGCCACGATCGCCGAGGCGACTGGGCTTGCGGGTTCGGCGTGGTAGATCGGCAGCGTTCCGCACGCGGCGAAGGTTACAGGGGTGCTCGCTGCAGCATGCAGCGGCATCCCTCGTGCGCGGGCGCACACGTGTGATCCGTGGGGAAGGCCTGCCCTGCCCCGATCACACCGGCCAGCGCGTTGTCCTCTGCGTCGGGACACGCTGGCCCATTGGGGTCGACCGACCAGCACACCGGGGTGCCGGGGGCGAGCGCAACGAGGGCACCGCGACCGAATGCCATGCGAGCCACGTCGTCGAGGTGCTCGTCGATGCGTTGCGTCTTCCACTCGCGATACACCGAGCGCACCGTGTTGGCCAGCTCGCCGTTGTCGCCATCGGCATCGGCAACGGCGCGGCTCAAGCGCTCGCGCAGCGGACCGACGACCGCAACCGAGAGTGCCTCGATGGCAGGCTGCAGTGCCTTTGCACGAGTGATCTCGTGCAAATGATCGCCCTTGTCACCGTCGTCGATGCTGGCGGCTCCGGCCAGCGCGGACAGCCGCAGCTCGCTCTCGATGGCCGTCGCGTAGCGCCGCGAGTGGTCGGCCTCTTGCGGCAGCAGAGCGGCGAGCGCAGCAACCGGATCGTTGCGCCGCAAGATGTGCAACACGTCGTTCTGCTCGTCGGCCAGCACCCGCTTCAGCTTGCGCGCGGCAGCGACGATGAGCGGTGTGAGTGCAGCGTCGCGACGCCCGAACGGCGAGTCGTCGGCTTCGCGTAGCTCGAGCGGCGCAGCCGGCGACACTGCGAACACCGACAGCTCCTCGGCCACCGCCGTCGTCGCTGCATCGGGCAGCGGTTCGGAGCCGTCGCTCGCCGGCTCGACGGCGGCTTCTGCAGCCGGTACGTCGACCGGTTCGGCAACGACTGGTTCAGCAACGACTGGTTCGGGTTGGCTGCGGGCAGCGCGCAATCGTGCGAACAGGTCGCCGACCGATGCCTTCTCCTCGCCATCGCCGACCTCGTCGGTGGCATCGACCTCGTCGGAGGCATCGACTTCCTCAGCGTCGATGTCCACGACGTCAACGACGTCAGGGTCGGCAACGTCGATGTCAACGTCGATCTCGCCGGCGAAGAGCGA
>Ga0154020_10009988_pt1 | contig 10893 bp, 18 predicted proteins | sample Klosneuvirus_201_FD_109709 | JGI IMG/M metagenome (GOLD analysis project Ga0154020, IMG submission 109709) | Active sludge microbial communities from wastewater, Klosterneuburg, Austria - Klosneuvirus_20160825_MG | ecosystem: Engineered > WWTP > Aerobic digester > Activated sludge | place...
AAAATTAAACTATTAGCACAAAAACAAAGCCCATATTTAACGGAATAAAAAAAAAAAAAGCACCCCACCCGAAAACCCGGCGGGCGTGGGGAGGGGGGGGGGGGGGGCTCTCCTATTCACCACTTGCAACTGCTTGCTCTGGAGAGGAGGAGCTCCGAGCCTCCTTCTCCTCCTTGTCCACCTCTATCTCCTTTTCAGACTCTTTTGCCTTCTCCGCCTCCTTCCCCTTCTCGGCTGCCTTTTCCTTCTCCACCTCCTCCTTCTCCACCTCCTCTTTTTCTTCGAGGGTCTTCTTCTTCTTTCTCTCCTTCTCTTTGCCCTTCTCGTCATGCTTGACCAGCTCTTCCTTCTCCTCTTTTGCCTTCTCCTTCGATTGTTCCTCCTCTAGATCGCGCTTAATGTCGAGCTTGATGAACTGTGCATCTTTCTTAACTATCATAGGAGCGCACTAATGAGCGAGAAGGGGAGGGGAAGGAGGAGGAGAAGGAGGGTGTGGAGGCGGGAGGGTACCATTGAAGATGAGCTCGACCTTGCCGCCCAAGTGGATGATGTCTCCTGGACGCAACGGGTGCTTCGTCACCTTCTTGTCATTCACTAATAAAATTGGAATGAGTAACATTCTCAAGAAGAGTGGAGAGAGGAGGATATCGCATACCCACAATCGGAGTGGAGGCGCCATTGTCGACGATGTAGGGAATGTTGTCGACCACCTCGATGCGTGCATGGTATCTCGACACGCGGTCATCGTAAGCAACCTATCATTCAATAGGATTGAAATCGAGCAGGTCACTCAAGGAGGGAGTAAAGGGATCTCACCTTGATGTCGTTGTCTCCTGAGCGACCAATGGTAGAAGGGCCCTTCTTCTTGAGCTTGTAGGTTCTCTCCGCGCGCTTGTCGTACAAACTCATCTTGTTGGCCACCTTTTTCTTGTACACAAAGTCAGGAGCGCTTCCCAGGGATGGCCTATTATCGATAGTATCAGTGATGTCAACCAACAAGATGAAGCTATTCACAAAGTCGCAATACAGAGTTGGGGCAGACTTGGAGCGCCTCTTCAGCTTCAAGGGGAAGCGGTCGCTCTTGAGGTCGATGACAGAAGTCGCTAATGTCGACCTAGCTTTCTCATTGCCCATGTATCCACGAGCACTCAACAATGCCTACATATGCAACAAGAATGAGATGAACAAGAACGATGAGCGAGTGAAGGAGCATTGGAGGGACCTTGATGAAGGCCTGCTTCGAGGCAGGAGTCGTGCACTTGAACTGGAAGCGAGCTTCCGGAGTCACCTTCAGAAGAGCATCAATTACTCAATCAATCGCATACACAATCATCATATATATCAATCACTCACAAGAGAAAGAGACAAGGACAGAGATTGAAATAGTGCGCACCAAGGCAAACTTGACAGAGGAGTCCTTGTCGTCCATGAGGTGGACGAAGTGGAGGAGGAAGAATTTGTACTGCTGGCGATCCTTCACTCCCCTCTTAAACTGAATCCAATGACAGCAAAATAAGGGTAATATATAATAAAAAGTGAAAGGTGCGATGGAGCGCACGTCAATGGGCTTGAAGAGCGTCATGTAGTCGTCGTAGAGGTCGATCTCAATGGCGCGGCGCATGTTCACGTCGCTGCCTCGGATCTGCGTCACAGGCAATCGAAACAACCTACGCTCACAGAATAAGAGAAAAGAAAGGAAAGGAATTGAATAAGATCGAGGAAGAATCGAAGGTAGAGGAGGAGAAGTACTTGTGGCGCTTCTTCTTCTCCTGGCTGAGGCGGAACTGGGCCTCGCGATGGTACTTCTCCATGCAGATCACCTTGAGCTTCCTGAGGCACTCGCCGTACTCCTATGGGAATATCATATACATTGATTCGCGTGGACATTGGCATCAAGGTGAGAGCGACTTCAACTGACCTTGGCAGCGTCCTCGCGCGCATCGACCTCGTCGTAGTTAAATGCCAAATCCCAAAGCTCGCACAGCTCTTCGTCCCTGTCATTGTTACATTGTTAGAAGAAGCAGATCAGATTCACCATCGATCGATCATAAGAATGCTGGTAGGAGGCGGACCACTCGTTGGCTGAGGCGTTGTCGTCGAACCAGAGGTCGACGTTGCCAGTCGAGGTGAACAAGCGTAAGAGGCGGTGGCGAGGGAAGAAGGGCGACTGATCTTTCACCAAAAGATAATGGCGATACATAAACGAGAAGCTCACGCGCCCCTTGAGTTTCACCGCACCCTCCTAAAGAGGACCAAGATAAACCAGAGCGCCACGAGGTAAGCAGAAGCGAGGTAGAGGAAAGCCTTCAAAGTCCTCGAAATCAATGAACAGGGAAGATTATCAAAAATTGTGATATTAATAACATAAAAAGAAAACACAATAAACAAAGGGTTCGGGACAACCGAGAATCACCCGAAGACCGTCCGTTGGCTCCTCCGGCTGGCCCACTCCACCACAACCTCAGGCCCAGCAAATAATATATTAAGTAATATATAAACATCTATTAAATATTGATCTGAGAGAGGAGAAAGCAGCTCCAAGGAACCCATAGACTTGCGAATCCACGAGGGCAGCGCGACACTTCGACGAAGCGCAGAAATTACTATCACGCAAGAGACATTGCCCACAGCATCACAAATCGCCAATAGAAAATAAAAATATATGAGATAATATAAAGTCAATATAACTGCGTTGAAAGATCGAGGAAAAGGAGCGTGCAGACAAGAGCACGAGAAAGGAAACCCAGAACTCCCGAACGTCCGCGATCGTAAAATCACTCGGATAATATGGAGGGCTTTCGGAATTATGTCATATATATATAAAAATCCAACTGAACACAATGAATACGATATTGAGATTGAGGGAGACGACTCCGGGAGACATAAAGCGGAAGAGGAGGAGAAGACAGTGGAGGAGGAGGCGAGGGACAAGCAAGAGACAGAGAGAATCACCGCTCCGGCGTGCTTATTTCCCATGGCCTCCTGGCACCTCAACGCCTTCCGAGGCCCTTGAATCGGATTAAATATAATAGAAAATCTTATACATTATAAATTTCCATATATTGGATAGAGGTGGAGGTGGACGAGGGTACAGGGACGGAGGGGCTGTTGTAGACGGTGAGCTCGTCGCCGAGCAGCTCGCAGAAGCGACGGCGCCAATGGAAGCCATCGTCAGTCGAGACTTGACACGAACAGCCTAAGAAGATCTTGTCGCAGTGGGCGATCGCCTTCTTGGTCGGCGGCGGCGAGAGGACAGGCGAGAAGAGCGACTCGACGCTCTGCATGTGTTCGAGGAGGACGCGGTAGTCCTCGCGACGGCCCTTGGTCGCCGCTGTCACCGACCAGTCTGCGATCTTAGAGATCTCGGGCTCGTCGGGGACTAACATGGATGAGGCCACGATGAAAGAGAAAGATAATGAGGAGGAAAAGGTCTGACTCAAGAGGAGACCACTGCTCTCTGCTCCGGAGGAAGAATGGGAAATCGATCGTCGGAGCTGTAGTCGGAATTTCGGCGGTTGACGCAGCGGAAGCACCACTTGCGACTTTGTTCGCATGGCAAATTTATAGATATCACTGTAATTAGAATCTCCTCATAATTTTATAAGTATGTGAAACTGTGAATCGCCGTCTCTCTTCACGGAGCTGGTCAGGACGCTCAGAGACTTGGACCGACGCTCCTCGTTGAAATGCTCTTTCTATTCTATGATTTGATCAGAGATAGTTCTCAAAATTGTAATAGTTTGGAGATGAGTAGTGGAAGAGAAGGATATCAGACGCCCTTGAGGCGGCCGGTGGCGAGGAGCTCCTTGAGCTGCGCCTTGATCCAAAGATCCCACTCCTTCCACGGCGTCGCTTGCTGCTTGGCAAGCTCGAAGAGCTGTGCAATGTCGACCTGCACTGGCTGACCACGGATCGCAAAATTCCTACATAAAAACAACCGTTAGAAAGGAAGAAAACGAGGCGAATAGTAAGGGAGGAGGAGAGAAGCACTGTCTGATCTCGCGAGCCAGGGAGAAGAAGAGCTCGCGCTTGGCGTGGTCGGCATCTTTGGTATAGTCGGCGCTGATGCCCTCCTTCCGCAGCGACTTGGTCAACAAGTCCAAGAATTTCTCACGCCTATCATAAATCTCCAATATTGAGAAATGAAGGACGAGGGAAGGAGCAATGGAGAAGAGGAGGGACCACTGCGCGAGCTCGACGGTTATCAGAGACAAGCGGGCGTCTCTCGAGGACGCCTCAGACTTGGCCTTCATCTCCAACATCTGAACCTAAAAGCAATACCATCCAAGTATAAGTGGATAGAGATGGCTACGACAGGGAGGAGGGAACGCACCGTCTCCACCATGGCAGCGTGCTGTGATTGGTGCGCAGCGAGCTGGTCGACAAGTTTCTACGAACACAAAGCATGAAGTGAGGAGAGGTTAGGTGAGGCTAGAGGAGGGGTGAGGTGTGGTGAGGAGAGGTGAGATGAGGCGAGGAGAATGAAGGATGTGCGGAGAAGTGACGATAAGAGATGGAAACGCACTTGAAGCTTCTGAGTGCGCTCGACGGAGCCTTCAGGACCAAGCTTGGCACGGAGCTCGCGAACCATCGTCAATGCAGACAGCAGCTGCTCGTCCTTGGCCTATGAAAAAATGAACATAATAAAAAAGGAAGATGCGAAGATGGAATCATATGACGGACGTTGAGGGACTCAGTCATCGCGTCGCTCTTCTCGAGAAGAAGTGAATGCTTCTTAGAGAGGATCTCAAGTTGCTCCTTGAAGCCCAACAAGTCCAGCTTCGCTTTCTCGGACGACTTGGCCATCTCACGATACTGACTCACAAAGTCATCCCTGAAAACAAGCCTCAACATATACAGTAACAACATTGAAGTGAAATTCCATTTGTACGAAGCAATGTCGGGTACGGCAACGTTTGAAGCAGGAGAGGGACTCGGAGCAAGCGGCGCCGCGCTCTTAGCCGCCTTCAAGTCGGTTTCGAGCTCGTGCACGCGCGTCTGCAACTTCTCCAGCTCCGCCTCATAGGTTGCAATCGCCTCCGCGTTCTCCTCTTCGGATGCCTTGGCCAATTTGAGGAACTGTTCGTTCTCCGATAAGGTTTTCCGGAGCTTTTCAATCTCATCGGATTGGGAATTGGAAGTAAGGGAGTGCGCGTTGGACGCTTGGAGATCCTTGGTGAGTTTCTCTATGAGGGCGTTCTTCTCAATGGTGATCGTGCTCACCTTAGCATCCGATTCAGCTTTGTCGCTCACGAGCTTCTTCTTCTCGTCCTCGAATTGCTTCTTCATCTTCTCTATGAGCTCTGCATCCTGCTTGCGCTTCTCGTTCCACTCCTGCACTTTCTCGGTGACCTTGACGACCTTCTGATCTAGCATCAGTTTCTCTTCCAAGTATTTGTTGGCCAGCTCGTCCTTGGCCTTCACCTCTTGCTTCAGCTTTTCGATGAGGTCCAGATCGGACGACTTGACGGAGCTGGCAGACATGCGAAGCTTCTCGACGGTTTCTTCCAGCTCACGGACACGCATATCCTTGTTCAGAAGATCCATCTTAAGCGTCTGGATGGAAGCTTCCAGAACGTCATCAACTGTCGCTCGCGATTTCTCCTTGCCCTAAAAATAGATAAATATCACATCTTGCATGAGGCGAGCGGCGGGTTGAAACTGTACCAATTTATATATTTCAGCCTCCTTAGCAGCCAGCTGTTGCTTAAGAGTGGCGATTTCGGCCTCCTTGCTGGCCAACTGAGCAGACAAGACCTCGCTGCCTTCATAAAATATCATGAGAAAGATAAAATCAGAACCGGTTATGAGGGAACAGAAATCAAACCGTCTGAGGTCGCTCCAGACTCGAGTGACTTGCGCAAGGATTCTTCAGCAGCCTAGATGAAGGAGTCATTGAGCCATGACAAAGACGAAAATAAAGACAAGGCAGAAAATACCGTTCGAGCGAGAAGAGCGCCCTCGAGCTCAGTGATCTTCCTCGCTTGGCTCGAGAGCTGGGTCTCCAGTGCACCCACCTTACTAGCTTCATCGTTCGACTGACGCAATTTCTATATAAAAAAAGAAAGGAGAAATAGTATTCCTTCAAATTTAAAACATAAGCGGAAAGGCAGCTGAATTGGTGATGAAGACGTACCGAAGTGAGCATAGCGTTGTCTCGTTTCAATGAATCGATCTCATCAGTGACCTTCGCGCTGGGCTGCGCTGATTTGACTCGAAGTTCGTTCATCTCTCGCTCCGAGTCCTTCTGCACCGCCACAAATTTCTATATTCGATAAATTGAATTGTGCGACAATGAGGGGCAAGAAGGAGGAGGCAATCATGTACCTCTCGCAACGATTCGATCTCTTTCCGGAACTCGGCCTTCGATTCCGCTTGACCCGCTTGAACTTTCTAGAAATCAATCAATATATATATAAATAACTATTCGGTGATGTTGAAAGGGTCCTCGAGGAAGCGCACCTGCTTGAGCTCGAGGTTTTGCTTCACAAGAGTGGCATTGTCCTCCTTGGCCTTGTCGAGCTGCTCTTGGAGCAAGTTGAGTTTGATCCGGGCGACCTCTTGCTCCGCCTTGCGCTTATCCTCTTTCTCCTGTTCGTCATCCTTCATCAAAACAAACATCTTTAGGCTCCGTGGAGATCGAAACGAAAAAGGTGGCAACTGTGAAAACCAAACGCACATCATCATCCTCGGTCTTGAGATCGGCGGGCTTAGTGTCGGTGACCTGCGCTTGCTCCGCTTCGGTGATCTTGAAAGGATTCGTGTCCTCTTCTGGTGCGGGCGATTTCTTTTCGGGTGCCTCAGTTTGAGACGTGTCGAGCATGGACCACGTCATGCTGTCGAGATCGTCTGCGAATTTTAACCTGCGGGGGAAATTAAGCTAAAAATGGTGTAATGAAATAAGATTGGGGCTGCACGAACATAGTCGATCGGCTGGGGCCATTCCGATTAGCACGGGCGGCATCCAGTTCATTTTCCGAGTTGGCGGCCTTGACCTACAGAACGAGAAAATAATAGCAAGAAGATCGGGAAGATCGGAAGGCATTCAAACCGGCGGAGTTGGATTTGTGGCTGTCGAAGAAGATTTGGGATCCTAGGTGACAGAGGAATGAGAAGAGAAGAGAAAGCGACGATGCCCACGGGGGAAGGCGAAGGCGACGACGCACGAGCTTCTTGTTGGCAACGAGCTCGAGCAACGAGGGCTCCTCGGTCGACTCGTCCGCCTTGGCCGTCTGCGCCAGGAAGTTCTCGGCGTAAGTTTGCCATTTTTTCAATTCAGTGTCATTATCGGCCACTAAGATATACACGCGACCTGCAAAAGAATCTTATCGCCAACCATCGAGAAGGGCCTAGGGATAAGCTACCAGTATTGGTCGCCAGCTCGAAACCGCGGCCAGGCATCTTCCTGTTGGTGTGCGAGTCATTGATTGTAAAGGAAAAGACCGTTGACATATCTACAAATGAAAGATTATTCAATATATTGTCCTTCATAATTATCATCCTTAATCATCGCTCACTTCCCACAGGAAGTGAAATACCAAACGGTGCTTCCTCTCCACAGCTCAATCACATTGAAAATTCAATTAAATGTCCATGTTGAAACAAATTCCTAAAAAGAAGAAGACAGACCTATAAAGCCTGAAGGAGCGAGGGCGAGCTTAGAAGGGTCCTCGGCGTAGATGATTCGGTCGGAGATGACTCTGAAGAAGCGCTTCTTGAAGCTCTTCACGAGGCCCTTCTCGCCTTTTTTCCAGAGCCATCCATCAATCTAGAATCATTAAGTATTGTTAGAAAAGCCGAAAAGCATCAGGCGTTCAACAGAAGCGAGCAAAGTTCTAACGAGCAGGAGTCGGAGCTCGAGCTGATGGCATCTTCGACAAGATCAACTTGAGATCTGTCCAGCACCGCAGACCGATGCGCAAACAATCAAAATCAAATCCGTAAATATGTCTTCTCAATGTTGATGAGATAAGCAAGGAGAATCGCAGCAGGGGTATCACAACAGGGACGAGGAAGAAGGAAGAAGCTTTGCGTTGAGTAAGTGGATGGACGAACCAAGGCGGCCATGGGCGGATGCACAAGGCGATCGACAAAAGACTGAGAAAATATAGCTATAAGTAAGCGGCCACTAGAAAAATGAGGAGAATAAGGCAAGTGGCCGAGCGGTTAACTGGGGCGATGTTTTGTGAAAGGGATCCTCGCCTCTGGGCAAGGCTTCATTAGACGCAGCCATTTTCTCTTATTAACTTCGTTGATTTCGTGTGATGGCGTTCCATGCCCCAGTAATAGACTTTGTGACGGCGGCGGGGCGCTACGACGCGATGCGCTTCGACGACGTGCTCTGTGTCTTTCAAGGCGAGGCGCCGCCTCCTGAGCCTGGTCCTCTTCCTCCCTCAACTTGGCAACATTTAATATTAATCTATTTAATTTAATTTTATTTTATTTTATTTATTGGCCAGCGTGAGATGGTGAGGGTTTTTTTCTTTCAACTCTCTACTGAGCGTCTTCACTTTTCGACGATGACCACGGCTTAAATTGACTTGTTTTCGAATTATCGTTTTAAAAAAATTAAAGCATATTTGTGTTTGTTGCGATATTTACCTGATCTGGGCCTGACTGACCGTTGGTGATCCGTAGGGACCATCGACTTGGTCGTCGACGTCGACTTCGCTGCGGTCGCCCAGAAATTCGCCGTCGTTCGAAGCTCAGCCAAGGTCTTCCTCTCTGTTTTACAGAATTTGTTTTCATTTGTTGATCTAGCGCGTGTTTATCCGGTTTCTCAGCGAATTTGACCTCGAGACGCCTCTCGACTGCCATTCTGATCTTCTTCCTGTTAGGATTCTCCGTTCAAGCCTCCAATTTTCAATGATGTTGTGTTTATCAATGATGAAAAGCCTCCCAAACTCGTCGTGGAAGGTTTATTTTCCTCGTATGTGAAATTTCTCGAGACATTGACCCTGTCTTTCTCCATCTCATATCGATCTCTTAGCATTGCTGGCGATGACCTAGTTCAAGATCTCGGTGGGGGAATCGACGAGCTGTGTAACGAACTGAGGCGAATGCTGAACGAAGCGCGAATGCAAAACATCTACACACCTGTCATCCAGACGGACGAGTCGTGGGTCGCCTTGGAGGAGCAAGTCAATATTGACGTAGAGCTCACCTGGATTATCTGCCTGCCTTGAGATGCCTAATGATGTTTGTTAGATGGAGGGTCAGTTGCCGCGACCAATGGAGGAAGAGGACGTTCGTAAGCATATATTTGAGCTTGCTTTAAAGCAATTGCGAGGTGAACAGGCGGAATCCGCTCCAGATGCCGTAGAGTCCCCGAATATGCTTCCGTCGAATTCCTCCAGTCCGCATCCTTCTTCGAAGTCGAGTCCCGATGTCGTTGTCATTCGAGACCATGATGTCGCTTCCCCGAGGAGTGAAGGAGCTCAAAGCCCGCCGTTGACTCCTGGTAAGAGGAATACTCTCCGCTTTAGTCAGAAGATCCCGCGGAATGGCTACGAATCGCCCGCCTCCGAAGGCGACGCGGTCGATCATGTTGAGGCGCAGCCAGCTCTTCTCCATCCTGTATATTCCTCTTCGACATTTCTTATTAATGCTAATTATCTTTGTTTTACCATGTTTCTTGATAGAGCCCAAAGCCGTCGCGAATCAATCCGTTGCTTCATGTCGGTGGCAGCGAGAGCCCTTCTCACCATGCTGGCCGCGAGATATCATCGGCGAGCATGAAGTTCTTTGGAATCACGAACCTCAAGTCGTCGCCGCATCATTCTCCCTCCTCCACCCCTGCCCCTTTTTCGCCCGGCCCTGGCGCTGAAGAGAAATTCCTGGCCGTATAATGCCCTTACTTGAAACTCATATTTCTTCCACTGCCAGGGCCTCATTCGCCATTGTAGGAAAACCCCCTGGCGAATCCATTGCGCCAATCAGCGCCTCAGCTGGGTCACCCGCACTTCCAGTTGACCAATCCTCGCGCTCGGCGATCACTCTTTAGCAACAAAGATAGAGACGTCTCAGAGCCTTCGTCTAACAGTGAGACTCGTTCGGGGTCAGGGTCTGAAAAGAGCAATGCAACGGACTAATTGATCGTCCACTATCAGACTGTAAATAAAACGATAGATTATGATGATGATTGCATCATTGTGTTTCGGTTTGGTCGGAGGTGTACTGGTCCGCATTGATGGTGACCTGTCAAGCTTTTCTTTCAAACGGCCGTTTTGATTTCCCGCCTTCGAGCTTTGCGTGGCCGCGCAGGGCTCGCACTGTTCCGCCTCTTGAATCGAAGCTCTCGTCGCCGCATTTCTGTGCAAGCATTGAACATTGTTCATTTTCAGCGCTTCGTTTGTCGGTCGGCGGCCGTGCAAGGCCTGCGTGGGAATTGACCGTTGAAGAGACGGATCTTCCTTCATCCCATCAATGGACCGCCTCGCCCTCCGCGAGACCCTCTTTGCGAACCTCGAGCGCTTGGGATTTGATAAAACACGCGCACAGGCCGAGCACTCGATAATCTTCCACAAGAACATGTTCCAGAATGCGAACGTGAAGGCCATGGAGATTCTGGTTTGCTTCCTCTTCTCGCACATCCTCGCCCCTGACCAGTTCGCCAAGGTACCTCCAGATATCTAAAATTAAATAAATTTATTATTTTATTTGTATTTGATATCATATGTTCTGGAAGACGCGGCTGGGTCGAGCGGTGCGACGAGGCCTCGTTCTGTCTTTGCGAACTGGCCTTCCGCCGCTCTTTCCCTCTCCTTTCTCGAATCAATTGAATATATGTTTAAAAATTTTAAAATCAGTTTATTTAATTCTTGCCTGGGAGTGGAATGACGACTCGAATGGCTTCTACTGGAGTGGATTGTTTGTTTTGGCGACCGTTAGTTT
>Ga0154020_10009989_pt1 | contig 10893 bp, 5 predicted proteins | sample Klosneuvirus_201_FD_109709 | JGI IMG/M metagenome (GOLD analysis project Ga0154020, IMG submission 109709) | Active sludge microbial communities from wastewater, Klosterneuburg, Austria - Klosneuvirus_20160825_MG | ecosystem: Engineered > WWTP > Aerobic digester > Activated sludge | place...
AAGTACCTCCGGCCGCTCTACACCGCTCTCGGCAGACACGCGCGGACGCGGACCCTGGCGCGAGACGTGTTCGCGGCGGCGAGCCCCGGCTATCACCAGCTCTCGCGACGCGTCGTCGAGTCGATCCTCGCGAAGTACGAGCCGTAGGCGGACCGCACCGCCCCGCGGGGCTCATGGCCGGTTCCGTGAGAAAGTCGCGCGTCATGCAGAAGCTCCGGCTCGCCACGCGCGCGCTCCTCGCGATCGTCCTGGCGGCCCCCATCGCTCGGGGCGATGCGCTCACCGACGCGCTCGCCCGGAAGGACTACCGAGCCGCCGCCGTCCTCCTCGAGCGCGCCGTGGCCGCGCAGCCCGAGCGCTCCGGAGCCGCGTACAACCTCGCGTGCGTCTACGCGTCGCTGGGCCAGCGGGAGAAGGCGGTGAACGCTCTCGAGATCGCCGCCGCGAGAGGCTTCTTCTTCACGGCGACCCTCCTCCGGGATCCCGACCTCGACCCCCTCCGCGATCTGCCCGGCTACGCGGCGGCTCTCGCGAAAATCCGCGCGAACAACGCCGCGCAGCTCGCGACGTTCCGGGCCAAGGCCGAGCCAGCGGCGCGGGTCCTCGTCTTTCCTCCCGCGGGGCTCGACCCGAAGAAGCCGGCGCCGCTCGTCGTGGCGCTCCACGGCTCGGGTGGGACGGCGGAGTCTTTCGCCCCCGTCTTCCGGGACGCCGCGTCGCGGCTGGGCGCGGTGCTGGCCGTGCCCGAGGGACTCAATCCGTCGGGCCGGGGCTTCGACTGGGGCGTCGTCGAGCAAGGGACCCACCTCGTTCTCCGGGCGATCGAGAAGGCGAAGGAGCGATACGCCATCGACCCGGAGCGGGTCGTCCTCGCGGGGTTCTCGAACGGCGCCTCGCAGGCGTTCCTCCTCGCCCTCCAGCGACCGGAGCTCTTCCGCGGCGTCGTGCCGATCGCCGGCTTCTACGAGGAGCGGGTCGCGCCGGTGCCGTCCGGAGCGCCGCGGCTCCCCCGGTTCGCGATCCTGAACGGCGCCCTCGACGAGGCCGCGGACAACAACCGGGCGGGCGCGCGCGCCCTGGAGGCGAGGGGGGGAGCCGTGCGGCTGCGGCTCTATCCGGGCGTGGGACACGCCCTTCCGCCCGATCGCGAGAAGGAGCTCGTCGCGGCCCTGAAGTTCGCTCTCGGAGAGCGCGAGGTCGAGCCCTAGGTTGCACCGCCTCTTTCTCCTCGCCTTCGGGATCCGCTCGGACGAGCTCCGGCTGGTCCAGACGTTCTTCGCGCTGTTCGGCGCGGTCGGGGTCTTCGTCACGGTCGGCGTCACCTGCGCGGACACGCTGTTCCTGTCGAGGTATCCGGCCGCGGAGGCGGAGAAGCTCCTTCCATTCATCTACGTCGGGATCGGCTTCGTCGGCGTCTCCGTCGCCTCGGCCTTCGAGCGGATCCGGGAGAAGCTGCCGCGGCCCGCGCTCCTCGTCGGCGCGTTCCTCGCGCTGGCGGCGTCGCTCGTGGGGTTCCGAGTGGCGCTCCAGTCGGGCTGGAAGCCGCTCTTCTTCCTCCTCGTCATCTGGATCGAGGTCTGCAGCCTCCTGGCGGTGGCCCTGGTCTTCGCGCACGCGGCGGACACCTTCAGCGGGCGCGACGCGAAGCGCCTCTACGGTTACATCACAGGCGGCCTGGCCGTGGGGACCATCGTCTCGGGTTATGCGGTGGAGCCGCTCGTGGAGAGGCTCAAGGCCGAGGGGCTCCTGATCGTCTGCGCCGGTTCGCTCGTCGCGGCGGCCGGCATCGGCGCCCTCACGTTCCGGCTTCGGAAGGCGCCCCCCGCGCCGGAGGCCGGCGAGGGGACCGAAGGCGCCGTTCCGCTCCGCGCCCTCTTCTCGAACCGCTACCTGCTGCTCGCCTTCACGTTCGGGCTGGCCGCGCTCCTCTGCTCCGTCCTCACGGACTACCAGCTCAAGATCGTGGCGAGCCGGTCGATGGACGAGGCGGCGCTCGCCGCGTTCTTCGGGAAGTTCTACGCCTGGCTCGGCGTGGCGCAGCTCGTGATCCAGTTCCTCCTGGTGGGCGCGATCCTCCGCCGGCTCGGCCTGCTGAACGGGCTCCTGATCCTGCCGTCGCTCGTCCTCGTCGCGGGGGCCGGGTTCGTCGTCTTCCCGGTCGTCCTGATGGCCGCCTGCCTCGAGTTCGTGCGGGAGAGCTTCTCCTCGACGCTCGAGACGCCGTCGAAGGAGCTCCTCTACCTCCCGCTTCCCGCGCGCCTCCGGATCCGCGCGCAGTCCTTCTCGAGCGGCGCCCTCGAGGCCGGAGGACAGGCGCTCGCCGGACTCCTCATCGTCATCGTCATGAAGTTCGTCCCCGGCGTCCGCTGGCTCGGGGTCGTCACGCTGGCCGTCGCGGGAGGCTGGCTTTTCGCCGCGCGACGCCTCCGGCCCCGCTACGAGGAGGTGCTGGCCGCGTCCCTGCGCGAGCAGCGGCTCGGCGCGGCGGACCTCGAGCGGCTCCTCGTCCGGCCCGAGGCCGAGAGCATCCTCACGCGGATGCTCGAGGAGGGCGGCGCCCGCGCGGCGTTCGCCCTCGAGCTCCTCGGATCGCGGCCGCTGGGCGGCCTCGCCCCCGCGGTGGCGGCGCTGGCCGGTTCCGGAGGCGCGTCGGTGGCGGCGCGCGCCGTGGCGCTCCTCGGAGAGGACCGGAAGAAAGAGCACCTTCCGGTCCTGCGGCAGGCGGCAGGCGACGATCGACAGGCGGTGCGGGCCGCGGCCGTCCTGGCGCTCTGCCAGGTCGCCGAGGAGGACGCGGTCCACGAGGTGGAGGTGTATCTCGACGACGTGGCGCCGCCGGTCCGCGAGGCCGCGCTGGCGGCCTGCCTTCGCTACGCGGGCGAGCGGGGCATGGCGGCGGCGCGCCCGCGGCTCGACGCGCTCCTTCGGTCGATCGACCCTCGCGAGCGCGCGACGGCGGCCCGCGTGATCGGTCGGGTGAGCGGGCGCGGCCTGGCGCCTGACCTCGCCGCGCTCCTCGCCGACCCGGATCCGTCCGTGCGGGACGAGGCTCTCGTCGCGGCACGAGCCGTCGCCGACCCGACGCTCCTCCCGATCCTCTGCGGGCTGCTGTCATCGCCACGCGACCACCGCGCGGCCCTCGCGGCCCTCGCGAACATGCCGCCGGAGACGGCCGAGACGCTGGCCACGGAAGCGCTCTCGGAGCAGCGCCCCTTCGCGGAGCGGAGGGCTCTCGCGGAGGCGCTCGCCGCCGTGGGGGGCGAGGAAGCCTGCCGGTCGCTCCTCGAGCTGACGCGGCCCGGCGAGCCCCTGCTGCTCCGCCTCACGGCGGCCCGCTCCCTGCTCCGTCTCGTCGAGCGCGAGAAGCGGCTCCCCGACGCGCCGGTTCTCGACGGACGCCTCGAGGAGCTCCTCGCGACGATCGAGCTCTTGAACCGTGCCGTGGGCGAGTGCGCCGGCGGACGTCCCGCGGTGTCGCGCCTGCTGAAGGACCATGCCCGCCTTCACGCGCAGCTCCTCTTCGCGCTCCTCGCGCTGCGACACCCGGCCGACCAGATCCGCCGGGCCGAGGCGAACCTCTTCTCGGAGGACGCGCGCCTCCAGTCGAACGCGCTCGAGCTGATCGACGCCGTCCTGCCGCGGGCCCTCTCGGCGCGGCTTTCGCCGCAGCTCGCCGCGCTCACGTCCGAGCCCGCCACACCCGGAGCGGATCTCTCCCCCGCCACGCGCGCCGCGCTCGAGACGAGGGGCGGCGCGTGGCTCCGCGCTCTGGCGGGCTACCAGGAGAAGGTCGCGTGACCGGCCCGCACGAGACGGACGCCCTCTCGCGCCTCATCTCCGGCGTCACCTTCCTGAAGCAGGTCGACCTCTTTCGCGACGTCCCGGCCGACTACCTGGTCGCCGTCGCGGAGGTGGCCGAGGAACGGAACTGCTACGCGGGAGAGTACCTGTTCCGCGAGGGGGATCCGGGCGACTGCCTCTACGTGATCGCGGAGGGGGAGATCCGGGTGACGGCCCGCGGCGCGGAGGTGGCGCGGCTCCGGGCCGGCGAGGTGATCGGGGAGATGGCGGTGGTCGACTCGCAGCCGCGCTCGGCCACCGCGGAGGTGTCGAAGGACTCCCGCGTCCTCCGGATCGGGACGGTCGAGTTCCGCCTGCTCCTCCTGAACCACCCCGAGATGGCGATGGCCCTCCTGCGAACGCTGTCGCGCCGCCTCCGATCGGCGCCGTCCACCGGCGCCATCCTGGATGCGCTCGACGACGGGAAGCTGGGGTGGCTCGAGCCCGAGCGCGTCGAGGCGGCTCCGGTCGCCGTCGCCAGCGAGACCTCCATGCTCCCGGCACTCGTCGACGAGCCGCTCGACGCGCTCGAGCCCGGCCACGTCCTGGCGAGCCGGTTCCGCATCACGTCGCGGCTCTCGGCGTCCCGCTACGCGGCCGAGGACCTCCAGCTCGGCGAGGCGGTCTCCGTGCAGCTGGTGCCGCGCGCGCTCGCCGGCGACGCGCCGGCGCTCGAGCGGCTGCGCAAGCGCCTCGGTGCCGCGAGGAGGCTGTCGCATCGCAATGTGCAGAGGGCCTTCGACCTCCTGCGCGAGGACGAGCGCGTTCTCCTCACGCTGGAGCTGGCGCACGGACCGACGCTCGAGGAGCGGATCCGCCAGGCCGGCCGGCTCCCCTTCGACGAGGCCTGGCCGATCGCGAGCCAGCTGGCGTCGGGCCTGGCCGCGCTCGAGGAGGTGGGGCTGCCGTCCGGCGTCCTCTCCTCGTCGAGGATCGTGCTGATACCCGAATCGACCTCCGCCGAAGGGACGCGGCGCTGGCGCCCGCTGCTCCCTTCCGTGGACCTCTTCGAGTCGGTCGGGAAGACCACCGACCTGTCGTCGTTCGCGAGGCTGCTGCGGGAGATGTCGACCGGCGAGCGGACGGCGGATCTCCAGGCGGGGAGGGTCGACGCGCGCTGGGAGCCGATCCTCAGGCGATGTGACGATCCCGAGCCCGCCCGCCGCTACGCGGGCTTCGCCGAGCTGGCCTCGGCGCTCGCGGGGCAGGCGCGGCCGTCCGCGGCGCGGCGGATCGCCGGCGTCGCGGGGCTCGCGGCCGTGGCGCTCGGTGCGGGGCTCCTGCTCGGCCCGGCGCTCCGGCGTCGCGCCGCGGCGCCGACCGAGGCCGGAGAGGCTGTGGCGCCCGCGCGACGGACCATCGCGGTCCTCGGCCTGACCAACAGCTCGGGCGAGGCGCGGAACGCCTGGCTGGGCACCGCCCTCGCCGAGATGCTGGTGTCGGAGCTCGCGGTGGGGGGACGGGTCCGGCTCGTCCCATCCGATCAGGTCGCGCGTGCCCGTCTGGAGCTCGGGATGCCGGACCTCGACCGTGCCACGCCGGCGAGCCTCGAGGCTCTGAGAAAGCGGCTGGCGGCCGACTTCTGGGTGAGCGGCGCGTACAAGACCGAACCGGGCAAGCTCCACCTCGACCTGCGCCTTCTCGATTCCGCGACCGGCAAGCAGATCGTGACGCTTGCCGACGACGCGGCGGAGGAGCGCCTCTTCGAGCTGGCCGCCGCGCTCGGCTCGCGCCTCCGGTACGAGCTGCGGCTGGGCGACGTGACGAAGCGCGAGGCGGCCTCGGTGCGCGCCGCGCTCCCCGTGAACGCGCGCGCCGCGCAGCTCTACGCCGAGGGGCTCGACCGCCTCCGCGTCTTCGAGGCCGCGCGGGCTCGGGACCTCCTCGAGAAGGCCGTGGCGGAGGATCCGTTCCACGCGCTCGCCCACGCCGCGCTGGCGCGGGCGTTCGAGGCGCTGGGCTACGACGAGAAGGCCCGCGACGCCGCGAAGAAGGCGCAGGACCTCTCCATCGACCTCTCCCGGACCGATCAGCTCGGCATCGAGGCGCGCTATCGCGAGTCGACCGGGGAGCGGACGCGGGCGATCGAGCTCTATCAGAAGCTCCGCGCGGCGGCGCCCGACGATCCCGAGCCCGCGCTCGCCCTGGCCGCCGTCCAGACGGCGGACGGCAAGCCGAAGGAAGCGCTCCGGACGGTGGACGCGCTGCGCCGGATGGCCGCCGGCAAGGACGACCCGAGGACCGACCTGGCCGAAGGCGAGGCCGCGGCGTCGCTCGGGGACTACAAGCGGCAGCTCCTCGCGGTGAGACGCGGTGCCGAGCGCGGCCTCGCGCAGGGCTCCCTGCAGGTCGTGGCCCGGGCGCGGCTCGCCGAGGGACGCGCCCTTCGCAAGCTCCAGAACCTGGGGGAGGCGCGCGCCGCGATGGAGGAGGCCCGGAAGCTCTTCCAGAAGGCCGGCGACCGGAGCGGCGTGGCGCGCGGCCTGACCGAGCTCGCATCGATCTCGGCGGAGAACAAGGACGCGGGAGCGATCGGCCGGGCGCTCCTCGCGGAAGCCCTCGACGTCTTCCGCGAGATCGAGGACCAGCGGGGCATCGCGAGCGTGCTCCTGGAGCTCTCCTGGATGCACCGGACGGGCGGCAACGCCGTCGCGTCGAAGAAGACCGCGGAACAGGCTTATCGGATCGCGCACGACATCGGCGAACGGCGGCTCCAGCTGCGCGCCGGCAACGCGCTGGCGACCGCCTCGAGCGCCCTTGGCGACAACGCGGAGGCCTCGCGGATCTTCGAGGAGCTGGTGGCGACGGCGCGCCAGATCGGCGACAAGGGCTCTCTGGGCACCCTCCTCAGCAACGCGGGGACGCTGAAGTCGATGCTCGGGGACGACCCCGCCGCCGCCGTCCGCTACGAGGAGTCGATCGCGATCAACCGCGAGCTCGGCGAGACCCGGATGCTCCCCCAGACCCTGATGAACCTCTCGATCATGGAGCTTTCGAGGGGGCGGATCGAGAAGGCGCGCGCGCTCACCGAGGAGTCGGAGCGGATCAGCCGGACCAACGCCAATCACCGCGTGCTGGCCTACGCGCTGAACAGTCTCGCCGACATCGAATTCCAGCAGGGGCGGCTCCCCGCCGCGCGCTCCCGATTCGAGGAGGCGATCGAGCTGCAGCGAAAGCTGGGGGAGCTGAGCGAGGTGGCGCTCAGCACGTGCTATCTCGCCTCGGTGGCGGTGGACGAAGGGAAGGCCTCCGAAGCCCTGACGAGCGCTCGTTCCGGCGCGGGCCTGTTCCAGAAAGACGGACGGCCCAACGAGGAGGCCGTCTGCCGGCTCGCGGCCGCCCAGGCCCTGATCTCCCTCGGAGACCTCCGGGCCGCGTCGACGGAGCTGGATCGCCTCCGGCAGATCGAGGCGGGCCAGCGATTCGACCTCCGGCTCGGCCGGCGGATGCTCTCCGAGCGGATCCGGGGAAGCTCCGGCCGCCCGGGAGACGCCCGAGCCGCGCTGCAGGCTCTGGAGTCGATGCTCGCCGAGGCGGCCGCGGCTCACGTGGCCCTGGGGTTCGAGGTCCGGCTCGCCGCCGCGGAGGTGGATCCGGACGCCGCTTCGCGCCGCGAACGCCTGGAGGCGCTGGCGAAGGACGCCAAGGCGCTGGGGTTCGACCGTTTCGTCAGGCTGGCGGGTGAGCGCGGAGCGCCGACCCGATAAAACCCACAGCGGTTCCGTCCGTCTGGAAGCTCCTCGGGGTAGAGTCCGCCGGGAAATGTCATCAGGCCGTCGGGTACCGTGAGCCGCTCGACCAACCGCACGCCGCCCCACGGGACGGGCCCGCCGAACGAGGAGCGCCTCCGCTGGATCGTGGCGTCGAGCCCGTCCGTGCTCTACGTCCTTCACCTGCGCGAGGACGGCTCCCAGTCCCCGGTCTGGGTGAGCCCGAACATCGCCGATCTCACGGGGTACTCGGCCGAGGAGACCTTCGCCCCCGGCTGGTGGAACGACCACATCCACCCCGCGGACCGCGAACGCGCGGCGGCCGAGGCCGCGACCATCGGCTCGACCGGCTTCGTGGCGCGGGAGTATCGGATCCGGCACAGGGCCGGCCGCTACCTCTGCATCCGCGACGAGACGCGCCTCTTCTCCGACGCGGACGGAACGCGCCGGGAGCTGGTCGGCTCCTGGTCGGACGTCACCGAGCACCGGCGCGCCGAGGAGGCGCTCCAGGAGAGCGAAGAAAGGTACCGTTCGCTCTTCGAGACGAGCCCCCTTCCGATGTGGGTCTACGACCCCGACCCCGCGAGCCTCCGGATCGTGGCCGTGAACGACGCAGCGCTCGAGCAGTACGGCTACTCGCGCGAGGAGCTCCTCTCGATGTCGATCCGCGACGTCTGGCCGCCGGAGGACGCCGAGCGGCTCGGCACGGCGCTGGCCTCACGGCCGGCGGGGGACGCGTACACGGGGACGTTTCGCCACCGCCGGAGGAACGGAACGCTCCTCGACGTGGACGTCCGCTCGGACGTCGTGGTGCTCGGGGGCCGCACCCTTCGCCTCGCTCTCCTCCAGGACGTCACGGAGCACAAGCGGCTCGAGGAGCAATTCCGGCAGTCCCAGAAGATGGAGGCCGTCGGGCGCCTCGCCGGCGGCGTGGCGCACGACTTCAACAACCTCCTCACCGTGATCAACGGGTACGCCGAAATCCTGCTCGCGGACCTTCCGGCGGACCTCTCCGAGGACGACGCCACCCGACAAGGGCTGGTCGAGATCACGCGCGCGGGCGAGCGGGCCGCTGCCCTGACGCGCCAGCTCCTCGCCTTCAGCCGGAAGCAGGTGCTGAACCCGGAGATCCTCAGCCTGAACGACGTCGTCGCCGGCATCGAGTCGATGCTCCGGCGTCTGATGGGTGAGGACGTCGCGCTCGTCATCTCCCTGGGGACGTCCCTCGGCAACGTCCGCGCGGACCGCGGCCAGATGGAGCAGGTGATCGTCAACCTCGCCGTGAACGCGCGCGACGCGATGCCGGAGGGCGGAACGCTCACCCTGGAGACGTGCAACGTGGAGCTCGAGGAGACCCTCGAGCCGGCCGCGCCCGGGTCGTACGTCCGTCTGGACGTCCGGGACACGGGAACGGGGATGGACGCCGCGACGCTGAGCCACATCTTCGAGCCGTTCTTCACCACGAAGGGGCAGGGAAAGGGGACGGGCCTCGGGCTCGCCACCGTCTACGGGATCGTCCGACAGAGCGGCGGGCAGCTGCGGGTGTCGAGCGAGCCGGGCCGCGGAACCGCGTTCGAGATCTTCCTGCCCCACCTCGAATCGTCGGGCGACCCGGCGCCGAGGACCCGGACCAAGACTCTCGTGACGCCGGGCCTCGAGACGATCCTCCTGGTGGAGGACGAGGAAGCCCTCCGGCGCCTCGCCCGCGAGATCCTGAAGAGGAACGGCTACACGGTGCTCGAGGCGTTCGACCCGGCCATGGCGCTCGCGCTGCTCGAGACGCATGCAGGCCCGATCCACGCGCTCCTGACCGACGTCGTCATGCCGGGAATGAACGGGCCCCAGCTCGCCCGGCAGGTCGCGGCGCGACGCCCCGGGATCCGCGTGATCTACATGTCCGGCTACTCCGACCGGAGCGTCCTGAAGCCGGAGGATCTCGCCTCGGGATCCGGCTTCCTGGCGAAGCCGTTCCATCCGGACGAGCTGGCGGCGAAGGTGCGGGAGGTTCTCCTGAAGTAGCGGCGCTGGCCGCTACCGGCGCATCAGCCGGAACGCGATACCCCGGCCCTCGCCCCGGAAGTGCGCCAGCTTCACCCAGGCGAGCGCGATCACCTCGACGAGCTTCGCTTCGGCGAGCGGGCCGAGGTCGACCGGCTCGAAGCCGAGATCCCGCGAGAGCGCGGCCGCCACCTGCTTCGCCTCCTCGTCCCCGGCGAGGAAGTTCGACGCCGGCCCTTCGGGGAAGCGCGGGTCCTCCATCACCTCGAAGCCCATCGTGCTGAACGCCTTCGCGACGTGCGCGCCGGGTGCGAGCTTCGCGACCTCCTCCGCTCCCGACGTGGTCCAGGGCAAGGCGAGCCCGAGCCCGCCGGGCTGCGGCGAGAACGGGTTCGTGGCGTCGAGGATGACCTTCCCGGCGAGGGGCCCGGCCTGCGCCAGCACATCGCGCACGGCCGTCCACGGGGTCGCGAGGACGATCGTCGCGCCGAATGCGAAGGCGTCCGCCACGGTCCCGGCACGCGCGTTCTCCCCGGCGCCGAGGACGAGCGCCTTCGCGTCGCTGCTCTCAGGCCGCCGTGACCCGAAGACGACCTGGTGTCCCCTCCTCGCGAGGCCCGTTCCCAAAGACCCGCCCACGCTCCCGATCCCGACGATCCCGATCTTCATCCGTGACCTCCTCGCGAAGGTCTCGACGATACCGGAGTGTCGGCGAGCGGGCGAGCCGGCGATCGACGTCGAGCCGTCTCACGCCACCGTCAGCCCGCCTCGACCAGGGCCTTCAGCTTGTCGAGCGCCGCGCCCCAGGCCGCCCGGAAGCCGTCGGCCTCGGCGCGCGTCTGGAGCCGGTCGTGCGTCACCATCACCGTCGTCTTCGCGCCGGCCGGCTGGAACTTCACCTCGACGGGCGTCCCGGGCGCGTTCGCGGCCTTCCAGACGAGGCGGATCGTCTTCCCGGGCGTCACGCTCTTCACGTCGGCGGCGTTCCCGTCGGCGTTCGAGAGCGAGCCTCCCGCCTTCAGGTCGAGCGTGTTCCCGGAGCCGAACCAGCGGTCGAGCTCCTTGCCCGACGCCCACATCTCGAAGCACTTGTCGGGCGGCGCCTTCACCGACTTCGTGGCGCAGATGGTGAAGCCTCTCCCCTTGCCGTCCTTCTCGACGACCCCCTTGTGCTTCTCGTACTCCACCTGGATCGTCGCCGACCACCAGGTATCGACCTTCAGCTCGCCGTAGAGGTGGTTCCCGATCTCCCTTCGCCCTTTCGCGGGTCCGCCGAAGGCGTCGATGAGGGCGAACCACTCGGCAAAGCTCTTCCCGGTTTCCTTCTTCACGTTCGTATCGGACA
>Ga0154020_10009991_pt1 | contig 10892 bp, 8 predicted proteins | sample Klosneuvirus_201_FD_109709 | JGI IMG/M metagenome (GOLD analysis project Ga0154020, IMG submission 109709) | Active sludge microbial communities from wastewater, Klosterneuburg, Austria - Klosneuvirus_20160825_MG | ecosystem: Engineered > WWTP > Aerobic digester > Activated sludge | place...
CTGCGACATCCTGGTCAACAACGCCGGCATCCAGCACGTGGCGCTGGTGGAAGACTTTCCGCCCGAAAAGTGGGACGCCATCATCGCCATCAACCTCAGCTCGGCCTTCCACGCCATGCGCGCTGCGCTGCCGGGCATGAAACAGCGCAACTGGGGGCGCATCGTCAACGTGGCCTCGGTGCACGGCTTGGTGGCCTCGGCGTCGAAAAGCGCCTACGTGGCGGCCAAGCACGGCCTGGTGGGGCTGACGAAATCGGCGGCGCTGGAAAACGCCACCACCGGCGTCACCGTCAACGCCATCTGCCCGGGCTGGGTGCTGACGCCGCTGGTGCAGAAGCAGGTCGACGCCCGCGCCGCGGCCGACGGCGTCGACAACGAAGAAGCCCAGCGCCGCCTGCTGGCCGAGAAGCAACCTTCGCTGCAGTTCACGACGCCGGCCGAGCTGGCCGAGCTGGTGGTCTTCCTGTGCTCGCCGGCGGCGCAGAACGTGCGCGGCGTGGCCTGGCAGGTCGACGGCGGCTGGACGGCGCAGTGACCGAGCGGCCGGAAGGCCGCGAGTGCACGGAGCCGGGCGAGCCGGCGATTTCACGCCGGCGAGGGGCGCAGTGAGAGAGCCCGGACGCAAACCCTCCAGTGGACTGTTTGCGCCTGGCGAGCGCCCGTGCCGCAAGGCGCGGGCCGAGCGGCCGGAAGGCCGCGACTGCACGGCGCCGGGCGAGCCGGTGATTTCACGCCGGCGAGGGGCGCCGCAGACCGCCCCACCGAGGCGCCGCCAGGCGCCCACCCTCTTCACTTCATCTGCACGCTGCCGTTGACGCTGGCCGTCACGCTGGCCTTGCCGGCTTCCACCGGCAGCGCCGCACCCTCGGCCATCATCGCCGAGGCCTGCATGCGCATCACCGGCACCGGCTGGCCCATGTGGCCCTCGGTGTTCACGGCCACCTCGCGCACCGTGTAGCCGGTGAAACCGAACTGCCGGCTGACCGCGTCGGCACGGGCACGGAAGCGCTCGATGGCCTGCGCCGCCACGTCGCCCTCGACCTTCTGCCGTGCCTCGCGCGACAGCGAGAAGGACACGCGGGCGATGCTCAGCGTCTGCACGCGACCGGTGAGCTGCGCGATGGTGGTGCTGTCGCGGCCCTCGACCACCAGTTCGGTGCTGCCCTGCCAGCCCGAGATGGTCGTGGTCTTGGGGGCATAACGCGGCATCAGCGAGAAGCCGCCGGTCTGCACCTCCACCTGGCCGGGCTTGGCCACCTTGCGCGCCTCGTTCAGGGCCGCGTCCAGCGCCTGCTTGAGCTGGGCCTGCACGACGGCGGCGTCGCTGCCCTCGCGGGTGGTCGAGAAGACGACCGTCAGCCAGTCCTTGGGCACCTCCACCGTGGCGCTGGCCGACAGGCTGACGACGTTCTGCGGCGGTGGCAGGTTCTGCGCGGCCGCCGCCGCGGCGGCGGCAAGCAGCGACAGGGCGGCAAGACCGCGCACGGTGTTCACGGACAGTTTGTTCATCGTCATCCTCGTCGTCGTCCCGAAAGGTTGGCGGCAACCGCGCCGCGCGAAGCGTGGCCGCGGGACACCGCCACGTCGCCTCAGTTCACCACAGCGCCCGAGCCCTTTCACCCGTTGACGCGCGGGCGCCAGAGCCGGCGCCGAAAGACTTGTAACAGATGGTCAGACACCGGCAGAAGCGCTTGCACCGCCCCCCCACAATGCGGCTGTTACAAATAGGGAGCACACCATGTCACCACCTGCCCACGCGCGCGCCGACCGCATCATCGTCGTCGACGACGACGCCCGCATCCGCGACCTGCTGCGCCGCTACCTGGCGCAGGAAGGCTTCGACGTGCTGCTGGCCGAAGACGCCAAGGCGCTGAACCGCGTGCTGACGCGCGAGACGGTCGACCTCATCGTGCTCGACCTCATGCTGCCGGGCGAGGACGGCCTGTCCATCTGCCGCCGGCTGCGCGCGGCCAACGACCTCACGCCCATCATCATGTTGACGGCCAAGGTGGAAGACGTCGACCGCATCGTCGGCCTGGAGGTCGGCGCCGACGACTACCTGCCCAAGCCCTTCAACCCGCGTGAACTGCTGGCCCGCATCCACGCCGTGCTGCGCCGCCGCCCGGCGCAGGAAGCGCCCGGCGCGCCGTCGAAGGAAGCGCAGGTCGTCACCTTCGGGCCCTTCGAGTTCGACCTCTCGCTGCGCCGCCTGTCCAAGAACGGCGAGCAGATCGCGCTGACCACCGGCGAGTTCAGCATGCTCAAGGCGCTGGTGCGTCACCCGCGGCAGCCGCTGTCGCGCGACAAGCTGGCGCAGCTGGCACGGGGCCGCGAATTCGAGCCCTTCGACCGCAGCCTGGACGTGCAGATCTCGCGCCTGCGCAAGATGCTCGAACCCGACCCGGCGCAGCCGCGCTACATCCAGACCGTCTGGGGTGTCGGCTACGTCTTCGTGCCGGACGGCGCGAACTGAAACCACCCGCGCCCTGACCTGAACGCCGACGGTGGCCCGACGCAAAACCCTGGGTGTCAGCCTCTTCTGGCGCACCTTCATCCTGCTGGCCATCCTGCTGGCCGGTGGTGTGTTCGCATGGCTGCAGACGCTGCGCGCGCTGGAATTCGAACCGCGCGCCATCCAGGCCGCGCAGCAGACCGCGGGGCTCGTCAACCTGGCCCGCGCGGCGCTGAAGACGTCCGACGGCATCAGCCGCGTGGCCCTGCTGAAGAGCCTGGCGCAGCAGGGCGGCACCCGCGTCACGCCGCGCGAACCGGGTGACCAGTGGGAAACCTACGAGACCGACCGCTTCTCGCGCCGTGTCAGCCAGGAACTGCGCAACGCCCTCGGCCCCGACGCCGTGGTGGCCGCCAGCGTCAACGGCGCACCGGGCATGTGGGTCGGCTTCTCGATCGACCGAGACAAGGAGCGCGACCGCTTCTGGCTGCAGGCCGAATCGGCGCACGCCGCAGCCATCAACCGCGAGACCTGGCTGACCTGGACGGGCATCGCGCTGCTGGCCACGCTGGTGGGCTCGGTGGCCATCGCCAGCCTCATCAACCGGCCGCTGAAGCAGCTCAGCTTCGCCGCCAGCCGCATCCGCGAAGGCGACCTCGACTCGCGCCTGGACGAGAACACCCTGACCAGCGAGATCCGCGAAGTCAACATGGGCTTCAACCGCATGGCGCGTGAACTGGCGCGCGTCGAGGAAGACCGCGCCGTGATGCTGGCCGGCATCAGCCACGACCTGCGCACGCCGCTGGCGCGGCTGCGGCTGGAAACCGAGATGAGTGTCGAGGACGACGAGGCCAAGCACAACATGGCGATGGACATCGACCAGCTCGACGCCATCATCGACAAGTTCATGGACTACGCGCGCCCGGGCGAAACGCGCCTGCACCCGGTGCACGTGGGGCAGCTGATCGACCGCGAGGCTGCGCTCTTCCGCGACCCGACGCAGATCCGCATCACCTCGCGCGTGGCCATCGACCTGGTGGTGATGGCCGACGAGACCGAACTCGGCCGCGTCTTCCTGAACCTGTTCGAGAACGCGCGCCGCTATGGCCGCGGCACCTACACCGGGCTGGCCGAGGTCAGCGTGAGCTACGTGAAGACCGGGCCCTGGGCCATCATCACCGTGCGCGACCAGGGCGCCGGCGTGGCGCCCGAGAAGCTGTCGCAGCTGACCACGCCCTTCTTCCGCGGCGACGCCGCGCGCACCGCCGCCACCGGCGCCGGGCTCGGGCTGGCCATCGTCGAGAAGGCCATGCAGCGCATGGGCGGCACGGTGGAGATCGCCAACGCCCAGGACGGCGGGCTGATGGTGCACCTGCGGCTGAAACGGGCCAGCGGCGGCGAGGCGCGGGCGCCTGGAGCGGCACCGCGGCGCAGCACGGCGTCGCGGTCCTGAGCGAGGGCCGGACAGGGCGCGAGCGATCCCATCGACAGCGGGCGGACGCCCTTGCTCAGTTCTGCCTGACGCGCTAGTGTGCGGGCATCGCCGGCCTCCGGCCCGCACCCTCGGAGCAGCCCATGCCCTCACTGAACGTCCCCCTCATGCGCGAGGTATCGAGGGCCCGCTTCGCCGCTGCCAGCCTGCCGAGGAAGGCGAATCGCGAGCCCTACTACCAGTACTTCGACGCCATGGCCAGCGCGTTGAAGCAGGCCGTCGACACCTGGCGTGTCCAAGCCGTCATCTCCGACGTGAAGATCATGGGCCCCAACGCCTTTGGCGGGAAGATCACCCTTCCCGCGCTGGAGGGCATGATCCGCGGCTTCGCGCCGGCCGGCCCATGGGACCCGTACAGCCGCGCCATCGCCGCCGGCGTGCACAACCAGGTCCGGGCGATGTGCAGCCTGGCGGTATTCCCGGGCCTGCCGCTCTACCCGGCCTTCGCCGCATTCCCTTTGCCGATGGCACCGCCGATGCCCAACGTGCCGACGTCGCTGATGACCTTCGTGCTGCCAGGCCTGGTCCAGGTCGAAACCACGCCGGTGCGCGACCAGATCATCGGCAAGTACCCCACGCCCAAACCGCTTTACGCCAACGAAGTGGCCGGCGCCATCGCCGAAGGATTTTCCAAGGCCATGCAGCAATGGCTGGGCTCGCAGCAGATCCTGAACCTGATGGGCACGGGCCGGGTTCCCGCCTACGCGCCACCCTACGTGCCGGTGGGACCGGTGGTCAATGGCTGGGTGCTGGCCAATCCGGGTTCGATCGCGGCCTGAAGGCGCGTGCCGCCGGCAGCCTTGCGCATCCTGCTGATCAACCCGCCTTCGCCCGAGCGGCTGGCGGCGCCGCTGCTGGGCTTCCAGTACGTGGCCGCAGCGCTGCTGCGCGCCGGTCACGAGGTGCGCGTGATCGACGCCGCGGCGCGGCACTTCGACCACAACGCCGCCTGGATCGCGGCGCAGGTGCACGATTTCCAGCCGCGCTTCGTCGGCCTGGCGCTGTTCACGCGCTGGGTCTGGCATGCCTACCAGCTGCTGCCGGCGCTGCGTGAGGCCGGGTGCCTGCTGGTGGCCGGCGGCGCGCACACCACCGTCTGCCCCGACGAGACGCTGGCCCGGGGTTTCGACGTCGCGCTGACCGGCGAAGCCGAACGCTCCGTGGTGGCGCTGGCCCGTGCCATCGAAGACGGCACGCCGCTGGCTGCCGTGCCCGGCGCCTGGGTGCGCAATGCCGACGGCGGCGTGACGCAGGGCCCGCCGGGTGGCTTCATCGACGACCTCGACGCGCTGGCGCCGCCGCTGCTGGCGCAGGATCTGTTCGACCCACGCTGGTACGACCCCAGCGGCCGCGAGGCCGTGCCCGGCGGCGTGCTCACCAGCCGCGGCTGCCCGGCGCGGTGCACCTTCTGCGCCAACGTGGTCACCGGGCGCGGCTTTCGCATGCACGGCGCGCAGCGCGTCGTCGACGAGTTGAACACGCTGCATGCCCGCAGTGGGCAGCAGTTCTTTCCGTTCTGGGACGACGCGCTCACCGCCAAGATCCCGCGCCTGGAGGCGCTGTGCCAGGCGCTGCAGGACGGGCTGCGGTTCCCGCTGCAGTTCGGCGCCATCACACGGGCCGGCATCGTCACGCCCGCGCTGTTGCGCACGATGAAGGCCGCAGGTCTGGTGCACATCAACTTCGGTGTCGAGAGCGGCGACGACGAGATCCTGCGCATCATCAAGAAGGGGTTGCGCACCGACCAGGTCGTGCGCGCGCTGGAATGGGCCAAGGCCGAAGGCCTGCAGACGGCCTGCAACTTCATGCTCGGCTTCCCGGAGGACACGCCCGCCACGCTGGAACGCACGCTGCGCTTCATGGAACGCATCGCGCCACTGGTGGACAGCTTCAGCACGCTGGGCGTGGCCGTGCCCTTTCCGGGCACGGCGCTCTACGACGAGCACCACGAACACCACGGCTTCACCCGCTGGTGGCTGCAGGAACGCTGCAGCCGCTACGACGATGCGCCGGCGATGGACGACCCTCACGCCTTCCACCGCCACTACATCGCCGATGCCAACCTCGAACTCGACTTCTTCCACTACGACGCTGCCACGCGCGACATGATCCGCGAGTGCCTGCGCTACAAGGGCGAGCACAACCTGCGTGCGATGGGCCTGCTGCCCGGACAGGCGCGCGCAGCCACGGCGCCCGGGGCCCTGGCAGCGACGCCGTGACGCCCGCTTCGGGCCTGGCCGGGTGCGGCGGCTGGGACGACGCGGCCACGGCCGCACGCTACCGCCGCTTCGAAGAGCGACACGGCCGCTACCGACGTGCCAACGCTGCGCTGGCACGCCATGCCGCGCTGCGGCCCGGCCTGAAGGTGCTGGACCTGGCCGCCGGCACCGGCGGCACCACGCTGGCGCTGCTGCCGGCGCTGGGCCCGCACGCGGTGGTGCACTGCGTCGAGCCCGCCGCCGCGATGGCGCAAGCCGGGCGGCTGCGCCTGGGCGACGACAGCCGGGTGCGCTGGCTGGCCACGCTGGACGCCGCCGACACCGACTACGAGCGCATCGTCTGCGGCGCCGCGCTCTGGCAGTGGACCGACCTGCCGCCGCTGCTGCACGAGCTGGCCGCCAGGCTCAGGCCCGGCGGGGCGCTGGTCTTCAACGTGCCGGCGGCCTACCTCGGCCAGCCCGACGGCCGCGGCGGCGGCAGCGACCCGCTGCTCAGCGGCCTGCATGCGGCGCTGCTACAGCGTCATCCAGGCGCCCACGCCGCGTGCACCGTCGCGCCGCCCGCCGGCACGCGCACGGTCGCCGACCTCGAAGCCGGGCTGCGTGATGCCGGGCTGCGGCCGCTGGCCTGGCGGCACCGCCAGCGTCTGAGCCAGGCCGCCTGGTGCGACTGGATGAAGCTGCCGGTGCTGACCGCTGCACTGTGGCCCGGCGTGCCCGCCGAGGAACGCGACCGCCGCATCGACGAGGCGGCCGCAACACTCGACGCGGCGTCCTGGCGGGCCGAGCAGTGGCTGGGCTGGACCGCCTGGAAGCCTGCCTTTCCGCTGGCCATGCTGGCCGACGCATCGCCGCTGCTGCGGCAACCCGACGCACTGCGCCGGCAGGCCGACCGCGACGGCGTGCTGCTGCTGCGCGGCGTGCTGCCGAAGGCACCGCTGGCCGCGCTGCGCCGGCAGCTGCAGGCTGCCGCGCGCGCCGAGGGCCTGCTCGACGGCCGCGGCCGCTGGACCGCCGGCGCAGCCCCCGCGCCGCACGAGGTACCGAACTGGACCGCCGTGCAGCAGCGCATGGGCCTGCAGGCCGCGTTCCAGGCGCTGGTGCACGACGCCCGCCTGATCGCCGTGGTCTCGCTGCTGCTGGGCCGCCCGGCCGAAGGTGGCCGCGGCTCGGTCTGCCGCCTGGCGCCACCGGACCATGTCGTTGCGGCCACCGCCGCCCATCGCGACGCCGACTTCCTGCCCGACAGCCGCGGTGTCTGGGGCGTGTGGATCCCGCTGGCCGACTGTGCCGTGGCCGACGGCGTGCTGGCCGTGGCGCCCGGCTCGCAGCAGGGCGACGACGGCATCGGTTTTGCCGCCGCCGGCCTGCGTCCGGGCGACGTGCTGCTGCTGTCCGCGCAGACCCGCCACCGCGCCTGCCCCAACCTGCGTCCGCAGCGTGTGCGGCTGTCGATCGACCTGCGCTTCGGCCCGGCGCCGGCGTGACGGCGCCGCGGCGTCAGCCGACGTCCGGTGTGCGCAGCACCAGCAGGCAGATGGCCCGCGCCTCGATCGCCCGCCCCTCACCCACCGGGCCCATCTTCTCGGCCGTCTTGGCCTTCACGTTGACCGCCCCCACGGCCAGACCCAGCGCGGCGGCGATGCGCTCGCACATCGCCGCGATGTGCGGCGCCATCTTCGGCGCCTGCGCGACGATGGTGCTGTCGACATTGACGATGTCGTAGCCCGCGTCGCGCACGCGGCGCGCCGCCTCGGCCAGCAGGGCCAGCGAGTCGGCACCGCGGAACTGCGCGTCGGTGTCGGGGAAGTGGCGGCCGATGTCGCCCAAAGCCGCCGCGCCCAGCAGCGCATCGGTGATGGCGTGCAGCAGCGCGTCGGCGTCCGAATGCCCGAGCAGGCCGTGGCTGTGCGGGATGGTCACGCCGCCCAGCACCAGCGGCCGGCCCGTGACCAGCTGGTGGGTGTCCCAGCCCTCGCCCACACGCAAGGCCATCGGGTTCATCGTGTCTCCAGCAGGCGGGCGGCCAGCGCAAAGTCGGCCGGCCAGGTGAGTTTGAGGTTTTCCTGGTCACCCGGCACCAGCCGCGGCGCCAGGCCCAGGGCCTCGATGGCACTCGATTCGTCGGTGACGTTGACACCGCTCGCGGCGGCCTGTTGCAGCGCCGCCTGCAGCAGGCCCAGGCGGAACATCTGCGGCGTCTGCGCCAGCCATTTGCCGCTGCGGTCGAGCGTGGCGGCCACACGCTCGCCGCCGCCGGCCAGCGGCAATGCGGCTTTCAGGGTATCGGCCAGCGGCAAGGCCAGCAGGCCGCCCACCGGGTCGTCCAGGCAGGCGTCGATGAGGCGGTCGACCCAGGCCGGCTGCAGCAGGCAGCGCGCGGCGTCGTGCACCAGCACCCAGTCGTCGTCTTCGGCTTCGTGATCGCGCAGTGCGTCCAGGCCGCCGAGCACGCTCTGCGCCCGCGTGGCGCCGCCACAGCGCGCCACCCAGGCGCGCGGGCCGACGAAGCCGGTGGCGTGGACCTCGAACTCGCTGTCGTCGGGCGCCAGCACCACCAGCGTGGCCGCCAGCCGCGGCACCTGGGCCAGCGCCGTCAGCGTGTGCGCCACCACGGCATGGCCGTGCAGCGTGGTGTACTGCTTGGGCCCGCCGGTACCGGCGCGTGCACCGACACCAGCGCAGGGCACGAGGGCAAAACAGCGCGGGGCGGCAGGCATGGCGGCGGATTCTAGAATCGCGGCCTGCGAGCCCCCTCGTGAACTCCCCTCGGGAGTGCGCCGGGGCTGTTGTCGTTTCCGGGCCCTTCATGCAACTCCCCCACATCGCGCCGGGCAAGCGCTACACGCTGCCGCGCCCGCTGGCCTCGGCCGACGCCCTGCTGCTGGCCCGCCTGGGCCGCCGCCATGCCGACGCGAAGCGCCTGCTGGCCGTGTTCACCGCCGAGCCCGCCGACACCGCACGCCTGGCCGACGAACTGGCCTTCTTCGACCCTGCGCTGCGCGTGGCCGTCTTCCCCGACTGGGAGACGCTGCCCTACGACACCTTCAGCCCGCACCAGGACCTGATCAGCGAACGCCTGGCCACGCTGTGGCGCATCCACAGCGGTGATCTCGACCTGGTGCTGATGCCGGCCAGCACGGCATTGACGCGGCTGGCGCCGCCCTCGTTTCTCGCCGGCACCACCTTCCACTTCAAGCAGAAGAGCCGGCTCGACGAAGCCAGGCTGAAGAGCCAGCTCACGCTGGCCGGCTACCAGCATGTCAGCCAGGTCGTGAGCCCGGGTGAATACGCGGTGCGGGGCGGCCTCATCGACCTGTTCCCCATGGGTTCGCTGGTGCCCTACCGCGTCGACCTCTTCGGCGACGAGGTCGACAGCATCCGCACCTTCGACCCCGATTCGCAGCGCAGCCTCTACCCCGTGCCCGAGGTGCGCCTGCTGCCGGGCCGCGAGTTTCCGATGGACGAGGCCGCGCGCACCGCCTTCCGGGCGCGCTGGCGCGAACGGATCGAGGGCGACCCGACCCGTTGCCGCGTCTACAAGGACATGGCGCAAGGCCTGGCCGGCGGCGGCATCGAGTACTACCTGCCGCTGTTCTTCGAGACGCCCGGCACCGTCTTCGACTACCTCGGCGAGCACGCCGCGCTGGTGCTGCACGGCAAGGTCGACGAGGCGCTGGAAGGCTGGTGGAAGGACACCCGCGACCGCCACCGCTTCCTGCAGCACGACCCCGAGCGGCCCATCCTGCCGCCCGAGGTGATCTTCATGCCGGCCGAGGAATTTTTCGGCCGCACGCAGCCGCACGCCACGCTGTCGCTGCGCGGCAGCGAACCCGTGGACTGGGCTCGCCCGCTGCCCGACCTGAGCATCGACCGCGGCGCCACCGACCCGCTGGGCCGGCTGGAAAGGCACATCCAGCTCGGCGCGCACCGCGTGCTGCTGGTGGCCGAAAGCGACGGCCGGCGCGAAAGCCTGCTGGAACTGCTGCGCGACAACCGCATCAGCGTGCCGGCGGTCGACTCGCTGGAAGATTTCCTCACCGGCCCCGAGAAGGTGGCCATCGCCACCACGCCGCTGGCCGAAGGTTTCCACTGGTTCGACGCCGAGGCCGGCGTCTCGGTGCAGATCGTCACCGAGACCGAACTCTTCGCCACCACGCGCGAAGCACGCCGCCGCCGCAAGCAGGAACAGACGAGCAGCGTCGACGCGCTGATCAAGGACCTGTCGGAGCTGAAGGTCGGCGACCCGGTGGTGCACATCAACCACGGCATCGGGCGCTACCAGGGGCTGGTGAACATCGACCTCGGCGAAGGCGCGTCCGAGTTCCTGCACCTGGAGTACGCCGACAAGGCCACGCTCTACGTGCCGGTGAGCCAGCTGCAGCTGATCAGCCGCTACACCGGTGTTTCGGCCGACGAAGCGCCGCTGCACAAGCTGGGCTCGCCGCAGTGGGACAAGGCGCGGCGCAAGGCCGCCGAACAGGTGCGCGACACCGCCGCCGAGCTGCTGAACCTGTACGCCCGCCGCGCCGCGCGCGAAGGTTTTGCGCACCGCTTCAGCCCGCACGACTACGAGGCCTTCGCCACCAGCTTCGGTTTCGAGGAAACGGCCGACCAGCGCGCGGCCATCCACGCCGTGATCCAGGACATGGTCAGCCCCAGGCCCATGGACCGCCTGGTCTGCGGCGACGTCGGTTTCGGCAAGACCGAGGTGGCCTTGCGCGCCGCC
>Ga0154020_10009992_pt1 | contig 10891 bp, 7 predicted proteins | sample Klosneuvirus_201_FD_109709 | JGI IMG/M metagenome (GOLD analysis project Ga0154020, IMG submission 109709) | Active sludge microbial communities from wastewater, Klosterneuburg, Austria - Klosneuvirus_20160825_MG | ecosystem: Engineered > WWTP > Aerobic digester > Activated sludge | place...
AGGATCCGGTCACCGACCTGGAAATCGCCGTCAGTCAGACGCCGACGCACCTCCGCCGCTTCGGACCGAGCGCGCGCTCTCACGGTGACACTGTACGCCGTCGAGGCCGCAAGGCGATTGAAGTCCTCGGCCGCGCTCTCGAGTTCGGACCGCGTCGCCATCCTGCGAGTGGCCGGTGCCCCCGCAGCCGGTGACTGCGCGTCGACGACTGCGGTTGGGAGAACGGCGAGCGCCAGGACGAGCCATGGCGTCAGGATTCGGAGCGCGGATTGCGTCATGCGCCAAACTTAGGTGGGTTCACGTGGGGGCCGCCACCCTTGACCGGACCGTTGCACCTGCGCTTCACGTCTCGTACAATTCTGTGGTCAGCGTGCATCGAAAGGCGGAGTGAACAGCGGTTGGTTTCTTTGTACAAGTTGTTGACCAGCAACAAGTTAGACTGTCTCGCCAGCGGCGCACGCAATGTGCGGTGCAGTACTCAGGATTCGTGCGCCCACGTGCCGCAACAACGAAAGGAGTTTCTCTCCGAGATGGCGATCGACATACGGCCCCTGTCCCGACCACCCTTGCTGCTCATCGCGAACAGCCAAGAGTGGCATTCTCGCTCGCTGGAGAGCATCCTCGGTCCGCACGGCTACGCGGTGCTCCGGGCCTACACTGGCAAGCAGGCGATCGAGCGGGCGCGGAGCGCCCGCCCCGACCTGATCATTCTCGACACGGACCTGCCGGATCGCGACGGTCTCGACGTGTGCCGCGAACTCCGGGCCGACCCGAGCATCAGCGCCGCCACGCCGATCCTGATCACCAGCCCGGGGCATGCCAGCCGCCAGCGGAGGCTCGACGCGCTTCGGGCGGGAGCCTGGGATTTCATCGGTTCGACACTCGACGGCGAGGAGTTGCCGCTGCGGCTCGATGCCTTGCTGCGGGCGAAGCTCGAAGTCGATCGAGCGCGCGAGGAGAGCTTGCTCGACGAGCTCACCGGTCTCTACAACATCCGTGGACTGGCCAAGCGCGCCCGGGAACTCGGTTCGCAGGCCTTCCGCCAGCAGGATCCGTTCGCCTGTCTCGTCCTCACGCCGATACTCGGGAACAGCAGCGCCGTGCTGGACGGATCGACGGAAGCGAATGCAATCACCGAGTCCCTTGCGAACGTTCTCCGCGACACCGGGCGCACGTCGGACGCCATCGGCATGATCGGACCATTCGAGTTCGCGGTCGTCGCGCAGGGGACCGACGCCAACGGTGCCGTGTTGCTCGCGGAGCGGCTCACTCGGGCCGTCTCGTCCGCGATGGACGCGCCGAACTTCCGCATGGCGGCAGGCTACGATGCGGTCCAGAACTACCATGACGCGCCTATCGAGCCCGGCGACATGCTCATGCGCGCGTCGATGGCGATGCGGATGTCGAGGAGCGAGACCGCCAGCGGCAACGTGCTCAACATCCGCAAGTTCGACGGTCAACTCAACTGAGCTGATCGCCGCACCCCTTCAGAGCATCGGTTCAGCCCGCGCCCTTCAAAAAGCGCGGGCTGTCCTTTTTCGCGGGCGGACCGTCCTCTGTCTCGGCCGACTCGTCCACCGCGCGGTAGCCGGGCAGGTACGAGTAGTAGCGGTACACGCCTCCCGGCCGCACGTCGTTGAGCACCGCGCCGAGGATGCGGATCGGCAGGCGCTTGAGTTCCGTGAGGCGCGATTCCGCGAGCTCTCGATCCGTCACCCCAGTGCGCAGCACCAGCACGAGGCTTCCGGACAGCGAGGCGAGCAAGAGCGGATCGACGCCAGCGCCAAGCGGCGGACTGTCGATGATCACCGCGTCGTACTCCGTCCGCAGAGCCATCAGCAACTGCGTCATCTGCTGCGATCCGAGCAACTCGGGTCCGCCCGACTGGCGCGTGCCCGACGGGATGAAGTCGATGCCCATGGGACCGATCGCGCGGACGATCTCCTCGCGCTTCGACAGCCCGGAGAGGAAGTCGAGCAGCCCCGGCTTGCGCGACACTCCCATCGAGCGATGCAACACGCCGCGACGAGTATCCGCATCGATGAGCAGCGTGCGTCGGCCCGTGCTCGCGAAGGCACGTGCGAGGTTCGCCGCGAAAAACGACTTTCCATCCCCGGCGCCGGGACTCGTGATCGTGGTGACGAACGGTCCGGCGAGACCGTGGGCGAATCCGAGATTCATGCGGATCGATCGAATCGCCTCGAGCAGGTGGGCCGCATCCTCCGCGGACGGCTGTCCGCTGCGATCCTGCCCCAGCCTCGGTAGCGCACCGAGGATCTCGAGCCCGAGCTCCTGCGAGACCTGCTCAGGATATCGGATACGCTTGTCGAAACGGTCGAGCAGGATCGCGAGCGCGGCGCCGATCCCGAGACCGCCCACCAGGCCGCCGACGAGCACGATCAACAGCTGGTCCTTCAACGGCCGGTTCGGCACTTGAGCCGCGTCGAGGACACGTACGTCGGGTGCGGCGCTCAGCTCCGCCAACCGCGCCTGCTCGTACGCCGCCTGAAGGGCCGTGTACAGGTTGTCCGCGATCAGCACGTCACGTTCCCGGCGCGCCTCCTCGGAGACGCGTGCGGGGATCTGCTGCATCTCGCGTCCCGAGGCGGAGATCCGCTGATCGAGGTCGCGTATGCGCTGGTCGAGGCTCGAGAGCACCTCCCTGGCCTGGGCAGGGATCGTCCGAGTCTCGAGTTCAGAAACCGTCTGGACGACCTCCTGCAGGGGAACGTGGCCCGGACCGAACGCGAGGCGGAGCTGCCGCGCTTCGGCCCGCTTGTCGGCGAGCAGCTGGAGCGAGGCGCTCAGTTCGGGCGAGTTGCGTACCGACGGGATCGTACCGAGCGCGACGAGCAGCGAGAGCGACGTGTCCGTCCGACCCTGAATGGCACGCGAGATCGCCTCGCGCTCCTGCTGCAAGGAGTCGACATCCAGCCGCAGCCGGAAGAACGCCTCGCGCACCGGATCGCGAGTCTCCGTGAGGCCCGAGGCGATCGGGGTCGCCCCGCGGTCGCTCGGAAGCGTGATCGTGTTCACCTTGAACGTCTCGAGCGCGTTCTCGGCCTGCCGCAGATCGGAGAGCGACCGCTCGAGCTGCGCCCCGAGTACCTGAGTGACCTGCGTCAGCTTGTCGCGCTTGAGGAATGTCGCCACTTCGACATATCGATTCGCGATCACATTGACGGTCGTCGCGAGGTCGACGGGATCCGTCCCCGTGAGCGAGATCCGCAGGAAGGCCGCGTCGGGCGGCATCGGCGAATTCTCGATCAGAGCGGACAGGCGCACCGCAGCATCGCGGGTGGAGCTCAGCCTGAAGTCGAAGACGCGGCCCGCCGGAAGGGACGGCGGCGCCCAGCGCAATCCGATGGTCCGACCGATCGAATCGCCGATGACCCCGCTCTCGAGACTGGCGCCGGCGGCGCTCTCGAGGGTGTACGAGCCGCCGGTCGCGGCGACCGCGAGGCTGTACGTTCCGGGAGTGACGACGCTGTCGACCTCGATCGCCTCGAAGAACGTGGCATCACCGGCATTGTCGTGGTCGATGAACAGCCGACGCCGGCGGACGACCTCGTCGAGCACCGCATACGAGCGCAGCAGGTCGATCCAGCCTCGCGAGTCCAGGAGCTGCGTAGTCCGGATCGGACCGGTCTGCTGCTGCGAGCCTCGCGGTACGACGTCGATCTGCAGCGTCGCCGACGCCATGTAGGTCGGCTTGAGAAGCTTGCCGACCCCGACCCCCGCTGCGAGCCCGAGCGCACCCAACCCGACAATCAGCCACTTATGTCGGAGCAACGCCGCGATGTACCGCTTCATGCCACCGCCGGAGTTCTCGTCCTCGATGTACTCGGGCACGGCCCGCATCGACCTCAGCGCATCGGCGTTGTCTCCGAGCGCGTCCGTCGGCGGTTCGAATCGTCCAGTGGACATTGAATGGCGTTTCCTAAATGGTTGAGCGGCAGTTAGATAGACGAGAATATAGTCCTAACGTCACGGGCCGGCCCTTTGGCACGCACCACCACCCCGGAACGGTGCCCGCAGCGTTGCGTCCGAGCATCAGATTCCGTCATTTGACAGAGGAAATACCTCTCCGGGCACCAATTCCGCGGGCTTGGCTACATATTATGAGGCAGAAACGTTGTGGCGCGTGCGCCACGCTGCAGTTGATTCAGAGAACTCTACCGAAAGGCCCGTGACCGACCCCACCTCAGAGAAGCTCCCCGGCAGGCGAGCTGAGGACGAGCTCTCCCTCGTCCCAAGCGAGTTTCGCGCCACGCTGAGCCTGTTGCTCGTCGACGACGAGCGTACGCTTCGCGAGAGCTGCCGCTCCATTCTCACGGGGCTGGGCTATCGCGTGGAGGTGGCCGCGCGCGGCGACGAGGCGATCAAGCTCCTCCAGCGCCGCGGCTTCGACATAGTGCTCACGGACCTCTACATGCCGGAGATCACGGGTCTCGACGTCCTCCAGGCAGCCTTGGCGCAACGGTCCGAGACGATCGTGATCGTCATGACGGGGAACCCGAGCGTCGCGTCCAACGTCGAGGCGCTCCGTGACGGCGCCTGGGACTACCTCCCGAAACCCTTCTCGGCGACACATCTCGAGATCGTCGTGGGACGGGCGGCGCATGCCGTGATGGTCGCCAAGGAATCGACGCCCAGCGTCGACGGCCCCTCCGTCCCGAGCGGCGAGGATGATGCACCCCTTGGCGTCTCACCGTCGTTCATTCGCTGCTTGGATCTGGCGCGCCGCGTCGCATCGACCGATGCCTCCGTCTTCATCACGGGTGAGACGGGTGCAGGAAAGGAGATGATTGCACAGTACATCCATCGGCGGAGCCGCCGTCGGGCGCGTCCGCTGGTCGCGGTCAACTGCGCCGCGCTCCCGGAGGGACTGCTGGAGTCGGAGATGTTCGGCCATGTGAAGGGCTCGTTCACCGGCGCTGTGCGCGACAAGGCCGGCCTGCTCGAGACCGCGAACGGTGGCACGCTCTTCCTCGACGAACTCACCGAGATGCCCAAGCCGCTGCAGGCGAAGCTGCTGCGCGTCATCCAGGACGGCGTGGTGCGGCGGGTCGGAAGCAACAACACCAGCTCGGTCGTCAACGTGCGATTCATCGCCGCCTCCAACCGGGACGCCGACGAGGCGGTGCGCACCGGAGTGCTCCGAGAGGACCTGTACTACCGCTTGCGCGTGGTGCCGATCACGCTCCCCTCGTTGCGCGACCGTACCGAGGACATCGCGCTCCTCGCGAGCCATTTCCTGCGCACCTACTGGCGGCAGCACCGTGGCGGCGAGACCCGGCCTCCCACACTCACCGATGATGCCATCCGTGCCCTGCAGCGCTACGAGTGGCCGGGCAATGTCCGCGAACTCCAGAACGCGATCGAGCATGCCGTGGTACTGCTCGAACCCGGTCAGGCGGCGGGAGCGGCCGATATCCCGATCCACTCGAATCCGGCCGCCGAGGCGCACGGTCCGGCCGGTGGACCCAGCGCGGCGGCCGCACCGACGGAGGGCGAGTTCCTCGACGAGCCGTATCATGTCGGCCGAGAGCGTGTGATCGCCCAGTTCGAGCGTCGCTACCTCGCCGAGCTCGTCCGGGCCGCGCAGGGGAACATGTCCAAGGCCGCTCGACTGGCCGGTGTCGATCGCACCACGCTCTACCGCTTGATGGAACGGCACGGCCTGCAACGCGAGGCCGTGCTGAGCCCCAACGACGGCGCCTGAGGTGGGAGAAGTCGCCTCGACCTCCGGACGTTCCTCGCAAGCCCCGCGACTGAGCGCGATCTCATCAGGCGGCCTCCTCATCGCGCCCGATGTCCACCCGCTCGTCACGAAGGCGGCGGATGAAGTCGTACGGGGCTGGGCGCAGGCGCTCGGCGAGGCGTTCGAGCCGGAAGAGACCTCGGCAGTGATCGAATGGCTCGCCGGTTCCATCGACCTCGCGTCGCGCGGGATCCTGCCCGATCGCGGCCACGGAGCGAGTGCGCTGGGCCGTCTGCTTCTCGACCGTCTCGGTTCGGTCCTGCTGGGGCTGATCACGAGCGACCAGAACGTCGGTCGCGCCGAGGCGCTCAAGCTCCTCGGCGGCGTCGACGCGGTGCGCAAGGTCATCGAGCCGGACTGGGACCGCTATTTCGCGTCACAGCTCTCGGGACCCGATGGTCTCAACATCGTGGTCGAGGTCGCGCACGATATCCGCTCCCCGCTCACCTCGATCCGCTGTCTCGCCGAGACGCTCGAGCGCGGACAATCGGGTCCGGTCACGGATGTGCAGCGCAAGCAGCTGAGGCTCATCTACAGCGCCGCACTCGGCCTGACGTCGATGGCGTCGGACGTGATCGAGATGGCGCGACGCGGCGATCAGCTGGTCGATGGCGATCCCGTCCCGTTCTCGGTCGCCGAGACGCTCGAGGCCGTGGTGGACATGGCGCGTCCGATCGCCGAGGAGAAAGGTCTCAGCCTCAGATTCAGCGCTCCCGCCGGGGACCAGCGGCTCGGACGGCCGATCGCGCTGAGCCGCGTGCTGCTCAATCTCGTGACGAACGCACTCAAGTTCACGGATGAGGGCAGCGTGGAGATCGCAACGCGCGTCATCGCACCGTCGCGACTGGAGTTCTCGGTGAAGGACACGGGGCGTGGCATCAGCGACGACGCGCTCGCCACGCTGTATCAGCCGTTCCGCCGGGCGAGCGGGCGATCCGGGAGATCCGGCTACTTCTTCTCTGGCACCGGACTGGGACTCGCGATGTGCCGCAAGCTGTTGGGTGCGATGGACACCGAACTGCAGTTCGAGTCGACGGCCGACGTCGGCACGCGTTTCTATTTCGATCTCGAACTGCCGCGGGTCACGCTCCTGTAGCGGGCGCATCGCGGCGCACGACCCGCTCGAGCGCCGCCGACATGTTGGCCGCCATGGCTTCCCACGTGAAGCGTCTCAGGGCGCGCTGCCGGGCCGCATCCCCCATCGCGACCGCCCACGCGGGATCCTCGAGAATGCGCACCAAGGCGTCGGCGACGGCCACTGGATCCTCCGGGGGCACGAGCGTGCCTGTCTCGCCGTCAGCAATGATCTCAGGCACCGCCCAGGTCGACGGGCCGATGCACGGCAGCCCGTACATCATGGCCTCCACGAAGGAGGTCCCGAACGGTTCGAATCGCGTCGGCAGACAGAAGACGGTCGCCGACCGATACGCGGCGTCCATCGCCGCGCGCCCTGACTCGGTGTCGCGATCGAGATAGCCGAGGTACTCGACATGCTCGGGTGCCGACCCATGGGCGGGTCGACCTCCGACGACCGTGAGGCGGGCATCAGGGATCCGATGCCGCACGAGATCGAAGGCCTGCAGGAGCACCGGACCGCCTTTGCGCTCGAAGTCACGCCCGATGAAGAGGATCCGTGGGGGAAGGCCGGGATCCGTGAGCGCGACCTCGTCGCGTGGCGGAGGCACAGGCACATTCGGCCCGCAATGCACCGTCACGAGGCGATCGGCCGGGACCCCGAAGTCCTCGATGAATGAGCGCCGGAGCCGCTCGCTCATGGTGAAGATCAGCGCGGCGCGGGCGTAGACGCGCGCCTCACGTTCCCGAACCTCGGAGCGCTCGCGTTCCGTGAGCATCGCCACCTCGGACTGGCCCGACGCAGCCCCGAGACGGGAGATCTCGACGTTGGAATCACAGTAGAGGACCAACGGTACGCCGATCTCGGGAGCTTCGAAGGTCGCGCCGACCTGCAGCAACACGTCGACCTCCCCGCGGGCTCCGACGGCTCGCGCGCAGGCACGCGAACGTGCACGGAATGCCGCGTCATGCAGGTGGTATCGCACCCACCATCGTTTGCGCGGTACGGAAAGTGTCCGTAGCGCGACCATCATCCGCTCGGCTCCGTAGAGGTCAGCGTCCGCCGCTTCCACTCGGTGACCTAGTGCGCGCAGGTGCGAGAGCACGCTCCGGCTGACCCCGGACCACGAATCGTAGGTCTCGGCATTCCCCTCGCAGAGGAACAGAACGCTCGGCTTGCCGGCCTTCGAGGTGCCGGGCAGCGGTCCGCCGCCCTCGGTGACTCGGTCTAGATGCATCGGCGCTCGAAAGTGGCCCGGAGTGGTCGCGGATCGTCTATGGTCGTGCGGTCTTGCCGCGTGATGAGATACGAGATAACGGCCGGTCTGCGCCAGCGCGAGCGCCGTCCCGTCAGCCCCCTCGCCGCGGGACGTCCGCAGCGCATCGAGGCGACGGCACGTCTATTGCGTTTCAAGGGGGTCTGGCCGCTCCTGTCGGCCGCTACCCGTCCCCGCACACGCGGATATTAGGTTTCTGGACGTGCCGGCGACGGTCGGACGATCGACCGTCGCCTCCCGCGCCCGCACCCCTTTCACGTCATCGATGCACCCGACGCTGACCACGCCCCGCACCCCGATCGCGGCACAGGTGAACGGCAGAGCGACGCGGCAGCGCCCCCGTCGCCTCAGCGGCCAGGCGCTCGTGGCACCGCTGACCTGGGATCCGATCCGGATCGCGTTGGGCGGACTGATGCTCGTCACGATCAGTCGCGTGCATCAGCAGTTGACGTTCCTGCAGGTGTTCCGGCCTGGGCTGCTCCTCACGGCGGCCGCGCTCGGTTTCGCCGTCGCGTTCCCGCGCGCCATCAACACGAAGGAACTGCTGTCGACGTGGCCGGTCCGGCGGGTGTTCGCCCTGCTCGCCATCGCGATCATCGGCGCGCCGCTCGGCCTCGGGTTCCGTCCGTCGCTGACCTTCCTGAACGAAGTCTACGTCCCGAACATCGTCTTCTTCGCGCTACTCGTCGTCGCGGTACGGAACACCGGCGACCTCCGGTTCCTCATCGGCAGCTTCGTGGCGTCCGCGGCGATCCTGGTCTACATGAGCCTCTTCGTCTTCGATTCGCGGAGCTTCTATGGCTTCGAACGAATGGCATCGACGATCATGTACGACGCGAACGACCTCGGAGCCGTCTTCGCCGCGGCCATCCCGCTCGGGTTGCTGATCGCGCAGACGTCGACCGGATGGGTCCGCGCGATCGGTTACGTGACGGCCGCTGGCGGACCCGCCACGATCGCACTCGCCGGATCGCGCGGCGGCTTCCTCGCCCTCATCGCGACGGGGCTCGGCCTCCTCGCGATGATGCCCCGGGCGACCTGGGGTCGCAGGATCGGCATCGTCCTGACCGCCGTGATCGTGATGGCGATGGTCGCGCCGGAGGGCTACCTGAGCAAGATGAACTCGATCGTCAACCCGACAGAGGACTACAACCTCACGTCACAGACGGGCCGCGTCGAGATCTGGAAGCGGGGACTGGCGAACCTCGCCCCACGCCCGCTGACGGGTGTGGGAATCAACAACTTCGCGCGTGCACAATGGGTCAACCAGGCCTACACCGATGACGGCCGGCCGATTCGGGCGATGTCCTCGCACAACACCTTCCTGCAGATCGGCGTGGACCTCGGCGTGCCGGCGTTCCTCATCTTCGTCTCGATCATCCTGGGCGCGATCTTCACGCTGCTGCGGATGCGGTCGCGGATGCCCCTGTCCTGGCTGACCGACTCGCCGGAACGGCGTTTTCTCTACGTCTCCTGCTCGTACCTGCCGGTCGCGTTCTTCGGTTGGGCATCGGGCGCATTCTTCGTCTCCCACGCGTACCTGATGCCGTTCTACTGCCTCGTCGCGTATCTGGCAGGCGTGCTCATGCTCTATCGCCACGAGATGCGCGGGAGTCGCGGCCAGGCGCCCCTCGGCCGCGCGCGCAACCGATTCCCTCAAGGCGGATCGTCGTCACCGGCATCTTCCCTAACCCCGCTGGAGCACCACCGATGATCGTTGTCACGAGGCATGGCGTCACCGACGCCGAGGTCGACCGCATCCGCGAACGGATCGAGGAACTGGGCCTGCGTACGCACGTCTCCCGAGGCGAGCACCGCACGATCATCGGTTGCATCGGCGACGAGGCGGTGCTGGCCGAGACCTCCCTGCTGAGCCTGCCGGGCGTCGAGTCGGTGACGCCGGTGATGAAGCCCTACAAGCTCGCGTCACTCGAGTTCGTCGCCGAGCGGAGCCGAGTGCGGATCGGCGACGGAGCATCGGCGGTGATCGGCGGCACGGAGTTCGCCGTGATCGCCGGGCCCTGCTCCGTCGAAGGGCGCGAGATGCTCGGCACGGTCGCGCGGTCGGTCAAGGCGGCCGGCGCGGGCGTGCTCCGCGGCGGCGCATTCAAGCCGCGCAGTTCGCCGTACGCCTTCCAGGGGCTCGGCCTCACGGCACTCGAGATGCTCGCGGAGGTGCGCGCGGAGACCGGCCTGCCGATCGTCACCGAGGTGATGGACACGCGGCAGGTCGAGCAAGTGGGTGAGTACGCGGACATGCTCCAGATCGGCGCGCGGAACATGCAGAACTTCTCGCTCCTCGCGGAAGTCGGTCGGATCCAGCGGCCCGTGCTGCTCAAGCGTGGTCTCTCCGGCACCATCAAGGAACTGTTGATGGCCGCCGAGTACATCATGGCGCAGGGGAATCGGGATGTCGTGCTCTGCGAGCGCGGGATCCGCACCTTCGAGACCGCCACCCGCAACACGCTCGACGTGGCAGCCATCCCGGTGCTCAAGCGGGAGACGCATCTCCCGGTGATCGTGGACCCCAGCCACGCCGGAGGACGCGCGGACCTCGTCGCCCCGCTCTCGTACGCAGCGATCGCCGCGGGAGCGGACGGGCTCATCGTCGAGGTGCACCCGTGTCCCGAGGCGGCTCTCTCGGACGGAGACCAGTCCCTCACGCTGGACGGGTTCGACGCGCTCATGCGCGGTCTCCGCCCGTTCGCTGCGGTGGTGGGACGTACGATGCGGAGTGCGGCCCCCGCGATTGCCGGCGCCGCATGACCGAAAGAGG